>JAESFL010001136.1_pt1 | contig 10658 bp, 13 predicted proteins | sample 9269401 | NCBI WGS metagenome assembly JAESFL01 (sample SAMN14506025, study PRJNA617098) | algae metagenome | isolation source: Gloeocapsa sp. UFS-A4-WI-NPMV-4B04 and co-occurring heterotrophs from desert... | place: USA: Utah | collected 2006-10-01 | reverse complement strand
AGGATATACTCCCTTCTCCTGGCGGGGCCTTTTTCGTCAAAGAAAAGAGCGGCGACGGCACAGCGTCAGGTCGTGCCGGCTCAACGGCCCGGCGCTGTCGGGCGCACGGCCCCGGGGGAGAAGCCGCTTCGGCATGTCCAGCTTGCTTCGAACTCCTGCGGCTTGATGGCGGTCGCTCCGCCGACGGCGACTTGAACGGGCCAGCCCGGCACATAGGCTGCCGCCCGCCCCGCATACTGGCCGACCCTGCCGATGCTGATCGTGGCGCCGTCGACTTTGAAGAAGCCGCCGCTTCCGCCGACGGGGCCGGCCGCGGCCAAGCGGGCGAGCCGTCCGTCGATGCGAGCGACCCCCTCCGTTCCTGCCGCCGTGAAGACGATCCGATCGCGATAAACAAGGACGCAAGCCGGGCGTTCGCCGATGAACTCCCGAACCTCGCCCACCTTCAGCGCTCGGAGCCTGAAGGGCGGCGGCTCGTCTTTCGGCAGCACCTTCGGGGTCGCCACGGCCTCGATTTCTCGCCGCAATTGATCGGCCGACTTACCTTGCGTCGGGTCGTCGCTGCTGCCGCAGGCAGCAGCGAGAAGCAAGGGAAGCGCGCCCGTGGTGGTTCGGATATGCACGGGCCATGTTGGCACGACGGCAGGCGATGGTGCAACCGACCGGCAGTCTGTGCGTAGCGTGCTGAAGCTCATGTCCGTCCGCGCCTTCCTCATCTCGACCCTGTTCGCCGTGGCCATTGCGGGCTGCGCGAAAGAGCCCGAGGATTATCGGCCCGATATCGACCCCGAAGAGCGCCAACTCGGCGCCGAGCAGCATCCCCTGCTGCTGGCCGAGTTCGGCGGCAGCTACGACGCGCCGGAAGCGCTTTACCTGAAGGGCTTGGGGGAGAAGGTAGCGGTGCCTGCCAATTTGGCAGGCCAATGCACGTTCACTTTGGTCAACAGCGACGTCGTGAACGCCTTTGCCGTTCCCGGCTGCTATATCTACGTCACTCGCGGCCTGATGGGCATCGTCAACAGCGAGGCGGAGCTCGCCTCGGTGCTGGCGCACGAGATCGGCCATATCGTTGCCGACCACGGCGAGCGTCAGCAGAAGCGTTCTTTATGGCGGCAGCTGGGCGTGCTCGCCGTTGGCCTCGTTACCGGATCGGAAGCGCTGACGCGGCTTGCGGGCAATGCCGCCGGCTATTTCACGCTGCGCTACTCGCGAAATCAGGAGTATGAATCCGACGACCTCGGCATCCGTTATCTGACGCAGGCGGGATATGATCCGAATGCCGCTTCCGACATGCTGGCGGCACTGGCGCGCAACGAGCAATATATGACCCGCACCCGAGGCCAGGACGACGCGAAAAGCATTCCGGAATGGGCACGCACGCACCCGCTCACCGAAAACAGGATCGAGCGAAGCCGCGAGGCGGCCGCGGCCACCGGCGCAGGCAATCTTCCAGAGAACGAGCGCGCTTTCCTGAGGGAGGTAGACGGCCTTCTTTATGGCGATGATCCGGCGCAAGGCTTCGTCATGGGCCGCAGGTTCGCCCATCCGGTAATGCGGATCGGCTTCGTCGCGCCGCAAGGCTTCACCCTCACGAACAGCCCACAGGCCATCCTGATCGACGGACCGGACGGCCTGCGCGGCGAATTCGGGGGCGGCAGGATGCCTCCGGGTGGGCTCGACGATTATGCCGCCGCCGTCGTCGACCAGATGCTGCGCGGGGCGCCCGCCCAAGCCGGGCAGCCCCAAACCTCAAGGTCGAACGGCATTCCCCTGCTGATCCTGCCGGTGGTGGTCGGAACGCAGCAGGGCGATGTCCAGATCACCGTAGCGGCATATGATGCCGGCAGCGGGAGTGCCTACCATTTCGTCATGGCTTCACAGCCCGCGGAAGCGACGGCCGCGGCCCTTCGCGAGCTGTTTCTTTCCTTTCACTTGCTGACACCGCAGCAGGTGGCCGCCTTGCGGCCACGCAGGATACGGGTTCTGAGTGCTGGCCGCGGCGACACGGCGCAAAGCCTGGCGGGAGGCATGGCAAGCGACCATCCCCTGGAACATTTCCTGATGCTCAACGGCCGCTCGGCGGACCAGCCGCTGCGGCCGGGAGAACTGGTCAAGATCGTCGCCTTCGCCGGCGCCCGCCCGTGAAGGATGAGGAGGGCCGCGTCGGCCGCTTCATCCACGCCGCCGTGGCGGGGCTGGAACGGGACGTGGACCTGGTCGAGGATCTGGTTTCGAAAGGCGAAGGCCACGAGCGCAAGGTGCGGCTGCTCGCTTATGCGGGCTATCGCAATGCCAAGGCAGTGCGGCTGAAAGGGCGGATCGTCCGATATCGCGACCCGCTCGATGCCGGCAAGGGCGTCTTCTCGCGGCTTCGAGCGATGATGGAGATTTACAACAGCCACGAGCTTCCAGGCATCGCCGTCAGATGCGAAGGCTACGGCCAGAGCGTGGAAGTCGCTACGGATGCCGAGGGCTATTTCAGCTTTGAACTGGCGATCGACCTACCCATGCCCGAGCAGACCGCTTGGGAGCGAGTGACGCTCTCGACACCGGGGCGGCAGGCGCAGAAAGAGCGGATCGAGGTACCGGTCATGGCGCCCGGCGCCGACAATCATTGGGGCATTGTCTCCGACATCGACGATACCGTCGTTGAAACGGGCGCGACCAATTTCCTCAAGAACTGGCGCAGAGTGTTGGTCGAGCGGCCCGGCGATCGGCTGGCCGTGCCCGGCGCTTCGACGCTCTACAAGATGATCGCCCGTGATCATGTCGCGCCGGTGCGGCCCTTCTTCTACGTCTCTTCGAGCCCGTGGAACCTCTACGGCTTCATCACCGAATTCATGGAGCTGAACGGAATTCCGCACGGGCCGATGTTCCTGAAGGATTATGGAATCGACGACAACCAGCTGATCGACAAAGGTCATGACGAGCACAAGATCGCCGCGATCGAGACCGTGCTCTCCTTCTATCCTGGATTCCGCTTCCTGCTGATCGGTGACAACGGCCAGCGCGACGTGGAGATTTATTCCCAGATCGTGCGGGACTTCGGAAGCCGCGTCGGCGCAGTGTTCATCCGCGACGTCTCCGGCACCTGCCGGCAAGGCGCCAAGGCCGAGCTGCTGGCTGGGATCGAGGCGGCGGGAATACCCACCTTCTGCGGTGCCGGATTTGCCGAGGCGGTGGCGGTGGTGAAGGCCCTCGACCTCGATCGGCCGCTCGAAGCTGCCAAGGCCGTTATCCAGCAGAGCTCAGCGCCGCATTGAGCCATGGCGGGATGATGGCCCCGGCAAGATCGTCGATGCGGCGGTGTTCGACGGCCAATCCGAGCGCCGGATAGTGGATGCGGGTCCGCTCCCCGGCAGCGGCGGCCGGTACCACCACAAGCCGGCGGTTGACCTTCTGCCGATAGTTCATGCGCGCCGTGTTTTCCTGGCCGACATAGCAGCCCTTGCCGAAGCTGACCCCGTTCAGCTCGGCCGCATTGCATTCCAGCCAGAGCGTCTTCTCGGTGCCGAGCTCGGCAAGCCCCTCCGTCACCCCCAAGCGAAGACGATGCTCGAGCCAGCCCGTGGCGGGCTCGACCGCAGGCGCAAGCCAGCGCCGGCCAAGGGCCGGGAGGCGCGGGTCCGCCGCTTGATCACCCGTCAGTGACCAGTGAACGGCCAGCACTTGCTCCGGCGCTATCCGGATCGGGCGGCGGAGCCGAAAGAGTGTCAGGCGTTTGGCAAGGTTGGCCGCTGCAGCCGCCTCGCAATCGATCAGCACGTCCTCGCCGTCGGCCCAGAGAATGAAATCGAACAGGGCCTTGCCCTGCGCGGTAAGGAGCGCAGCCCAGAGCGGGCCTTCGTCGAGGCGGCTGGTATCGTTGGTGACCAAGCCCTGAAGGAAACCCCGCACATCCTCGCCTGACACGCGGATCAGCGCCCGATCGATGAGGGTGGTCGCGGCCATTCCGGTAAGTTAGGGGCTCATCGGCTGAAAAGAAGCGGCCCTGAGCAACGGAGACAAGATGACGGATCGTTTGGTCATTCGCCGCCCGGACGATTGGCACGTGCACCTGCGCGACGGCGAGATGCTGAAGGCGGTGGCGGGCCATACGGCGAGGACCTTCGCCCGGGCCATCGTGATGCCCAACCTCGACCCGCCGGTGACCAGCGTCGCTGCCGCCGAAGCCTATCGGGGCCGCATCCTCGCCGCGCTTCCGGAGGGCGTGGATTTCGAGCCGCTGATGACCTTGTACCTCACCGACGCGGCTGATCCCGGAGAGGTCGAGCGCGGCTTCGCGGCGGGCGTCTTCACGGCGGCCAAGCTCTATCCCGCCCATGCCACGACCAATTCGGCGCATGGCGTCACGGACCTCATGAATATCCATCCCGCGCTGGAGCGGATGCAGCGGATTGGAATGCCGCTTCTCGTCCATGGCGAAGTCGCCGATCCCGATGTCGACATATTCGATCGAGAGAAGGTGTTCATCGAGCGCGTCTTTTCAGGATTGGTGCGCAACTTTCCGGATCTTAGGGTCGTCTTCGAGCATATCACCACGGCCGAAGCGGCGGATTTCGTCGCCGATGCCGGCCCCAACATCGCCGCGACGGTGACGCCTCAGCACCTCGTCATCAACCGCAACGCCATGTTCGCCGGCGGGCTGAGGCCGCACGCTTACTGCCTCCCGGTCGCCAAGCGGGAGGTGCACCGCCAAGCGATCAGGCGCGCGGCAACCTCCGGTTCGTCGAAATTTTTCCTGGGCACCGACAGCGCCCCCCATGCGGTCGAGCGCAAGGAATCGGGCTGCGGCTGCGCCGGCATCTTCAACGCGCCCTTTGCGCTTCAAAGCTATGCGCAGGTTTTCGAGGAAGAAGGCGCTCTGGATCGGTTGGAAGCCTTTTCGTCCGAGAACGGCGCCCGTTTCTACGGCCTCGAACTCAATCGCGGGACAGTCGTGATCGAAAGGGCGAGCGTGACGGTCCCAACGCGGATCCCCGCAGCCGGCAGCTCGATCGTGCCCTTCCACGCCGGTGAAACCATGCGTTGGCGGCTTGCGGACGCCAGCTGATCCTTGGCCCGCACATATCTCGGCAGCGGCTATGCTTCTCAGCCTGGCGCTGACGGCCTGCGGAAGAAGCGACGAGCCGCCGCCCAAGCAACCGCAGGAGCCGGACCGGCCGCCGCAAGCCCCTACGGCCCCTCCTTCTCCGCCGACCGTTCAAGACGACCCCGCCTTGCGCACAGCCGCAGGGGGCAGCGATGCGGCTCAAATCGTCCGGCGTTATTACGCTCTCATTGAGAAGAGGAATTATGGTGAGGCTTATGCGCTGCGCGAGGCGTCCGAAACCGCCCCCTCGCTCCAAGCCTTCGCAGCCAACTTCGATCGTCACGCCGAATTTCGCGTGACGGTGGGGACCCCATCACAGCCGGTCCAAAGCGGCCGATGGTTCTATGTCGAAGTGCCGGTCGTATCCTATGGCCGATTCAAAGACGGTTCGCCGCTCGCCAGTGCCGGCATACTGACCTTACGCAAACCGGTTCGAGGCGACTCGTGGCGCATCTTCACGAAAGGCTGACCGCCACCATATTGCGGAAAGATCAAGGAGGCTGAGGATGGGCAGGATCATATCGATGACGGCGCTGGCTGCGCTTCTCGCCCTTGGCGGCTGCAACGACGGCGGCGGCGGTGAGGCCAAGGTCAAGACCATGACGGTCAGCAGCCGGTTCATCGAGCAGTTGAAGGGGCTCAGCAAGGACAATCAGGGTCTCGCGCTACGCCGTGCCGTTCAGGATTCGCAACAGCGCTGCAAGCGGGTCGAACAATCCGCCTATCAGGAGGATTATAAAAATCTCTCCGTCTGGAACCTTCGGTGTTCGGACGGCGAATATGTGCTGTTCATTGCCCCCAGCGGCGACGTTCAGGTGCGCAGCTGCGAGCATTCCGAACGGCTGGGCCTGCCGCGCTGCGCCTTTGCAGACAGCCAGCAAAGCTGATACGCTTAGCCCTGGTCGCATCCGACTACCTTTTGACAGACTCTTCGGGTTCGCACGGCGGTGAAACGTTCGAGCACCGCGCGGCTCCGGCTCCACGACGATAAGCGGTGCTCGACGAACAGGCTGCCGCTGGATCTGCTATATCGAAGACCGTGGCGTTGCACGGCGGCAACGCTGGCTAGTTAGCATTTCACTTACCCTCTTTGCCCGCAACCGTCGGGCGCCAGGGGCGTTCGCCGCTTATGCCTCGCTTCTATTTCCATTTCGATGACGGAAAGTGCCGCAAGCCCGATCCGGAAGGCATCGTCCTGCCCGATGCCGAGGCCGCTTGGTATCAGGGGGTACGAAGCGCGCTCGACATCATCCACTTCCAGGTCGGCACGGGCCGCGTCGAGCCAGGACAGCGGGTCGAAATCGAGGATGAGGAAGGCGTTCCCGTGTCGGCCGTTCCGTTCGAGGACCTCGCCAGCCTCGCCGTCTGAACGGCCGTTCGAAGCTTTCGCCAGCTCTGAACGGCCGTTCGAAGCTTTCGCCAGCTTTTCCTGCATGCTGGTCGAAAATCTCGATTCTCGGTCGTCCGCTGCGCCGCGTTCGCAGCGCCGCGGTTGAGCCTCCGCCTGCTCGAAATATGTGCCCGTCGAACCATCAGGGGGTTCGTCGATGAAGCGGATTGCGAAGTGGCTCGGCATTGGGGTTGCGGCTGTGGCCGGCCTGCTGCTGCTGGCGTTGATCGGCATCTATCTTGTTTCTGGATACATGCTCGGCAGACATCACGAGGCAAAGGCGGAGACACTCGCGCCGCCCAGCGCCGAAGTGCTGGCTGACGCGCCGCGGCAGGCGCGGCTCCAGGGCTGCCTCAATTGTCACGGCGAAGGCTTGAGAGGCCGCGTCATGATCGACGATCCCGCCTTTGGCCGGCTTACGGCACCGAACCTCACGCAGGTTGCGGCACGAGCGACCGATCAGCAACTGGCGGCCGCCATTCGCCAAGGCATCGGCCACGACGGCCGCGGGCTCTTCGTCATGCCTTCGCCGCAATATTCGCGCCTCAGCGATGCCGAAACTGCCGCGCTGATTGCCTTCATCCGCGGCCAGAGGCGCGTACCCGGCAAAATGGAGGGCTTCCGCCCGGGCGCCATTGGCCGGGCGGTAATCGTCACCGGACGGCTCCGGCCGGCCATCGCGAAATTGGAGGAATACCGAACTCGAGCACCGATCTATGCGGGTCCCGAGCATGCGGCCGGCCGCCGCCTCGCCGCCAATGGCTGCTCCGAATGCCACGGCCCGGCGCTCGAGGGACAGGCGATGGAGAATGGCAGCATCACGCCGGACCTCACCATCGCGGCTGCGTATGATTACGACCAGTTCCGGACTCTGCTCAAGACGGGCAAGGCGCCCGGCGGCAAGAAGCTGAAGCTGATGAAGGAGGTCGCCGAAAAGGATTTCGTTCATCTCACCGACGCCGAAATCAAGTCGCTCCACGCCTATTTGCGGACGCGCGCCGAAAGGTTGGGGAGTTGACCGTCAGCTCCGCCTCTCGCCGCCGGCCGCACCTTCTGCCGGACACGAAGGGTTGAACTGCCTTTCGCCGAGCGTCTAAGGCCAGGGCTCCCAAGCGCCCGCCGAAGGAGAGCGTCAGCCTCATGCCTGCCGATCAGGAACTGGCGAGCTTCATCCGAAGCAGCTTTAGGTCCGTCTGGGCGATCGAGCTGATGCTTCATTTGAAGCGCAACCTAGACCGCGATTGGTCAAAGGACGAACTGGTCGAGGCGCTACGGGCGAGCGATTTGGTGGTCGCCAGCGGCCTTCACGCCCTTGTCGCTGCGGGCCTCGCCATCCTGACGGACGAGGAGCGCGCCCGCTACGCCCCCGCCTCTCCCGACATCGAAAAGCTCGCGGATGCCACCCAGGAGCTTTATGCGAAGAAACCGGATGCGGTGCGGCGGCTCATCGTCGCCGCGGCGAGCGACGGCCTGAGCGCGTTCGCGGACGCATTCCGGCTGAGGAGGGACTGAAGCCATGTCTGAAATCTTTCCCTCCGCCGTCTATCTTCTCTGCTTCGCGACCAGCACCGCCTGTGCGCTGCTGCTTGTGCGCAACTACCTGCGCACCCGGGCACGGCTCCTGCTCTGGAGCGCAGCCTGCTTTCTGCTGCTCGCCGCAAACAACCTGGTGGTCGTGATCGACATGCTGGTGATGCCGGAGGTGAACTTCAGCCTTCTTCGGATCATTCTAGCGCTGGGCGCGGTGGGCATATTGCTGTTCGGCTTCATCTGGGATCTGGAGAGCGATTGAGCATGCTGGTCCAATTTCTTTCTGGCGCGGTCACGTTCGGCTTCGTTGTCGCGGGGCTTTTCTTTCTGCGCTTCTGGAAGCGCACCGGCGACAAGCTCTTCCTCGCCTTCGCCGCGGCTTTCTGGCTGCTCGGCCTCAATCAGGCGCTGCTGGCGCTCTCGAACATCCCGGTGGAGGAGCGTAGCTGGCTCTACCTCCTGCGCCTTGGCGCCTTCGCAACCATTATCGCGTCGATCTGGGTGAAGAACCGCAAGGCCTGAGCCTCGGCTTGAGAGCGGCGAGCCCGCAGATGAGAGCTTCGGCAGGCACGCCCTGGAACTGTCGTTTTGCTACGGCCTCGGCGTTAGATTGCTGATCCGATCGGCAGCGGGCGGGGTGATCGCGTTGGCGCCGGCAATGTAGGCAACGAGCGCGTCGACGTCCTGCATGCCCCCGACAGGATCCGTGCCTTCGGCGAAAGCGCTGAAATGGTCGCCGCCGCTGGCCAAGAAGTTCGTGATCGTGACACGGTAGCGGGTGTCGTCGCGAAGCGGCTCGCCATCGAGCATCGGGTCGATGATGCGCTGCCCAGCGGGACGAGACAGATCGAAGCCATAGCGGAACCCGCGCGACACAAGCAGCACGTTGGGACGCTCCACCGTGTTCCCGCCGCTGTTGAACTGCTGCTCGAGGATAGCGCGGACTTGGCGGCCGGTGAAGCTCTTCACCACCAAAGTATTGCCGAAGGGGTGGATCGCATAGAGCTGCCCGTAGGTCACGGTCCCGTCCTTGGCCGGTACGAGATCCGCCCGGACCCCGCCAGGATTCATGAAGGCGATTTGCGCGCCGCCGACGCCGGGTTCGCGGGTGGCGGCGAGCTGCGCATCGGCGATGAGATTACCGAGCACATGCTCGTTCGAAGCCGTCATCTCACGAAGCGCGGGCGCGGACATGCGGCCGATCACCCGCTCCACCAGCGGTCTTGCCGCGGCGGCATAACGGGCCACCAGGGCGGCGATTTCCTGGTCTGGCGAAAAGCGTCTGAACAGGTCGGTGACGATTGCGTCACGGATCGGGCTGGTGAAACCCTCGCTCTGCACGATGATGTTGTCAGCGCGCTTGACGAGGACCTTTCCCGCCACCGGATCTATGCTGAGTTCGATGTCGGTGAGAAGCATCCCCTGGGTTCCGGCGCTCGTCAGCAGGAACGGGCGCGAGGGGTTGATGCGCCCATATTCGCATACATAGGCACGATGCGTGTGGCCGGAGACGACGACGTCCACCGCCGGATCGAGCCGGTCCAGAACCGGCACGATCTCGCCTTTGAGATCGGGGCAGTTCTTGTCGTTATACCCGCCGCTCGTCTCGCCGCCTTGGTGGATCAGGACGACGATCGCATCCGCACCTTCAGCCTTCAATTGCGGGATGAGCGCGTTCACCGTGTCGGCCTCGTCGGAAAAGGTGATGCCGGCGATCCCCGACGGCGTCACCAGCGTCGCGGTCCGCTTCAAGGTAAGGCCGACAAAGCCGACCTTCACCGCGGAGGCACCCTTGCCGAACGTCTTGATCCGGTAAGGTGCGAACAACGGCCGGCCGGCCTCGGTGATGGTGTTGGCCGCCAGAAAACCGAAACGGGCGCCCGGGAAGCTTCGTTCGATGCGACAGGGTTCGAACAGCGTGTGCTTCTCGCAGCCTCCATTCTGCATCCGCAGCAATTCAGCCCGCCCCCGATCGAATTCATGATTGCCGACAGCGTTGAAGTCGAGTTGGATGAGGTTCATCGCCAGGATCGTCGGCTCATCCAGGAACAAAGACGACGTGAGGGGTGATGCCCCGATCATGTCGCCGGCCGAAACCACCGCGTGGTTGGGATTATCGGCGCGAAGGCTGTCGATGGCGCCGGCGAGGTAGGCCGCGCCTCCAGCCGGCACCCGGACTGGCTCCTGCTCCGGCCGCGGCGCTTCGACGGTTCGCTTGGGCGGCTCGAGATTGCCGTGGAAATCGTTAAAGGCAATGATCTTCACTTGGACGGGCGCCGCGGTCGTTTCCTGCGCGAGCGGCCCCGCGCATCCAGAAAGCACCGCCAAAAGACTGGCGGCCGCCACGAACTTCAACATTTACCGTATCTTTCAGCTTCGAGCGCTCGCCGCGGCGGCGCCGTGAATAGTGCCGTTTATGGCCGCCGGATGACGGTGTCTCAAGCAATTTCAAACCGAGGATTTGAGGACCGGTCCAGCCCCATTGACTTTTTGCGCTGCAGCATGCATAAAGCATCCAGCGAAGCATCATGCAGCGTGAACGCGCCCATCAGGGTCCGGCTCTGCTTCGTCACTCCAAGGCTTTCCCATTTCACGCGGGTCGGCAACCCCGGGTTCCAGCAAAATCATGTTTTGCGGGGTCCCAAA
>JAESFL010001135.1_pt1 | contig 10668 bp, 20 predicted proteins | sample 9269401 | NCBI WGS metagenome assembly JAESFL01 (sample SAMN14506025, study PRJNA617098) | algae metagenome | isolation source: Gloeocapsa sp. UFS-A4-WI-NPMV-4B04 and co-occurring heterotrophs from desert... | place: USA: Utah | collected 2006-10-01 | reverse complement strand
CTAAAAGTGGGGGTGCAAATTCTCCGAATTAAAGCACCCGGAACTTCGGTTCATTCCCCATCACACTGAGCCTCACTGGTACAAATCAGTGAGGCCCATATGGCTAGACTTATCCGCTATCTCGACCTGAAAGCACGCGGGATCGTCAGCAACCGAATGACCCTCCGGCGATGGATTGCCGAAGAGGGATTTCCGGCTGGCGTTCAACTTGGCCCGAACAGTGTCGCCTGGCCCGAAGACGAGATCAATGCTTGGGTTAAATCACGCTCCCGCGCCTCCAAAAGGGAGGTCGCCGCATGAAGCAAGAAACCCGCACACGCGGGGCGCGGCGGGCTTCCGAATTGTCGCTTTGGACGGCTGACAATCCCGAAGTTACCACCAGCACCCACGCTCTACAAGCAACCCGCCTCTTGCACCGGTTCAAGCTCTCGCCTGCGCTCGCCGTTGCACTGGCGGAATTGGCATTCCGGAACGGGAGGGAAGCATGAACGCCTCCATCCCCGGCCAGATCGAAGAGGCGCGGGAGCGCGCCTCTTCTCATCTCCTCGCTGCAGCCGAGCAAGCTGACCTTGCAGCCCGCGCAGAACAATTAGGAGACCTGTTCGGAGCCTCGTGGTTCGCCCGGCAGGCTCACGACAGCATCCGCCGCTTTTGGAAAGCGCATGTGGACCTTCGCAATCAGATCGAGGGGGCCCGCACATGCCGTTAGACCCTAACATAGCTACCGACGATGAACTCGATCAGTGTGCAGAATATGAGGACGGGGCTGGCCATTCATGGCCAGATCCCGACCTCTCGATCCTTGAAGACCGGCGCGGCACCCTTCCGGAATTCCCGGTCGATATCATGCCAGCGTTTGCAGATTGGCTCGTGCGGGCGAGCGCCGGAGCGGGTGCTACGCCCGGTCACGTCGCGGTCCCGCTGCTGTCTATCGCGTCGAGCCTGATCGGCACGGCACGGCGGGTGCGGGCCTCCCGCTCCTGGTCGGAGCCTATGACGATCTGGTCCGGGGTGGTGGGCTTTTCCGGCACGGCAAAGACCCCCGGCCTCAACGTGACCACCAAAGCCTTGTCCTTCATCGAGAACAATCGTCGCTCACAGATCGCGGAGATGCGCCGCGCTCATGAAGCCCGTGTGGAGGCCGCCAGGGCTGCCCAGAAGAAATGGAAAGGGGAGATACAGGCTGCGGTCGATGCAGGCAGGCGGGTGCCGGATATGCCAGTAGAAGCGACCGATCCCGGTCCATTCGTCGAGCCTCGCCTGTTCGTCAGCGACAGCACGGTCGAACGCCTTGCCGTTCTCCTCCAGGGTCGGCCTCGCGGCCTCTGTCTCGTCGGCGATGAGCTGGCGGGCGTGTTCCTGAATATGGGCCGCTACTCAGGCGGATCGGATCGCGAGTTCTGGCTGCAAGCATGGAACGGCGGGAGCTTCGTGGTCGAACGCCAGGGCAGACCGCCTGTCGTGCTCGACCACCTGCTCGTCGGCATCACGGGCGGATTGCAGCCCGACAAGCTGGTGAAGTGTTTCGAGGGCGACCAGGACGGCATGTACGCCCGTCTCCTGATCGGATGGCCCGATGAAGCGCCGTATCAGCCCTTGAGCGACGACGCTGACGAGCTGGAGCCGGAGTTTATAAATGCAATGCTCCGGCTCGTGAACCTGCCCGCCGAGGACGATGATGGCAACTTCGTGCCTAAGGCGGTCCGGCTCTCACCCGAGGCTCTGCGGGAATTTGAGCAGTTCCGGCAATTCCTGCACGTCCGGAAGAACGCTTATGAAGGCCGCGAGCGCGAGTGGATGGCCAAGGGGCCAGGACAGGTTCTGCGGCTCTCCGGAACGCTCTCATACCTCGATTGGGCCATGAGGGGCGGCAAGGAGCCCGAAGAGATCCAAGTCGGGTTCCTCGTGGCAGCCGTTCGGCTGTGGCGAGAGTACTTCCTGCCTCATAGCCGGGCCGCTCTTCGCCTGATCGGATTGAGCGACCGGCATGTCGATGCACGTAAGGCTCTGCGGTGGATCAAGGCCCATGGGAAGCGGGAGGTCTCCGTCCAGGATATCCGCCGCGATGCTCTCAGCCACCGCTTAGATGCCGATGCGACCCAGGCCCTGATTGGCAGCCTCGTGACAGCGGGATGGCTTCGGGAGATCACGGCCACTCAGTCTGGGCCCGGGCGACCGGCCCGGCGGTGGGGTGTGAACCCTCAACTGTTCCGATGAACCTAATGCAGGAAATGCATGAATTGCGGAAATAGCCCAGTGCAGCCGGGTTTCTGCATTTCCTGCAATCTGGTGAGCGCCATCAATAGGGGCGGGGGATCGGAAACTTCCAAACCTTCAAGGCATAGACCGGCCCTGTCGGCGATCTTCCATAAACGGCACGAAAAAAGGTTCGCGCGGAAAGTTACGGCTTCTGAAAACCGGCCGAAGGCGGCGGTCTATGTCAGGGCCGCAACAAACGTGCGCAGCACCCTCTCTTATTCTTGCTGAAATGCAAATTGTCGCGGTTACTTTCGGTCTTAATCATGCGTTAGTGCAATGAGCCCGTTAGCCCCGTGCACGTCGCATCAGCAGCAAAGGAGGGCAGTCATGAACGCCCGCCCGAGTATTCCCCCCATTTCCAAGAGCGGCGGACGTATCGCCCCTAAAGACAATCTCATTCGCGCTATGACAGCGGCCCTCGTCGCCAAGGTGCGCCACACCTATCCGGCGGACGTTGCCCGCTCCATGTGGAGTGACGACCGCGTGACGCCACTCCTCCTTGAACGCTCCGCCGTAGCGCCTGCGAGTGTCGGTGACGCGTCTTGGGCCGGAATTCTCGCCGCAACGAGTGTTGCCGATTATATCGGTAGCGTCGCCACACAGTGCGCCGCTGCCCGGCTCCTCGCTTCCGGCTTGCAGGTTAATCTGAGGAACTACGGCTCGGTGAGCGTCCCGAAGGTGACGACACCCTTCGCGCCGGCCTGGATTGGCGAGAACTCCCCCATTCCCGTCGGAAAGCTCGCCCTGGCCGCGAACCCCGTTGGACCCTATTCCAAGCTCGCTATCATTGCGGCGTTCACCAATGAGATGGCCCGTAGCTCCGGCATTGAGAACTTGGTTCGCCTTGTCATGGTCGAGAGCACCGCCGCAAGCCTCGATGCGGCGCTCCTGAGTTCGACGGCGGCAAGCGATGATAGGCCAGCCGGCATCTTCCACGGAACAGCGGCCCTGACCGCGACCGCGGGTGGTGGCGAGGCTGCCATGGTAGCCGACCTCGAAAAGCTCATCGCTGCCATCGTGACGGCGGGCGGCGGTAACAACATTGCCTTTGTGGGCCATCCCTCACAGGTGGCGGCCATTCGCCTCCGGAGCGGCGCCAACTTCACTTATCCGCTCTTTGCCACGAAAGCCTTTAGCGCCGGTACGATTGCCGCTGCTGAACTTGGAGCACTCGCCAGCGCCCTTAATCCGCAGCCGGATATCGATGTTTCTGAAGGCGCGGTCGTCCATCTCGACGACGCCGATCCCTTGCCGTTTGTGGACGGCGGAGCGGTGGCCGCCGGGACCGTCATGTCTGCTTTTCAGACTGGCGCCTTGACGCTGCGGTGCATCCTAGAAGCCTCTTGGACGGTCCGGGGCAGCGGACTGGCACAGCATATCACCGGGACAACGTGGTGAGGGCGCGCCATGGACCCCCGCGAGATCGAGTTAGAAGCCTTTAGAGCTGAAACTGAAGAACTGCGCAGAGATCTTGCCGAGAGGCAGGAGCGCCGCGCCCTGGGCCTTGAGCCTGTCCAGTGGCGCCTCCCGGAGCCTGAGACGCGGGCGCCTGTGGCGGTTGATACCCTTACGAAGCAGGAGGCCGCCAGCATCGCGGCTGCCGCTGTGGGCAAACTGCGGCAGCAGCTGCGTGCCGAGTTTGCGGATGTGATGACCGCATTCGCGACAGAGGCAGGTCGTGCCGTCGGGCAGGTGGAGAAGAAGGTCGAGAAGCTGCACGCCCGCGTCGGCGGCGCTGATATCGGGGACCTGAGGGCCAGCATCGAGGGGCTGCGCCAGGCGCACGCCCAGATGGAAGGGCTGATTGCCAAAGAGGCCAAGGCGCGCACCGAAGGCGCCCAGGCGCAAATCGCAGACCTCTTGAAAGCCAAAGCCGCCCGCGAGGATCACATCATCGCAACAGACCGGAAGCTCCTCGAAATCGAGGGCCAGATCATGGATTTGCGCCGCCTAATGGAGGCCCGCTGATGTCTTACTTCCACGCACCAGACGACGGACGAGACACGCGACCCGTCGAGGCTATGGACGCCACTGACCGCATCGCAGCCTTGGTGTCTGCCTGTCTGAGCGCGAATGACGGCGACGGCTACAAGTCAGCAGCGGCCCTGCTAGGCGTCGCGAAGTTCCTTGCCAATAACGAACCCGAGGAGCGCACGGCCATGGCGCGTCTCATGCTGGCCTATGCTCGTGAGCTGGACCCCGACGCCGTGCCGAAGCTGAGGCTGGATGGTTGACCATGGGCAACCGCTACCACGACGCTGGTGGGCGCGGCAGGGTTCGAACCTGCAACCCTCGGCTTCGAAGGCCGATGCTCTATCCAGTTGAACTACGCGCCCGGCCTGCGGCTCATCGCATGACCAGGGGGCGGGGGTCAAAACCTCAGGATTGTACCCTTCTAGACCGACGTGGGGCTTTCGCTTTCAACGCCGCGAATTTCGAAGAAAGTTTTGGAGCAATCAAGTTGAGCCCTAAACCCAAATCACATGGCGGCCGACGGCTAGGCGCGGGCGCTCCTACAGGCGAGAAGAACGGCAACTTCAAAGATGGCCGATACAGCTGCGCCCTGACGCCAGAGGAACGACGGGCGGCGTGGAAAGCCCACTGGCAGCGGAAGCGCCAAGAGTGGGCCGAGAAGCGGGCTCAGGAGTTGCGCCGGTGACGGCGGAGCGCCTGCGCCTCGCGGCGCTGATCGCGGCCGGCGTGGTCTCTGCGGCTTACTCATCAAAGCCAGTACGGCCCGCGAGCCGCGGCGACGGCAGCAATCAATGGCAGCGGCCCAAGACCTTGGGAGCCGATGACGTAAAGGAAAAAGGCCGCTGTCGAAGCGGCCTGAAGGTCAGGGGTCTGGACGAGTTCGATCTCATCAGGAGAGAAGCCCGCCAGAGCCATAAGGGTCGGGGAGCAAACCCCGACCCCGCCATCGAAAATCAGATCATCGTCCAGTCATTCTGATTGAAGTGGAAGTGATACGGCTGCCCACCACCTTCCGGGTTGAAGACGTGGATGAAAACGTTTTGGTTGGAGATGTAGTACTCCTTGTTGTCAACAAAGCCTAGTGTTTCGGCAAACTCAGTGTAATCAACGCTGATATGATAGTTGAAAATGGTGCCATTCTTGGTCTCGTTCACGATGGTCTTGGACGAGATCGTCCCGTAACCGAAATCGAAAGTATCTTCGTATTTCTGTGCGCCGGGCATGATAGCCTCCCTGAGGTGCTCACGACTTCGAGAGCAGCGCAAAGATTATAAGGATTTAACATTGGTGCGCCAACATCTTACCCAGGCGTCAGGTCGTTCGGCAGGGATTCCTCGACGGGTCCCCGTTGCTCTACGGGTGGCCCCCTGCGGTAAGTTCTCGGCAGTATTCGAGCTTAAGGCCTCGCCTCGCGCAAGGCCGGTTCAACTGAGGTTGTACTGGGCCTAGCGCTGGAGCGCGCATGAAACCTTCCGAATACGCTCCAGAGAGGCTGTTTTGGGTTCCATAAAACGAGTTACGCGAAACCGGGGTGGCGCTTTTCGCGCCCGCGTCCGGAGAGATAGCCCTCTTCAGATCAACCGGGCGATCTAAACGTTGCAAGGGTTATGCGCCGCCACACGCTGGCAGCGGTGGCGGCGATCCAAGCAGTAACTCGCCATAGAGCGCCCCAGATCGCCCCAAGGACGCTCCACAGCAGGATCGGCCCGACTATGCCAATGTCACCCGTCGAGACACGGGCGACGAGTTCCAGAAGCCTGCCCTTTATCCCCCACATCACGATCATGAACACCGCAATGAGCAGCGCCCCTGCGAGGGGGATCGCCTTATTCTTCAGATGCCCAAGCCCACGACGATCGAGATAGGTTTCAACCGGTACGAAGATCAGTAGAGCGCCGAGAATGGCTGGGATCGCGCCGAAGACCGGGAATACCAGGATCATGCCGGCGTCTGGCTGACCGCTTGCGGCGATGTAGAGGACGAACGGCAAGCAGAACAGCATGAGGCAGATCAGCACCCGCGCCACGATCACCAGCACTCGGGCGACCATCACCGCGGCGCGCTTCCACCTGGGGGTTTGGACCTCGCCCAGAGCCAGAACATGAGCGCGGAGGTGATCCCGGTTGGCACCCCGAGGATCAGGAACATGCCGAAGGCTGTCGCTGGAAGGGTGCCGACCATCCCGAAGTGGTAGTCAGACCACCAGGAGAGGGTGAGCAGAAACGGGATCAGGAACAGCAAGGCCAGAACCAGCAGCAGGACCCTCATCCGGGCACCATGCCTTCTTTCATCCTTCAAAGCGGGCCGACCCGCACAACGACGCTAACCGGTTCGGTGTCGCATTCGCAACGACCAGAGTTGCACAGAAGGGAACAGGTTCCATACAGCGTGTTATGCGAAATTGGTGGGCGCTTTTCACACGTAGGCAAGAACCGAGAATTGCATTCACCGAACTTGTGGGGACAATGCCGATGACCCTGCATGGATTTGCTGTGAAACTCCCCCGAAATTGGCCGGCGATCGGTTTTATGATCCTCCTTCCTGTTATTACACTCATGTCGCTCGCATGGTTTGCTGATCCCAGCCCACCTCTATGCGATAAGGGTGACCAGTCAGGCCTAGTCTGCATACGGAACTGGTTCAATGCTGCAGGCAATCTACTCGCCGTTGTCGTCGCGACGATCGCCGCAACCTTTGCGTTGGGATCATTCAAAGAGGCTCAACGTCAATCTGATCTTAGCTCCTTAGCACCCCTAGAACGCAGAATCGAGATAGCACTTAGATTACAGACTATATCGCGACGCCTGTTAGTCGGTTGGCAGAGGATGATTACATCAAGCGATAAGATATATGATATTTTACACCAAAAGAAATTTGATGAAATACTTAGAAGTGTTGCTCGTTTTAATCATGCTTACAATACATTCGAAAAGGCTTCTGATGAACTTCAAATTTATGCTCACCAGACTAGTATGGATTTAGACTTGTACGAAATAGCTAACAGTCTTAATAAGTATCATTTTGAATTTACTTCACTTATAAGGGAATATAATCTTTTTTTTCCAGAATTAAATTTTGATAATGATAAATTCGAAGAATTAAATAAATTTGTTATTTCGACTACAACGAGTAACATTGAAAACATACGTAATTTCCGCTCGCTTAACCCAGAAACTATTAGAAAAATAAATTCGATGAGTATGGAATTGCAGGAAATTATACTTAAAACGCATCAGGACCGCTCTAAAATTATTGCGTCTGCTAGGCGCAGGTGAGAGGATCGTGCCCAACATCTCCTCCCTAGACTTCATTTCTCACCATCTAACTCAACCCTCGGCTTGCCGAAAACCCCTTCGCCCAGCCGCTGCAAGGCGCGTTCCAGGGCAGAGTCCTGAGATGCTTCAGCGGGAATACCGCTTCCCTTTCTTAACGGGCCCATAAGCACCTTGGTCTCGCTTCGCTCTCTGCTTTTGGGCCCCTTAGTGAACGTCTCCAGAATGGCCACAGACGGGCACGTTGTGGCAGGTGGGCTTGGCATGCGACGGGCTCCAGAAGTCCTGCCACGGGCCGCCTGTGCCCGCTTATTGGCCAAGACAAATGCCGAACCGTATTCGGAGCTGAAGACATACAAGACCGGCTTGCGCTGCAGCCCCTCCTCCGTTGCCCGGTACTTCGATCCGGACAGCGTAAGGGCTCGTTCGAGGAACCCCACAGCCTCGAGGGTCGTGATCGCGCTGCGCACCCGCTTTTCCGTCAGCCCGAGGTCTGCTCGGTCTGCGAGTTCGCGCCGGTCGATCGGGAATGATCCCGCGACACGTCCCGGCACGCTCCAGAAGCGGGCCAGGAACGTCGCCAGGGCGAACGCGGCGTCCCGGTTGCGAAAGGGCGCCAGGGCCAGCGAGAGCCTATCGGCAATATCCCGCGGCAGGCGGTAGGGCCCCTGCCCTGGGGATGGACGAAATGGACGGCGACAGCTCCTCACCCGCGCGGCAAGCGCGAGGGGCAGCCGGTGTTGAACGGCTAACATCTTCGACCCTCTTCGGGCCGCATCGGCGCAAAGCCTCATCGTTCCGAGAAGTGGTGTTCCCGGTTGACTCGTGGTGGCGAGCCGTGAGACCTTCGCGACTGTTCGGGTGGCGAAAGCCCCTATCGATTTCGACGGCCTCGGAAGCTGGTAACTTCCGGGGCCGTTGGCTTTTCAGGACCTAGCGGCGGTTGATCTCCTACATTCCGACTCTTGAGGCCGGCTTGAGCATTCCGCCCCTGTGAGGGTGCGAAGTCAAATCGCGCCTACCGTGCACCTGTTTCAGCGACCTGGGATAGCGTCCGGGGGACAAGGGGGCACTCTGTGCCATTGTGCAGAGTCGGTTGAGCTGCGCCAGCAATGCACCATCCTCGAGCCGCTCCCGCGCAGCTGTGAACCCTTCAAACAGCACCAGATCGGGCAGGATTGCGAGAACGTCCGGGTAGTGACCTGAGCGGGCGAGGATACGCGCATACCGGACCACCCGGTCGCGTTGTGCATAGTCCCTACCCCGATCTTTTTTGCTGCTCATGATGCTCTCCTCCATGGCCACCAGCCCCGACGAGCCTGCGCCTCTGTCAGCTTCTCGGCCTGCGAGGCGAACCGATCCGCTACAGCCTTCCATTCCTCGGTGCGCTGCTTCTCAGCATCGAGCACGGCTCGGAGCGCATCGAGCTGCACTGCGACCACATCGCGATCCGCGCCACGAGCAAGGGCAGCGTCCCGCTCCTCTTTCATCGCCTGAAGCTCAGCCTCTAGCCGTTTGATGTGGTTGGAAAGAGTAGCGACAATTACAGTGACAGCGCCGGTGTCGTCACCAGGGGCATCACCCGTTCGAGCTGTAGGGCGCAGAACCTCGTCACCAGGGGGCCCGCCGGTGTCATCACCAGGGGCACGCTCGGGGACAGCATCAAAGGGAACACCAACTCGGGCACGGCCATCGTTCCCTGGCCGCTTGGGCCAACGGCGGCGTATTGCGAGGCGTTTGGCGCTTGCGGGTTCGATCCGGAGTGCTTCGCCTAGCTCCTGGTAGGTCATCCACTTGGTGTCCATCACCACCCCCATCGCTGGTGATGCCTCTAGTGGCGTCGCCAGTGCTGACATCCGAGACGTCACGGGTGGGGATCAAGGGGGACAGCTGGCGCTTGCCCTCGGGCGACACCACCAGAGACATCATCCGCAGTGTCACCGTGTCAGACGTTGTTTAACGACCCCTTAACCAACAGCGGTCAGTGTGTGGTTTAGGGCACAGCCATAGACCTGCCATTAGGGCATGGTGCTGGCCCGATCACGGGAGGTCAGCCATGATCCTCACCATTCTCGATCCCTGCACCGGCACCCGCGTCGCTATTGAGGTGCCCGCCAAACAGCAGGTACAGCGGGCCCGCCGATGGGTGCGGCGAGAATTGGACCGAATGATCAGCAAGCGCGAGCAAATCCCATCTAACAGTAATCAATGATCGACAAGCAAAAGGCCCGGTGCCGATCGATTGAGCCTTGAGAAGGCTCTGACGGACCAGGAGAGGGGCTTGGGTGACGGGAGTCTGTGAGGGTCCCGTCGCTTCGGACACTACGCCTGTGGTATCGGGGTGGCAGCGCATCTCAACCGAAGCTGAGGCTATCTGGCGATTGATCGAGCCCGGACTAGAGGCTCAAGGGCGCAAGGTGGGTCCTTCCTCTCGGAAGTGCTAATCTGATTAGAGCGGTGGATGGCCAAAACCCCAACCTCCTACGTCCTGCGCCCGCCGCAGTTTGAGTTTGATCGCGCTCGGATCAAGTGGACGGGAAGCCTCCAAGAGTTCAAGGACGCCTATTTCGAGCGGGAAATTGCGATCTATGAGCAAGCATGGGCGGCAGGTCGCTTTCCTGCTTTGCTCGATGCGTTGGCGCTTTGTCGGGAGCATGAACGCCCGCTCCCTCTGTGGGTCTCTGAGGCAGCCACGGCCGAACTAGAGGCCGTCTTCAAGTCCCGAAGCAAGGGGAGGCGGGGCCGAACCGCGCGCCTGCATTCGGAGGAGCAGACAAACTTCGTGCACCGGGTGCGTTGGGAGTGGGTGTCTCTGTGCATGGATTACCGCGCAGAAGAGAAAGAGCAGGGGTTTAAGATCACGCGCGCGCAAGTGTTCGAATGGGCATCGGAACAGCTAATCGGGACTATCGCGCAGGGCTCGCCGGAAGCCATCGAAGAGAGTTACGATTACGTCCGGAAGGCTATCAAGAACGGCGAGGGTGCCAGGTTCTACGTCAGTCGAGACGCCGAGACCTATTTCACGAGGTCTAAGCCCTAAAAGTGGGGGTGCAAATTCTCCGAATTAAAGCACCCGGAACTTCGGTTCATTCCCCATCACACTGAGCCTCACTGGTACAAATCAGTGAGGCCCATATGGCTAGACTTATCCGCTATCTCGACC
>JAESFL010001134.1_pt1 | contig 10670 bp, 7 predicted proteins | sample 9269401 | NCBI WGS metagenome assembly JAESFL01 (sample SAMN14506025, study PRJNA617098) | algae metagenome | isolation source: Gloeocapsa sp. UFS-A4-WI-NPMV-4B04 and co-occurring heterotrophs from desert... | place: USA: Utah | collected 2006-10-01 | reverse complement strand
GATCTGAACTCGTCCGTTCCGGCGGCGATCCCGAAGAGTTGCTCTACGATTATTTCAAGCACATGACCTCCTTGTCGCTGATTTCACTGGGAGGCGTGCTGACCATCTCGCAGATGCCCGACGCGGCGCCGAAGCCGTTTTCGCTCGGCCTCGTGGTCGTGCTGCTGGCATTGACTGGAGGGAGCGGGTTCGCCGGCATGGACGAGATCGTCAAGTCGCGCTTCGACGGTCAGGATGTATCCCGCCGGATCCGCCTGTATCGCAAATTGTGTCCGAGCGCGTTCGGCCTTGGCGTCGGCGCCTTCCTCGCCATGTTCTTCAACGCGGTCTACTAACAGCAAGGGATGACGGGTTTGGACGTTCGCACCGATTGGACGCGTGCCGAGATCGCGGCCTTGTTCGACACGCCGTTGATGGACCTGCTGTACGAGGCGCAACGGCTTCACCGTCGCTTTCACGCGCCGAACGAAGTGCAGCTATCGACCCTCATGTCGATCAAGACCGGCGGCTGCCCGGAGGATTGCGGCTATTGCAGCCAATCGGCTTTCGCCAATTCCGGCCTCAAGGCCGAAAAGCGGGCCGACGTCGGAGCGGTGCTCGCCGCTGCCGCGGAAGCGAAGGCCGCAGGCTCCGGCCGCTTCTGCATGGGGGCGGCCTGGCGCGAGCCCAAGGCGCGCGACATGGACGCGCTCTGCGCCATGGTGGCGGGCGTCAAAGCCATGGGACTCGAAACCTGCATGACGCTCGGCATGCTGACGCGGGATCAGGCGGACCGGCTCGCTGAAGCAGGCCTCGATTATTACAACCACAATCTTGATACCTCGCCCGAACATTATGGCGAGATCATCACCACCCGCACCTATCAGGAGCGGCTCGATACGCTCGACCATGTCCGCGCGTCGGGAATGGCCGTGTGCTGCGGCGGCATCGTCGGAATGGGGGAGACTCGCGAAGACCGGATCGGCTTTCTGCACGCGCTGGCGACCCTTCCGGCGCATCCGGAAAGCGTGCCGATCAACGCCCTCGTTCCGGTAAAGGGCACCGTTCGCGGCGACAGCCTGCTGGCCGGCGAGCATGAGAAGATCGACGACATCGAATTCGTCCGCACGATTGCCGTTGCGCGCATCCTGATGCCGCGCTCGATGGTCCGTCTGTCCGCCGGCCGGGAAAGCATGAGCGAGACGGCGCAGGCGCTTTGCTTCCTTGGCGGAGCCAATAGCATCTTCACCGGCGACAAGCTGCTGACGACCGGCAATGCCGGCGGGAGCGCGGATGCACGGCTGTTCGAAAAGCTAGGGCTTGCGGCGATGACCAGCCCGGAGCCGGCGCGGGTGGCGGCAGAATGACCATGAAAGGTTCCCGGCATGGCGCTGCGGATCGGGAGGCGTGATGTTCAAGAAGATCCTGGTCGCCAATCGCGGCGAGATCGCCTGCCGCGTCATCCGCACCGCCCGCAAAATGGGAATCAAGACGGTCGCCGTTTATTCGGACGCGGATGCGCGCGCGCCGCACGTCCGGATGGCCGATGAGGCGGTGCGGCTCGGGCCGCCGCCCGCTTCGGAAAGCTATTTGAAGGCCGACCTGATCCTGCTCGCCTGCAAGGAAACCGGGGCGGAAGCGGTCCATCCCGGTTACGGGTTCCTGTCGGAGCGGGAGAGCTTCGCCCGGCTGCTTGCCGACAATGACATCGCCTTTATCGGTCCGCCGCCCAACGCGATCGCCGCAATGGGCGACAAGATCGAATCCAAGAAGCTTGCCAAGCAAGCCGGCGTAAACGTCGTCCCCGGGTTTCTCGGCGATATCGCGACCACGGAAGATGCGGTGCGGATTGCCGCCGACATCGGCTATCCCGTGATGATGAAGGCGTCGGCAGGCGGCGGCGGCAAGGGGATGCGGCTCGCCTGGAACGAGCGCGACGTTCGCGAGGGTTTCGACGCGACCAAGCGCGAAGGCCTCGCATCATTCGGCGACGACAGGGTGTTCATCGAGAAATTCATTGAGAGCCCCCGCCATATCGAAATTCAGGTGCTCGGCGACCAGCACGGCAACATCGTCTATCTTGGCGAGCGCGAATGCTCTGTCCAGCGCCGCCACCAGAAGGTGGTCGAGGAGGCGCCTTCGCCGTTCGTGACGCCGGAAATGCGTCGGGCGATGGGCGAGCAGGCGGTCGCGCTGGCGCGGGCCGTGGGCTATTTCAGCGCCGGCACCGTGGAGCTGATCGTGTCGGGCGCGGACCCGACCGGCGAGAGCTTCTACTTTCTCGAAATGAACACCCGGCTTCAGGTCGAGCATCCGGTGACCGAGCAGGTGACCGGGCTCGACCTCGTCGAGCAGATGATCCGGGTCGCGGCGGGCGAGCCGCTGAGCTTCGGCCAGCAGGATGTCGAGCTCAAAGGCTGGTCGATCGAGAACCGGGTCTATGCGGAAGATCCGTATCGCGGCTTCCTTCCCTCCACCGGCCGCCTCGTCCGCTATCAGCCGCCGCGCGTCAAAGACGGAGTTCGGGTCGACGACGGCGTGGTCGAAGGCGGCGAAGTGTCGATGTTCTACGATCCGATGATCGCCAAGCTGGTCACCTATGGCGACACGCGCGAGGAAGCGATCAACCGCCAGATCGAGGCGCTGGACCGCTTCGTGATCGAAGGCATCGGCCACAATGTCGATTTCTTGTCCGCGCTGATGCAGCATCCGCGCTTTCGTGAGGGGCGGATCACCACCGGCTTCATTGCGGAAGAATATCCGGAGGGATTCGGGGGCGCTCCTGCCGACGGACTGCTGGTGCGCGATCTCGCCATCATCGCTGCGCTGGCGGCCATGGAAACGGACTGCCGCGGCTGCTCGATCAGCGGCCAGCTCGGGCAAGCCGTTCTTCCCCCGGAAGAGCGGATCGTCCGTATCTCCGCTGCCGCGCACCGCGTCCGGTTCGAAGGCTTCGAGGGCGGTCACCTCGCTTATGTCGATGGCGGGGCACCGACCGAGATCGTCGGGCGCTGGCAGCCGGGACAGCGCCTGTTCAAGGGAACACTGGACGAGCGGAACCGCATTGTGCAGATCGCCCGGCGCGGACGGCAGTGGCGCCTCACCGCACGCGGCGCATCGCATGTCGTCGACGTCCTTCCAGCACATGTCGCCGAGCTGTCGCGCCACATGATCGAGAAGGTCCCGCCGGACCTCTCCAAATACCTGCTCTGCCCGATGCCCGGCCTCCTCACGGCGCTGAACGTCGGTGAGGGCGATAGCGTCGAAGCCGGCCAGCCGCTCGCCGTGATCGAGGCGATGAAGATGGAGAATATCCTTCGCGCGGAGAAGTCAGGAACGGTGAAGACGGTAGCGGCAAAGCCGGGCGAAAGCCTCGCCGTGGATGCCGTGATCCTGGAATTCGAATAGGAGCGGCAGGGAGGCGCTGCTAAAGGCCGCGCCGTGGTCAACGAGGGCAACCCATCGGCGGCTCGCCTCCGCGCGGGGATCGGCTTCATCATCGTCACTGCCTTTCTGGACGTGATGGCGATGGGGATCGTTATTCCCGTGCTGCCGGCCTTGATCGCGGAGTTTACCGGATCGCACGCCGAGACGGGCATCTATAACGGCCTCTTCGTGGCGCTGTGGGCGGGGATGCAATTCGCCTTCTCGCCAGTGATCGGATCGCTTTCGGACCAATATGGACGGCGCCCGGTCGTCCTCATTTCCGCCGCCGGGCTGGCGGCCGATTTCGCACTGATGGCGCTGGCGCCGAACCTCTGGTGGCTGGCGGTCGGTCGGATCCTCGGCGGCCTCACCTCGTCCAGCTTCACCACCGCCTTCGCCTATATGGCCGACATCACGCCGCCCGAGCAGCGCTCACGCGCCTATGGGCTTATCGGCGCCGCCTTCAGCGGGGGCTTCGTCGCGGGACCGGTGATCGGCGGCTTGCTCGGCGAATTCGGGCCGCGCGTGCCGTTCTGGGCGGCGGCGGCGCTGAGCGGGATCGCCTTCCTCTATGGCCTGCTCGTGCTCCCGGAATCGCTGAAACGCGAGCATCGGATGCCCTTTTCCTGGAAGCGCGCCAATCCTTTGGGCGCCCTTGCCCTGCTCCGCTCGCACCCGGAACTGACCGGCCTGGCCTGGGTCAATTTCCTGCTCTTCTTTGCCCACCACGTCTTCTCGGCTGTGTTCGTGCTTTATGCCGGTTACCGCTACGGCTGGGACACCTGGGTAATCGGCCTGGCGCTGGCGCTCTGGGGCGTCTTGGACGTCCTCGTGCAGACCCTGCTGGTCGGGCCCGCCGTGAAGCGGTGGGGCGACAGGAAGGTGATGATCTTCGGGCTTGCCGTGGGCGCGGCAGGTTTGGTCGTTCTCGGCATCGCGCCGACCGGCGGCTGGTTCGTCGCGGGCATCTTCGTCAGCGCGCTGTGGGGCCTGTCGATGCCAACCCTGCAGTCGCTGATGACGCAGCGTGTTTCAGAGACCGAGCAGGGCCAGCTCCAAGGAGCGAACATGAGCGTCGGCAGCATCGCCGGCGTCGCCTCGCCGCTCTTCTTCGGCTTCGTTTACTCGGTGTCGGCCGACGCGGTGCCCGGCGCGTCCTTCGTGATTGCCGGTGCGATCCTGCTTGCGTCCGCGCTGCTTGGTTATGCCGTCGCGAAGCGCCACGGCGGCGCAGCCGGGGCCGAAGCGTAGAAGATGTCTCGTCATGCGGAATGACCTGACGAGTAGGACGTCGCGGCATTTAAAGGAGGTTAGCCCCGGTTCTGGCTCGACTGACCAGGATCGAACTTAGCCCCGGTACCAATCCCGCTTCAGCCGCCCCGCGGCCACGAAATAGAGGAGCGAGCTCAGTAGGTAAAAGCCGAGGCCGTAGAGGATCGAATATTGAAGCGCGTTCTCGCCATGGGCAGCGGTCATGCGGTCGGACATGAAGCCGAGGAAGAAGATCCCGAAGCCGATGCCGATGAGGTTGTTGATGAAGAGGAAGCTTGCGCTGGCGGTGGCGCGCATGTTCGGCGGCACGATGTGCTGGACGGCCGCAATCACCGGCCCGAGCCATGCCAGCGCCAGCATCTGGCCGACCGCGAAGAGCCCCCACGCGACCGGCAGCGACGGGGCGAACAGGCCGAAGGCAAAAGCGGGCGCCGCGACTAGGAAGCAGAAGGCAGGGACGCGCGCATAAGCGCCCGGATTGTCGGGGCCCGTGCGGTCGCCGAGCCATCCGCCAAGCCAGGTCCCGGCGACGCCGCCGATAAGAACGATCGAGCCGTAGAACCAGCTGACTTCGATCAGCTCCAGCCCGAAGCTGCGGCTGAAGAAGGAGGGAAGCCAGAAGATCAGGCCGTAGCCCAGGATCGATCCCGAGGCGGCGCCGAAAGACAGGAGCCAGAAGCTCGGTGTCGCCGCCAGCGCCTTGGCGACGACGAGGAAAGGCGGTGCCGGGTCGCTCGCCTTGCCGTCGGCACTGTCGAAGCCGCCGCGCACCGGCTCCCGAATTCCCAGCTTCACCGCCAGCGCCGCCGGGAGGCCGGCCAGGCCGACGATCAGGAAGGCGGAGCGCCAATCGAGATTGCTCGCGATCCAGCCGCCGAAAAACACCCCGAGAGCGGAACCGATCGGGATGCCGAGCGAGAAGAGCGCGAGCGCGCGCGCGCGGCGTTCTTTCGGGAAGAAGTCAGATATGAGCGCGTAGGAAGGCGCGACCCCGCCGGCCTCGCCGATGCCGACGCCCATGCGCGCCAGGAACAGGTGCCAGAAGTTCTGCGCGAGCCCGCAAATGGCGGTGAAGAGGCTCCACAGCGCGACCGATAAGGCGATGATGTTCACCCGGCTCTTCCGATCGGCGAGCCACGCCACCGGAATCGCGATGCCACTGTAGAACAAGGCGAAGGCGATCCCTCCCATCAGGCTGAGCTGCGTGTCCGTGAGCTGCAGCTCGGCCTTGATCGGCACGGCGAGGACGCCGATGATTTGCCGGTCGATGAAGTTGAAGATGTAGGCGAGGAGCAGGATGGCGAGGACGCGCCCGCCGCCGGATGCGCGCCTGTCCATGCTCCTCGCCTCATCCATGATCAGAACTTAACTCCAAAGCTGACGAATACCTGCCGCGGATTGCCGTAAAAGGCGGTCGCCACCCCTTCCACCCCCAGGCTTGGAACGACGTTGCCGGCCGCGTTGCGAAGCGGGACGCCCGTCACCGGATCGACGGCCAGGAACTGATAGCCGGACGTGATATATTGCTTGTCCGTGATGTTCTTGGCGTGGAGGCCGATCGTATATTCATCGTTGGGGCCGCTCCAGACAAGGCTTGCATCCCACAAGGCATAGCCCGGCTGATCCAGGAACGGGCTGGGCGTTTCGAACTGGAAGGTCTTGCTCCGGTACGAGACGGTCGAGCTCGCGGACAGCGAGCTCTCTCCAATCGGCACCGAATAGTCGAACGTTCCGGAAAGCGTCCATTTCGGCGTGTTCTGGATGCGCCGGAACTCGGCGACGTCGACGGGGCCACGGCCGGGCACGTTGGTGATGAACTCGTCATATTGCGCGTCGAGATAGCCGAGCGTGCCGGTGAAGTTCAGGCGCGAGCCGTTGTCGCCGCGGAACAAAGTCGCGAGCAGCTCGGATTCGACGCCCTTGAAAGTGGCCTTGCCGGCATTGGTGGTGACGCCCACGAAGGTCGGGACGCCGTTGATGACCGCGCCGACCGAGCCCGGCACCTGCACGTCCTTATAATCCGCATAGAAGCCCGCAATCGCCAGTCGCAGACGCCGGTCGAACAACGATGCCTTGTAGCCGACCTCGTAGCTGGTGACCTTTTCAGGCTCGAACAGGAAATAGTCGAAGATCTCGCTATATTCGCGGACGCCGTTACCGCTGAGGTCCGGGGCTGCGGTGGAAAGGCCGCGAGGATCGAAGCCGCCGCCTTTGAACCCCTTCGAATAGCTCGCGTAGAGTGTGTTGTCGTCGTTCGGCTTGAACGTCACCGAAGCGCGCGGCGTGAACTCCTTGAACGTCTCCTCCCCCTGGAAGTCGGAGGTGAGCGGGCCCAATTGCCGGCCGGCGGGGAACAGGCCGCCGACCGGCGAACCGCCAAGCTCTGGCGAGGGCCCGAACAGCAGGTTGCGGCGGACCACCACCGCTTCGCGCTTGTCGACGGTGTAGCGTCCGCCAAGCGAGACGGAGAATTGATCGGTGAAGTCGAACGTGAAGTCGCCGAACACCGCCCAGGTCTTCGTATTCACGTCGCCGAAGGTCGAGGCAGTCAGGCCGGGAAGCGCAGGCGAGGTGGTGGCAAGGATCACGTCGAAGATGTTGTTGGCATTGGCGTCGAGATAATAGACGCCGGCGAGGCCCTGGAGCCGGTCGCCTTCGTAGACGATCTGGAATTCGTTCGAAAATTGCTTGTTCCGGTAGATGGCCGGCACGTCGACATCGGCCGCCGGCAGGGAATCGAAGTCGATCGGCGCGTGGCTGACGTCTTTGCGATAGGCCAGAATGTTCTTCAGCGTGATCTGGTCGCTCACCTGCAGCTCGGCGCGGACGGCGCCGCCATAAGCTTCGACCTCCTGGCGGGGCGTGTTGAGCCCTGCCCGCGTGTCGTAGACGTCGTCGAGCACCGGCGCGCCGCTGACGAGGCCTCGGAGCAGTCGGTGACCATTCCTGGGATCGGAGAAGTCCTTGGTGTAATCGGCGGAGACGCGCAGGAAGAAAGCAGGCGTCGGCTCGACCTCGATCGTGCCCCGGGCAGCATAGATATCCCGATTATAATTTTCGACGCGGCCATTCAGATTGTCGCCGAACCCGCCGCGGCTGAGCCGTGCGCCCGATGCACCGACGCGGATGGCTTCCGACAGCGGGACGCTGGTCGTGACGATCAGATCAGCTTGGTCGTAGGTCCCCAAATTGCCGCGGATCCGGAGCATGGGATCCGAGTCCAGTCGCCGGGTGACATATTTGATCGCGCCGCCGATCGTATTCCGGCCGTAAAGCGTGCCCTGAGGGCCGCGCAGAATTTCGATCCGCTCAACATCGTAAATGTCGAGCACGGCGGCCTGAGGCCGGTTGAGGAACACATCGTCCAGATAGAGGCCGACGCCCGCTTCAAAGCCCGCCACCGGGTCCTGCTGGCCGACGCCGCGGATGAAGGCGGTGAGCGTCGTATTGGTGCCGCGCGACGTTTCGAGCGTCACGTTAGGAGTGGTGTCGGATATCTCGGTGATGTCGATGGCGCCCGTTCGCTCGAGTGCCTCGCCCGTATAGGCCGTGACGGCGATCGGGACGTCCTGCAGGCTTTCCGCGCGCCGCCGTGCGGTGACGACGATGTCGGTGTCCTGCGTCGTTCCCTGGTCGGCCGCCGCTTCATTGGCGGCAGCAGCCTGCTGCTCGTCCGAAACGGCCGTGCCGGCAGGCTGCTCCTGGGCCAGTGCGGGTGCGCCGAGCATGAGTGCGGCAAGCGCGCTGCTCACCTTCAGTGATGTGTAAAAATGCGTGCGGGCCATGATGTTTCTCCCTGCTTATGCCTGTTTGATGGTGTCGTGAGTGGTTCGGGCGCGCGGCAGACTCGCCGCAAAATCCCGGATGGCGCGATTGAACAGCTCGGGCTGCTCCATGTGAGGAGCATGGCCCGACTGGCCGAACTCGATGGAGCGGGCGGCTGGAAGCGTGGCCGTCAGATAATCGGCCGTACCGGGGCCATAAAGCTGGCTATGCGCCCCGTGGATGACGAGCGTCGGCTGACCGATCGAGGCCAAGGCCCCGCGGAAATCCTGCTGGACGAGAGAATCCCATAGCTGCGCGATCGCCGCCGCATCGTTTCGGGCGAATTCGGCGGCCGCCCAGTCGGCGGTGGCTCGAAGATCATCGCGCAGCGGCTGAGCGAAGATCGCGTAGCCGGCGGCCTGTGCCATCGCCCCGAAATCCTGGCGGATGGCGATCCGCCGCGCCTCGCAGGCTTCGGTCGAAAGCCCCAGGTCCCAGCCATCCCGGTTGAGGACACGCGGCGTCATGTCGACGATGACGGAGCCAGCCAGGCGGTCGCTGGCGGGACTGCCGAGGAGGCGCCATAGCACCGAGGCACCGAGCGACCAGCCGATGCCGATCGCGCCCTCCACGCCCAGAAAGCCAAGCAAAGCCTCGATATCTGCGGCGACATGCTCCACGGTCGGTGCATCGGTATCGGATGCGCCGTGGCCGCGGAGATCAACTCGGATCAGCCGGAATTCGTCTGCGAGCTCCTTTTGCGCGGCGAAAAAACCGCCATGTGCCATCAGCCCATGAAGCAACAGCAGCGGTCTGCCCGACCCGCTGTCGCGAAAAGCGATGCGCGCGCCGTCGGATGCCGTGAAATATTGCAAATGCCTCTCCCGGGTGCCGCCATTTTTGAAGGCGGCTACGGAGCCAACCGATCTCATGAGATGAAAGTTGAGTCAATGTTCAACTTGAAGGCTGAATTGCCTTTCAGGTGAAGGTGAGGCAATCTTGCAACGCCTAAGGGGCAGGAGGGGAAATATGGCGACTGCGGCGGGCATCGGGGACAAGACGCCTCGCACCGAGCGGGGGAGAAAAACGCTCCGCCGGGTGCTGGAAGCCGCAGCCCTCGAGTTCGGCGAACGCGGCTTCCATGAAGCGGCGATCACCGGCATCACTCAGCGGGCCGGTGTCGCGCTCGGCACCTTTTATACTTATTTCGAGAGCAAGGAGGAGGTGTTCCGAGCCCTCGTTCGCGACATGAGCCATGCCACCCGCCAGCATGTCGCCGAAGCGGTGGCGGCTGCGCCGGACCGGCTGACTGCCGAGCGGCTCGGGCTCGAAGCCTTTATCGGCTTCGTGCGCAAGCATCGCGAGCTTTATCGCATCATCGAGGAAGCGCAGTTCGTCGCGCACGATGTCTATCGCGAGCATTATCTGACGTTCGTGGACGGGTATCGCCGTAACCTTGCCGCGGCACGGGCGCGCGGCGAGATCGCGGACGGCGCAGACGAGCCTCGTGCCTGGGCGCTGATCGGCATGAGCGTATTCCTCGGCATGCGCTACGGCGTTTGGGACGAAGACCTTTCTCCTGCCCAAGTTGCCGACGTTGCCATCAACCTCGTATCCGAAGGTTTGCGAAAGCGCGACTGATGAGCCGGCACCTGCCCGATCTGATCGCGAAACGTGCCGCGCTCACGCCCCATCAGATAGCGATGGAGGAGCCGGGCCGCGGCCGCACCCTCACCTATGCGGAGCTGGACCTCCGTTCGGCGAGAGCGGCGGCTTTGATGGCGGATGCGGGCGTCTGCGAGGGAGACCGGGTGGCCATCCTCTGCCGAAATCGTATCGAATTCTTCGAGATCCTGTTCGGCTGCGCCAAGCTTGGCGCGATCCTGGTTCCGCTCAACTGGCGGATGCCCCCTGCAGAACTCGATCGGCTGATCGAGGATGCGGATCCGGCCCTTCTGTTCTTCGGCGCCGAGGATGCGGCGCCCACCGCCTTGCTTACGAAACCAGCGGCGCATCTCGGGCTCGATACCGACTATGAAGCAAGGCTGCAGGCTGCACCTCAACCCGGATTGCGTAGCCGCTGGCCGTCCGAACAGAAATGGTACCTGCTTTACACCTCAGGCACGACCGGCCGCCCGAAGGGCGTTATCTACACCTATGGCATGGCCCTCGCCAATTACGTCAATATCGGCACTGCCCTTGGCATCACCTCGGCCGACACCACCGCC
>JAESFL010001133.1_pt1 | contig 10699 bp, 8 predicted proteins | sample 9269401 | NCBI WGS metagenome assembly JAESFL01 (sample SAMN14506025, study PRJNA617098) | algae metagenome | isolation source: Gloeocapsa sp. UFS-A4-WI-NPMV-4B04 and co-occurring heterotrophs from desert... | place: USA: Utah | collected 2006-10-01 | reverse complement strand
CGCCATCGGGATGCCGCACCATGGCGGTGCGCGGCGCGAGCTCGGCCAGCGCCTCGATCGCGCGCTTGGCGCGTCCCATGGCATAGTGTTCGAGAGCATGGCCGAGGCTGAACAGGAACAGCAACAGCGCGCCTTCCGCCCAGGCCCCCAGGGCGGCAGCACCAGCGGCCGCCACCAGCATCAACGTGTCGATTTCAAACCGCTTGAGCCGGAGATTATCGATCGCCTCGCGCACTGTGTAGAAGCCGCCGAACACATAGGCCGTGAGATATAGTGCGAACGGCAGCCACGAAGGAGCGCTGGCTACCAGCTTCTCAAGTCCGAAGCCGATGCCGAGCGCAGCGCCGCAGGCCAGCGCAAAGATCAGTTCGGTATTCGGTCCGAGCAATCCGCCGTGGGCGTGATCGTGGTCGTGCTTCTCACCGGGCGGATGGTCATGATCCTTTGCGTGGTCATGCTTCGGCTCCACAGAGGCGGCCTTCGCGCCGATCGGGTGCGCGCCCGCCTCGCGCAAAGCCGTCTCGATCGCCTCTTGCGACGTTGCCGATCGGTCGAACTCGACCCGCACCAGGCCCGACACATTGGCTTCCGCCTCGATCACGCCTGAAAGTCCGCGCAGTCGATCGCCAAGCGTGCGGGCGCGGCGTTGATGGGTGATGCCGTGAACCTTCCAGATCGCATGTCCGAAGCGATCGGCGATGTCCGCGCCGGCAGCGCGGGCTAGCTCGCGTATGCGCGAAAGCGTCACAACCTGCGGATCGAAATGAACACAAAGCAGCGCGGGCGCGTCTGCGTTCGCCGCTACCACATGGGCCTCTTCGACGCCGGGACGGCCTTGCAGCGAGCCAATCAGCCTTGTGACACAGGTATCGGCGGCGTCGGTGACGTCGGGTAGAAGAACGGGAATATCCAGACGGAGCTTTTCGATCATGGCGTTTCCTTCGCGGCGGCGCGGCTTCCTTCGTGAACGTGCGAGGGTCGCCATCAGGGCGGTGCGGTAGCGGACAAGCGCCAGCGGGCGGTTGTCCCTTTCCTAATCGTTCGCCATGAGCGTCCAGGGGAAACGCCCATGGCGCGGGCCGTTCTCGCACGCCCACCCGAAGGACTTGTTGTGCGGCGGCCGATGGCTAGGGCGAACATCGGTTCGCTTCCTTGGCCTGCCGCGCTTCCTTTCGCGCATCGCGCAGGATTTCAACGCCGCCCTTGATGGCGATGATCGCGGTGAGGAACCCAACCAACAGATCAGGCCAGTTTGAGCCGAGCCACCAGACCAGCAGGCCAGCGGCCAGAATCCCCCCGTTAGAGATAAAATCATTGAAGCTGAACGTGGTCGCGGCGCGCAGGTTGACGTCGGGCGCGCGGAGCCTTTGCAGCAGTCGAAGGCAGACATAGTTGACTACGGCAGCGACCGCCGACATCGCCATCATCGTAACCCCGATCGGCTCGCTCCCTTGCAGGTATCGCCGCCCAACATCGAGCAGGATGCCACCGGCGAAAACCAGCAGCATGACGCCTGAGGCGGCGGCTGCACGGGTTTTCCATTTCGCGCCCCGACTGAGGGCGATCAGGCTCAACGCATAGACAGCGGCATCCGAGAGATTATCGAGGCCATTGGCGAGCAATGCGCTCGAATCGCCGCTGACACCCGCGATCAGGAAGGCCAGCGCGATCATCGCATTGAGGATCAACACGATCCAAAGGGTGCGGCGCTCCGCATCCGCGCCCGTGGATGACGTATCGTTCATGGCCGGCCTTTCGGGGAGAGCTGCGCTTGGCGGACCCGGCGGCGATGACGGTTGACCGCGAAGCCGCTCCCCCGCACTTCCTTGGTGAGATAGCGGATCAACGCCGCATCCTGTGCCCGTATAGCGCTGCGCAGGCCGCGCCGGATCACGTAGGCAAGCGGGCTCAGCACGCCTTCGATCGTCATCGTATGGCGAACCTGCGTCCGCTCGCGGGCTCCGTCGAACGCATATTCCTCGCTCAGGGCAAGCACGCCGCCGAGGCCGGTCCGCCAAGCAAGCCGGTGAGCCCGTTCATAGGCTATAATCCTGGCATCCACCCTTAGCGGCAGCTCGCCTTTGAGCAGGCCGAATGTCAGGCCGACCGTCGCACCTGGCGCGGCGGCCCCGCGAAAGCGATAGCTGGGGTGCCATAGCGCGAACGCGGCCAGATCGGCGATATGCGTCCAGGCCCGGATGGATGAGATATTCAGGGCGAAGGAGGTTGTTTCCTTCATGGCCGGATCGCCCATCGCCTGGTGTCGAGTGCGGCGAGCGGCTTTGCCGCTCGCCGCTGAACGCGACGTATCCCCCTTGCGCGGATGAGGCTGACGTCGAGGCTCACAGCGGAGCCTCGACGAGATCGGCGGACGGCGCATCGGGCCGCTTATCCGGGGCCGGAATATCCGTCTCGCGGCGGCCATAGCGGGCATAGAGCGTCGGGAGCACGAACAGCGTCAGCAGCGTTGCCGAGATCAGGCCGCCGATGACGACCGTGGCCAGCGGTTTTTGCACTTCCGCGCCCGCTCCGCTGGCAATCGCCATCGGCACGAAGCCGAGGCTGGCGACCAGCGCCGTCATGACCACAGGCCGCAATCGCATCATCGCGCCTTCATGGGCGGCTTGCGCACGATCCATGCCCCGCGCCATTAGTTCCTGGATCGACGTCACCATCACGAGGCCATTCAGGACCGCAATGCCAGACAGGGCGATAAAGCCCACCGCCGCCGAGATCGAGAACGGCATACCCCGCAGGAACAGGGCGAGCACGCCGCCCACCAGCGCCAGCGGAACCCCGGTGAAGACGATCGCGGCATCGCGCACGCTCCCTAACGCCCCGTAGAGCAGCAAGATGATGAGCGCGAAGCACGCGGGCACGACCAACATCAGCCTTTCTGTCGCCGATTGCAGGTTCTCGAACTGGCCGCCCCAATCGAGATATTGCCCGGTGGAGAGACGCACCTCGCTTGCGATAGCGGCCTGCGCATCCGCAACCACGCCCGCCACGTCCCGACCGCGCACGTTCGCCTGCACGACGACCCGCCGCTTGCCATTTTCGCGGCTGATCTGGTTGGGGCCATCGGTCACGCCAATGTCGGCGACGCTTTGAAGCGGCACGAACCCGCCATTCGGCAGCGGCACCGGCACCTGGCCGAGAGTTTGCAGATTGGCGCGCGCCACATCCGACAGGCGGATGGTGATGGCGAACCGCCGATCTCCTTCGAAGATCATGCCGGCGTCCCGTCCGCCGATCGCGGCTGAGATGGTGTCCTGCACGGTCTGCGCGGTGATGCCGAGCCTCGACATGATGTCGCGGCGCGGCCGAATGTCGAGCATCGGCAGGCCCTCGGTCTGCTCCACCCGAACGTCAACGGCACCTTCTGTCTTGCGCAGCACAGCCGCGACGGCGTTGGCTGTCGCGTTCATCGCGTCGGTGTCGTCGCCGAACACCTTCACCGCGAGATCGCCGCGAACCCCGGCGATCAGCTCGTTGAAGCGCATCTGAATGGGCTGACTGATTTCGAAGGCATTACCCGGTAGACCCTCAAGCGTCGTCTCGACCTTTGCCACCAAATCGGCCTTGCTAAGCCCGGAATCGGGCCATTCATCGCGAGGCTTCATGATGATGAAGGTGTCAGAGATATTGGGAGGCATCGGGTCCGAGGCCAGTTCGGCGGTGCCGGTCTTCGAGAAGACGAACCGGACTTCCGGCAGCTTGCCGATTTCCCGTTCGATCCGCGATTGCATCGCCTGGCTTTGATCGACGGACGTGCCCGGCACACGTAGCACCTGCGCGGTCAGGTCGCCCTCATCGAGCTGGGGCAGGAACTCCTGGCCCAGGAATGAGAAGGTCAGGATTGCAGCGAGGAACGCGCCGGCACCGACGCCCATGGTGAGCGTCGGTCGCTTCATCGCGCGATCGAGGCCCGGCTCATATTTGCGCTTGAGCCAGGTCATGATCCGGCCCTCCTTTTCCTCGACCGGCTTTGAGAGCCAGATCGCGAGCATGGCGGGCACGAAGGTCAGGGAGAGGACGAAGGCGGAGGCGAGCGCGATGATGACGGTGAGCGCCATCGGCGTGAACGTCTTGCCCTCCACGCCGGTGAGTGTGAGCAGCGGCACATAGACGAGGATGATAATCGCCTGCCCGAACACCGAGGGGCGGATCATCTCGCGCGCGGCTTGGGCCACGACCGACAATCGTTCCTCAAGCACGAGCGTGCGGCCGTAATGATGTTGCCTTTCGGCCATCCGCCGCAGCGCGTTTTCGACGATGATGACCGCGCCATCTACGATCAAGCCGAAGTCGAGCGCACCCAGGCTCATCAGGTTGGCCGAAACGCCACCTTGCAACATGCCGAAGCTGGTCATGGCCATGGTGATCGGGATCACCAGCGCCGCGATCAGCGCCGCCCGGAAATTGCCGAGAAGCACGAACAGCACGACGATGACGAGCAGTGCGCCTTCGGATAGATTCTTCGCCACCGTCTTGATCGTCGAGTTGACCAGCGCGGTGCGATCGAGCACCGGTTGTATGGCCACATCAGTCGGTAGCGAGGCGTTGATTTCGCCGATCCGTTCCGCGACCGCAGAAGCGACCGTGCGGCTGTTCTCGCCGATCCTCATGATGGCGGTCCCGACCACGACCTCCTTGCCGTTCTCCGAGGCAGAGCCGTAGCGGATGGCTTGTCCGAGACGGACTTGCGCCACCTGATCGAGCCGGATCGGCGTGCCTTCGCGAGTGGCGATGACCGTGCCAGCCAGCTCGCCGACGTTGCGGATGCGGGCATCCGAACGAACGGCGAGGCCCTCGCCGCCGCGATCGACGACGCCAGCGCCGACCCCGACGTTGTTCTCTTGAAGCGCGCGCGACAGATCGGTCAGGTTCAGCCCGAGGGCGGCGAGCCGCTGGACGTCGGGGATCACCTGGAACTGCTTTACATAGCCGCCGATCGAGTCGACGCCGGCGAGGCCCGGCGTGTTCTTCAGCAGCGGGGCGACGATCCAATCCTGTGCGGTGCGGAGATAAGTCGCCTGGTCAGCCTCGCTGACGAGCCGGTCGCCCTCCGGCGTGATGTAACTGCCATCGGGCTGCATGCCGGGTTCGCCCGGCTTGTGCTTGTCTTCCTTCCGGTGCTGGAAATGGACGGTCCACATATAGACTTCGCCGAGACCCGTGGCGATCGGCCCCATCGTGGGGACCGCACCGTCAGGCAGGCTTTCCTCCGCGACGCGAAGCCGCTCCGCGACTTGCTGGCGCGCAAAATATATGTCGGTCGAGTCGGTGAAGACCGCCGTGACCTGAGCGAAGCCGTTACGGCTGAGCGATCGCGTATATTCAAGCCCGGGAACGCCCGCGAGCGCGGTTTCGATCGGAAAGGCGATTTGTTTCTCGACCAGCTCGGGTGAGAGCGCCGGAGCGCTGATATTTACCTGAACTTGGTTGTTGGTGATGTCGGGAACGGCATCGATTGGCAGGCGCGAGATCGCCCACCCCCCAATGACTGCGGCGATGAGCGTGATGAGCAGGACGAACCAGCGACGCTCGACGGAGAATGTGACGATACGGTCGATCATGATCAGTGCCCATGCTCCGCTTCGCCTTTTCCAAGCTCAGCCTTGAGAGTGAAGCTATTGGGGCCGGCGAGCTGTTCGTCGCCCTTGAGCCCCGAGGTCACGACCACATTGTCACCGTTCGGGCTGCCGAGCGTGACGGGCGTGGCCTTGAAGCCGTGATCGATTCGCACGAATACGGTGGACCGGCCCTCGACCGTCTGGACCGCGCTTTGCGGCACGAGCAGCGCCGCCGAACCGCCGCCTGCGAGCTGGATCGAGGCCGTGACCGGCTCGCCCACGCGCCATTGGCCCGAGCGGTTGTCGATGACCGCGATCACGGTGACGAGCCGTGTGGCTTCGTCAAGGATCGGTGACACGAAATCGACCCGCGCCACGGATCGCCGGTCGCCCGTGACAATCTCGATTTGAGAGCCGGGACGTACCTTGCCGGCGTCAGCCGGCGACAGGGCCAGCGTAACCGCGACCCGCCCGAGGTCGGCGACACGGAACAGCTCTGCATCGGCGGCGACGGTCTGACCCAGCGTTACGCTACGCGCGACGACCTGACCGGACAAGGGCGAGCGGATCGCGATACGATTGAGCGCGCCCCCGCCGCCGCCAGCAGCCGACACTTGTTGCTGGGCGAGCCGCAGCGCGATCCGAGCTTCGGTCGCTGCGGTGCGAGCAGCAATCAGATCCTGTTCGGGCGAGACGCGCTCGTTGAACAGGCGCTGTTCGCGGCGGAGGTTGGTTTCAGCGAGCGCGAGCCTCGCTCGTGCCGCCTCGATCTCAGCGTTGAGCGATGCGGCTTCACGGCTTTCGATGATCGCCAGCGTCTGTCCGCGCCCGACAGACTGGCCAAGGTTGCGGGTGAGCGATACCACGCGGCCCCCGATCGCGGCGGACACGACCTGCATTCCTTGTGGGTCGCCCTCGATGGTCGCGGGCAGCGTCAGCGCACCGCCACCACTGCGGATCACGCGCACCAGCTCGATGCCGGCCTTGCGAATCTGATCGGCGCTAAGGTCGATCTCGCCTTCTTCTTCGGCATGACCGCCCGCTTCGGGCGTGGTGCCTTTTTCGGCCGTGGCGGAGTTCTGCGCGTTGTCGGCGGGCTGATCGCCGCCGGAACATCCGACCATAAGGAGCGCGGCGAATGTCAGCGGCAAGGCCGCTATGTAACGGGTCTTCATTGTCATTCCCCCTGTGTGACCGGCGCGCGGGCGGTAAGCCGCTCAAGCTGCGCCTGGGCGATGTGGTAGGAGAGCAGAGCGTCGATCGCCGCCGCCCGCGTTTGGGCAAGCGTGCGTTCGGCATCGAGCAAATCGAGCTGGCCGAACTTACCCTCGCGATAGCCGATGCGGGCGATGCGGGCGGCTTCTTCGGCCGCTGCGAGCGCGGGTCCACTGGCCGCCGCTGCATTTGTCGCGGCGTTGGCGGCATCGGCTTGGGCGCGTGCGATGGCCTGGTCCACATCGAGCGCCGTGAGGCGTCGCCGTGCGTCCGCGCTTTGCCGTTCGGCCGTAGCTTGGCTCAGCGCGGCACGGCCGTTGTTAAACAGCGGGATCGGGATCGACAGGCTGAAAATTGCCGCCGTGTCATTGGTCTGTTCGAGCCGGCGCGCCCCAGCCCCAAGTGTCAGGTCGGGCACGCGCTGCGAGCGCGCGAGCCGCACGCCGGCGTCGGCAATGGCGAAGTCGGCATTGGCCGCCGCCATCATGAGCGTGCCCGTGCTGTCGATCGGCCGGAGGGGACCATAGGTCGCGGGCACGCGGGAGAACCAGTCCGTGTCGAGCGGCCCCGCGATGGGTTGGCCGATGATACGCGACAGAGTGAACCGCGCGACTTCGACGGCCCGTTCCTCCCGCGTAAGCGCAGCGTCGGCATTGACCCGTGCTACGTTCGCTCGCTCCGCTTCGATCGGCGACGCGCGGCCTGCCTGCACGCGGACCTGCGCGGCGCGCAGGGTCTCATTTGCGATACGGGCCTGATCGCGGGCGGTGATGAGTCGACGCTCCGCCGAGGCGGCCTCCGCATAGGCGCGGATGACGTTCAGCCGGAGATCGGCTTGTGCGATGGAAGCCTGTATCGTGGCCCGGTCGGTTCGAGCGTCCGCGACAGCGATCCGGGCCGATCGTTTGCCGCCGAGTTCGAGCGGCAGGGTGAGGGAGGTAGTCGCTTCAAGGCTTTGCGTGCCGCGATACTGGCCGGAGCCCGCGACATTCTCAGCCTCGACGGTCACGGTGGGATTAGGGCGAAGCCCCGCCACCTGTCGTCCGGCTTCCGCCGCACGGACGTCGGCGGACGCAGCTTCCAGCGCCGGAGAGACGACGCCCGCCAGATCAAGCGCGTGATCGACACTGAAAACCGGACCCGCAAGCGCGAGCGGCGTGCCTGATGACTGCGTCTGCCCGGCATCAGCCGGCGGCGCGGTTTGGGCTTGCGCGATATTCGCGCAAGCCGTCGCGGCCATTAGGGCCGCGAGCAATCGGTGCATGGTTGCAAGACTCCTGACAATTTCCGAGGAAGCCCCAAAGAAGGGGCTAGGTTGGAATTGTCAGGCTCTTGGAGGGCGGTAGGCCGGATCAGTCGGTGCGGAAACTCGAGCCTTGGCATTGGCAAGCAGCGGCACAGCGGAACGCAGGTTCGCGTGAACGGCGAGCCCTTCCTTCACCGGCTCGCCAATTTGGTGGCCGTGGCACCCGCCGTGATGGTGCGGCGTCGCCTTGCCATCATCAGATGGGACCTGATCGCGGTCGCCTGCCGCATGGCCGAGGCCGGCGGCGACGTCTGAATCCAGACAGCCGATAGGCTCGGCCGCGTGCGCGACCGTGCCCGCCATCAACGATAGCGACACGATGCACATCAGAATCAGGGTCAGCAAGCGTCCCATGAGATGGGCATATAGCATGACGTCCAAATGAGGGAAGGATTTCTTTTGCTCGACTAGATTGGTGTGCCGTTATATCATACGATTTCATGTTAAGGTATAAGCATCTGGATTAATTGTGGCCCTATAAACAATTTATCTGAAATTGTTGAATGCAGGGACAAATTAAATATTGTTGGGTCATGTTAGTTTTTCTTGACGGATAGGTTGATGTCTTAATCACCTGTCACGAACCTGTATTCTCTGCCGCGCTGTTGATTGATGATACGGCGAACCTAATCTCGCTTTCTTGATGAAGCGAACGATGATCGCCGAAAAACGAGTAGCCGATTGGATGCAACGCCGGGGCGTGGGAGGTGTAGAAATCTGATACGGATTTCACCTGCCAAACTATATATGATAATGTCCTTTATCACATATTATCCGAGATCCGAAACGCTCCCGAAGATCCACCGCCAAAAGGGATGCCGACATGATCGAAAATGACGACGAGGCTTTTGCCGACAACTACGCCGAGCGCGACCAGGCCAAGGCGCTGCGCGAACAGGCGCTCGCGGGCGGGCTGCGTTTCGAGGCGTATCTGCCCGGCGACATGGCCGATTGGCTGTTGGCGCAGGTCGAGCGGGGCCATTTCGTTGATCCGTCCGAGGCGGTGTTCGCGATCGTCAAGAACTTCATCGACATGGAACCGCACCGCGATTTGCGCGACGAGCTGCTACGCCGGATATTGGACGAGTCGGTTGCGCGCGGGCTTGAGGACGTGAAGGCGGGCCGCGTTCGTCCCGCCGATGAGGTGTTTGACGAATTGCGCCGGGAGCTGGCGAAGCCCCGCCCCGAGCCGGCCCGCTGGCAGAAGATCGCACGATGAATCATCTTGCCCCCCTTCCCTCGCCGGCGCTGGCGTTGCCGGCCTTGATCGCGGCGGCCGACGAGCGCGCGCGGCTTCGCTTCCTTGAGTTTTTCGCCGTCACCATTCGCAACCCGCATACGCGCCGCGCCTATGCGCGCGCGGCGGGCGACTTCCTGGCCTGGTGCGAGGCGCGCGGCGTTGCCTCGCTAGCCGGCGTGCAACCGCTCCACGTCGCGGCCTGGGTCGAGGCGCTGGGGCGCGAGCTGGCCGCGCCCAGCGTCAAGCAGCAGCTCGCCGGCGTGCGCCACCTGTTCGACTGGCTGGTGACGGGCCATATCGTGCCGGTGAACCCTGCCGGATCGGTGCGCGGGCCGGCGCATAGCCAGCGGCGCGGCAAGACGCCGGTACTGGCCCCGGACGAGGCGCGGCGGTTGCTCGACAGCATCGACGTGACCACCCATGCGGGCCTGCGCGACCGCGCCCTGATCGGGTTGATGGTCTATAGCTTCGCGCGGATCGGCGCGGCGCTGGCGATGCGGGTCGAGGACGTGTTCATGCAGAACAGGCGGCTATGGGTCCGCCTGCATGAGAAAGGCGGCAAGCGCCATGAAATGCCCTGCCACCACAATCTAGAGGATTATCTGACCGCCTATATCGACGGCTGCGGCTTGCGCGAGGATCGCAAGGGGCCGCTGTTCCGCACGATCGCGCGCGGGACTAAGCGACTAAGCGATACCTCCCTGCCCCAAGCCAACGCCTTCGCGATGGTGCGCCGGCGCGCGGGCGCGGCCGAGATCGGGACGGCGATCGGCAACCATTCGTTCCGCGCGACCGGGATCACCACCTATTTGAAAAACGGCGGCACGTTGGAGACGGCCGCGACGATGGCGAACCACAGCTCGACCCGCACGACGCAGCTCTATGACCGCCGGCCCGATGACGTGACGCTGGACGAGGTGGAGCGGGTGTTGATCTAGGCGGCGATCGCCGGCGCACATTCCCAGCAGCCATCCTGCCAGTGGAAGCCTACCCGCTGCGCGTTGCTGATCGCGGGCGGCTCGCCCTTGCGCCAGAACGCGCGCATCTTGGCCCGTTCGTCCATATGGGCGTCGGCGACGATCGCGCGTGCGGCCTGGATGAACTGTCCATGCCCGAACACATAGACCAGCGATGCGGGCGGCATGGCGGCGAGGCGGACAAGCGCCGCCTCGCAGCGCCGGAGCAGGGTGGCGAAGCTCTCCGCCCCCTCCCCGTCGCAATAGTCCGGATCGGCCTTGCTCCAATAGCGGTCGAGGTGCGGCATCCGTTCGGCGCTGCGCGTGCCGTTCCAGCGCGCCGGTTGGAGATAGGTGAACTCTTCGATCGGCCACACTTCGATCGGCACGCCGGGAAAGCGCGCGA
>JAESFL010001132.1_pt1 | contig 10711 bp, 13 predicted proteins | sample 9269401 | NCBI WGS metagenome assembly JAESFL01 (sample SAMN14506025, study PRJNA617098) | algae metagenome | isolation source: Gloeocapsa sp. UFS-A4-WI-NPMV-4B04 and co-occurring heterotrophs from desert... | place: USA: Utah | collected 2006-10-01 | reverse complement strand
TTGCTCCGCAATATCGTTATTAATCTTGCACGTCAACACGGCTATAATTCCCTGACCAAAGCTGAACGATTTTTCTCCCATAACATCCCTCAGCTATTTTCCCTTTTTCAATGAATTATCCCTGGGACTTTAGAGTGTGCCATTTAATGATAAATGCGATCGCAATTAGGGTTCTGTACGCTTTCGGGCATAAGAGACAATTTAAAAATAGTTCGTTGGATCTAACCAGTCCCCAGCAACCGATCGAATTCGTCTTTAATCACCTTATAACACTCGCAAGCGGTTAATTCCAAATTCTCTTGATTCAGGATGGTAATTTTGCCACGAGAGTAGCGAATCATTCCCGCCTCCTGAAACGTGCTAGCAGCTACGGTAACACCAGAACGGCGTGTGCCTAGCATATGCGAGATAAATTCCTGTGTAAGTGGTAGCTCGTGCGATTGGATGCGATCGCGGACTGTCAGCAACCAACGCGCAAATCGCTCTTCTAATGTATGCAGGCGGTTGCAAGCAGCAGTTTGAGTAGTGTGGCTATATAGCGCTTGTGTGTAACGCAGCAGCAAGCTTTGTAGCGCACCACCTTGGTTAAATTGAGTTAAAAGCTGTTCTGCTTCCATCCTCATGGCAGTACCTGGGATTTGCACCATTGCCTGAGTAATCGTGGCGTTTCCTCCCCAACATACAGGCATACCCGCCATGCCTTCTTTACCCACTATGCCGACTTCAACGATCGCGCCGTCCGCCATAATGGAGACTAAAGAAACCAATCCCTGATTTGGAAAGTAGACGTGACTAATCTCTTCACCAGCATCGTAGAGGACTTGGTGACGTGAGAGTGAGACGAGTTCAAGGTGGGGGATAAGGCTTTCGTATTCGCGATCGCTTAAAGCAGCTAGTAGCCGATTTTCTCGCGGCTGCTGAGGGTTAATAGATACAGACATTAGGATTATCCTTAATCTTGAGCCATGCGTTTAGAAAAAACAGCTAACTGCACAAGGGAAAGAATGAAGAACCCTTACCTAATGTCAAAAGGTGTATCTAAAGACAAAGTTAGATAGTAACTAGCTGCGAACAGCATTTTCTTTATATTAAGATATTATAGCGCATTGTAGTTAATTTCTAATATTAAATGTTAGGTACTTCCAAAACTAAATTATATATTTCAAATAAGAAAGCTAAAGAAACATTAAACGGCTACATTTTTATGACTCCTACAATAATTATTTTAGGAGTATTTCTGTTATTACCTATTTTATTTGCAATAGTTCTTGCTTTCTACAAAGTTCAGCCATTAGGTGAAGTTAGTTACAATTTCAGAGGCTGGAAAACCTTTCTGCGGATGGTAAGTGATGAAAGAGTATGGATTGCCCTAAAAAATACAGCAGAATATGTAGCGATTGTTGTTCCTATTCAAACTATACTTGCTTTAACTTTAGCTTTAATATTAAATACTCGTCTCAAAGGAAAAACCTGGTTTAGAGTTCTGTTTTTTCTACCAACTGTCACCTCATCAGCAGGTTTAACTCTAATTTTTATGTGGATTTGTAACAGTAATGGTCTACTAAATAGTTTTCTCACATTTATTGGATTACCTACTTACAATTGGTTAGGTGATCCAAATGTTGCTCTAAAAGCAATTATGCTAATGAATATTTGGTCAACTGCACCGTTATTTATGGTTATATATTTGGCAGCGCTGCAAGATATTCCCGAAACACTTTATGAAGCAGCCACAATTGATGGTGCTAGTTTGTGGGATAAGTTTATTTGTATCACCTTACCATTCTTAAAGCCTGTCACCTTCTTCATTATTGTGATGGGCATTATTGGTACATTTCAATTATTTGACCAATCTTATATATTTTCACGCGGTTCCGGCGGCCCAAATAATTCAACTTTAACAGTTGTACTTTTGATTTATCAATATGCTTTTAGAAGTTTAGATATGGGTTATGCTGCTGCGCTAGCTTTGATGTTGGCGTTGGTAATTATGATTGTGACGCTGATTCAGCGTTACTGGTTTAAAGACCAAAAATTAAATTAAAGGATAAATTGTTGTGAAGCGTTTTTATTGGATAAAAGGAAGCTTATACACAATTTTAATATTGTACGCAATTATTACTTTTATTCCGTTTGCTTGGGCGCTTTCTGCCTCGTTTAAGCCATTGTCAGAAATTGTTGCAGGTGGGAATAATTTTATTCCTCAAGAGTTCACATTAGAAAATTACAAACAAATTTTTAGCCAAGAACCGCTATTTGGACGTTGGTTATTCAATAGTATATTCGTTGCTATTTGGGTTACTGGGTTCAATTTATTATTTAACTCGATGGCTGGTTATGCTTTAGCAAGAATTAATTTTGCTGGAAATCAAGTGTGGTTTTTGATTATTTTGGTTGTTTTAATGGTTCCTGGACAAATTACGCTAATTCCCACTTTTTTAATTTTAAAATCGCTAGGGTGGCTGAATTCTTATCAAGGTTTAATTGTGCCAAATGTTGTAAATGCAACGTTTATTTTTATGATGCGGCAATTTTTTATTAATTTTCCCAAAGATTTAGAAGAGGCAGCTGCGCTGGATGGATTGAGTTATTTAGAAACGTTTTTTCAAATTGTCCTACCTTTGGCTAAACCTGCGTTGGCTGCACAGGCAATATTTATTTTTATGGGTTCATGGAATAACTTTTTAACGCCGTTACTGATTGTCTCTGATTCAGAAATGTTTACTCTACCACTGGGTTTGAATACATTTAAGGGGCAGTATATTAGTTATTGGAACTATATTATGGCTGCGTCGATGATATTTACGTTACCAGCGTTGGCTATTTATGCGTTTTTTAATCGCTATTTTATTCAGGGGGTTACATATACAGGGAGTAAGTGATTTTATATATAAAAATGCTCTATTGGTTTGTAGGAAGTGTTGTTTTAGTTAACGAACTGCCTCAGCGAAGCGTCAGCCGTAGGCGAAGGCTTAAGCCGTTAGCGCCTTAGCGCGTTAGGCACAAAGGACACAAAGGGAAGAAAAAAGGAAGTTAATGAGTTAATAATCAGTTAAAAGTGATGTATGCGATCGCTAAATTATTTATCAGCAATTTAACTAATTTTCTCAAATATCATCAGGTGCTGAGTTGGTAAAAAACTTTGTGTTTCGCGCCATTGTAAGCCGACTGCTGACATCTCCTTACATACTTGTTTCTGAGTCATTTTGTGCAGTGCTTTAATCGGGATGAAGGGATTTTCTCGTCGATACTCAACTAGCGCTACTCGTCCATTTGGCTTAAGTGCTTTCACAACTCCTCGCATAACTTCATAAGGATTTGATAACTCATGGTAAGTATCTACCATCAGCACTAAATCAACACTATTTAATGGAAGCTTGGCATCAGTAATGCTTCCTAATATCGGTTCTACATTAGTAATACTATTTTCTTTTTTTAAGAAGTTGATAATATCTAACATCTCTGGCTGAATATCTACAGCTAAGACTTTTCCTAAAGGTACTTTTTGAGCAATCCGAAAGCTAAGGTAGCCTGTGCCAGCGCCGATATCTGCTACGATGTCGGTGGGTTTGAAGTTAAGGGCATTTACAAGTTTAGTTGGCTGTTCTTCAAATTCTCTACTAGGTCGTTCTAGCCAAAGAGCTTCTGTATGTCCCATTACTTTAGCAATTTCTCGACCCATATAGAATTTAGCAATACCATCAGGACTGTGAATGGTACGTGATTGATAATTACCATTACTATCAACGTCAGTGGCTGCTAGCGTTTGACACGCACTCAGCATTAGATAGCAGAAAGTAATGCAAAAAATCACTGCTACACGCAGCAAGGAGGAAGGAGTATTTTTGTTCAAAGTCATTATTGATATTTAATTCCAGCCTTTCTCAGCTTGATTTAAAACATACGCTGCAACATCAATAATCTCCTGATTACTAAGGCGATCTTTGTATGCTGGCATAGCATTTTTGCCGTTTTCTACAAGATTAGCGATCGCATCTACTGAATCCATCTGATATTTTTTAAGTGCTTTTTGTTTCAAATTCTTACCACGCCTAACAATATTTCCACCGTTTATGTGACAGCCAGCACAGTTAGCAGTGAAAATTTCAGCTGCATTACTTGTTTCTACCGCCAAAGCATTAGACCTAAGGCTCATTATTAGTAGTGTGAATATCAAAAATATAACTGTTAGTAACTTATTCAATTAGCTTATCCTGATATTAATAGCAACTTCAAATATCGCAGCAAACTTTATCGCTTTGAAAAAGCCATACATATATCTATTATCTTTAGAGGAAATAACTTTCATTTAATTTGGAATTGAATATTTATCCATTAAATTCAGCATTTAAACCTCTAAAACCTCTATAACCTAACAACACCAGGATTTAGTTGCATTAGTACCCAAGTCAGATAAGTACCAACTGGCCCCCAAAGTAGATAAGGTAAAAGAAGCCATGAGGCTTTAGCAGAAATTGACCTGACTAAAACAGCCAAAATATAGGCAATTAGCGTCGCCGTACCTCCTACAATTAGCCCACCTAGTAGAGTTCTGAGTTCTACAACAACAGGGCTATATAAAGATGTTAACAGGGCAAGTGCTGCATATAATCCCATTAGTAACCAAGGGCGATGGGGGAACTCGGGGCCCCCTTTGGGGATTAGGGGGGAAAGCCCCCGCCGAGGGCTAGCGCGTGTTTTTTCCCACACTAAAATTGCTGAAATTGTCGCACAAATCCAAATTACTGACCAAATTAAGGGAATCAAAAATTCAAAAGTTAGCCAATTTGGACGTAATAAATTTTGAAACCAGGGATCTCGTAGCGAAGTCAAGAGGCTTCCGCCAAAAAAGATAGCTGCCGAAATCACTGTAATTATCCATCTAGCTTTCATGGTGCGTCTCTCTTCATGTCACCGCTAATAAGTGTTTGCACTAGCGTCGAGATTGTCGAAAATAATGCTGCTACCAAGATCACAAGCATTAAACTAGCAAGCCCAGCAAAAGGTGAGATGATGGATAAGACTAAGCCCACAAATAGTAAAATTGTTATCAGTGTCTTGTTCATAGATATTATTAATGGTTTACAATTGTTCAAATGACTGAAATGCAGATTTAGTGTGGCAGTTAATAACCGCCACTTGCACCGCCACCACCGCCATCACAACTAGAGCCACCGCCAGAGTCGCCACTACAGTCACCACCAGAGCTACCACCGTAATCGCTGCTAGAACTGCTGTAGTCACTACTAAAACTGCTGCTAGGGTAGATATAGCTGTTACTGCTTCCGCTATGCCTCCTGGGACGACGGGAGTTTTTGCTAACCCTTGGAGCAGCAATGAGGAACACAAACCCAACAACTATCAACATCAAAAGTAAAATTTCCATATCCTCTACTTCTCCTCTGTGTTTATCATTTATGAATAAGGTGGGGTGATCACAGTTAGCCAAAGATATTTTTTGAAATTCCTTTAGCAGATGTGACCTTCTTGTAATTGTTGATCTGATTATTAGCACGACCGAGTTAGGTCAACGTTATGCTGCCTGGGTTTCGCCTTAACGAGCGTGCCATTCCACTCTGAGCCTATCAGCATAGGCCTCAGTTTTGCCCCATACTTCAGACAGAAAGCGTATTTACGTTAAATTATTGCTGCTGTCTCGAAATACCAACACCACAAAATACCAAACTGTAATAAAGTATGTGGCTAATCACCATCACCTGTTCGGCTGATGCCTGGAAACAACTAGGTACTCAGCTTTTAGCGATCGCAGATAAGTATTCTGCCGTTTCAGTCTCTTCCAAGAAAATGGCCGACGGTAAGCGAACTATGCAGTACAAAGTTGAAGATGTAAGCGATGCGGAAGCTTTTGTTGATGAATGTCATCACCTTGAAGGATTCGCGGCTTCTTTTGAGTCGCTTTGAATTAACCAATCTCACCAATGCCAGCTTCATCAAATCTCTGTAACTAAACAATAGTAATGCTTTTAATGTTTAGAATCGAGCTAATAGGCAAAAGACGGCGTTGCTTAATCTAATTATGTTAGCTAGATTGTACATATCATAAAATAGTAATTTTGTCTAGGATAATTTTGAATTGGTCTTGATGATCTGAGTTTATGGCTGGACATAGTAAATGGGCAAATATTAAACGTCAGAAGGCGAGAGTGGATGCAGTGAAGGGTAAAACGTTTACTCAACTGTCTCGCGCTATTATTGTTGCGGCTCGAAGTGGAGTTCCAGATCCAGCAGGTAACTTTCAACTACGAACTGCGATTGAAAAGGCGAAGGCGGCTGGAATTCCGAATGAAAATATTGATAGAGCGATCGCTAAAGGTGCTGGTACATTTGACGGGGGTAAACCTTTAGAGGCTGTACGTTACGAGGGATATGGGCCGGGAGGTGTCGCCATCTTAATTGAAGCACTAACAGACAATCGCAATCGTACCGCAGCTGATCTGAGGATGGCTTTTAGTAAAAATGGCGGAAATCTCGGTGAAACTGGCTGTGTTGGCTGGATGTTTGAACATAAAGGCGTAGTGGTGCTTGCACCTCCTATCAACGAAGAACAGCTATTAGAAGCATCTCTAGAAGGCGGTGCTGAGTCTTACGAGTTGATTGAGGATGATCGTACGTCAGCTGAGGTGTTTACAGATGTGGGGAACCTCGAATCACTTAGCCAAATGTTAAAGGAAGCAGGCTTTAGCGTCAGTGATGTAGAACTGCGTTGGATTCCGAGTAATACTGTCGAAGTGAACGATTCAGAGCAAGCGCGATCGCTTCTTAAGTTAATTGATACTCTCGAATCGTTGGATGATATGCAAAACGTTACTGCTAACTTTGAAATGGCAGAGCAACTGATGGAGCTGAGTATTGTCTAAAACTCCAACAGGTTGCACCAATTCCAGCTATCTAAAGCTCATCCAAATTGATTCCCCGTTCTTGTAATTTAGCGATTAAGTCTGCAAGTTGTTGTTGCGCTTGATCAGCCCGTTGTCGCTCTTGTGCAATCATATTCTCAGGAGCCGGAAATTTGTTTCCCTTCTCGTCATACCAGTACAACCATTCCTGCGCCCAGCCGTCATGTGTTCCCTGCTCACAGCCAATTCCTAAACCGATTTCTGGCATCCAAACTGGATTACCAAATTGTTGCACATAACTCTCATTTACTAAGCGATAAACTTCAAAAGATTGATGTTTATCCCGCCGATAGTAGTCAGGGTTGTAGATAACGTAATACAACACTCCTATACGGGCATACTTATTTATTTTGTTGTCATATTCCCCGCCAGGAGTCTGAGAAACAATTTCTATAACTAACTGCGGTACAACTTGCTCTTGCCAAATTACATAGCTAAGTCGCCCTCGCTGTCGCCCTTGATTAGTCTTACGTCGTGGAACTCCTAAACTTAAAAAGCCATCCGGGACAATTGCAGGCTTGCCAACTTCATAGTAAACCCCCATATTCACCCCAAAAAACCAGTCCATGCGCTCCGCCCACAGCAAGGAGAGGATGGCACGTAGTAAAGCAGGAAGGAGGTTTTGAAGTTCGTTATCCACTGGTGTATCGTCAGAGTCGGGCAAATCTTCCTCTGTGGGAAGGTACTGCAACGGGTTGTATACCATAACGGCTTCCTTCAGCGCCTGATTGCTTGGATCTTAGCAAAGCAATCAGGCTGCAACTTGATTGCTATAGTTGTTCGCGTCACAATGAAGAAAAGTAAAGCGGGCTTTGCCCGCAGTAAGTAGTGAGTAGTGGGAAGAAGAAAGCAATTTTATTTCTACTCACTCATCACTACCCACTACTCACTTCCTTTCGTTTTTGACATATTTTATTGAAATGGCGCTAGAGCAGAGAAATCAAAATATTTCACGCCCACTTACTCTCAATAAGAGTGGTTTTGACTACGATCTGGCGATCGCAGGTGGTGGTATCGTTGGGTTAAGTCTAGCCTGTGCTTTAAAAGATTCTGGGCTAAGTGTGGTAGTAATTGAAGCTAAACCTCATTCAGTCGCAGCAGCAAAGGGTCAAGCTTACGCAGTTTCTCTGTTATCAAGTAGTATTTTTAAGGGAATAGGAGTTTGGGATAAAATTCTGCCTCAAATTGCTACATTCCACCACATTCGTTTGTCTGATGCTGATTATCCCGATGTAGTCCAGTTTCAGCCAGCAGATTTAGGTACAGAAGCTTTGGGTTATGTAGCTGAACACCAAGCGCTGCTAACACCTCTGCAAGAATTTTTACAGCAGTGTCCTAATGTTAAGTATCTATGTCCAGCCCAAGTAGTGAAAACTGATTACCAAGCCGATGGAGTGGAAATTGAGCTAAATATTGGCGGTGAATTGCAGACAATCCGCACTTCCTTAATTGTCGCAGCAGATGGGGCGCGATCGCGTATCCGTGAAGCAGCTGGCATCAAAACTCATGGTTGGCAATATTGGCAGTCATGTATTGTCGCGTTTGTCAAGCCAGAAAAATCGCACAACGATACTGCTCACGAACGCTTTTGGCCTAGTGGCCCATTCGCAATTTTACCGCTACCAGGGAACCGTTGCCGCATTGTCTGGACAGCACCCCATGAAGAAGCAAAAGCTTTAGTTGCCTTGGATGACGAGCAATTTTTAGCTCAACTTAGCCGCCGCTATGGTCAGCACATGGGGCGATTGGAACTAGAAGGCGATCGCTTTATGTTTCCAGTACAGTTAATGCAGAGCGATCGCTATGTATTGCCGCGTTTAGCTTTAATTGGTGATGCTGCTCACTGTTGTCATCCTGTTGGCGGACAAGGTTTAAATATGGGTATCCGCGATGCTGCGGCTTTAGCTCAAGTATTACAATCTGCCTACAAGCAACAAGAAGATATTGGTAATTTACAGGTTCTCAAACGCTATGAACATTGGCGCAAGCAAGAGAACCTCACAATTTTAGGTTTTACTGATTTACTTGATCGGATGTTTTCTAATAATTGGTTGCCGATAGTTGTAATTCGCAGAATTGGGTTATGGATGTTACAGCGAGTTAGTCCAGTAAAAACCTATGCACTACAATTAATGACTGGATTACGAGGGCGTAGTCCTGAAATAGCCCAACGTTAATTTATGGCTAAATTCATGGTGATTGAAGTGATCAGGAAAGTGCCAGTGTAGCTTTTGTGATCGCATTTTCCAAGCCCCAGCTAGCATCTGTGCGATCGCTTTGTGTTTCAGTGCAGTATCATGGAGATTGATAGACATATTCTGACATTAGGCGACGAAAACGCCAGACAAAAACTCCTGCGGACACTGCTACACCCAGGAGTTGCCCTAACCATAAACCCACACCGCTAAAACCTAGTTTAAATCCCAATAAGTAGCCACTCGTCAACCCAACTCCCCAAAATGCTAGGAAACTAAGCAGCATCGGTACACGAGTATCTTTGAGTCCGCGCAATGCACCAGCAGCCGTTGTTTGCACTCCATCCAAAATTTGTGATAGTGCGGCAATAGTTAGCATAGAAGTTGCCAGAGATATTACTCGTGCGTTTTCTGGGTTGTCAACATCTAAATACAGCGCAATCACTTGTCGAGGAAATATCAGAAGTGCGATCGCCATTATTGTCATAAACATTGCCCCAAGGCAGATACTAATGTAAGCCGCCCGTCGCACACCCTTAGAGTTTTGCTGTCCATTCCACTGTCCAACTCGAATAGTTGTAGCGAAGGACATACCCAAAGGAACCATAAATATTAGTGCAATGGTTTGAAATACAATCTGGTGCGCCGCTAGTACATCTGTTCCTAATACACCCATGAGGTAAGTTGTAACTGTAAACAACCCGACTTCAAACGCAAATGATATCGCGATCGGTACTCCTATCCATAGTAGTTCACGCAGAATTTTCGGTTCTAAATGATACAAATTTGCAAACAGTTTGTAACTTCTCAGTTGGCTGTGCTTGAGTATATAAATGATCAGTAACAGCAACATTAGCCACTGAGATAAAGCACTCGCCAAAGCAATGCCCTTAAGCCCCCATGCTGTAAATCCCAACTTCCCAAAGCCTAAAATATAATTGGCGATCGCATTGAAGGCCGTACCCGCAACAACAATGACTATAACAGGTCGAGTTTGAGATAGAGAAGACACAACGCTTTTGAGCATGGCAAACATCAAAGCGGGAAAAAATCCCCAGAGCATTACATCTAAATAAGTCTTTGCCAAAGTAATCGTAGTAGCTGCCTGTCCCAAATGCCGCATCAGATAATCTATATGCCCAAGTAATAACATTACAGGTATTGCAACTAGCAGAGATAACCATATTCCCTGCCGTGTTAGCTGTTGAATTCTTTTGTTGTAGCCAGATCCATAAGCTTCAGCGATCAATGGGCTGAGTCCGACAACAACTCCAGTAGTTGTTATGAGCAGCGTGGTAAATGTTGTTGCTGCAAGCCCTCCGGCTGCAATAGTTTCTTGTCCTAACCAGCCCATCATTACAGTATCTACAAATCCTGTAGCGGCTTGGGCAACCTGAGCGCTGGCTAAGGGAATCGTTAAACGTAGAGATTCCTTAATTTCTGTCTGAATAAGTGAAGGCATTGAAAACTAGATTAGACCTCCTATGAAAATACCGTTGAGGCGAGCGATGAAGTCAGAGGAGTTGATTCCAAAGACACCTTAAAACCCAATCGCTCTAAGCGACGGGTCAATTGTAAAGAAAGCCGCGCTCGGTCTTG
>JAESFL010001131.1_pt1 | contig 10712 bp, 8 predicted proteins | sample 9269401 | NCBI WGS metagenome assembly JAESFL01 (sample SAMN14506025, study PRJNA617098) | algae metagenome | isolation source: Gloeocapsa sp. UFS-A4-WI-NPMV-4B04 and co-occurring heterotrophs from desert... | place: USA: Utah | collected 2006-10-01 | reverse complement strand
CGGCACGTTTCATAGCCTTCGTCGCAATCGGATAGGCGGCGTTCTTGTCGACCGTGATGGTCCGCGGATTAACCGTATGGGGCTGCCCTAAAGCCTTCCGGAAGAAGCGCCGGGCGGCAGCCGCATCGCGCTTGGGTGAGAGCAGAAGGTCAATGGTCTGCCCGGTCGCATCAAGGGCGCGGTAGAGATAAACCCATTCACCCTTCACCCGAATGTATGTTTCGTCCACGCGCCAGGAGCCGTTGGTCATGCGGAGATGCGGACGAATGCGCTTGTCCAGTTCGGGAGCGTAAGCCTGGATCCACCGAAAGAGGGTTGTATGGTCCACTTGCACGCCTCGATCGGAGAGCATGCACGCGAGGTCCCGGTAGCTGATCGGGAACTGTAGGTACCAGCGGACCGCTCACAGGATGATCTCCGCCGTGAACTGCCGCCCCTTGAACAGGTTCTTGTTACTCTGCTTCACCGCTAGTCCCTCTTACTATACCCTCGCGGCGTAGCTCAGACGGAGCAAGCTTCAAAGCTGCAACAGAACCCCCTAGGCGCCTAGCTGCTCCTTCAGATGCATACGCATGACGATATCTTGATCATAGTTTCCGAAACCTCGGCCAAAGATATTGATTCCACCAGGATGGCGGGCGGCGTCGTCAATCCCAATCCTCAACCGAATGCCGTGATGTTTTTCGAGTTCAAGCTTGTCGAGTGATACATCCGATATTTGGACGTCGTTCACCGAAGTTCCACTCCGGGAGATCTGCCAAGTGACAAGCTTGCCATATTGCGACCCCTCCAGCTTCCACCATTGCGGCGTGTAAAAACCGCGCTTGTCGCCAAAGTCGCTCGGTGAGATCCAGCTTCCAACTTTCACATTGTTGACCCAAAGGCTGATCTCAGACGGCCAGTCAAGGCTCGTGCCCGGAACCTCGGACGACAGCTCCATGACAAACTCGAGCTTTTCGATCTTAGCTCCCAAAACCTTGCCGTTGTTCGGGAATTTGTACTCGACGAAGCCGCGTCGGAACCAAATCAGCGATGCGCTCATGCGATTTGGGTCGAGAAAGAAATCCGGCACGTCCAGAACACCCAAGACATTCTCAGTTGAACAGAGGCCGCAAGGGGCGCTCACATCGCAGCTCGTGTAGAGCCCGATCGGCATAGATACCTCGATGTGGTCCTTACTCTTGAGCGCATCCTGATCATCAAATCGGATGATGATTTCGTCGTAGCGGATTGAGCAGATCTTCTGCTGTCCCTTGGAGGCTTTGAGGGTCTCTGTCTCAATCAGTCCCGAGCGCTCCAATACCTGGATATGAGTCGCTATAGTCGACTGTGGCAAAGCTAGTGCATCGCTGATTTCGTTGACGTTCAGCGAGCCTCGGGCGCGCAGGAGCTTGAGGATCCTGATACGGGCGGGCGAAGCGATCCCTCGCAGAGTCTCGGAGCTTTCCTCTGCCACAAGAGTGAGAAATTTTCTTTTGAATTTAGTCATTTAGCTGCTCAGCACGGATGCCCCCGCCGTGGAAGGCCTTCCCGTCTGCTAAGATAAGTATCGGAAGTTTGGATATATATCAATGATACCGTTGACCAATCCCAAAAACTAAGGGCTAACTAAGAAAAAAGATAAGAAATCGTTTCAGGAGGAACGCCAATGCGAATGTTACGCCTGCTTACTGTCGCGACCGGTCTGGCTCTCGCTGCGACCACCGCGCTGGCTCAAACGACTGTCCCGGGTGTGCCCCGGAACGAGACAATCATCCTCGAGAACCCTGAAGGCACGATCAAAAACCCTGGTTGGTTTAACATCTGGACCATCAATGCTGGCGGCCAGTATACCGGTCTACATCAGCTCGCCCTAGACACGCTCTGGTACATCGATCCAGAACGCGGGCTCGACGGAGTTTGGGAAAACTCACTTGCGGCGGACAAGCCGATTTACAACGCTGATTTCACCGAGATGACGGTGAAGTTGCGGCCGGGAATCTACTGGAGCGATGGTGTCGAGTTTACTGCCGGTGATCTCATCTACACGGTCGAGACCCAGATCAAAAATCCAGGTATGCGCTGGAGCGCCCTCCTGGCGTTGAACGTAGAGAGCGTATCGTCGCCGGAGCCTTGGACAGTTCGGTTCAAGCTCAAAAGGCCGAACTCGCGTTTCCACTCGCTGTTTACGGTGCGGTTCAACGCAATCTGGATAATGCCAAAGCATATCTTCGAGAAAGCCGCCGACCCCCAGAAGTTCGACTTCAACCCACCGGTCTCTCTCGGCGCCTACAAGATCCACAGCCATGACCCTGACGGCAAGTGGTACATCTGGCAAAAGCGCGATGACTGGCAGCGCACGACGCTCGGGCGCTATGGCGAGCCCGGCCCGAAATATGCCGCCTATATCGATCCGGGGCCGCCGGATAAGCGCGTGATCGCGCAGCTCAACCACAACTTGGATGTGGTGCATGACATTGCGCCCGAGGGCATGTTCACCCTGTCCAAGCAGTCCCCAAGCCTGAAGACCTGGTTCAAGAACTTCCCGTTCGCCCATCCTGATCCGACCTTACCGTCGGTTATTTTCAACATGCAGAACCCGGCCTTCCAGAACCGTGACGTGCGCTGGGCGCTGGCTTTGTTGATTGATGCCAAAGCCGTCTCCATGGCGTCCTATCGTGGTGCCGCGACGCTCTCGCCGATTGGTATACCTCCGACGGGCACTCATCCCGACGATTACCACATCCCGCTCCAGGACTGGCTGGCGTCCTATGAGATTGACACTGGCAAGAGCAAGGTTAAGCCGTACGACCCAAACATCGGCAACCAAATTGCCGACATGCTGCGCCCGACCATGAAGGAGCAGATCCCGACTGATCCGGCGGAGATCAGGAAGGCGTTCGGCTACGGGTGGTGGAAGCCCAACCCGCAGGCGGCTGCGGAGTTGCTCGAAAAGGCCGGCTATACGAAGCGCGGCAATGCCTGGCACACGCCGGATGGGAAGCCGTTCTCGATCAAGCTGATGGTCGAGGGTGACTCCCGCCCGATCCTGACCCGCGCTGGCACTATGATCGTTCAGCAGTGGCGCCAGTTCGGCATCGATGCCAAGACGGAGGTGGCTCAGGGGACGATGCTCGACCGTCGGAATGCCGGCGACTTCGAGACGCTCATTTCCTGGAGCGTGGAAACCTATGGCGGGCATCCGGATCTGTCGTACTTCCTCGACAGCTGGCACTCCCAGTTCGTCGCGGCCCCAGGCAAGACGCAGTCGCCCCGCAATTGGCAGCGTTGGAGCCATCCGGAACTCGACAAGATCATCGAGGAGGTGCGCCGGATTTCCTTCGATGACAAACGGACTGTCGAACTTGGCCGTGAGTACGCCAAGCTCATTGTTCGCGAAATGCCGATTATCCCGCTCATGGCGTACAATGTCTTTACGGCCATGGATGAAACTTATTGGACAGGATACCCCACGGCAGAAAATCCCTATGCCAATCCGGTTCCGAACTGGGGCAACTCGCGCTCGATGATGGTGAAGCTGAAGCCCAAGCAGCCGTAGCGCGCCGACATCTCCTTTTTGTTCTCAGACAAGGAGTGGTCCATGAGGGCTTACCTGGCCTACCTGTCCAAACGGCTGGTGCAGTTCGCAGTCGTCGTCTTCGTCGGGATCAACATCACCTATCTGGTGACACATATGACCCCGATTGATCCCGTCGAACAGTCGATCTCGGCAGCCACCTCATTCGGCAGCACCAGCCCGGAAGCCATTGAGATGATGCGGCAGTCGCTGCGCCAGCTCTATGGTCTCGAGGGTTCACCGTGGGAGCAGTACGTTTCGTTCTGGAAGCGAATTCTGGTCGGAGACTTCGGCCCCTCCTTGTCGGCCTTTCCAACACCGGTCTCGCAGCTCATCCTGCGAGCCCTTCCCTGGACCGTCGGCCTTTTGCTGGTTTCGACGCTTCTGACGTGGTTCCTTGGCAACTTGCTAGGCGGACTTGCTGGCTACTACAGGAACAGCCGGATCCTCAGGGTATTTGGCGTGATCAGCATGGGACTTAAACCCATTCCGTATTACGTCGTCGCTTTAGTGCTCCTCATCATCTTCGGTTTCCTTTGGCCCGTTCTGCCGATCAGCGGCGGCGCCACAATGGCGTCGGACCGTTCCAACACGTTTGCCTTCGCGCTCGACGTGGCGGTCCACTCGATCTTGCCGGTTCTGTCTCTCATGGCCGTTGGCATCGGCGGGTGGTTCATGGGGATGCGCTCGCTCGTATCCAACGTTGTGACGGAGGATTACGTTGTGTACGCGGAACTCGCCGGCGTGAAGCGCAGCAGGATCCTGCGGTCCTATGTGATGCGGAACGCGCTGGGCCCGCAGGTGACAGGTCTTGCGTTGCAGCTGGGCGCCATCTTCAACGGTGCGATCATCACCGAGTACGTCTTTGGATACCCAGGCGTCGGATCCCTCCTGATCAGTGCGGTCCATGCCGGTGACTATAGCCTGGTTCTCGGCATTACGACCATCTCAATCGTGGCCGTCTCCGCCACAGTCCTGCTGATCGACCTCTTGTATCCGCTGATCGATCCGCGCGTGGAGGCACATTGATGAGTACGCTCAAGATCTTTCGTGATCTCTTCCGCCACAATGGCGAGTTCGCCATCGGCCTAGTGCTGCTACTCGTTGCGTTGACCGTTTCCGTTTGCTCCTTCTTCTCGCCTTACCCACCGATGGACGTCTACGTCGTACCGCCCGATGTGCCGCCATCTTGGGAGCATCCGCTTGGCACCACATCGCGTGGGCAGGACGTATTCTGGCAGCTCACCTTCGCGATCCGGAACACTCTCCTCTTCGGGATTGTGGTCGCGATCATCAGCCGTATTATATCTCTCTTTGTTGGGCTGATCTCAGGCTACAAGGGTGGGTGGGTAGACCGCGTCCTGATGTCGATTAACGACACGTTCGTTGTCATCCCGCTCTTTCCCATTTTGGTGCTGTTCTACTTCATCATGCGCGACCAGATGTCCTGGGCGTTGCTCGCAGTCATCACCGCGCTGCTGGGATGGGCCTATGACGCGCGACTGATCCGGTCCGTCGCCATGAGCCTGCGGACCCGCGAATTCACCCGCCAAGCAGTATTCTCAGGTATGAGCACCGGCAAGATCGTTCTTCAAGAGCATCTGCCGTTCGTTTTACCGATCGTGTTCTCGACCACTATGAATAACATTAACTGGTCGATCGGCATTGAGGTGACGCTGTCCGTCCTCGGTTTCACCGACATCAATACGCCCACCATCGGCGGCATGATCTACTGGGCGAACCAGCACACCGCCTTGGTATCTGGCGTCTGGTGGTGGATTACGTTCCCGGTTGTTCTCGTCATCATGCTGTTCATCGGTCTGTTCCTGCTCGCCATTTCGATGAACGAATACATCGACCCGCGCAGCCGCCTCAGCCGCCTTGGAGGTCAGGCATGATCACTGAGCTACGCCCCATGCCTCCGTCCCTCGAGATGAGGGCGCCGCAGACCGCGCCGCTGCTCGAGGTGGACCGTCTGAAGGCCTATTATAAGACGCAGCTGTTCGGTGTTGACCGCGAGGTGAGGGCAGTTGACGACATCAGTCTTAAGGTCAACCGCAACGAGATCTATGGCCTTGCGGGCGAGTCGAGCTCGGGAAAGAGCTCCCTCATCAAGACTATTGCGGGCGCCATCCGCCCCCCGCTCAGGGTTGTCGAAGGATCGGTGCGGTTCAGCTTCAAGGATGGGGAGCGGGATATTTATAGGCTTTCGCCGCAGGAGCTGTCGGCGATCCGCTGGAGCCATCTGTCCTACATCATGCAGGGATCCATGAGCGTGCTGAACCCCGTCCGGCGGATCAAGCATGCCTTCGTGGACTTTGCATTACCACATGTGAATGTGAAGGGAGCCAACTTCACCAGCCTTGTGGAACAGCACCTCAAGCGGGTCCACCTTGATCCTGCGGTCCTCCAGGCATATCCGCACGAGCTGTCGGGTGGCATGCGGCAGAGGGTGACCATCGCTCTAGCAACCGTCTGCGGACCCGAATTCATCATTGCAGACGAGCCGACGACTGCGCTGGACGTAATTGTTCAGAAAGGCGTGCTATTGATGCTGCGGGAAATTCAGCAGGAACTCAAGTCGTCGATCCTATTCGTCACCCATGACATGGCGGTTCACGCCAATCTCACCGACCGTCTCGGCATCATGTATGCCGGCCGGCTGGTGGAGGAGGGCAGGACGCGTGACTTGTTCGAGAGGCCACTCCATCCCTACACGGCACATCTGATCTCAAGCCTGCCGCGCATTGGGGACGAGGCTCCGAAGAAGGGGCTTGAGGGCTCACCTCCAAGCCTCGCTAATCCTCCACCAGGGTGCCGCTTCCATCCCCGTTGTCCGCTAGCCATTGACATCTGCCGCCGCGAGGCTCCTGCCATGGTGGAGATCCTGCCTGGGCACCGGGCAGCCTGCCACGTTGCACAGGCCGATCCTAACCGGATCGAGACGGTCGCATAGGGAGGCGAGCGCATGATCCCGAACCTTCTTGACGTAGAAAATGTCAACAAGATTTTTACGAGTGGCGGTATCATCTCACGGACGGTCAACCATGCTGTAAATGATGTCAGCTTTTCAGTGGCGGCGGACAAACCCGAAGTGTTCACCATCATTGGTGAGTCCGGGAGCGGAAAAACCACTCTCGCAGGCATGATCCTCAACAGCGCAGCTCCGACAAGTGGGCGTATCCTGTTCCAGGGGAAGGACCTGCGCGATGTCCGCAGCCGCCGCGATCGGCTGGAGTTCATGAGCCATGTGCAGGCAGTCTTTCAGAATCCGTTCGATGCGTTCAACCCCTTGAAACGCGTTGACCGTTATCTGTTCAGTGCAGCTCAGAATTTCACGGAGTGCCGCACGACAGCCGAGGTGGAGGAGCGGGTTGATGACTCGCTTCGCAAGGTTGGCCTCTCGCTTGCTGAAATCCAGGGGCGCTATCCGCATGAGATGTCGGGCGGGCAGCTCCAGCGTGTAGCGATCGCCCGCGCGCTTGTGCCAAATCCGTCCCTGATCGTCGCCGACGAGCCGGTATCGATGATCGACGCATCACTGCGCATGACTGTGATCAACCTGTTCAAGAAGCTGCGCGACGAACTCGGGGTCTCGATCATCTACATCACGCACGATCTCGCGACCGCTTATTACATCAGCGACCGTCTGATCATCATGCAAAAGGGCAGGGTGGTAGAAGGTGGCGACGCTCGGACGGTGCTCGCGGCCCCGCAGCATCCCTACTCCATAAAGCTTCGCCAAGCTGTTCTGTCGGTCGATGGAGCTTGGCGTGACGATCCCTCCACGGACGCCATGCCCGCGGTGGCAAGCTGACCCACCCTTTTGTTCCCACTGAAAGCTCAAGATGAGCTTGCATGCTTAACCTATCGGAGCCTTCCAATGAAAGAAGCCAAAGTCACCATTGACCGCGATTTCTCCATCGCGGAAACGGATCCACGCCTATTCGGCGCCTTCGTCGAACATTTAGGGCGGTGTGTCTACGGTGGCATTTACGAGCCAGGCCATCCGACGGCCGATGAGCGTGGATTCCGGCGGGACGTGCTTGATCTCGTCCGCGAGTTGGCACCGACCATTATCCGCTATCCGGGTGGAAACTTTGTTTCCGGATACAACTGGGAGGATGGCGTCGGCCCGGTGGAGAACCGCCCGCGTCGGCTTGATCTCGCCTGGATGTCCACCGAGCCGAACACGTTCGGCACCAACGAGTTCATGGATTGGTGCCAAGCGGCCGATGTAGAGCCCATGATGGCTGTTAATCTCGGCACCCGGGGCCCTGACGATGCCAGGCGCCTCCTCGAATATTGCAACTTCCCTGGTGGGACGGAGCTGTCCGATTTGCGCCGCGCTCATGGATGGGAGAAGCCTCACAACGTGAGGTTCTGGTGCCTGGGCAACGAGATGGACGGCCCATGGCAGATGGAGACCAAGACCGCGTGGGAATATGGGCGGATCGCGGCTGAGGCCGCCAAGCTCATGAAATGGATCGATCCGACCATCGAACTCGCCGCCTGCGGCTCGTCCTCACGCAACATGCCGACCTTCGGCACTTGGGAGGACACTGTGCTCGAGCAGTCATTCGACCACGTCGAATACATCTCCCTGCACACTTATTTGAACAACTATGCGGATGACACTCCGGCATTTCTTGCAAGTCCGGACCTGATGGACAGCTTTATCGAAGAGGTCGTCGCTATTGCGGACGCAGCCGCCGCCCGTCGTCGCTCGCCTAAGCGCATCATGCTGAGTTTCGACGAGTGGAACGTTTGGTACCGCACCCGCCGTAAGAACGAGGGCCGGGTCAAGCTCGGTTGGCCGGTCGCGCCGCCGATCCTTGAGGAGATCTACAATATGCAGGACGCGCTTGCTTTCGGCGGCGCCTGTATCTCCCTCCTCAATCACGCCGACCGGATCAAGTCGGCCTGCCTTGCGCAGTTGGTAAACGCGATTGCTCCGATCATGACCGAGACCGGTGGGCCTGCGTGGCGCCAGTCCATCTTCTATCCATTCAAAGATATGAGCAATCTCGGTCGAGGCACGGTGCTGCAGACGAAGGTGGACTCGCCCACCTATGAGACAACGTACTATGATCCGCGCGGCACATCCGATCTCCGGTTCCCGCTCCCAGCTGTGCCCTATCTCAAGCTGTCCGTGGTTCACAACCACGATGTGGATTGCGTCACCATCTTTGCACTCAACCGCAGCCTTGACGAGAACCTAAGTATGGAAGCTCTCGTGCGCGGCTTCGATGGCCTAACGGTCAAGGAAGCGCACCAACTGCGCAACGACGACTTGATGGCTGTCAATACGAAGGATGAACCGGATACGATCATGCCCGTTCCTCTGGAAGGTGTTGAGATTTGGGGGAACCATGTGCGGGCCAAGCTTGCGCCGGCCTCGTGGAACGTTATCCGCTTGGAAGTTCAGAAGCAGTAAGTCCTTGAACTAGGCTGCTACAGAAGGGCTGCCGGAGAAGCCAAGCTCACAATTTGGCTGCCAGGAGGGGTTTCACGCCTCCTGGCGGGTTGCCGTCTTTCAGCGCTGAATTGAGCCAACGGAACACTCTGTTTTGGCACGTCATCGTCAAACCACAGCATGTGACGTGAAGGAGGTAGGACATGGCAAAGCTACGGGTGCTGCTGACAGGTGCCACTGGATACATCGCGAGCCAGTTGCTCCCAGCCTTTCGCGAACATTATGATCTCCGGCTCATCGACACTCGGCGGGAGAACGGAACTGGTCAGCCCATTGACGGTGTTGAGGTGCTCGACTTGCTCTCGGCGAGTTCAACTGACCTCAAGGCTATCGTGACCGGAGTGGATGTAGTGGTCCACTCGGCCTACCATCGGCCGGACGGATCTGATTCGCAAAGTGAATACGATGGCGAGCGCCGCAACATCGACATGATGCAGCGGGTCTACCAGATGGCTCTGGACCACGGTGTACGAAGGGTGGTGGCGGCCAGCACTAATCAGGCATCGAAGTGGTACGAGCGACCCTACTTTGCTGGTCTACGTGATCGCGTTGGCCCAGAGGACTACCCGCGGCCGGACAACTTCTATGGCTGGGCCAAGTCTGCCTACGAGACACTCGGGTTTCTTTATGCATGTGGTAGCTTAGGACGGAAGCTGGAGGTAATCCAACTTCGGATTGTCGTCCCCCGGGAGATCGACGCTAGCAAGTTTGCCGATCTGCCCCGTTATCGTTACGTGCGCGAGCTCGCAGGCTACATCAGCGAGCGCGATCTGCAGCAGCTCTTCTGCAAATCCATTGAGACAGCTCAGATCATTGATGAGTATGGTGTGCCGTTTCATATCTTCTACGGAGTTTCTAACAACGCTCGCACTTTCTGGAGTATCACCAATGCCCGTCGGGTGATTGATTATCAGCCCCAAGACGACTCTGAAATGCGTTTCTCTGCCGATATTGCTCGGTTGATGAGCCAGTGAAAGTGAGAGGACGGACAGCTTCGATAGCTGATACCTTCTGGACACAGCCGACCAGAAAAGGCGTGCGGAGCGACCATGACACTGAGGATATCCGGTAGATCGGCGTAACCGAGGTGAGATCGGCACGAACTGCAGAAAGGTGAAATTTACTACACGCTCAAGGTGGCGCAGATCGTGATCGAAAACCGGAGGCGTCACTACAATGCCGTATGCTCCTACTCTTCACGAAGCAATAAACCACCCGCACCAAGGGCAGTGCTATGCCGGCTGTGCAATCCTAACCAGCTCCGCCAGCCATACCGGCCGTGGCACCACCAGACCCGAGCGCTCCAAACCAGTCATCTACTAACAGTAACCCCGCGCCACCTCATGTGGGCTGGACAACTCGCTGACTGAACCTACGGGACAATCACAATGACAGACAAGAAGCGCCCCCTCCGTAGCCAGGCTTGGTTCGGGCGGCAGGACAAGATGGGGTTCTATTACCGCTCCTTCCTCAAGAACAGCGGCTTCCCCCAGGACCAGTTCGACGGCCGCCCGGTCATCGGGATCTGCAACACCTGGTCCGAGTTGACTCCCTGCAACGCCCATTTCCGCACCATCGCCGAGCACGTGAAGTACGGCGTGCTGGATGCGGGCGGCTTTCCGCTCGAGTTCCCCGTCTCCTCGCTCGGCGAGGTGACCATGCGCCCCACCGCCATGCTGT
>JAESFL010001130.1_pt1 | contig 10715 bp, 8 predicted proteins | sample 9269401 | NCBI WGS metagenome assembly JAESFL01 (sample SAMN14506025, study PRJNA617098) | algae metagenome | isolation source: Gloeocapsa sp. UFS-A4-WI-NPMV-4B04 and co-occurring heterotrophs from desert... | place: USA: Utah | collected 2006-10-01 | reverse complement strand
TTCATGAAGTACGAGTGGATTGAATTGAGCGCTTACTCTAGCTGGCAAAGCTTAGTTGATTATGTGGAAAAAGTGCTGAGAGAATTTGGAGATAACTATGTAATTGATTTTGCATAACCACTTAATAGGGCGTGGAGAATGGAGGGCGATCGCAGTTGGGAAGAAAGCGATCGCCTCTATAAGTCCAAACTTCGAGCTTAGTGCTTCAAACTCCAAGCTTCATGTGACATCAGCGAGTATCAGAACTTCGTGGTTGAGTCTTTGTGTCTCATCAATGAGTATCAGAACTTCGTGGTTGAGTCTTTGTGTCTCATCAATGAGTATCAGAACTTCGTGGTTGAGTCTTTGTGTCTCATCAATGAGTATCAGAATTTTATCTAATAAGTCTTTGAATCTCGTAAGCGAGTATCAGAACCTGGTCGTTGAGTCTTTAAGCCTCGTCAGCGAAAATCGGAACTTCATTAATGAGTCTTTGAGTATTGCTACTGTTGCTACTCTTTCATTTGGTTGAGAATTTAGAGCGATGCCTGCGGTAAACTTTCCTAACGCACCCTATAAAAAACAGAGCAGCTTTGGCTGTTATCCTTAGAGGTTAAAGCAATAACTATTAAGGATGAATCAGATTGATTTAGCATTCACTCCAGCACTGGAACAAGCGCGGTTAATTCGCAACCGCGACATATCGCCCTTGGAGTTGGTGCAGCTTTACCTAGAACGAATCCAGCGATTGGATACTCATCTGGGAAGTTATTTTACTGTAATTGCAGAAAGCGCGATCGCAGATGCTGAAGCAAAAACAGAAATATTAGTTAAAGGCGATACTTCACAACTACCACTGTTTTTTGGCATCCCGATCACAATCAAAGACCTTAATTGTGTTGCTGGTGTTCGCTGTACTTATGGAACACCAGCATTAATCAACAATCAAGCTACTTACGATGACGGTATAGTGACGCGGATTAAACAAGCAGGGATGATTATTCTCGGCAAAACTGCTACGTCTGAGCTTGGTTCACTGCCTTATACAGAGCCTGCGGGGTTTCCCCCGACTCGAAATCCTTGGAACTTAGACTATACTCCAGGCGGTTCAAGTGGTGGTGCGGCGGCGGCTGTAGCGGCGGGATTATGCCCACTTGCTCAAGGTTCAGATGGCGGTGGTTCGATTCGTGGCCCCGCCTCTTGTTGTGGTTTAGTAGGAATAAAGCCAGCGCGGGGGAGAGTGTCTAACGCACCAGTAGGCGATCGCTTAAATGGAATTGCCACTATTGGTCCCTTGGCGCGTACCGTTGCAGATGCAGCAGCACTTTTAGATATTATGTCTGGTTATGTCACAGGCGATCCTTACTGGTTAGCTGATCCAGAAACATCGTTTCTCGCTGCTACTACTCAGCCGCCTAGTCCTTTACGAATTGCCTTTTCTACAAGTTTGCTTCCTATTGGTGAAGCAGATGCTGTATGTCAGCAGGCGGTGTTAGATACAGTCAAACTACTAGAAGAACTAGGACATATAGTCCAACCAGGATGTCCTGATTTTACTGGCTTGATTGAGCCATTTACAAAAGTCTGGCAAGCTGGCGTTGCAGCAGCTGGGATTCCAAAATCAGCCCTACAGCCGATGAATCAGTGGCTATTGGAGCAAACAAGTTCTGCTGGCGAGTACCTCCAAGCTGTTTCTCAAATGCAGGCGATCGCGCGTCAAATTGTCGCGTTTTTTGATTCTATAGATGTACTGGTACTGCCGACTTATCTGCATCCAACAATTCGCGTGGGAGAGTGGGCTGATTTAACTCCAGAAGAGACACTACAAAAGATTATTCATTGGGTTGCTCCTTGTCCGCCATTTAATGCTAGTGGACAACCTGCTGTAGCAATTCCTACTGGTTTTGATGCAAATAATTTACCAGTTGGCATTCAATTAATTGGTCGTCCAGCCGGGGAAACTACAATAATTGCCCTTGCAGCACAGTTAGAGGCGGCAAAACCCTGGCGCGATCGCCGCCCTACATTTGCATCGTGAGCGAGTGTCACAACGCCATTTCTAGGGTAAAGCTACGAATCCTTCCCGTATCTTGTTCAGCTTTATCTATCACTTCCAGTGTCCAAGTTCCTTGCGAACTTTTACCTTTAAAAGCAGCAAGTCCAGGCGCGTTTACCTCGTCATACGTCTTCTTGATGTTATCAGTAGCTCCGCCAAGGCGATCGTGCAGAATAACTGGAACTACGCCCATATCTGCGGGAGCATGGAGAGTAAGCACAAGATCGCCAATGTAGGTATGCTCAATATCCACACCAACTTTAATTAACTTTATTTGCTCACTGTTAGCGATCGCTAATGACAGTGTTGATATCTGCAAATCCTTAATTGGTACATCTTGCACTGCCTGGAAAATAGTAACAGGTGACTCTTGCGCTGGCATTGCTAGTTGTACAGCTTTGAGAGCATTAATTCGACCGTAGCCGTAAAGTGGGCTGTGACCATTAGCATCGTAGTTCCCGCCAGTTGGATCAATGCGATCGCACGATTGTTTAATAATTTCTCTTACCTGATCCCACCGGAGATTTGGGTTACGGGCAAGAACCAAAGCTGCAACACCAGCTGCACCTGGACAGGCGCTAGAAGTTCCGCCGAAACTGTTTGTATAGTTGCCAGCTGCGTCACCTTGGTTGCTATTACCCGAATTGTAGCCGAGCAACCCAGAGCGATCTGTAGTCCAAATTCCAGGAGTTTGAGAAGGGCTACCATTATTGCTAGGGAAGGCGCACCAGACAGCGTTGCCGAAGTCACTGAAAGCGCTTTTTTTACCCAAGTCATTACAAGCTGCTATAGCAATCACTTTTTGGTAACTGGCATAGCCGTCATTATCTACGCTCTCATTACCATTGCCAGCAGCGAAGAAAATTACACATCCCTTACCATTGCGTCCCTGATTGATTGCAAAGTCCATAGCAAGCCGCGTCGAGTCAGGCAGAGGAACCACTTGGTTGTGGACAGGATCGTTGGGATTCCACCACTCGCCATCAGCTGGTCCCCAGCTACAGGAAATTACATCAGCACCGTTTTGAGCCGCCCAAACAAAGGCATCTGCTTCTGCCTTTGAACCCAGCCCAGAAGCTAGACGGATGGGCATTAGCTTTGCCCCTGGTGCTACACCCGACGCACCCAAGTTACCGTTAGCAGATGCTACACCTGCACACGAGGTTCCATGATTATCGCTGTTTCCGGGTCGCGGATCGTTTGTTTGCCGAGTCACATCACGCGGCGCAACAATCTTCCCAGCAGAGCGGAATTCCTCATGATCAATATCCACGCCGTCGTCGATAACTGCCACAATTGTTCCTGTGCCATCGGTTAACTGCCAAGCTGCTTCAACGTTGGCATGGGCATCAATAATCTGATTATTAATTGTTGTCTGCTTAAGATGCCATTGCTGCGGGAAAGCCTGACGTTGGCGTACCTGACGCACTAACTCAGGATGGCACAATTCAACTGCTTCTTCATTTAGAAGCCTCTGAGCGATATCGAAGGTCGCTAGACCAGTATTTTCGGGTGCTTTTACAAAGTAAGCATTACGGGCATATTCAACTCGGCTTTTAATTATTAAGTTGTAACGTTCTAATATCTCTTGACAGACGCTTGCCTCTTCTTCATCGTCAAACTTAACGAACAAATTTTCTGTATAGACGATTGGCTGCTTTGACTGTGGCTCAACTAAAACACGCCCAGCAAATTGAATTTCAGGCTCTGCATTTAGAATTGCCCGTGCGTTGTCACGTAAAACATTGCCCTCAATTGGAACTTTAGTGTGCAAAATTTCTACACCCGCTGCCCGAAACCGTGTGTCTACTTGAAATTGATTAAGGATGCTGCGAGCTTCAGGTGACACAGGTGCGAGTTCAAACGGTCTTTCACCAGTAATAGCACTACGGCTGTGAGTACGAACTACAACGTATTCGTCACTGATAGCAAGCTCATACTGTCTACCATTCTTACCGCCATAAGAAACCGTAACCATAACTCAACCTCCTGGTGTAAAGATAATGCTGAGTCCTTGGCTCTGATACGTTATGTATGCAGTTAGGTACAAGACACAGCGTTATAATTTGGTGTTAGTTGGTTAATACAAGCTTGAGCTTCCTCTTTCCGGAATAGTGAGGATTACAAATATAAAATCATTTATATTGGCGATTTGTTTCTATTTCCTGTCGTATAGCGATTTTTCCTACTTGACCTAACTAGCAGACTAAAAATTTAAGTTACGTATTATCAAGGTTTACCCAATTAAGTTACACAAATTACCTAACATGAGTACAACTTTAGGGAGATGATTTATTTTTCAAATCAGTTCTTGCTAGTAGCAGAACAATTGCAAGTTTACTCTCCACCCCTAATTGCTCAAGTGAAATTCCAGCAGGACTACTTTTCCGAGTATCCCCAACAAATTCGTATTGCCAATCAATCTACCATTTTGTACGATCGCAAACCTGGATACTATGCAGTACACTACAACCAACCCAACTCAGTTACAGATCAAGCCGTTCTACAATTAAACGACGGTGCGATTGGACTTTTTACTGGCGAACCAGATGAACTAAACAATACACTCAGTCCAATCTACACACTACAACCGGATGGCTCACTGGCAGTCCCAACTGGATTAATCTTTATCCGCTTTGTTGCAGGAGTTAACGTTGAGTCACGCCGCGAGGCAATTAAGCAAGCTGGTTACGAAGTAACTGATAGCCTTTCTTATGCTCCTCAAGCAGCTTGGTTACGCGCTCAATCAGGTAAGATTTTGGATGCTCTTGTAGGAATTTCTCGGCTAGAAGCGATACCCGATGTTGAAAATATTGAACCTCAGATGCTGATGGCACGAGTTCAGCGTTAGGAATAACCCTAGCAGGTTGTTATCCTTGAAGATATGGTAATGGTGTATTCTAATTTAAATTTAATATCGAACTTTTTGGAATGGCTTTTGAATTAGGAACTTTCAAAAGTAAAAAAATATTCGTTTGGTTTAGTCAACTAAATTTCAACTTTTACACGCCTTACCTTTCGGGGTAGCATCAGGGTAAAACGTAATAATGGCATTATTTTCCCTAACAAAAACTGCTTGAAAAGATTTACCAGTTTCTTTATCTCGTACTCGATACAAGCAAGCACCTTCAGTGTTTCCCTGAGTTTTAAATGCTTTTGTGGCATCTAGGAGAATTTCTTGGGCATTGCTAACATAGGCATAGCCTTTAATTGTATCTGTTACTCTGCGTTCGCCCTGCTTGAGTACCACTCCGAGTGTATAAATTACACCAGAAACAACTTCTTCTTGCTGAGAATTATTTGGTAAGCGTCCACCAAGTGAGTCATTTTGTAGCTGCAAGTATCGACCATAAAAATGCAGTCCGCCAATCTCAGCTGCTGACTTTATTTCGCCACAAAAAATGTGTTCAAAGCCTTGTTTATTGAACCAAATAGCCGTTAAATCGTCTAAAAATTGACTTTTACTTCTGCGATTCAGACGCAGTTCACCGCCACTAATTTGTTGGGCTTTTTGTAGTACATCTGGATATTGAGACAATAGCTGTTTGAAACTCTCCGCCCTAACTTTAGTGCCAATAGACCCACAAGTTCTCAACACAGCTTGGTCAAATAAATTTAACTGCGGCGGTGGTGGTGTAATGTCTAGCTTTTGTCCACGCGGAAAAGTAACATTAACTGGGTTACTCAGGCGGTCAAAAAACGGTTGCAGGTTAGTATTTTCTCTCGGTTGGGCTTGGATCACATTTAGGCGCAGCCAAGGTAGGGGCAATTGAGCAGTTGCCCCTATAATCAGCCATAGTAACGCAAAGCTGCAAGTAAGCTGAACCTTGGTACGCCAACAAGCCATGATTTAATTTTCCTTTAGCCAACTGAACATTGCGCGTAAATCTTTGCCTACTTCCTCAATCGGGTGTTCTGCTTCTTGACGACGCATCGCAGTAAATCCAGCTTTACCAGATTGGTTTTCTAATACAAATTCCCGCGCAAATTGTCCCTGTTGAATTTCTTGCAAAATCTTCCGCATTTCTGCTTTCGTCTGGTCGGTGACAATGCGCGGGCCACGAGTATAATCGCCATATTCAGCTGTATTAGAGATGCTGTCACGCATTTTGGCTAAACCACCTTCCACAACCAAGTCAACAATTAATTTGACTTCGTGCAGACATTCAAAATAAGCCAATTCTGGTTGATAGCCAGCTGCTACTAGGGTTTCAAAGCCAGCTTTAATTAGCGCACTCAATCCACCGCACAACACGGCTTGTTCGCCAAACAAATCAGTTTCTGTTTCTTCACGGAAAGTTGTCTCTAGAATACCGCCCCTAGTACCACCAATACCTTTAGCGTATGCCATAGCGCGATCGCGTGCCTGTCCACTTGCATCCTGATAAACTGCAAATAAAGCTGGTACGCCTTGCCCTTGTTCATAAGTGCGTCTGACTAAATGCCCTGGTCCTTTTGGTGCAATCATTACTACATCCACATTATCTGGTGGAACAACTTGCCCAAAGTGAATATTGAAGCCGTGAGCAAAAGCCAGCACTTTCCCATCTGTTAAATTTGGCTCAATTTCCTGCTTGTATACACTTTTTTGCACTTCATCTGGCAACAAAATCATGATGAAATCAGCTGCCTTAGAAGCATCAGCTACCGAATGCACAGGAATACCTGCTGACGAAGCTTTCTCGGCTGATTTACTACCCGGATACAGCCCGACAATCACATTCATGCCGCTATCTTTGAGATTAAGGGCGTGAGCGTGACCTTGAGAACCGTAGCCGATGATTGCAATTGTTTTTTGCGCTAAAAGGTCTAAATTTGCATCAGCGTCATAGTACATCCGGGCCATCTTGGTAACTCCTTCGGTGCAAGCATCTTGATTTTCTGCGAACTGTTAATTTTACCCCAAAATCTGAACTCAGCTTCTTGTTGTTACAACACTTGAGCGCGTAAATATCTTGCCAGCGCGATCACTTGGATTAATTTGAGTACACTTTAGCTGAGTACCTCAAACAAAAGTATTAAAAATTTTGTTTAACTAAGCAGTTTCTTTGATATAGTTTTATAATGGAAATCTGTGTCAATATTGTTGAAAGCATATATTTCCATTATTAGAATATACTACTTGCAGTTTATCAGAGAAACCGCAACTTTTAGCGAAAAAACATTTGTTCTAAGTGCCAAATCTCAATTTGGGTAAACTGGCAATGTAAAGTGGAAACAAGAGCCGCCAGTGGGTGGAGAATCGACCCAAACTTGACCGTAGTGAGCGCGGATAATGCGTTGGCAAAGGGATAAACCAATACCATAACCTTCTTGGTGGGCATCGCGTTCAAGGCGGAAGCGCTCTTCAAAAATGCGATCGCGGTTTTCTTCAGGGATACCAGGGCCATTATCACAAACACTAATTTGGACTTTCTGGGTAGTGCGATGCAGACCAGAAATGCGAATCATACCGGATTCGGGAGTGTACTTGATCGCATTATCCAAGAGGTTCGTCAGCACTTGCCGCACTCGTTCCAAATCGGCATAAACACACGGTAAATCATTAGGTATATCAGTTTCGATGATTTGAGATTTTGCAACGACGCGATCGCTTAGATGAGCAATTATGTCCTGGTAAAGCCTTTTTAATTCTAGTTTTTGAGGTTGAATGTGCAAATCAGCAGCAGTACCCTGCGCTACCTGCAAAAGACTCGTAATCATTCTTTCAATTGTCCGAGATTGACTGCGGGCTTGTTTAAATAGCTGTGATGTTAATGCTGGTGTCAGGCGAGATACTTCACCTTTGAGGGGAACTAAATTTGATTCTAGGGTTTCTACAGCAAGTGAAACAGCAGTTAAAGGATTGCGGAGATCGTGCGCTAGCATAGCAATCACCCGATCTTTAAAATGTAGCTGCTCAAGTAATTTTTCTTTTTCGCGTTTAAGATCAAAAATTTCATCTGCAAGTCGCAGTAATTCTACTGAGTCGGTAACAGAGCGAATTGACATTGATGTAGAAATGCGCTCATCGTCGATACTTTCTGACAAATTATTGTTTAATTCCAAGGGAACTTCTATAGCATTTTGCCAGCGCGGCCACCAATCTTTTAATTGAGGAATTAAATTACTACCAGCGAGTGTCTGTAGGGGTTGTGGATGGATTTTCACCAAAGCAGGAGTCGCTACCAGTTTAAAGTGTTCTGCTAAATATGGTTGTTTCCCCACCTCTACAACCTGAAGTTGAAACGAGTAACCAGCCTGCAACTCTTTCAAGTAATGGCGAATTTGGGCAATTTGTTGTCGGGAACTAGGACGCTGATCAACAAACAGCAACAATTGAAGTGCCGCTTCCGAATAGGTAGGCTGTTCAGGAGACTGCGTGCAATCTTGGTTCAGCACTGGAGACAAATAAGTGATATTTTGCCGAAAATATAAAATAACTTAGTATCGTCAATTACATTTACTTCTTTAAATTTAATACTAATTTTAGATTTTAGATCTAGTTACATAGTGAAAAGCTGCTTAATGTCTAGGTTATTATCAGAATTCTAAACTAAAAACGCTGAAACCTCAGAATTTTGATGTCTCAACTACTCGTTTTACGGAATAATCCCCCAACCAACTGACTCTGTTAAAGCGCCGTAAACAATTCCTGTGTCTTTAGTCAGGTAGTGCCAACAGTATGCTGTTGTCTTAAGAAGCAGTTTGAAGCTTGAGGTAGGTGACTTAGCTACGCTTTCTTCATAATTAGTCATCCTTTAACACCACTTATTTAACTGAATTCTGAGGATGCGTCACGCATAACTGAATTTGCGTTAGCGTAAGAGTTGATACTATTTTTCTAAATTGCTGTGCTGAATTCTAGACACGCTACTAAATTGGTTAGTCTAGTTTTATTGACTTCGGTGACTGCCTGTGCTAATAGCCCAACTGGCAGTAATCTGGAGAACATTTTGGCGGCTGACCCCAGAGTACAAAATAACCCAGTTTTAGGTAATTCTAGAGATAACCAGCAACCAAAGGCGATCGCAGGACAAGCAACCGTTGGTAGCATTGCTCAATTACCAGATGATTTTCCAACTGAAATTCCCCGTTATCCGAATGCTCAACTAAAAGAAGTTACACCAACTTCTTTGAGCGGCGGTGAAGTCGCAAATCAAGAAAATGCTAGTCAGCCTAAGTTGACACGCTGGGTTACTGCTGCTCCTACTAACTTAGTTCAGAGCTTTTATCAAAACGCTTTTCAACAAAACAATTGGGAGTTAAGCCCAACTGACGCACAGTCAGGCAAATTAGAAGCTCGGTTGAATGATTTACAAGTAACAGTGTCAATTCAACCTGTTTCAGCAATTAACACTAATACCAATACTCAATCTGCTGAACAAAATCCAGAAGTAGCCACGCAATTCGATATTCAATACGTTCGTAACGCTGCTACCTCTGACGAGCAACAAGCCGCTGTACCGCAACCAGGCGATCCAGATTTTATTGGGCCTGTCCCACCTTTAGATGTTGCTGACCAACCAGAGCAAACATCTGAGCCGAAAATAGCGAATGCAACAGCAGCAAGTCAGAACTTCACAGACCTTAATACAGCACCGCAACAAGTTAGTCAATATATTCAAGACTTGGCAGCATTAGGTGTCTTACCCTTAGAACCAAGTAACTCTAAAAGTAACCAACCAAATAAGTTTGAACCGAGTAAAATTATCAGCCGCCGTGAATATGCTCGTTGGCTGGTTGCTGCTAATAATGCCATGTATAGAAATAGTTCAGCAAAACAAATTCGTGAAGCCTCAGCAACGGAACCAGCGTTTCAAGATGTCCCGCGAACTGACCCCGATTTTGCAGTAATTCAGGGATTAGCTGAAGCAGGCTTAATTCCTAGTTCCTTATCGGGAGATTTGACAGCAGTATTGTTTCGTCCTAATGCGCCTTTAACGCGGGAACAGATGATTTTGTGGAAAGTGCCGATAGATACTCGTCAAGCTTTGCCAAGTGCTTCAATAGATGCCGTCAAGGAAACGTGGGGATTTCAAGATATAGCTCGAATTGAACCCAAGGCTTTACGGGCAGTGTTGGCTGATTTTCAAAACGGCGATCAGTCCAATATCCGAAGAGTGTTTGGCTATACTACGCTGTTTCAGCCCAAAAAACCAGTTACGAGGGCAGAAGCAGCCACCGCCTTATGGTACTTTGGTATTTCTGGTGAGGGTATATCTGCCCAAGAAGCGCTACAAATAAAAAATCAACCGAGTCAGCCATCAGCTACATCGGAGGCTTCACCCTCAAGTTTTCCCGATCAATAAGTCCGTTTTAATAGTGATATATCTGCTTGCTGTAAAACGTGAGTTTATTGCTTTCAGCACAGCTTTGTTAGACTGCGATCGCCTATTCAAAAAACTTGAAGAGTTAGAGCTGCAATATTTCCATATTAGTGCAAACACTTAAATTAACGAACTGTTACTGATAAGCCTTACCAATTCCAGCTAGTATTGGCATTAACACTAACACCACTGGGGCCTCCGCTAACACCATAAGACTGACTCCATCCATCTCCAGAACGGGAATAGGGTAATGTTTTACATATATTGATAATGTAAAATGCAGGGAGTCGTAAACTAACTATTCAAACCCATCTACCTGTGGTAGTAAACGCTCATGGCTCTAATCTCTGTTGTTTGTCCTAATTGTCAAA
>JAESFL010001129.1_pt1 | contig 10732 bp, 20 predicted proteins | sample 9269401 | NCBI WGS metagenome assembly JAESFL01 (sample SAMN14506025, study PRJNA617098) | algae metagenome | isolation source: Gloeocapsa sp. UFS-A4-WI-NPMV-4B04 and co-occurring heterotrophs from desert... | place: USA: Utah | collected 2006-10-01 | reverse complement strand
GTGCACCGAGGGCGGCAGAAGCCAGCCCTGGTCCACGTCCCACGAGCGAAACGTCTTGGCCATGAGCCAAGTGAAACATCCCGCAAGCCGCTCGTCGAGACGCTTACTCGGACAGGCTCCTAGGTCTTGTGCGATCTCCCGACGGAGCGCCGCCGGCAGGGTGGTCCAGACGTCTTGAGGTTGGATGGGCATGCGCCCTCGCTCTCTCCGGCCACGACGATCAAGTCCTCGATGGCGTCCGTGCTGAACTTTGCCTTCGGAGCGGGCTGTGCGCCGCAGGGACCAAGGCTCGTCGCCAGGAGCGGCAACCGCAACGTAAGGCCGAAGCGATACTCTACCCGGACCATGCCTCCCGGGCATGGTGCAGGCTCCAGGGTGACGAGCCGAAAGCGGCGGCCATAGAGTGGGTGAGCCGGATCGATGACGACAATCTCAGCGGCGTCAGGACAATCATCGTTCCTACAAGGGGTATCTCTGGACCCCCTCGAGCAGATACCCGAGCTGGGCCGATGAGATCGTCACCACCCCGTCGGCAGGGCTGGGCCACAGGAAACGCCCCCGCTCCAGTCTTTTTGTGAATAGGCAGGCGCCCTGACCGTCATGCCAGATGACCTTCAGGAGATCGCCTCGGCGGCCGCGAAAGCAGAACAGATGCCCGCTCAAGGGATCGCGCCGCAGGACCTCCTGGACCAGGAGCGAGAGGCCGGCAAAGCCCTTCCTCATGTCGGTGTGGCCGGTCGCGAGCCACACCCGCACGCCGGTGGGAACGGGGATCATCGACGCACCAGGACATCGAGGACCCGGCGCAGGGCTTCCGGATCCACGTCCTGATCCACCCGCACGCGACAGCCGCCGATCTCGATCTCGATGAGGCTGCTCTTCCTGGGCCGTCCTGCTCGCCGAGCTGGTGCCTGGACTTGCTCGTGGGTTGAGGATGCCGTCGGCACCGGCCCGATCTCGACCGGGAGGAAGTGCGGCCCGCTCACATCCGATAGCGTGCAGAGCTCCTTGCGCCAGCGGAACAGCTGGCTGGCATGCATGCCGGCCGAGCGGGCGATCTCGGAGACCGTCACGCCCGGCTCGAAGGAGGCGGCGACCAGCTGCTCCTTCTCCTCGCGTGACCAGCGCCGGCGTCGCTCTAGCGCCATGATGATCTCGCCGCGCACCATCGTCATAGGACTGCTCCTAGGATTACTCCTAGGACGTCCTCTGTTCGCTCACGTCACACAAGGCGGCCCTCCGCGTAGGGACACGTGAAGACGCTCAAGCGCGACTATGATCGTGTGGCGATCTTGCCAGACGTCCAGAGTATTATCGCCCTTCTGCCGAACTGGTTCGAGGACTACAACACCGTCCATCCGCACCCTGGATTGCGCTTCCCCTCGCCCCGAGGGCTCCGCAGCTTTGTGCTTAACCTACCCAGCCGCGTGTCCGGCCAAATGGGGTGCACTCCACCCGTCCAGTCAGAACGGGGTGCGGTCCACGTATGAGACTAGGCCGACAGGACGTTGGCTAAACCGACTACAGGAGCGTTAACAAAAGGCCTTTTCCTGTCGACCGAACAATCTCTTGTGAGACGCTTGTTCAGACCCTCTTGGATACCCAGAAAGGTGATCCAGCTTTCTCCGAATGAACCATGGGTAAGCAATCATATTCAGAGTAGACTCAACATGGACGTTGTTCAGTCGATGCGCCGGCAGACGGAGACCACTCCCTCGCCTTTAGCTTACAGGGAGACACGTGTGCGAGTATATTTCCACCTCAAATATGGAAGTGAGACTATCATCGACCGTGAAGGCGTGGAGGTCTCAGACCTTGAGGAAGCGCGCGTTCAGGCTAGCGCGGCGATCGAGGAACTGCGTCAGGAGGACTGGCTTGCGGCGCAAAGCTGGTCAAGGTGGAGGCTTGAGGCCAGTGATGAGGGCGGACAGCTGCAGTTCTCGCTTGACCTCGCCGACTGAAGCTGGGGTCCGTATCCCTTGACTGGACCTCCCTCCTGAGAGTGGAGGGATGAGATCAGAAAGTCACGCTGCCAGGCACATGGTGGTCTCCTCCATGCTGGCCCGTGCCTCGACTGGGGTTCGGTAACCCAGGGCCGAGTGCGATCCCTGCCGATTGTAGAACACCTCGATGTACTCGAACACTACAGCCTTCGCCTCCGTGCGGGTGCGGAACTGGGCCTCATGGACGCGCTCGGAGGCTGGTGAGCAATTTTATTGCTGGATCAAAGTAGTTGATCGGGATAACATTTTGCGCTGGGTCATTGGAGCGTATGCGGGCTATCTCACGACTGAGGAGCCCTTGCCATGGATGGTAGCTCCTACGCTAGCGATCTCAACGATGATGAAGGGGCGCTGCTCACGCCGCTGAGCCGCCGCAGCCATCTCGCTGGGCGACGCCATACCGATCCATTACAGCGCACCATCGACGCGATCTTTTACCTGCTGCGCACCGGGGCCCAGTGTCGAATGCTCCCGCACCAGTACCCGCCCCGGTTCGCCATCTTCTACCATGATGCTCAGTGGCGCGAGAACGGACTGCGGCTTTCAGGTGCTCGCGCGGAGGTGGACGATCGAACGGATGATCGCTGGCTCACCACTAATCGGCGGCTCGCCAAGGACGATGGGCGTCTGGTCGATACCGGAGAGATGCTGCTCTACCTCGCAATGAGCTGCATCCTGCTGCGCCGCCTCGCCCAGAAAGGCGAAAGATAATTGCTCACCAGCCTCTCAGCGGAGCTGAACTTTATCGACAGGGCGGAGGTGGTGCATCTTCTGGGGCCGCCTGGGACCGGCAAGAGCCATCCCGCCACGGCCTTGGCGGTGGAGCCCGTGAAGGCCGGGCGTGGTGTTCTCGACTCTTGCGGACCTCATCGCCTCTCTGGCCAAGGCCGAGCGGGATGGGACACTGCGCGAGCGCATCCGCTATATGTGCGAGTCTCACTCCTGGCCGTGGACGAGATCGGGTACCTGCCGGTCATACCCGGTGGAGGCAATCTGTTCTTCCAGCTCGTCAATGCGCGCTACGCGAAGAGCGCGGTGGTCCTGACCTCGAACCGAGGCTTTGCGGAGTAGGGCGAGGTGTTCGGCGATCCGGTGGTCGCCACCGCGCTGCCCGACCGCCTCCTGCATCATGCCGTGGTGATGCAGATCGAAGGAGCAGGCTACCAGCTTCGCTAGCATTCGGATCTTGTGCCCGAGCATGTGCGCTCGAAGGCCCTCATCGCGCCTCCGCCTGTCCCAAAACGGCGCGGCCGCCCCCAGAAAGGCCATAGCCGATCACGGCAACGGTTGATCACCGCACCCTGCAAAGCCCGCCAACTTGGGAATTTTGGTAGCCCACAATCAAGGAGAATCCACACCCACTAACAGTGAACATTGGTCTGCATAAAAGGGCGGCTGCCGACCGGCAAGCTGTGGCGGCCTGCACTGACGGGGACCTTGAGGAGCAGACGCCTGCTGCTGTCGGTGACCTCGAAGGCGAGGCCGTGCACAACGCCCTCCGGTTCGGAAGCAAGTTCACTCCTGGCCCGCAGGACCTGCAGCAGAGCGGCATGAAGGCTGGGGAGGTCGGTTCCCTCACAATCCTCAAGCAGCACGTCATGGCTCCGCAGGTGAAAAAAGTAGACGCTCATCGTGGCTCCCCCAGCTCAAAACGACAACGTGGTCCAAGCGCGGAGCACACCGTGAGGGTGCGTCTGGCCGCCATCTTCAGGACGCTTGGGATTTCAAACCGCGGGGGAGCCGTGCTTGCTGGATTGGAGCATGGCAACAGGAGGAGGGCCGACGAGCCGTCCTGAAGGCCAGACTACTCTCTGCAGCCTCCAAGCATAAGCGCAAGTGAAGCCTTGTACGCACTGGCTCCGGGCGTGTCGCAAGCCCTGGCGTAGGTCGCGCCAAGGGCGATCCAACTCCGGCTTTAGATGGGGGTATTCGGCCTGCTGTGCCTGTCACGCTGCAGGAGGCCATTGCGCCAGCTACTCATGCCAGCTACTCATGCCAGCCACCATGCATTCGGTTCACTGGCTCGGTCCAAAGCACCGGTCAATCATTCCGCAGTTGGACAAGGGGCTCCTAACCGCAGCTTAAGCACGCTACTCACGCCGCCCAGAAGACGTTTACCTTCCCTTTGATGAAAGTCTCTGCGCACGATCGTATAGCTCTTCTGCCTTCTTAGCATCACCACGAATTCCGACTACTCCCCGTTCCGACAATATCCGTGGATCGAATGTTTGTGCTAACAAGAAAAGTGCTCGGTCATCATTAGTCTGTGATGCTCGCTCAAGCAACAAGCGCGCGCCACTTACATCTCCGCTCCGGAATAGTGCCTCAGCACGTTGGATCAAAGGGCTGTCGACGGGCGCAACTGGGGTAGGTCCGATGGTACCAGTGATGAATCCTGATGCCGCTGGAGCGCCTTGTGCGGTAGGTTCAGTTGAGGCCTTGGTGGCAGCGCCTGAACGCTGCGTCGAGAGCAACCTCGTGGACTGCAAGCTCGCGAGCTTCTCGGTGATGGCGGCATTCTCAGCAGCTACCGCCTGAGAGCGCTCGCGCTCTCGTGCCAAAGCCTTCTGGAGCTCGTCCACCTCGGCGGAGGCCGCGGGGGATGCAATCGACATGTTGGTCTCGAGTGCGCGCCCTGCCGGGGGAGACCATACGGTCACGAAACCCAAGCGTTGCGAGAGGAGGCCTAGATTCAAATCTTGGCTGCCTGATACTGTGGCATCCCGAACCACAGCAAGCGCGGTTCCGACAAAGAAGGCCGCGGCGAGACTCAGAAGATATCCGAGATATCTAGCCATAGGTCACCTCCGTGTCCTCTGCACAAAGTTGTCCAAAGAAGGTGCGCCGCATCAGAGCGTCGGCGGTATTTTGTCTTTCTCAGCGAACTTCCATCAGCTGTATTTTGCGATAGTGGAAGCTATTCTTTCGGCAAGACCGCTGCCGTTAATAGGCTTGTTGCTTTCGGTTGCAGAACAAGCATTGGCGTGAGCAATGCAAGTATCACAGCTATAGCAGTTATGACGAACCCGCGACTAGGAAGGTGATTGATCTGAGTCTCGAGCCGGATCAGCCGCTCGTTGAGACTGCTCCCTTTCGATGCTTCGAGCAAGCTATCGATCTTAGCCTCCAAGAGGGCCAATCGCTCCCACTCTCCGTTGTAGGCCCCACCAGTGGTGATGTGCTCGCGCCTGGCTCCAGCTGTTGGTGACTCTTGTACTTGGTGCTGATTAGCATCTGAGGGGACGTGCAAAGGCACCGCTAGTGGCATAGAGGCCTTGGTGGGCAGATCGGAGCCCGCATTTTTTGCTGCGGGAGCGTCATAATCACCAAGGATTTCGAACGGTACATCTCCAAGCGCGTCCTTCAAGCGCTTTCGTATGGCTTCAATTTCCGAGCGGACATACGTGGGCGCGGTAACGTTCGTCTCGGCGGAAACACCGACGAAAATCACGTCTTTGCTTCCGCAGCGTGCAGTCCCGATACCGGTGACGGTGCCCTCCTCAAGAAGCTGGACGAGCCTTGCTTCCGCCAGCTTATACACACGCTCTATGGCGCGTCCCGCCTCGCTGGCGTGGTTCGCGCTTCCCACTGGTAGTTCTCGTCCGCAAGACTCAACAGGCACGCTATTCGGCTGGCCTCGTCGCGTGACAAGCCAGTGTGGGCTACGCCTTCAGTTCTGGCAGAGATATCCTCGCTCTTGTCCCACACAGTCCAGCCATCGGCATCCTCCCTCACGTCATAACGGGAGGCTGGAGCGAGCCTAAAGGTATGTTGATCCGCCAACATGAGATCGCTCCACTCTGTGAGCAGAAGGTGCACGAGATACAGTAAATATTGTCCTCAGATTGAGAAGCCCTGAGCCCTGGGTTTAGCGCGCAGGCCCAGAGTTCACTGCCCTTGATCGCGTTCTCTCCCAGGCCAGGAATTCTCTGAAGAGGGCCTCACGATCAGCAGTGGAGACTGCGCCGCCTTTGGCATCCAAAAAAGCCTTGAAGCTACGCGATTGGGGTGACTCTGAGCTGGCTTGTGCCGCGCGCTTGAGCCAATCGTCAGCTGGTTTGAAACGCTCCCATCCGGGGACCTCAGCCGCCAAGTTCACTTCCTTCCATTTCGGGTGGCGGCCCGGCTGAAGGAACTCATCGAAGCGCGAGAAAAATGCGTCCACCAGCCTCTCAAGACGGCGATATCGGTCAGACCCTTTTGGCCAATTGAATGCCGCTAGGACGCTCCCGACCGCCAGTGTCTCGACTGTCTGACTCGCTTCAACGAGCTGGGGGTACTCAGTGTTGGTAAGCTGGGAAGGCAAATACGCTTCGCTGAGCTCCCCCTCGAATGGGATGCGTAGGAGGTGAAATCGCCCAGCGCCTTGAAACTCTGCTATCGCTCGTACCGGGCGTCCAGCGACGTAGACTGCCGCCTGGATGTCTCCAGACCGGAGCCGCTCATAGGATGATCCTTGGTCAAATTCCGTAAACTCAGGCTTGATACCAAGCTTACCAAAAACAATATGGGACGTTAGGTTGGTGCCACTCCCCGCTTTGTCGATATTGACCTTCTTGCCCTCAAGCTGGCGAATGTCCGTTATGTCTCTACTGGCAAGAACATGGACCTCCTCGTTATAAAGGCGAGCGATATAGCGCAATTTGCTCGCTGCACTATCGCCGAGGTTCTCAGCTATCAGCTGCTCGCGCGCGTCCATCTGCACAATACCGATGTCAACGCCTCGTAAGAACATGATGTCGCGCAGATTCTGCAGTGATCCTCGCCCGATGATCGGCAGCACCCGCAGACCGCTTCCATCAAGGACGTTCGCTAGATCTGCGGCAATACGGATGTAGGTGCCGTCAGCACCACCAGAGATGACACCGATTGTATCTGCATTGGCCCGAGCAGCATTCAATCTGGGTTCCGTCTGAGCCGATGCAGACGCAACACCAATCAGGAGAATTGCAGTTCTTAGCGCCGCTCGCATGACTCTGCTTGCCAAAGCCACAGCTCTATAGGGTGCCGGCGCAAAGTTCCTAAATTTGAATGCCAATGCTGCATCTCCTGTGCACTGTCGTGCTCGAACTGATGAAGCAACGGGACGTGTAGATGCGATCTGCAGGTGCCCCCAGTTGCAATCCACAATACAGTTGTGGCTGCCTACTTTCGCATATTTCGCCAGCTTTGCTGTTCACCTGTACATGTATTCTTAACTAGTCAGCATAGGCCTGGGTAGTTTGAGAAGCAAAATCATTTCAAGTGTGTCATGGCGCCGCAGCATCAATGCAGGAGTCGGGTGATAGCCAGCGGATTCCGTAAAGGAGGACAGAGCTTCTGCACCACAACACTGAGCACCGCGTAATCGCGGAACTCCTCGCTCGTGCCGGAGCGCCGCCGGTCGGTGATCATCGGCATGCCGGGACCGTTGAGCGTACCACTGTACTTGAGCGTGAACTAACAATGAAGCGGCCGGGTCAGAGGAGTGTCCTTCGTTAAGCCGACACAGCAACCATCGAGCGGGACAAATGCCACGACTGATGGAAAGCAAGCACACACTCAGGCTCCGACCACGGCTCCCGGGTCGGTGACAAACGCCTTGAAGTCGGGAGGATGGTGCCACGCCTGCCTTCCGACAACCAATCGCGCGAGCTGCGGTCGAAAGACGATCTCACTACCATGCTTTTGGCTGAAGGCAACGTGGGCGAGCTCATCCTCGTCGAGCCACGCCTGCCCGACAAGGAGCCAAGCGTGTAGTGCCAGGTCCCCCCTGACGCTGTAGATGAACTAATCAGGAGGTTGTTTCTGAATTGACGCTCAGCGTCAAAGCCTCAGATCTATTAGCTCTTCCGCCATACGCGGCGTGAGGATCTGTGGTGTACTGTACCGTGCGAGCAGTCGCTGCCGCAGCTTCTTGAGGAGCAAACTTGAGAGCTGCTTGCTCTCACGATAAGCGGGATCGAACGTCCGCCCGGCTTCGATGAGGCAGCCGCAGCTTTCTCGTGCCGCTTGCAAGGTTTCTATGTGTTCCATTGGGGAGGCAGGATTGTGCCGCGCGCTCGATCTCATGTGCTGGAAGAGGCCGCCGCCTAGGCTGATCACCGGCGAGTTCTCGCGTCCTCTTGATCCAGGCATTGAACTGGAGGTGCTGCTCGATAGCCCCGCAGGTGAAGCGGCAGTCCAGCGCTTCCGGTTTGTTCTACATCTCTGATCATGGGCGACAAGAGCCAGGGCTGGTACGTGGAGCACACCCGCACTCGGCGGCCACCTCGGTGGTTCTTGCTCGACGTCAAGGTAGGACAGCTAATATGCTGCTCAGATCTCTTGACTGAGCCACAAGACGGCAGGGTATTAGAGGTGTTGCGTGATGGTGGAGTCCGGGTCTGAGGCAGACCGTGTCTGCCTGATTGCAGATGACGACGAGTTCTTCCGGATGGCCCTGCGCTCCATTCTGCAGGCGAAGCTTGGCTTTTCGCAGGTAATCGAGACCGCCTCCCTGGACGAGGCGGTCGAGTGTCTTTCAGGCTCAGATCGCGCCGACCTTGCTCTGTTCGATCTGGCTATGCCTGGCATGGCGAGTGCCGCCAGCCTGCGTGCCGTGCGGGAGTGTTTCCCAGAGCTCAAGATTGCCGTGGTCTCGGCCTCCTCCCGGCGCAGCGACATCCTCCAGGCGCTCGAGGCCGGCGTGCATGGCTATGTACCCAAGAGCCTCGGGGCAAACGACCTCGCAGGGGGATCTTGAAGCGATCAGCAGCGGCAGGATATATGTTCCCATGAGCTTGGCTGATGTATCAGGCGAGCGCGCGCCAGAAGGTCTACAAATTGTCCAACGTGAGTCGGACGACGGCTCTTTCGCCTGGGACGGTCTCACGCCGCGTCAGCGCGACGCTCTGGGCCTCGTGGTTCAGGGGTCCTCCAACAAGGAGATCGCCCGTGCCCTGAACCTGGGCGAGGGCACCGTAAAGGTGCATGTGGCCGCGCTCTTCCGTGTTCTCGGCGTCACGAGCCGCTCGGCCGTTGGAGGCCGCATCTGCGCCACTGCCCCCCAGATATCCCGGGTCCGGCGGCGCCTAGGTCGGCGGGAGCGCCTTGGCGTAGCACAGGATGGACGTTTCACATGCTCGAACTCGCCTCACGTGTGCAGCCCCTGATCCAGAACCTGGTCGACACCCTGGTCGCTCTCCCTTGGTGGGCGGCCCTTACGGTTCTGGTGATCCCCAGCGCCCTTGCCATTGTCACGGGACAGGTATGGGTGATTGCCGCTACGGTGCTCCTCGATGCTGCTTCCATTGCCTTGCTGCCAAGTCTTGGAACACGTGCAGCGGTGGTGAGCCTCTATACGCTGTCTCTGGTCGTGGCGCTAATTGGATTCCGAGAGCGTCGGCAGACCCGATGGCAGGCTGACGTTGACGAGCGCCTGGAGCATGTTGCGAAGCAGATGATGGCGTTTCTGCAGGCGCTGGATCGACGAACCCAGGAGATCGAGCGGATGCGTGCGGTCAGCCTTGCAACCAGGGCCACCGCTCCCCCGGCACCCCCGCTGGTCGTGCGACCCGCCGCCCCCCACAGCGGAGTGAGCTGACCAGGATTATAGACCGGGTTCAGTGGAGCGTCTGCAGGGTGTGGGCAAGCGCCTCACCCACACTGAACCGCCTCGGGTTTGTCGGAGGCTCCTACTCTTGGGAGGATGGAGCCATGACGAAGAGAACACCCCCGTATTCACCTGAGATCCGCGAGCGGGCGGTTCGGATGGTTGTCAACCACCAGGGCGAGCACGCCTCCCGGTACGAGGCGATCCGCTCCATTGCCCAGAAGATCGGCTGCTCGGGCGAGACGCTGCGCAACTGGGTGAGGCAGGCCGAACGCGACCAGGGCCTGCGTGCCGGCCCGACCACCGGCGAGCGCGAGCGCATCAAAGCTCTGGAGCGGGAGAACCGGGAGCTGCGCCAGGCCAACGAGATCCTGCGCAAGGGCAGCGCGTATTTTGCCCAGGCGGAGCTCGACCGCCGGTGGAAGCCATGATTGCCTTCATCGACGAGCATCGGGGCGTCTACGGGGTCGAGCCGATCTGCCGGGTTCTGCCGATCGCCCCGTCGACGTACCACGCCCATGCTGCGCGGCGGGCTGACCCTGGGACGCTGTCACCGCGAGCCAAGCGCGATGAGGTCCTGAAGAGCGAGATCCGGCGGGTGTTCGAGGAGCACTTCCGGGTCTATGGCGTGCGCAAGCTCTGGCGGCAGCTGGGCCGAGAGGGCCTTGCGGTCGCCCGCTGCACGGTGGCGCGGCTGATGAAAGCCATGGGGCTGCAGGGCGCGGTGCGAGGTAAGCCGGTGCGCACCACCATCAGGGATGCGGCAGCGGCGTGCCCGCTCGACTAGGTGAACCGGCAGTTTCAGGCGTCGCGACCGAATGCCTTGTGGGTGTCGGATTTCGCCTATGTCGCGACCTGGAGTGGGTTTGTGTACGTTGCCTTCGTGATCGACGCCTACGCCAGGCGGATTGTCGGCTGGCGGGTGTCACGCACGGCGCAGGCCGGCTTCGTGCTCGACGCTCTGGAGCAGGCCTTGCACGAGCGCCGGCCGCTGCGGGGCGGTCTGGCGCACCATAGCGATCGTGGCGTGCAACTTGGTCTCAAGTGGTCGTCGCAACACCACCCTGAACTGATTGCAGTACAGCGTCGAGCGCTTCGGCGGGCGTTTGCCATCCAAGCGTCTTGCGCGGTCTGCCGTTGAGGGCTGCAGCCACCG
>JAESFL010001128.1_pt1 | contig 10740 bp, 11 predicted proteins | sample 9269401 | NCBI WGS metagenome assembly JAESFL01 (sample SAMN14506025, study PRJNA617098) | algae metagenome | isolation source: Gloeocapsa sp. UFS-A4-WI-NPMV-4B04 and co-occurring heterotrophs from desert... | place: USA: Utah | collected 2006-10-01 | reverse complement strand
TAGTCAAAAAACCTCGCTCGAAGTTTTCGTCTAAAAAGCCAATTCACCGAGGTACAGGATTCATCCCCACGCCGTTAATTTTTTCTATTACTAATACTGCTTAACGCTTAACCAAGAAGTATTGGCTTTGAAGCGCTGTGTCAACTCTATCCCGTCCAGGTCGGGCAAGCCAATATCCACAATGGCGATATCTGGCTTCGTCATCTCTAGTAACTTGAGACCCTCGATAGCATTGACCGCCTCACCGATAACTTCAATGCCATCACTCTGTTGCAGACCAGATCGAAGACCTATCCTCGTCAGGTCGTGATTTTCAATTAGAACAACGCGAATCGTACTCATTACTAGCCCTAGTGATTCATTTTTGAGTGAGCTAACAGTATCAGCCCCCGTGTATTATCTGACCTTTCAAGGGATCTTTAAATATTCCATCTTTAAAGTTAGATAATCGCTTTAAGCTTGTGTCGCATACCACGATAACTGACCCCGATCCTGCGCTATTTGTCCTCAGAGCCTAGAACATTGATTAGTGAAGGATTTGAAGAAAAGACATATTGACAGAAGGATTTAAGAAAAGCAGACCTGAAGTGATCGCCATTGAACCTTCTTCAAGAGAGAAACAGCCTTTGAGCAAGGGTTCCTGAGTTTAGAGGACAAATAGCGCGGAATTTTCCCCAAATCTTCGGTCAAATATCGTGGAATTTTGAGAAATTGAGTGATATAAGCCTCTAACTCCTGTACAGCAAGGTTTTCAGCTCTTTTCTCAGGGGTCATTTATCACGGGATTTTGGTCATTTATTGTGGAACGCGACAATTGGCTACTGTGATGTTTGTCGGGTTTTGCAAGTTGATTTCTCTAATAGCTTGCGCTATCGCTATCAAGATGTTCTTAGTCAGGTTTTCGATAGCTTTCTAACCGCTCCCTCTAAAGGTCGCTTTCTCAACAGCGTTATCAAATCTGAATTTGGCTTTGATTATCAATTAGTTCAATAACTTGCAAAAGTGCGATCACTTGCCGTCTTTTTTTGGTGCAGAGCGGTCACTTTTTTGAGTTCGGCACTCGTCTCAAGCGGCGGACAAGTATTGGTTCTTACACTCTTTTAGTGAAGTTGGGCGTGCTCGTTGAAGTAAACAAAGTGAATTAGACGGTTCTGAGGGCTTCTAAATTCTAAATCACTAAAACTGCGTAAGAACCCAGAAAGCGGGGAATTCGGCATGGATCGAACATCTTCCTCAGTAGGAGGTGCAGTCCTCGAACGTCGATTTTATCTGGGAAGCCAACAAAACCGTCTCCTGCTGGTGGAAATATCTCTCACCAGAAAAGGCTGAAGAACTTACGGTCGCCCGATTGCTTTGAGAACAGACGAGTTTCAAAAATTGAAACTCGTCTGTTCTCAAAGCGAGGTTCAAGGATAATCAAATTGGAGGCGGCGATCAAGTTCGCTCCTCAGGGCAGCTTCCGCTCGATCGAACCGTTTAACCGAATTACAAGACATGATTCACCTTCACTCACAATCTGACTGGGCTCGTCGCGTTGAGGCAGTCCTGCTCGTTGCCACTACCCTAATTGCCGCCGATCTATCTGCGGCTCGAGCCGTTCCGCTGTCGATCGCCCAGCAGGCTTCGATCGAGCAATCCGAGCGACCGAATCGGCACATTCAGAGATCTGTCCGTCAAGATTTAGCGCAGCGCTTGGGGCTTTCGATTCCTCAGGTGCGTCTGGTGGCTGCTAGCCGCCAAACCTGGAGCGATGGGTGTTTGGGGATCGCTGCTCCAGATGAAATTTGTACGCAAGCCTTGGTAGAGGGCTGGCTGATTCAACTAATGGCAAACGGCGATATTTATGATTACCGCACGAATGCCACCGGAAGCGTATTTCGGCTCGCAAACAACCAGCCGGCTGACGGCTCGATCGTGCCCACGCCGATTTTGACGGAAAATTTGCCGCGCCCGCTAGAGCAAGGCGTGCTGTTTCGATCGATCGCCAGCGGTGGTCTGTTGGGTCATCAAGCCGAAATCACCCTGTATGAAGACGGGCGCGTAGTTTCGCAAACTCAAAACATCCAAACACCCAGCCAAAGTCGATCGTTTCGCGTTTCACGCCAGCAGGTCGAGCAGTTCCGGCAGTTGCTCAATCAGCAGCAGTTCGAGCGATTCAACGCACTTGACTATTCCGGTTCCGCTGGTGCAGCCGATGGCATTACCGTGATGCTGATTAGCGGCAATAGCGTTGTGCAGTACGCAGACATGGTAGAAGACAGCTTGCCTTCTGCCCTTCAGCAAATCATTCAGGGGTGGCGCAACGTTCGTTGTCCGAGCGCAGCGATTGCAAGGCTAAAATAATCCCTAAATTGCCTCCGAAATCGCGATTCGGGGGCAAAACTGCAACCACGAGTCAAGTTTTTCCTTAAATTTGCTGCGACAAGGCTACTGAATCAGCGATGACGAGATTAGGGTTGTCTGGTTGGGCTGAACCGTCAATCGCAACTGTCAAGTATCAAATTGCGTGGACTCTTACGCAGTTTTGATACTGCTGGCGGAAAAGCGATCGCCCTGCACCGAAAAACAGCAAGTGATCACACTGCAATGAAAAAAGTGGTAAGCGATCACACTCAAAGGTGCGATCGCACTTTTGTAAGTTATGGAACTAATTGATAATCAAAGCCAAATTCAGATTTGATAACGCTGTTGAGAAAGCGACCCTTAGAAGGAGCGGCTAGAAAGCTATCGAAAACTTGAGAAGGAACATCTTGATAGCGGTAGCACTTGCGGTTAGAGAAATCAACTTGCAAAACGCGACAAACATCACAGTAGCCAATAGCAGCAACATTGTTAGAGTTAACAGGAATCATCCGAATTTGGTCTAAAATCTGTGTCCGAGCGGTCAAGCCGTTGTCAGATTGTTGAAGGAGAGAAGCGAACAAAGCCGCGAGTTGCTGAAGACCTTGAAAAGCTTGAAGAGGTGCAGGGAGGGATTCAGGGCAATAGCCACCATTGCGTTCGATTAAGACTTGGAGAGTAACACCATCATGAGCGATCGCCTTGATCGAGGAGAGGTCAACACGAGCGCAAATTAAAGTCTGCCATAAAACCTGTAGGTAGAGATAAAGGAAGCAAGTAGAGGCGATGAATTTAGATACAGATGTAGACTATCTAGATAAAGGTTATGGATAGACTTTCGCCATTGCTTTATCGGGGTGTGTAGTGCGTGGAGGCGTGAGAAAACGGACTTTAAAGCCAAGAAACTTAAGATTTTTAACTGCTTCTGCCATTGCCTGACGATAAACAGAAGGAGTAGCAACATTCTTGACACCTGCCACAAAACCTGTAGATAGGCAGATAGAGATAAAGGAAGCGAAAAGCGAGGTTATGGATAAACTTTCGCCGTTGCTTTATCGGGGTGAGTAGTGCGTGAAGGCTTGAGAAAACAGACTTTAAAACCAAGAAACTGAAGATTTTTAACTGCTGCTGTCATTGCCTGACGATATTCCGAAAAGGTCAAACTTGTTGGAGTAGCTAAAGAAGATATCCAGGCTACTGTAGAATTCGTGTATTAAATTTTCCAAGTGTTGGCGCAAGCAAGAGTTGATTAATAGAAAGCCTCTATCCTCAAATAAGTTTTGTACCACAACCTTAGTTAATATACTTAGCCCCAGGAATATGCTTCTGATCATACTTCTGCTAAAGATTCGTAGTCTCTTAAGACTTAGAAAATGAGAATTGTAGCAATCTAAGTAAATTTACGGTTTGTAGCACTCGATTGATTTCTCTAAATTCGCTGAAACTTTATGTTAGGTCTAGTAGATTTACAGTTTGTAGCAGTTATTTGTCAAAGCTAAGATGGCAGTAACTTTGGTTAAAAAGTAAAACTTTTATGAAATTTACAAGTCTGTTTAGGAAAGCTGTTGTTATGGTCAGCACAACGGTAGCTGTAATTACGCTTCAAGTTAGCAACGCTCTAGCTGAATACTCGTTCACAGTAGAAAACTCAGCAGAAACATTGATCGAAGAACTCTTGGTATCTGAGGATGGAGAAAATTGGGGGCATTTCGATATCGGCAGTGGCATTGCTCCAGGTGAAACAGGCAAGCTTGTCTGGGATAAAAACACCGATGATCAAAGTTGTAGTCAGTTTATTAAAGCTGTATATGCTGATGGCAGCTATTCTCAGCCAACTGATTTCGACTTTTGTCAGGAAACGGATTTAGTGTTTGAAAAATAGTTGGGGTTTAAACATAGAGTATGTCACTTTTGCTAGCTAATCAACCCATTGAGGTAAGCACAGTGATATACCAGGACGTGAAAAACATTTTGTTTGTTCTACTGTGCCTGGAAATTTGCACACCAATGTAAAGACAAGCATCCTTTATATTAGCCGTCTTTCATCTTAATAGCAGATGCGCGTTAACACACGATAGAGTATCTTTTCGTCCAACAGCGTAATGCTAACCTTGGTTTTTTACTATTGTTACTGGGAATGTTTTGCTCAAGATGACTCGGATTTACTCCGGTTGCTCAGCTGTTGCACCTAACGGGAAAATAAGGTTTTTAAGCTCTCCCATTCTTGGTTGCGCGATCACTTGATAGCTGGGAAGCCTGACTTGAAGTGAAGATTAGCCAAAAATTAAAGGAGATAAAACATTTGTAGTAGAACAGTTTGAGAGGAGTTCAAGATCTAAGGTTGGAGATACCAGCCGCGCCTTTGGGTTCTCCTAGTACAGAGCACTCGCCTGCTCAAGAGGCGTTAACTCCAATAAATGTTATCAGTAGTGGCTCGTTACCTTTTTTCGCTACTTTTACCGTGAATTTGGGTACTCGACCTGTAGTAAAAATATCCAATGCTAAAGATAAGGAGCCGGAAGGATGATGTTGAGCACGTTGCAGAATCGAAAATATCGCATTGGGGGCTACCGCCCTGGTCTAAAGCCAGAAAATACGAAATATCATCAGAAAGCTCGGTTCCAAGAGGAGCAATTACCCCCTAAGGTCGACCTGCGCAAGCACATGAGTGAAGTTGAAGAGCAAGTCGGCAATAGCTGTGTTGCTAATGCATTTGTCGGTGCGTACGAATATCTTGCCAAACGTGAACTTGGCGAATCGGGCAATGTCAGTCGTCTGTTCGTCTACTACAACGCACGAGCACGGCAAGGCTGCGCGGACGAAGATGGCGGTGCACAAATGTACTGTGCGATCGAAAGTCTGATTGAACATGGTGCTTGCTGCGAAGATTTTTGGACTAATGATGAGTCACTCGTTTGTGAACAACCAGATGAAAATGCCTACGAACACGCTGCCAACTTCAAAATTGCCGAAGCAGAATGCATCGAAACTGATTTAGATTTATGGCGGCATACCTTAGCAGAGGGGTACCCCATTGCATTTGCGTTGAATACTTTTGAGTCATTTGATGATGCTACTAGCAATCGCGGTCGCGTTCCCATGCCAAAGCAAGCGGATAACGTCCGACAAACGCATGGATGGCACGCTATGCTGTGCGTTGGCTATTCTGACAAAGATCGAATGTTCATTGTGCGCAACTCTTGGGGTGTAGCCTGGGGCGAGCAAGGCTATTGCTACATTCCCTATGACTACGTGGTGCATCTAGACTATAACGGTCATGACTCGTGGATTATCAAAGCTGTTAACGATCTCGATTTCAGTGCCGACGGTTGGGAAGAAGGAGATTCTGTCTTTGCTCACGAAGGAGCTCTACTCCTCTACGATTTTTATGTTTGCACTAGCGATCCAGAAGGCTTGATTAAAGACCTTGATGCACTGTGTCAAAACTACATTGAAACTGCACAAGACTATTACTTCGACTACAAAGAACAAGATAATGGGGACGATACAATCGTTCACATCACCAATTTTGATTTAACGCTCGACAACCCGGATGAATTTCTTGTAAAGTTAGATGTACTCTGCGAAAAGTACGCTATTGATGAAAACTACGACTATTATATAGACTCCCAAGTAACTACAGAAGAATATAACGCTGAGGACGAAACCGAAGAAGAATATAACGCTGAGGACGAAACTGAAGGAGAATATAGCGCTGAGGACGAAACCGAAGGAGAATACGGCGCTGAGGACGAAACTGAAGAAGAATATAGCGCTGAGGACGAAACCGAAGGAGAATATAGCGCTGAGGACGAAACTGAAGGAGAATATAGCGCTGAGGACGAAACCGAAGGAGAATACAGCGCTGAGGACGAAACTGAAGGAGAATATAGCGCTGAGGACGAAACCGAAGGAGAATACAGCGCTGAGGACGAAACTGAAGGAGAATATAGCGCTGAGGACGAAACCGAAGAAGAATATAGCGCTGAGGACGAAACTGAAGGAGAATATAGCGCTGAGGACGAAACTGAAGAAGAATATAGCGCTGAGGAGGATTAAGAGTTAAAAAGTAAGGGAATTCCTTTTAAGGAATGGCAGAGGAAATATATAGTCTCTAAAAAAGGCACTAATTGGCTATTAGCTAATAGCTCATCTAGCTAATAGCTCATCTTGCTGATGCTGAATCTGTACATTCAACTTTTTGAGGTAATGTTGTGAAATAGCGGTAGCCTTCTACATCTATTGAAATGTGAGGAGGAAGGTGTTGCAAAAGTGTTGATATGCTAGATTTTTACTAAAGAAATAGAAACATCAACTCGCTCGACTGCGGTTAGAGAAATCAACTTGCAAAACGCGGCAAACATCACAGTAGCCAATAGCAGCGACATTGCTAGAGTTAACCGGAATCATCCGAATTTGGTCTAAAAGCTGTGTACGAGCCGTCAAACCGTTGTTAGACTGTTGAAGGAGAGAAGCGAACTGAGCAAGTTGCAGAAGACCTTGAAAAGCTTGGAGAGGGGCAGGGAGGGATTCAAGGCAATAAGTGCGATGCCTGCGGCGGTTCGCTGTGCGACCATCGTGTTCGATGAGGACGTTGAGAGAAACACCATCATGAGCCATCGCCTTAATTGAGGAGAGGTCAACACGAGCGTAAATTAAGGTCTGCCATAAAACCTGTGGATAGGTAAATAGAGATAAGGAAGCGAAAAGCGAGGTTATGGATAAACTTTCGCCATTGCTTTATCGGAGTGCGCAGTGCGTGAAGGCTTGAGAAAACGGACTTTAAAGCCAAGAAGCTGAAGATTTTTAACTGCTTCTGTCATTGCCTGACGATAAACAGCAGGAGCGGCAACATTCTTGACACCTTCCACAAGCCCTGAGCCTTCAGATTCTGCCCAATATTCAAAGCAAGAAGTGATTATGAGGTCAGTAAGTTGGCGTAAAGTGAGAGATAACTTAGCGATGGGTGTGGTCAAAAGTAGTTGGTCAGAATAGTCGATGTTTACAAGACTTCGGCATTGAAATAAAATTACTATCGTTTTTAGTGCAGCCGAGCATTTCCATAAGGGAGCGTAGTAAAGCGAGTTGTTTTTGTCATATTTGTAGTATTTTGTTGATTAAAAGAGTGCTTACTGAGAAAACAAGCGTGAAAACGCTAGTTCTTCATTAATTATTCTCAATAAACTTTGCCTCTCCATGTCTGTACTACAAAACACTCCGCTCTGTCACGCTCCCAATACAGTTCCTTAGCGGCTTTTTTTCAGGGTTAGGCTGAATATGCCAGCTATCGCTGCGGAGAAGCTATCTTCTTCTAGAGTAGAGTGGCTTCATCTGTTTTTATATCGAGAACCTTAGTGAACCTTTTCTATCCCTCCGATTTCCGCACCTTCTCCCGTACTCTGCCTGCCATTCTGATCGCTCTACTCGTCACACTGGGGCTAGCGATGAGTAGCTGTCAAAACAACACCAGAGACACTTCTCAAGCAACCGATGGCACTGGATCTCCATCTCCCCTTACATCCGACCCAAAAATCGTGGTAGTCCAGGGTCTCACTATGGGAGATAGAGCCTGCTATATGAAGTTGGAAAACGCGCAAGGGCAAAGCTCAGAAGAGCTAGCGGACTTTAACATCTGCACACAGTCGCAGTTAGTTGATAAACGCGTTCGGCTCACACGAACACTCACCCCGATTTCTGCCATATCCTGCCAAGGGAATCCAGAGTGTAAAAACAGGGAAACCGTGAATTTAATCACCGCAGTCGAAGTGGTACCGTAGATTTGGTAAGACGAGAGGCACTACAGTTGTAGATATAGCGGTTCCCAGGGCAAACGCATCTAAATTCTGAATGCCTTATGCAGCAAGGATTTCAAGAATCGATAATTATAAATATTAAATGCCTAAAACCCTTGCCCAGTCTGCCTTTCAAAAATAAGATGCGTTTGCCCTGTAGCGGTTCCCAATTGGCTGAAATATAGCAACAGCAGTGGGTAAACCAACCAATAATTTCCTTAGTCGCTACGGTAGCAAGAGCATCACTGATGGACTGATCTAATTCTGGATACGTTTGGGCTGAAGAGTGCGCGAAGAAACTCAATGAGTTTTGACCAACAGTTTTCAATTTGGGAAAAATTTGACGAATAGGGGGACAAGGAAACAACTGTTGCCCCAACCGCTTCTGTCGAATAACAGATTAACTGGGTGCTTACGTAGTTTTGGTGAAGCTAGCCAGTAGTGGGTCATTTGGCATGAATGTTGCCATAAAAAAGGTGACCAATTAAAGTGAAGATACATAGTTTTTCAGGTTGTAATGACACGGCGAAAAAAAGCACCGCTGCGACCGTTAAGTGATGAAGAACAAGCACAGTTAGAAAAGTTGAGCCGTTCTCAATCCCAATCATCTACAAGTGTGATGCGAGCTAAAGCAATTCTAGCTGTAGCTCTTGGATCTGGTTACACAAGTGCAGCGCAGCAAGTAGGCTTGCGTTGCGGAGATACGGTTAGTAAGTGGGTTAGCCGCTTCAACGTGGAAGGCTTGGCTTCCTTGCAACAGGGAGCGTAATAAATTATTGTGTTTTGTAGTATGCTGTTGAAAACCTAAATTTTAATGAGAAGGGACGACGAAAAAATAGGAATTTGAACTATACAATTCTCAATAAACTGGTCACCTGTGTAAGATGTACTTCAGTGTAGTACAAAGCACAATAATCTATTACGCTCCCTATTGGCCATGCCCTTTTTTGATAAATAGACTTGTCCGAAATATAAATTTAGGAGAAAAAAGATGGTAGGTGTGTTTGAGATGTCCTGCCATCATGATAAATCCAATCGATTATATTCATAAGTACCCCCATCGCAGCAAGCAGATTTTGGGAATCAGCTACAAGGCGTTTCTTCAATTAGTGCAGCAAGCTTGTTTACGTCAAAGCCACCGGCACTGGCGACTTGAACAAAAAAAACCCGAATTAATGCACCTGGAGGTGGAAGGAAACCAATTTTATCAAGGGAGAGTGAGGTTGGTTTATGTTTATTTTACCTGCGGCATCTGCCAACATTTGAGATTTTAGGGTTACACTTTGGCATTTCTAAAACCTGTGCGAATGATATCTTTCATTATTGGTTAGAAATATTGCGAGAAATCCTACCAGCAAGCCTGTTAGAGCAAGTTAAAAATCAAGTGAGCGAGCGTGAAGTAGTGCAGGAACTATTGACCCATTTTGAGTTATTAGTAGATAGCACAGAACAGCACAGAGAGCGACCTGGGGGGCGTTGGTAAATAGTGAGATGAACTAGGAGGAAACAGGGATATCTCTGAACTTGAGGTAATGGATCAACAAGCGGAGAGAATGCTTCAGCATCTCAACTGACTTGGAATAGCACAAGGTCTTGCGATGCAGCCGTGCCAGATAGTGTCGCAGACGAGTGTTTTCACCTTCGACTCGAATCATGTAGGTCTTGCTAACAAAGGAGTCACCATCCGGAATGAAGCCTGGATAGACTGGGTTACCATCGCTCACCCAGAAGTAACACTCCCAAGCCGAGATTGAGTCCCGCAAGGGGCGCGCGTGTTGCGGCACTGTGGTCACCCACGACCCAGCCCAGAATTCCCGGTGCGAAGTGATCCACGGCTGTCCATATCCACAGTTTATTCTGCTTCTTGCGCGCGTTGGTTTCGAGTTCGTCCACTTCCCCCACTTGGGGGTTCTGCTTTGGGTTGTAAAGCTCCGGTAGCAATTCTCCCGATTGGGCAATCCAGTTCAAGATCGTGGTGTGAGCGATGTCTGTCACACGGCTAATGCCTCGCACTCCCATACCATTGACATACATTTTTAAGCACAGCCGTTTCACGTCGTCGCTGTAACCTTTCGGTTCGTATTCGTTCAGAAACTGTCGTCTACACTCCACACAGATATAGTTTTGCTTGTGCTGGCAATGCCCATTTTTACGAATATGTTCGCTGCTACACTCAGGACACTTCATCGCGATTTCTCTCCGGCTTCGGTTCAATGCTATTGTCTGACATTGGAAGGGATAGAAATATGAAATTCATCTGCTAATTTACCAACGCCACCTGGGGAGTATAAAGAGCAAAAAGAGTTTTACTCAGGAAAGAAAAAGAAACATACCTTTAAAAATCAGTTCATTATTCTTCCAGAAGCGCAGGATATTGTAGATGTAATAGTAGGACTCCCCGGTCCTGCCAGTGATATTAATCTGCTACTTTGACAACAGAAAAATTTTGATTCTGCTCAAAAATTTAAAGGTGATAAAGCTTATAGAACCCATTTGACATCTTTTTCTGTAATGGAGTAACGTTAAGGCAAAAACGTGATGAAGATACCATGCCGTACAAGAGCAGCCTCAGCGAAGAAGAGTGGAAAATACTTGAACCCTTACTGCC
>JAESFL010001127.1_pt1 | contig 10755 bp, 22 predicted proteins | sample 9269401 | NCBI WGS metagenome assembly JAESFL01 (sample SAMN14506025, study PRJNA617098) | algae metagenome | isolation source: Gloeocapsa sp. UFS-A4-WI-NPMV-4B04 and co-occurring heterotrophs from desert... | place: USA: Utah | collected 2006-10-01 | reverse complement strand
CTGACGAAGGTCACTACTAACCAGCAAGGTTAGCTTGGCAGGGACGAGTACCGTCTAAGTCACGTTGGGTTCATTTTCCACGATCTATGGCTCTACAGGGATGAAGCTGCCCATCAACGAAGAGCAGTGATCCTCCCTTGATCGAGACGAGGTCTCTATGGTCGCCCGTACAATGCAGACTGCTCCCATCGCCATTGGGCTGAATGAGCAGCCGGAGCCCGTGTTCCTCTTTTGCCCCGAGGAGGGCGGTTGGCGCACAGGGGTTTGGCTGCGAGCCGGGTACTCTGATGGCGTGTGGTGTCGGCAGGGCTGGCGACTGGCGGAGAACCATACGGTCGAGCTTCGGCCCACCAAATGGTTGCCATGTCCCGCCACGCGATAGCGGCCACAGAGGACAAGGCCGCTGGTTTCCCGGAAGCTTTGCCGTTAGCTATATGCTTACAGGTACCCGACACGAGACTCTGCCTATCCAGCACAGACCAGATGCAGCGAGAGAGCGGCCCCTTCTCGGGGCCGTTCTGCTGTCGGCCTGGAGCATTCCCATCAGGGCAGAGTCCATCAGCGAAGAGGCAAAAGGGCCGGCACGGACTAATCCAGAGCCCATTTACATGAGCGGCTCTCGCTCATGTTTGTTTTGGATTTGCATAAAGATGAACTCAGAGGCTTCAAGTCTAACTTAAGCCGCATGCGCGACATCATTGCGTCTGGTGGGATATTTACGGTCATCACACAGAATAGAGGAACGTTTGCGGCCCGAACCTATTTTGGCCTTCGCCGGAACGGCAGCTTGGCGCACAGTTTTCCTGACAAGATTCTGTGAAGGAGCTTAAAACCATGAAAGCATATCTATCGTCAGCGACAGCGGCTCTCACCGTGATCGGTGCGGCTGTCCTTTTCGCACTGCCGGCCCAGGCTCAAATTGGTGTCCAGATCGGTCCCGGTGGCGTGAGGATCGGTGAGGATCGCCCCCGTGTGGAAGAGCGCCGTATTAGCGAGCGCCGGACTGCTCCTCGACGAATGATCGTCGAGCAAGATGACGACGAACGGTGTGAGACCCGGACGCAACGCTCCCGCGTCAATGGTGTGTGGCGGACCCGGAAGGTGACTGTTTGCGAATAACAGCACTCCGCTCATAGTGACACAGGGCCAGAGAGTTACCTCTCTCTGGCTTCCTTGTTGATCAACCTCTTCTTGATGGGAACGCTCTCGTAGCCAGCAACCTGGGCTTGGAGATGCTCACAGACCCTGGGTTGGGGAGTGATGCTTTGAGCCGCTTTCGATCGCGGGTAGATGCTTTCCAAAACAGAACTGGCCCGAGATGCCGACCAGAAACAACTGCTGACCTTTGTGGTGGCGGAGGTGGTCCGACCGGGGTTGGAACGGCAGGAGCCATCGCCGAGGTCGCGCATCATGTCCTGCCTGCCGAGTTCCATGCGGTAGGTCAGAACTGGCACCTGTTACGTCCGCTATCGCACTAAGGGGCAGACTCCACAGGTCGGACTACCCATGTAAGATTCGGGCGCAGCGGCGCTCAGCAGCCATCGGTGGCCATCGGGTGCCCTGGAATGGAGGTACATCAGATGAGAACTCCGACGTGCGCTGTCGTTGCGACCTTCCTGGTTGTCACTACGGCTCCTGCACAGCAGACGCAGAGCGGAAGCGCTTCGGGCAACCCACAGGGCACAGCCCCACTCGTGGGCATCGACAACGCCGCATTGGCGCGGAGCGCGCGAGCGAGCAAGCTCATCGGGAGCACAGTGTATCAGGGTGACATCACCGTTGGCCAAATCGAAGATGTGCTCGTCGATCTGGACCACTCAACGCTGGTTGCCGTCGTTCTTTCAGTCGGCGGCTTTCTCGGGATCGGCGAAAAGCGCGTTGCCGTTCCAGTCAGTCAGATCAAAGTCGGCTCTGAGGCTCGCTTCACGACTGACCTGACGAAGGAACAAATTACCCGTGCGCCACCGCTGGATTTCAATAAGTAATAGTTGTGTGTGCTGAGGCATCGAAGCTCAGCTATGCTCGGTGCAGGGCCATGCCTGCGCCCTGGCGACGACCTGAGGCAAGGTCGTCAATCCGCGTGACCTTTCCGCCTCCGCGACGAACGCGTCACGATAACCGAAACCGTTGGGGCCAACCTCAAAGGCTATGAATGTGTGTCCAAGGTCACAGGTGAGGAGGTGAAGCGGGACGATGGCAAGGCAGATCGACACGAGGACGGAGATCAATGCACCAGCGGACCGCGTCTGGCGCATTCTGACGGACTTTCCAGCAATGCCATCGTGGAACCCATTCATCCGTTCGATCAACGGCGAACTAAGAAAGGGCAGCCGCCTGTCGGTTCACATAGCGCCTCCGGGGAGGACGGGGATGAGGTTCGCGCCAAAAATTCTTGTGCTGGAGCCAGAGCGTGAACTTCGGTGGCTTGGTCGCCTACTGATGCCGGGACTGTTCGACGGAGAGCATTACTTCATCCTCGAAAACATAGGGGAAGAGCGAACACGCCTGACACACGGGGAGACGTTCTCCGGTATTCTCGTGGGACTGTTTGGCGGCGGCCTTGAGGCAACAAAGGCCGGCTTCATGGCGATGAACCACGCCCTCAAACAACGAGCCGAAGGGGCGTGAGTCCCTGGACGATCAGGGGACTGAACTGCCTGCCTTCACCTTCTTACCCCGGATGTGGCCCGTCTGACCCTGAACCGCTCTTGGCCGCATCCGCATTGGCGCTGATGCCGCTGGTGTTGCCCGCGCCCTTCAACTCACGCTCGGCCTGGAGCCAGAACTCGGACTCGTAGCCTTCAGGCCGGCCCCGTTCCTCCCAAAGCGCGAACGCGCGCCGCCTAATCTCGTCTTCCGTCACGTTGGTGTTCGGCATCATTGATAATCCTCGTATGCCCTTGGGCGTTGCAACGCCCAAGGGACGTGATTGCGGGAGCGCCGGCCCTTTGTCCCAAGCCTTCGGTGCCCTCCCCGGAGCGGACCGAAGGCATAGAGCGGCTTCGGGACCAAGGTCGGCCAGTAGGGCTCACGATTGTATCGGGCCTCAGATCGGCGGCTGGATTGATGATTGAGGTGCCCTCACCGCTTCATGAACAGCGCATCATTGCGGGTGCGCCATGCCTCATCGGAGAGCCACTTGTAGTCCTGATCCGGCATCAGCGGGACCGCTTTCACCTTCGCCTCAACCATCGGCAGGAAGAAGCTGTTGCGCTCCTGTGAGACCTTCAGCGCTGTGATGGGAACGATGATGCTGTCCTTACCCGGCGTGAAGAACCCACCAGACGCCACGATGGCGTAGTCGCGGCGATCCTTCGTGCCGATGACGATGTTCCTGACCTCGCCCACGATCTTGTCGTCGGAGCTTCGCACCTCTGCGCCGATGATCTCGTCTGCCCGCAGGCCCGGAGCCAGTTCGTTGATGCCGATGAGCGGCTTTGCTCCCTTGTCGGCACGATGGCCCAGCACGGCACCGCGCTGCACCTTCGGCTCTCGCGCTGCGATCTGCTTGTCGGCATCCTCCTCGTCATTGCCGCCGAGCGCGGCCATTGAGGGGGCTGAGATGAGTTCGCGGATATTGGCGAGAAGACGCTCGCAATCCTCGTGACGCCCATAGGACCAGAGGGTGAAGGCAGCGTCCCGCAAGCTGCGCAGGTCGCGCACAATCTGCCGATTGGCCCGGCCTCGTAGTTCGGGCTTTTGCAGGATGGCCTCTTCGAGCTTGGCATCAGCGATCTGGCAATCCGCCCAGGCGGGCGTGACGCCGAGCCCACCCATGAGGGCGAGGGCGACGAGGAGTCTGGGCGATTTCACTGGTGATTCCGATCTGTGGGGAGACGGCGACAAGCGCCGGTCGAGCACGAACGTTACCCGTGCGAAGGAACGTGGTTCAGCTTGGTCACGACCTGCAACGCCCGTTTGGGCAAGGCACTCTTCAGCCCTGTCTGACCACGAAGGTGAACAGCCCATAGATGACCGCCATGAGCACGAGAGCGATCAGCACCTGGGCGAGCATCAGACGTACCCGAGGAGCAGGGCTCCGCTGAAGAGGAAGGCAAGAAGAGCGATCGAGAGAGATTGGCCCTGGCGGGAAAGCCAAAGCAGAAATGAGTTGGTCATGGCGATCTCCTCCGTCTGAAGGCCATGCGCTTAGTTGAGCGCCAAAGATAGCGGTAAATATCAGTCCGGCCATTATTCTCGCGACCACGTTGAACATTTCGATCAGGACGAGGTTTATATACCAGAGTTCCTTCTTCGAAGAGCGTAATACGTTCTCAGGTCAAGCATCCGTCTGCGTGCCCGTACGGCAGCGCCTGACATTGAGGGCAGACGTTGCCAGAAGCTGGGGTGCTTGGAGGAGAGCCACGTGCCACGCTACTACTTCCATATCCGCAAAGGCGATGTGCTCGTCGAGGATCAAGACGGGACGGAGGTCTCAGAGGCAGAGTCTGTCGAGGAGAAGGCCACAGAGGCAGAGCTTGACCTTCTGGCTGAGGGCGACCTCCAGGGACTGGATCGACGTGCCTGGGTCCACGAGGTCGCCGACGCGACGGGCGCGACCGTGCTGCTGCTCCCGTTCAAAGCGGCTGAGGAAGCCGATTTCTCCGAGGCGGTTAAGGCAGGAGATAGTTCGCTAACCCGTACGGCTTGTCCTCGTTGCTCCGGCTCGGGCACTGAAAGCGAAGCCGTGGCCGTCCTGGGAGAAGCTACCTTGGCGTCGCTGAGGGCGAGTAACGCCTTGTTCAGCGCGGACGGGAGCCGGGTCGATATGCGGTGCACGCTCTGCTCCGGCAGCGGCTTAGTGACGGCCAAGGTCCAGGGTGACATTGCATGGGCCAAGGGCCTGCTGGAGCAGAGGTCTGCTGCTGGACGGCGCGCGTGGTCGCCGCAGCGACGTGCTGACCGAGCACGCCTCCTGAGGCTGGTGCGCAACCCTCCGGTGACGTGACAGAAACCGGTCGAGGTGCAGATTACAAATCGTCCGTGCCCGCGCCCCTCTACCAAGGCTGGCCCTCCACCTTGGGCAGGCGGTGACCTCAGTGTTCAGGTCGTTCATCGGGTCTCCTGCGGAGTCGATACGGTCCGGCTTCAGCCACAGCGCTCAGGCTGCGGAGCCCTTCCGAGCGGGCGCGGACGACACACTGGCATTGATCATCGCGGCGTTTGCCCTGGTGACTGCGATCATTGGGCAGCCTCTGTGGGGCAGGATGTAGTCTACTCCTATCGAGGTCACGGAGAGCAGTCAGAGCCGCATGCAATAGCTCACCAGGAGTTCAGAGGTCGGGCGCAGCCGTGCGTCCGCCTTCCCAAGGTGCGGATGACCTACTGCACGAAAAGCGGCAGGTATAACGCGCCGATCGTGACAGTCACCGCCAGCGCAGCAAGAACGCTGGCCCACACTGTTCCTCTGCCGTCCTGAACCATGGCTTCAACCCACCCGAAAGCAGCACAACCGAACGATATTGGTCTTATGCTGCATTGCGCACCTGAACTCAGCCTGAATGGGAGTAGGTGCGTGAAGTTATGCTGAACGGTATGCACGTGGGACATTCCTTGCTGTTCTAATGAAGATAAAGGCAGCGGTCCATCCAGACTCGCCTCCAAACACGATTTCATTGGACCTATCGAGCCGTCGCGCGACTCCGCTATGACAACGCCAAAGCGCTGATCCTGGGACGGCCCCCGTTGAGTGCCTCGTGTCGATGTCGAGTTCGACTGAGCTTCTGAAGTCTTGCAAGCTCCCGAAGGTATGCAGAGCGACGCTCCTGATGCTTCTGCCGGAGGGTGTCGATCACAGCTTGTTTGATGGTGCTGGGAGCGTCGCTGGTCCTGACGGTCTCCAAATCAACCTCGTAGGCATGGTCGATCTCAGTCAGAGTCGCGAGAAGTGCTCGCACGTGTTTACGGCATTCGGAAGCGCATTGATGATCTGAGGCAAACGGGCGCAGATGCGCGCGGTGGGGGTCACTGCGAAGCATGGTGTCCTTTGTTCGTGTTGTCGCTGTTCGGCCTGACCAAAGTAGCAAGCCCGTGTCGTGGTCCTATAGACCTACGACAGGCCGATGACCGACTGTCCTGGCATCTCGCACGCGAGTGTGCGTCCAACCCCGGAGGTCAGGGAGCAGATGCGGAACCTCGCAACTTCGTGCGAGCGTATCCATCATCGGGGCGGGCACTGGCTGCTCAAGCAGGTCAGCATAGAAGCCTTTGAGCCCATTCCCAAGGATGTGCAGCACGGCCCTGGGCAGCGTTGGAGCATGAGTGCTCGTTCTGCTCTGCATCTGCGACCTCCGAATCGGCTTTCCGCACGTCAGTAGCGCGGGAGGGGATGCCGGTTAACCCTCATCTCTGCGGCCTGTGGATTGCGGGCAGAAGCGGTGGGGACGAGGCTATCGCGTCTTGATCGCCACGCTCGGCCACAATTCGGGCATGGCTCAGCATCACGGCGCACCGCGCTGTGCCTCCCACGGGGCCGCTGGGCATGTCCAGTCGCAGGCTTCAGACCTGAGATCGAATTCTATCGACACACGTCAGGCAGACGGCGTCGCCACCGCTCACTGCGTGAAAGGTCCTCTACGCTTCGCGTCCATTTGCGATCGCGCCACGAAGCCGTTTGTGGGACGATAGGTCGAGCGTCAGCGACGATAGAACCGACTTTCTCGGCAGCGACGAACGGATCGCTGGTCTCGCCGGGTGCAGTAACACCTTGCGCGTACTCCGGGTGCTCCTTCATCAATCGGTCCCCGCTACCACTTTGGCCGTCGATGGTCCGTGATAGCGACCATAGCGATAAGAAGGCCCGTTCTCGTGTGATCTGCTTCACACTCCGAGCATAGTCGGAATCCATCGCTACTGCTCAATCCGGCCAGCAAGCCCTGGCCTCGCGGCTCCTCGCTCCAGAAGTCAGCGACCAACGTCACCGAGGATTGGAGTTGTAACCGCAACGTCTGGAACAACGCCTTGAGCGTACCAACCTGACCAGACCCGCGCCATCATTCCAGGCGAAGTCCTGCCGAGCGTATGACTGTGCCCCAATGGGCGTGCTCGTCTTCGATCAACCGGCGAAACTCCTCAGGACTGGTATGGACGGCCACGAAGCTCAGTCGCCTCAGTCGCTCCCGGATCGCTGTGGTCGCAAGGAGGCTCCCGATCTCCTTGTTGAGCCGAGAGATGATGCTGTCGGGCGTGCGAGCAGGCGCAACAAGCCCAATCCATGCTTCACTTTGGGCGCTCGGAAGCCCAGCTTCCTTGACCGTTGGCACGTCGGGCAACTCAGGTTCCCTGTCTCGTCCCGTGACCACAAGGACCTTGAGCGCACCGCTGTGGACCTGAGGTACGATGATGGTCGGAGCATCGACGAATGCCTGCACATCGCCTCGAACCGCTGCGGTCACCCCGGCTTGCCCAGATCGGAAGGGCACCAACGTCGCCTCAATGCCCGCTGCCCGAAGTAGCATGGATGCCGTAACATAAGGAGGAGAACCCAATTGGGTGGTCCCAATCAAAAGTTTGCCGGGCTCAGCTTTCGCGGCAGCAATGAACTCGGAGAGTGTGTTGGGCTGGAACTTGGGGTTTGCGGCAAGTGCGAATGCCCCGCTGACGAGCGGCGAAACAGGCGCAAGGTCCCGACGAGGATCGTAGGGCAGGTTCGCGAACAGATAGGAGTTGAACACTGCCTGCGACATGGTTGCGAGAGCCAGCGTATGCCCATCCGGTTCACTCGCTACCAGCCCCTGCATCGCGATGCTACCACCGGCTCCGGGACGGTTCTCGACCACCACCTGCTGACCAAGAGCCGGGGAAAGCCACTCCGCGACCAGACGGGCAAGGGTGTCCGGCACACTCCCTGCGGCTCCGCCTACGAGGAGATGGATGGGGCGGGAGGGATACACCTGCGCCAGCGGCCCAACCGATGGCATGAGCGCGCCACCCGAGGCGGCAGCAACCGCGACAAGAAGTTGGCGACGCGTGATCGGGTTCATAGGTGCTCTCCCATTTGCAGGCCAACAGCTTCGCCGGACAGGCGATGGCCGAGGTCAGAACGCAAATTCGTGTTGTGAGCAACTGCGATCGTCCACTCACGACGCTCCGTCTGGGCAAGCCACGTAAACAGTCCCTGCCTTGGCAGCCGTGGAGTCCCGTCCGCCTCTCGGTCTCCCGTGATAAGCCACTCCACGTGCATCAGCATCAGGCTCGGCTGAATAGCTTTGGTGGCCGTGGCGAGGGTCGTCCACCGGCTCTCGGCCATCTGCATGGTGTGGATGCGCTTGTGGTGGGCCAGGAACTCGCCGCGACCTCGGAGCCACAGACCTGCAACCGTCACGAACTCAACGTCTGGCGTGACCAGCCGTGCAGCGGCTTCCATGTCATGCTCGTTCCAAGCATCGGCCCAAGCTTTCACCAATCCATGAAGGTCGGGATCAGCAATGCTCGGGGCTGGGGAGTGCATAGTCGCGTGGTCCATGGCCAGACTGTATTCGTTCCGCTGATCCTGACCCAGACCTGTTCTGGCACTTGCTTCGTGCCAAAACGCGAACAATGATCATCGTCTCGACCTGTCGAGGGGGCCTTGGATCGCGTATGGACAAGCTGCGGGCCATCAGAATGTTCTGCCACGCGGTTGAGGCGAAGTCCTTTGCTGCGACGGCTCACGATCTGAACATCGCGCCGTCCGTCTTAAGCAAAGCGATCGCGGCTCTCGAAGCAGACCTGCGCTTCACCTTGATCAATCGCACGACGCGACGGCTGTCTCTTACGGAAGCAGGAGCAGATTACTACAACGCCTGCCGCCAAATCATCTTAGAGCTTGAGGAGGCTGAGGTCCTGGCGCGTGATGGCGTCGTACGCGCGAGGGGAACCCTGCGCTTTGGCATCCATCCTGCGTTCCGAGCGGCACTGGTCCAGAGGCTTGGGGAGTTTGCCGCTCTGCACCCGGAGGTCAGGATCGAGACGGTCGTGACCAACTCGCCTGCCGCCCTGCTCGACGACGGCTTGGATGTCGTGCTCGCGATTGGAGACCTTGCCGACTCATCGTTCGTGGTGCGTCGGCTGGGTTGGACCAAGGTGATCGCTTGTGCCTCACCGGAGTATCTGGACCAACAGGGTCGCCCCGAGCATCCCCGCGATCTGGAGCGGCATCGTTCTGTCATTCCGGGGCGTCGGGATGAGGAGTCGTTTGCCCGTTGGACCTTCATCAAGGATGAGGAAAAGGGCGAGGCCGATGTGCCAGTTGCGTTTGTGGCGCGGGATGGCATCGGGATCGTAGATGCGGCCATGGCCGGATTGGGCGTCGCGCTGATCTACGATCTGTCAGCCGCTCCGCTCATACAGCAAGGCCGATTGGAACCTGTCCTGCGCCATTGGAGCGCCGGGCGAAAGCCGGTGCTCGCGGTGCTCGCGAGCCGTGGCAACGTACCCGCAAAGGTCCGAGAGTTTCTGAAGTTCGCACAGACGCTCCTGAGCCATAGTGAGAACTCGCCACCTCCCGATTCTCCCTCCTGATGCACGCCTGGGCTCGTGAAGGGACGGTGGGCAAAGTTGGCCAGTCGAAGGCGTATAGCCATGCGTGGAACTTGGGCGCGAGCGTCGCGGGCGCAAGGCGGGTTGGTGCGGAGAGCCACCAACCCGCCGCGTTCTTGACCATGCGTGAGCGTTAGCGAAGGCGAGGGTTAGGAAGGTGGACTCGAAGATCAGCATCTGGGTCGAGAAACTGGGGCAGGAACGCCACAAGAAACGTGATCCCCTCCGGGTTAAGGGCGGTGCTGCTATTCTGTTCTTGGCTGTGCTTCCGGCAGAGTATGAGATTGATCCGATCGAGGCCGGGCGAATGCTGGCGCTTATTCCCATGGACGAGAAGTAGGCACAGGCGCTGGTCTTCGATCTGTCTTCGGTTGATTTCTTTCTAAGGCTTTCCGGGGTCGGACCTTTTGCTCCGACCCAGAGGGCTCACAGCTTCCTGGCTTGTCGCTGCCTTGTCTGGCAGGGATCGTGAGGTCAGCTTCTGATCGTCACCTGCTTCACTGCCGTCGCCACCTACCTCGCGCTCTGCCTGCTCCCAGTGCTCCCTTGCGCGTCCATCGGGACAGCCTTGCTCTCTCCAGATTTCCAGGGCGCGAAGCCTGATCCGTTCTTCGCGGTTTCGTTCATCCTGGTCCGGCATCATCGGTACGTTCATGCTGGTGATATAGGCCACCTGTTGGTATGGAGGCCGGTCCACTGCTGTGGCTCGCCACCGTCTGCCTCAGCGCAGTGGGCGTCGCACCCTGGGCACCTCCGCCCCGGAACAGCTTCGCACCGGCATCGTTCCGGCCAAGAGGCCCAGCAGCGCTGTCATGGAAGGAAAGCCCCAGATCATGGTCACGCTCCTTTCTGCTGGCAGGGCCAGCAGCAGCACTCCAGGCCGGTTTTGCAAGCGGCAGACTCGTCCCCCGGACCGAAAGGCAACTAACAGCGATAGCTGGGGTTTGTCAGGGACACCCATACGCCGAAAGCCAACCCATGTCCTCCCCCACGCCCGACCCGCCGCCTGCAACCCTCCCCAGCCGGGAAACAGAACCTGATCGGGAAAATGCCGTTCGTCTCCACAGAACCGGAGGGGAGGAGGTCATCCCCATCCTGGAGGAGGTGGCGCACCTCGAAAAACGGGAGGTCACGACCGGCAAGGTCCGTGTGCACACTCGTGTTGATCTCGTTCAGGAGACGGTGAGGGCTTCACTTCAGGAGGAGATGGTCGAGGTCACACGTGTGCCAGTGGGC
>JAESFL010001126.1_pt1 | contig 10769 bp, 11 predicted proteins | sample 9269401 | NCBI WGS metagenome assembly JAESFL01 (sample SAMN14506025, study PRJNA617098) | algae metagenome | isolation source: Gloeocapsa sp. UFS-A4-WI-NPMV-4B04 and co-occurring heterotrophs from desert... | place: USA: Utah | collected 2006-10-01 | reverse complement strand
CGTAGGAGGTGACTTCCATGCCGACGCAGATCTCGGCAACGACGGGAGCGGACCACTTCATGACGTTTCTCCTGATGACAAAGATTGGATACCGGAACCGGCAGGAAAGTGCATCCCGACCGGTGACGCCTTCTTAGTTGAAGGTGTCGATCTCGGCGGACTCGTAGGAGGTGACTTCCATGCCGACGCAGATCTCGGCAACGACGGGGGCAGACCACTTCATGGCGTGTCTCCTGATGACAGTTTGAAGACGAAGGACGGTCTCACAACCGGCCCACCTCGAACGGAGGTGGTGGCCGTTTCGATTACCGGGCCCCTCGTGTTCGACGCCCTTGATATAGACAATCCGTTGGGCGCAATTCAAGCGGACCCTACACTTATATTTCTCATAGATAGCTCTCAGGAACGCCCAACTCGGTATCCGAGAGAGGCCGCCTCCCGTCAAAGGCGCGGAAAAGTGCCGGGATTATCAACGATGTGGTGCCGATCGCCGTGATCCACAAGCCGGAGTGGCGGGATCATGCGCAGCGATCCTTGCCACTCTCTCCCGGCTCATTTTATCGGAAATCCGGTACGGCGCACCCCCGCCGACCCGGATCGGATGCCCGCGACCCGGCGCGCGCCAGCGTACCCACTCTTGTGATGCGGGGGGCGATGCGGCAAAGCGGGGCCCTCGCGCGCACAAGATCTCGAGAGCCCCGATATGCACGACATCCGCGCCATCCGCGAGAATCCGGAGGCCTTCGACCGCGATCTGGAGCGCCGCGGTCTCTCGCCCCTGAGCGCCGAGCTGATCGCCCTCGACGATGCGCGCAAGGGCGCCGTCTCGGCGGCGCAGGCGGCCCAGGAGCGGCGCAACGCGCTGTCCAAGGAGATCGGCGCCGCCAAGAAGGCGAAGGACGAGGCCCGCGCCGCCGAACTGATGGCCGAGGTCGCCCGCCTGAAGGAAGAGGCGCCGGGCCTGGAAGCGGCGCAGGCGCAGGCGGCCAAGGTCCTCGATGCGCGCCTCGCCGCGATCCCGAACCGGCCGAAGGCGGATGTGCCCCCCGGCGCCGACGAGCACGGCAATGTCGAGTACCGCCGCTTCGACGCCTCTCGCGCGCGCCTGGCGGAAGGCCGCCAGCATTTCGAACTCGGCGAAGCCACCGGCCTGATGGATTTCGAGGCCGCCGCGAAACTCTCCGGTTCGCGCTTCGTGGTGCTGAAAGGTCAGCTCGCCCGGCTGGAGCGGGCGCTCGGCCAGTTCATGCTCGACCTGCATACGAGCGAGCATGGCTACACCGAAGTTGTCCCGCCCGTCCTCGTGCGCGACGAAGCGATGTTCGGCACGGCGCAGTTGCCGAAGTTTCGTGACGACCAGTTCGCGGCTGGCGACGGCTTCTGGCTGATCCCCACGGCCGAAGTCCCGCTCACCAACCTCGTGCGCGAAAGCATTCTGGCCGAGGACGAGCTGCCTCTCCGCTACACTGCGCTCACCCCCTGCTTCCGCGCCGAGGCCGGGGCGGCGGGGCGCGACACCCGCGGCATGCTGCGCCAGCATCAGTTCAACAAGGTCGAGCTGGTCTCGATCACCGCGCCGGAGAGGTCGGACGAGGAGCACGAGCGGATGCTCGCCTGCGCCGAGGCCGTGCTGAAGAAGCTCGATCTCAGCTACCGCGTCATGACGCTCTGCACCGGCGACATGGGCTTTGCCTCCCAAAAGACTTACGACATCGAGGTCTGGGTGCCGGGCCAGCAGACCTACCGGGAGATCTCGTCCTGCTCGGTCTGCGGCGAGTTCCAGGCGCGGCGGATGAATGCGCGCTACCGGGCCAAGGAGGGCAGGGGCGTCAACTTCGTCCACACGCTCAACGGCTCCGGCGTCGCGGTCGGCCGCGCGCTGATCGCCGTGATGGAGAACTACCAGAACCCCGACGGCAGCGTCACGATCCCGTCGGTGCTCCAGCCCTACATGGGCGGCCTGAACCGGATCGAGGGACCGAACCACTGATGCGCATCCTGGTCACCAACGACGACGGCATCCACGCGCCGGGCCTGGAGACGCTGGAGGGGATCGCCCGCGAACTCAGCGACGACGTCTGGGTGGTCGCGCCCGAATACGACCAGTCGGGCGTCTCGCACTCGCTCTCGCTCAACGATCCGCTGCGGCTGCGGCAGGTCTCGGACAAGCGCTTCGCGGTGAAGGGCACGCCCTCCGACTGCGTGATCATGGGGGTGTCGCACATCCTCAAGGATCACCGGCCGGATCTGGTGCTGTCGGGGGTCAACCGCGGCCAGAACGTCGCCGAGGACGTGACCTATTCCGGCACCATCGCCGGCGCCATGGAGGGCACCATCCTCGGCATCCGCGCGATCGCGCTGAGCCAGGCCTACGGCGCGGGCGGGCGGGCCAACCTGAAATGGTCCTGCGCCGCCGCGCACGGGGCAGGGGTGATCCGCAAGATCCTGGAGATCGGGATCGAGCCCGGCATCCTCGTCAACGTCAACTTTCCCGATTGCGAGCCGGATCAGGTGCAGGGCGTGGCGGTCTCGGCGCAGGGCCAGCGCAACCAGGCGCTGCTGCAGATCGACGCCCGCCACGACGGGCGCGGCAACCCCTATTTCTGGCTCGCCTTTGCCAAGGCGCGGTTCGAGCCGGGCAACGGCACCGACCTCAAGGCGATCGCCGAGAACCGCATCTCGGTGACGCCGCTGCGGCTCGACCTCACCGACGAGCCGGAACTGACCCGCTTCGCCGCGGCCTTCCGGACGTGAGCGGGGGCGGTCGCTCCGGCCATTCGGGGCCCCATGCCGTCTGAGGCCGACGATCCCGAGGGATCGGCCGAGGGGCTGGCGAGGGGGCTGGCGGAGGCGACCGGCAACGCCGCCTTCGTGCTGGCCCTGCGCGAGCGGGGCGTGCGCGACACCGCCGTGCTGCGGGCGATGGAGCGGGTGCCGCGGGAGCGCTTCGCCCCGCCGGCCCTGCGCGCCCATGCCCGGCGCGACATCGCCCTGCCGCTCGCCTGCGGTCAGACCATGACCGCGCCGAGCGTGGTCGCCGCCCTGCTCGGCGCCCTCGACGTCGCTCCCGGCGCCCGGGTGCTGGAAGTCGGCACAGGCACCGGCTACGTCACCGCCCTGCTGGTTCAGCTCGGCGCGGCCCATGTGCGGAGCCTGGAGCGCTACGAGGGGCTCGCCCGCGCCGCGCGGGCCCATCTCGGGCGCGACTTCGACGCGGCGAGTGTCGAGGCCGCCGACGGGCTCGCGCCGGAGGTGGTGCGCGGCGGGAGCTACGACCGCATCCTCCTCAACGGCAGCCTCGCCGCGCTGCCGGCTGGTGGCGGGGTTCTGGAGCGGGCGGGGGAGCCGGCTCGTGACCCTGACCCGCGACGGCGCGGCGGCGTTCGCGCGGACGGAAGGACCGGCCCTGCGCCTTGGGCCCCTCACCTCGGGGCGGGTGCTCGCGCCGTAGCCCGGACCGCGTCGACGGGGTGGGCCGCGCGGGTCGAAGACGGGATCGGCAGCGTCGCGAGAATTCCTCAACCTTTACGGATCAGGCGCGAAATCGATCCGTGTGAGGATCTCGGGAACGGTTGCTTAACCTGAATCCCGTTTGAATAGCGCATCACGTTGCGTCAGTGTTCAAGCGGGTGCGTCGATGCGGGTTCGGGGGAAAGTTCTGGGCTTGAGGACGCTGTCGCGCTTCGCCCTTATCGGAATGATCGGCGGCGGCACCGCCGCCTGCTCGTCGGACGCCTCGCGCCTCGGCGATCCCTTCACCAACCCCTTCTCCTCGCTGACCGGCGAGCCCTCGGCCACCGGCAGCCTGCCGGAGGAGGGCGCGGATAGCGAGATGGCGGCCGCTCCGGCGATCCGCACGCCGCGCATCCAGTCCCAGGCGCTGCCCGCTCCCGGGCCGGCCCTGTCGCCGCGCCCCGGTGCGATCAGCGCCGCCCCGGCCAAGACCGCGACCCGCGTCGCGACGGCCGAGCCGATCTCGGGCGGAATGGCGAGCAGCGTGTCCGGCCTGAACCCGGATGCGAGCCGCGCGATGACGCCGCGCGCCTCCGCCCCGGCACCGCAGCCCAAGCTCCAGTTCGGCAAGCCCGCGGACAAGGCCACCGACAAGGCTGCGGAGAAGCGCGCCGCCGAGGCCGCTGCCGCAAAGGCGCTCGACGCCCGCCGCGAAGCCGAGCGGCAGGCCGCCGCCGCCAAGATCGCCGAGGCGAAGGCGGCGGAAGCCAAGGCTGCGGAGAAGGCAGCGCAGTCGAAGAAGCTCGCCGCCGACAAGGCCGCCGAGGCGAAGAAGGCTGCCGAGGCCGCCAAGCATCCGCGCCCGGGTCAGAAGGCGACCGAGAAGGTCGCCAAGATCGAGACGAAGGTCGATCCGAAGGACGCCGCCAAGGAAGCTGCGAAAGCCGAGGCTGCCCGCAAGGCCGAGGCCGAGGCCAAGCAGGCCAAGGCCGACGCCGCCAAGAAGCTCGCCGAGGCCCGCGCCGCGGAAGCGGCCGCCAAGGCCGCGGCCAAGGAGAGCAAGGAAGCGGCCAAGGAAGCGGCTAAGGCGCCTGCGAAGGAGACGGCGCCGGCCGCTCCGGTGAAGGTTGCGAGCGCCGACGCCTCGGCCCCGATCCCGTCGGCGGCCCCGCAGGCCCCAGCCGAGTCGTTCCGCTGGCCGGCCAAGGGCCGCATCATCAACGGCTACGGCTCGGGCGGCAACGAGGGCATCAACATCGCCGTGCCCGAGGGCACCCCGGTCAAGGCGGCCGAGGACGGCACGGTCGCCTATGCCGGCTCCGACGTGAAGGGTTACGGCAAGCTGGTTCTGGTGCGGCACAACAACGGCTACGTCTCGGCCTACGCCCATAACGGCGAGCTGGACGTGCGCCCCGGCGAGAAGGTGAAGCGCGGCCAGACGATCGCCAAGTCGGGCGCGACCGGCAACGTCACCTCGCCCCAGCTCCACTTCGAGCTGCGCAAGGGCGCGACCCCGGTCGATCCGATGCCTCATCTCGGCGGCTGATTTTTCCGACGCCTACAGTCAAAAGGCGGCTCCTTGCGGGGCCGCCATTTTCGTTCAGACCACCTCGTCTTCAGCCGCATCCCCTCTCTCCCTGTGTGGGGAGAGGGGATGCACGGCATTCCGAGCTACCCGTCGAGCCGCTGCCCGAGCCGCCCGGCGAGATCCTGGATGAACTGGAACGCCGTGCGCCCCGACCGCGAGCCGCGGGTGGTGGCCCATTCCAGCGCCTCGGCCCGCACCCGCTCCGGCGCCACGTCGAGGGCGTAGCGATCCACATAGGCGGAAATCATCGCCAGATATTCGTCCTGGCTGCATTTGTGGAAGCCGAGCCAGAGGCCGAAGCGGTCCGAGAGCGAGACCTTCTCCTCCACCGCCTCGCCCGGATTGATCGCCGTGGAGCGCTCGTTCTCGACCATCTCGCGGGCGAGCAGGTGGCGCCGGTTCGAGGTGGCGTAGAACAGCACGTTGCCGGGCCGCCCCTCGATGCCGCCGTCGAGCGCGGTCTTGAGCGACTTGTACGAGGTGTCGTCGGCATCGAACGAGAGGTCGTCGCAGAAGACGAGCCAGCGGTGCGGGTCGTTGCGCAGCAGGCTCATCAGCTCGGGCAGCGCCTCGATGTCCTCGCGGTGGATCTCCACGAGCTTCATCGGCAGGCTGCCCTCCGGCCGCCGGGCGTTGATCTCGGCATGCGCCGCCTTGACCAGCGAGGACTTGCCCATGCCGCGCGCGCCCCAGAGCAGGGCGTTGTTGGCTGGCAAGCCCCGGGCGAAGCGCTCGGTGTTCTCGACCAGGGTGTCGCGGGCGCGGTCGATGCCGGTGAGGATGCCGATCTCGACCCGGTTGACCCGCGGCACCGGGATCAGCCTGCGCTCCGGCCCCCACAGGAAGGCGTCGGCGGCACGCGTGTCCACCTTCGGGACGGCGGGGGGCGCAGCGCGCTCCAGGGCTGCGGCGATCCGCTCCAGGAGCGGGAGGAGGTCGGCGGGGGTCGGCTCTGGGGCCATGTTTGGACGGGTCCGGTTGCGGGGGGAGGGCGGTGGCCCTCGCTGAGGTGGCGCCTTGTAGGCGGATGCCGGAAAAAAGGGGAACCGCCGCACCGCGGGCCCGGATGCATCGCCCCGCCGTTGCTTTCGAATCGCCCCTCGCTATAGTCCGCGCGCTTTTCGGCAGGCTCGTCGTCGCAAGGCTCCGGCGTCGCCGGGCCTCACGAGCCCATGCCCTCGATCAGGAGTGTTCGGCGTTGATCACCCCCGCCTTCGCGCAAGGAACCGGTGCCGGAAGCGGCGCGGACGTCGCGTTGCAATTCGTCCCCTTCGTCCTGATCTTCGTGATCATGTACTTCCTGATCCTGCGCCCGCAGCAGCGCCGGCTCAAGGATCACCAGAACATGGTGAAGAACGTCCGCCGCGAGGACACCATCGTGACCACGGGCGGCCTCGTCGGCCGGGTCACCAAGGTCGCGGATGACGCCTCCGAGATCGAAGTCGAGATCGCCCCGAACGTGCGCGTGAAGGTGGTGCGCACGATGATCTCCGAGGTCCGCGTCAAGGGCGCCCCGGTCAAGGCCTCCTGAGCGCCACAGGCGTGTGCCGGCCGGCATAGCCGGCACCCATGACAGACAAGTCGGAACCGGGCGGATGCTGCGCTTCTCGAAAACCAAGATCGTCGCGACGCTCGCCGTCATCCTGATCGGCCTGAGTCTGGCGGTGCCCAGCTTCATCCCGGCCGACAGCCGCAAGGCCTTCATGGCCTCCCTGCCGTCGTGGTTCCCGAGCTGGATCATCCCGCAGCGGGCGATCGTGCTCGGCCTCGACCTCCAGGGCGGCTCGCAGATCCTGCTTGAGATCGACCAGCCCGACCTCGTCCGCTCGATGGTCACGGGCCTGCGCGACGACGTGCGCCGCATCCTGCGCGAGGCCTCCGTCTCGCCCGAGGGCGGCATCCGCGTGATCAACCGCGGCGTCGAGCTGCGCATCCCCGATGCGGCGGCCCGCGCCAAGGTGCTGCCAAAGCTGCGCGAGCTCGCCCAGCCGATCAACAATCCGCTGGCCGCCGGCGGTCAGACGCTCTCGGTCAACGAGGCCGAGAACGGCACGATCCAGCTCGTCCTGACGGATGCCGGCATCAACGACCGCACCCGTCGCGCGGTCAGCCAGGCGATCGAGGTCGTGCGCAAGCGCATCGATTTCGGCGGCACCAAGGAGCCGTCGATCCAGCAGCAGGGCGCCGACCGCATCCTTGTCCAGGTGCCGGGCCTGCAGAACCCGCAGGAGCTGGAGGACCAGCTCGGCAAGACCGCCAAGCTCGAATTCCGCATGCTGGCCGACTCGCCCTCGGGCGACGTCGACATGCTGCCCTCGAAGGACGAGGGCGGCGCCAAGGTGCCGGTCGAGCGCCGCGTCATGGCCGACGGCAGCGACCTCACCGACGCCCAGCCGGCCTTCGACCCGCAGACCCACGAGCCGATGGTGAGCTTCAAGTTCAACCTGCGCGGGGCGCAACGCTTCGGTCAGGCGACCTCGGAGAATGTCGGCCGCCGCATGGCGATCGTGCTCGATGGGGTGATCCAGTCGGCCCCCGTGATCCGCTCGGCGATCACCGGCGGCTCGGGCCAGATCACCGGCAACTTCACCGTCAAGGACGCCAACGACCTCTCGGTGCTGCTGCGGGCGGGCGCGCTGCCGGCCAAGCTCACCGTGGTCGAGCGCCGCGTCGTCGGCCCCGGTCTCGGCCGCGACTCGATCGAGGCCGGCAAGATGGCGACTTTGGTCGCCGCCGGACTCGTCATCGCTTTCATGTTCGCGACCTACGGCACCTTCGGCTTCATCGCCAACATCGCGCTCATCGTCCACGTCGGCCTGATCCTCGGCCTGATGTCGGTGCTGGAGGCGACGATGACGCTGCCCGGCATCGCCGGCATCGTGCTCACCATCGGCACGGCGGTGGATTCCAACGTGCTGATCTACGAGCGCATGCGCGAGGAGGCCCGATCCGGCCGCTCCCTGGTCTCAGCGCTCCAGGCGGGCTTCGACCGGGCGTTCGCCACCATCATCGACTCGAACTCGACCATGGCGATCGCCGCCCTGCTGCTGTTCTTCATGGGCTCCGGCCCGGTGAAGGGTTTTGCCGTGGTGTTCATCCTCGGCATCCTCACCACCGTCATCACCGCCGTGACGCTGACGCGCATGATGATCGCGGTGTGGTACAATTGGCTCCGGCCCAAGGCCCTGCCGTTCTGATCGAACCCCGCCCGGGGACCTGAGGCGGCCCGCACCGCGTGGGCCGCGATACCGCTTCGTAAGGCTCAAGGCGCCGCGCGCCGGCCTTCATGATCCGAGACCGACCATGCGCCTGCTTCGCCTCTGGCCCGACGAATCGCATTTCGACTTCATGCGGTTCCGGCGCGTCACCTTCCCGCTCTCGGCGGTGATGTCGGTCGTGACGCTCGTGCTGTTCATCACCGTCGGGCTCAATTACGGCATCGACTTCAAGGGCGGCACCCTGGTCGAGCTTCAGGCCAAGCCCGGCCATACGGCGGACGTCGCCGAGATCCGCCACACCGCCAACGGCTTCGGCTTCGGCGAGACCGAGGTTCAGGAACTCGGCGGCCAGGGGCAGGTGCTGGTGCGCTTTCCCCTTCAGGCCGGCGAGCAGGGCCAGACCGCGGTGATGCAGAAGGCGCACGCCGCCTTCGACGCCGGCTACGATTTCCGCCGCACCGAGACGGTCGGTCCGCGCGTCTCGGGCGAGCTGGTGCAGTCCGGCACGATCGGCGTCGTGCTCTCGGTGCTCGCCGTGCTGGTCTACCTGTGGTTCCGCTTCGAGCGGGAGCTGGCGCTGGGTGCCATCGTCGGCACCCTGCACGATATCGTGCTGACGGTGGGCGTGTTCATCATCACCCGCATCGAGTTCAACATGACCTCGATCGCGGCGATCCTCACCATCGTCGGCTACTCGCTCAACGAGACCGTGGTCGTGTTCGACCGGACCCGCGAACTGATGCGCCGCTACAAGACCATTCCCGTGGTGGAGTTGCTCAACCTCTCGATCAACTCCACCATGTCGCGCACGGTGATGACCTCGCTCTCCACCACCCTGTCGCTGGTGGCGCTGGTGCTGTTCGGCGGCGAGGCGATCAACGGCTTCGCCGTGGTGATGCTCTGCGGCGTGGTGATCTGCACCTATTCGGCGATCTTCGTCTCGACTCCGGCGCTGATCTATATCGGCCTGCGCCTGTCGGGCTCGAAGGCGTCGCAGCAGGCGGGCCTTCCGCAGGCGGCCGAGTAAGTGTCTGCCGCAAAACGCCCGCGGCACCGTCGCAGCCGGCGAAAAGCGGTCGGTGACCGGGCGTCCGACATCGTCCGATCCGGGATGAGGGGAGACGCGGCGTGAGCGAGGGACGGGTCCCGGGTCAGATCCACGACGGCTTCCTGCCCGGCCGCCACGGCATCGACGCTTACGGCAATGGCGGTTTCCGCTTCGGGCAGATGTCCCATCGCGGCTCGATCCTGCTGCTGCCCTCGGGCGTGCGCGCCTGGGACGTGAGCGAGCCCGGCGCCATCGACGGGCCGAGCCTCGCCCCCATCCTCGCCGAGGCCGACGGGATCGAGCTGCTGCTGATCGGCACGGGCGCCGACATCGTCTTCCTGCCCGATTCCCTGCGCCAGCGCCTCAAGGCCGCAGGCATCGGCCTCGACACCATGCAGACGGGAGCGGCGGCACGCACCTACAACATCCTGATGGCCGAGAACCGCAAGGTCGCGGCCGCGCTGATCGCCGTCACCTGACTGTCGAACGCCGCATGAGCCCCGCTCCATGACGCGCCCCGAGACCCGAACCGAGACGAACCCGGAGGCCGGCCATGACGGGCTCGCCTTCGCCTTCCGGCACTGCGAGGAGCTGGTGCGCGAGGGCGACCCGGATCGCTACTTCGCGGCCCTGTTCGCGCCCGCCGCCTTCCGCCCGCACCTATTCGCGCTGGCCGCCTTCAGCTTGACCATCGCCCGCATCCGCGAGGCCGCCACGAACCCGATGGCCGGCGAGATCCGCCTGCAATGGTGGCGCGACGCGCTCCAGGGCGAGGCGCGGGGCGACGTGCGGGCCAACCCGGTCGCGGCGGCGCTGGAGGACGCCATCGTCACCCGCCGCCTCGGGCGCCAGCCCTTTGTCGACCTGATCGATGCCCGCGTGTTCGACCTCTACGACGACCCGATGCCGCGGGTGAACGATCTGGAGGGCTATTGCGGCGAAACCGCCTCGGCGCTGATCCGCCTTTCGGGCCTCGTGCTCGCGGAAGGGGCCGAACCCGGCGGCGCGGCGGCGGCCGGGCATGCCGGCGTCGCCTACGGCATCACCGGCCTTCTGCGCTCGCTGCCGTGGCACGCGCGCCAGGGGCAGGTTTACCTGCCCGGCGACCTGCTGCGCCAGAACGGCGTCACCCGCGAGGACATCGTCTCGGGCCGCGGCGGACCGGGACTGGTGCGCACCTGCGCCGAATTGCGGGCGCTGGCGCGGCGCCATCTCGCCGCCTACGAGGCGGCCCGTGCCACCATTGCCCCGGCCGCCCGGCCCGCCTTCCTGCCGACGGCGCTGGTCGAACCGTATCTCGCGGCGATGGAGCGTCCCGGCTACGACCCGCTCAACAGCGTGATCGAGATCGCCCGCTGGCGCCGCCTGTGGCGGCTGTGGCGGGCGGCGCGCACGGGGCGCTAAAAAGACGGCGCGACCGCTGAAGGCCACCGGAATCTGCGATCGCGCATAATAGCGAATT
>JAESFL010001125.1_pt1 | contig 10779 bp, 8 predicted proteins | sample 9269401 | NCBI WGS metagenome assembly JAESFL01 (sample SAMN14506025, study PRJNA617098) | algae metagenome | isolation source: Gloeocapsa sp. UFS-A4-WI-NPMV-4B04 and co-occurring heterotrophs from desert... | place: USA: Utah | collected 2006-10-01 | reverse complement strand
CTGAAGATGCCTCTGGTTTAGCTAGGCCCCATGCGTGGTTTCGAACCCATGCGGACGTTCGGGGGAGCTTTGACGTCCCAGTCGGCGCCAGGGCTTCGCGCAGATGACCCCCGTCACCTCGGAAAGCGAAATAGATCGCCTGACTTGTGCGAAGCGCTCGCGCCGGTAGGATTCACAGGTGGCCGCAAAGAAGAGACCATCCCTCAAGGAGCTGAGTGACCAAGCCATCGTCGAGCGGGTTCAGTCTATTCTGATCAACGCGGCGGAAGGGCGGCGGAGCGTCGGCGATGATGCTCAGTATGACAAGCTTAGAAGGGAGCTGATCCGGAGGCCGTTCAACACCCCTCCGCTAGTCGCCACCCATCCGTCAGTTGATTCGTTCTCTGCCTTCATCCGGGGCATCACGGATCGTCGCGAGCGGGTAGCGAAGGTCCGGCGGGATTTCGATGCGGCTCTCTCGTCGCGCGATGGACTGGCTGAACCGAACTTCGACGCTTCAACTTGGGGAGCGCCACCGAGCCAAAGCTCGCGCCTGAGAACCGTGAGAAGCTTACTGCCCCTGGCACAGGCCGCTGTCGACAGCATGATCACGATTTTGTCAGAGCCGAATCCAAACGGCGCGCCGTTGATGGAGCATAAGAAGGAGGCGATTGAGCATCTACGGGAACTCCATCGAACATTAGGTGAGCTTTTGAAGGTGGTCGATGCCGAAGGTCTTGATGCCAGGGGTGAGCGCCTCCTGGGCGAAGCAGCCGATTACGCGAAACGAGCCGCACGCTCCCTTCGTGACGATCCCATGCCCTATCTCGCTTCTGCATTGATGCTGGGGATATTCGAGGCGTGCGGCCTACCGGGAATAGCGGCCTACCTGGCTGGGATCACAGCCAACATCAGGAAGCATAGCGGGAAAGACACGGATAGCCGGTGAGTTGAATGTCTGCTTTCGACCCATAGAGAAATTCTGGAACGTCCGTCATCGGTCCGCCGGGGCTGGCATTCCTTTGAGGCCAGGGTCGAATCGCTCGCGACTGGACGCACCGCGAAGCTGGGGCTGCTCCATCTGTTCCCGACTTCCCCTCGGTCGCCCTCTGCGCCAGATGCCGACGCTCAACGGCAGATCAGCTAATACCGAAAAGCGGACCTCTGCCGGGCACAGGCGGCTGACCGAGGTGCGCCCTTAGCATCCATTCGGAGCTGGGCGACTGAACGTCCGTTCAGCGCCACTCCCGGACATCACAAGCATCAGCCGACCTGCCCATAAGCGGAATGTCCGCTTTCGACCCATTGCCGACATTCGGCTAGTGACCACAATGCGCCATTCGCGGACAGTCGGTGGCATTGTTGAAGCGCCCTGAAGCAGACCGTCCACTCCTCACGGCGAATGTGTCTGCTTTCGACTATTGCGGACGTTCGTCAGAGGCTCAGCACACTGGACAGTGATTAGTGTCCTCTGTGGCCGCAAATGTGCGGCGGGTTATCTCTTCGAGAACGTCCAAGTCCACATCGGCCAGCTTGCTGAGGTATAGGCATGCCTTTGAGCGCCTGTGCTTACCAAGCGTGCCGAGCAGCGCATTATATTCAGCGAAGCCGCCGACGTAGAGCACCAGATTCGCGGATCGCGGTGAATATGCCACGCGGGGTGAGTGGCCCTCGTGTCCGCTGGCATAGCGATAATGATAGCTGCCGAACCCAACGATCGAGGGTCCCCACATCGTTGCCTGTTCCCCAGTGATACGCTCCATCATCGCACGCAACGCCTTGCCGTCGGCTTCGCGCACTGGATGCCCGATTCCTCCTAGAAAGGCATCGACGCTCACGGTGGTGGGCTTTGTCTTCGTCTCGGCCATGCGCTCCTCCGTCAGCCGATCAGGGCTACGTGACGCTACGCAGCGATGAAGCATAGCGCATCTCGCCGGGAATGTCCGCTTTCCAGCCATTGCGGACGTTAGGCCTCAGCCGATAGGTTTGGCTTTGGCAAGCACCGGCTCCGGCCCTGTTGAAAAGCCTCCTGCTTCGGCATTGCCTGAAGATCCGTTATTCTAACCGGCGCATTTGCGTGTAAGCTGCAATCGATCGGGAGCAAGCGCACATGGACTGTCCATCAAATGGAGGGCGCAGGCGCCGGCTTAGCGGGTTGTTGGCAATGGCCGCGCCACTCGCGCTCACCGTAAGCAGCTGCGGCGACGAGAACGGTGGAACCGTGACTCCGTCCCCCGCACCGACACCAACTCCACCACCACCGCCACCACCCCCGCCCCCGCCACCGCCTCCTCCACCCCCTCCCCCTCCCCCGACTACGTCTGTCACCTCGAATGTCATTGCTTCGCTCGATCACCCTTGGGCCATGGTTTTCATGCCCGATGGTCGCATGCTCGTGACCGAGCGGCCCGGTCGGCTGCGCGTGATCACGCAGGCGGGCGGTGTTGGTCCAGCGCTCACCGGTGTGCCGGCTGTCCAGAAAGAGGGCCAGGGCGGCCTGCTCGACGTTGCACTCGATCCCGCTTTCGCCTCCAACGCCCGCGTCTATCTCAGCTTTAGCGAGGCTGGCGGCGGCGGCGCGGGCCTCGCGGTTGCCCGCGGCACGCTGCAGACCGACGCCAGCGGGGCGGGTCGCCTCGACAATTTGACGGTGATCTGGCGGCAGGCCCCTAAGGTGGCGAATGACACGCGGCATTACGGCGCACGGATGGCGATTTCACCCGACGGCTTCTTGTATGTCACCGCTGGGGAGCGCCACCAAGGCGCACCGGCTCAGGATCTCGCGCAGACGCTCGGCAAGGTAGTTCGTCTCAACCTCGACGGTTCGACCCCCGCTAATAATCCGTTCGCGGGAGTTGCAAACGCGAAACCCGAAGTTTGGACGCTCGGCCACCGCAACCCTTACGGCCTGGTATTTGCAACTGACGGTCGGCTATTCTCCAGTGAGCACGGCCCCGAGGGCGGCGATGAATTCAATATCATCGATCGCGGTGCCAATTACGGCTGGCGCATCGTTTCCGAGGGAAATGACGGCGAGACGCTGCCGCGCCATTCAAGCGATCCGCGCTTCGCTGCGCCGCTGGTGAGTTGGACTCCCGCGATCGCGCCGGCCGGAATGATCCAGTATATCGGGACCCGCTTTATCGGCTGGAACGGCGATTTCGTGCTTGCCGGCCTGCAGTCCCAGGGCTTGGTGCGGGTTCGAGTCACCGGAGCCACCGCCAGCGAGGTCGCGAGGATCGGGCTTGGCCGCCGGATACGCGAGGTCGAGCAGGGTCCAGACGGGGCGATCTGGGTTCTTGAGGACGGACCCGGAGGAAGGCTGCTTAAGCTCGATCCCGCCTAGCATCAGCGGGCTAGCTATTCTCGAACCCGCCGAGAAAATCGGACTCGCTCGAGGGGCAGGCGTCCTCTCCTTTAGAGAACTTCAACCTGCATAATCCTCGAATGCTGCCCTTCCGCGCCGAATGTCCGCCATGGGTCGTTAGCGGACATTCCGCTTATGGTCAGGTCGGCTGATGCTTGGGATGTTCGAGAATGGCGCAAAGCGGACATTCACCGTCGAGCCCCTTCGCTCTTCCCTGCTCCCATGCCCGAGTTCCCTGTTCAGAATGACGATTTCCCTGCTAAGCAGCAGAAATTCCCTGTTACCTGCAGGAGGGAATTGGCAGGTGATGCACGAATTCCTGCACTTGATGAAGCTGACGCAAAGCTTCGAAGAGGTCATTTCTCCAGAAAGCCCCTGTAGAATCCCGCTAAACGGGGAAAGTGACAGCCGAGAAAGGTTCGCAGCACACTCCGTCCCGCGCCAGCCTTCAGAGACTCATCCCGTTTGGTAAGGTTCGTACGAGAGCCTTGCGGAGACAGCTTGTCGGACGTTGAGCCGGGGGCTGTCAGCGATTTCTGCTATGCTGCTTGCCGAGCCGAGCACCAAGCAGGCGTCCAAACGTCATCGCAGGCGTCACGCTCATCCCGCCGACGAACGCATTGCCGGAGGTTGCGCCGAAGCCGATGGCCTCGCCCGCCGCGTAGAGGGAAGGGATCGGCTCTCCGGAAGCGGTAAGCACGCGCATCTGAGCGTCGATATCGAGACCGGCGAAGCTCAGGATGCTCCAGCCGAGGTGCTCCACCGCATAGAAGGGCGGGACCGCGATCGGTCGAGGCCGGTGCTGGCGTCCAAGCGGATCGGCCGTCCCGGCGTAGATGGCCTCATTATATTCCCGCACCGTCCGCTCGAGCGGCTCGCGCTTGCAGCCAATGACGTCGGCAAGCTCCTCGATCGAGGCCGCCTCTACATAAGAGGGGTTCTCCGCGAAGTGCCGCGCCACCTCCTCTTCCTCGAACAGGAAGAAGGACGGCGCGTGCCGCGCGATCTCCGAGTCATAGATCGCCCAGAAGCGCATGTCGGGTATGGAGGCGAGCGCGCGCTCCCTGCTGTCCACGCTCGGCTCGTCCTCTCGAACGAAGCGCCTGCCGCCGGTGTCGACGTAAATCTCCCAGGGCTGGCGGAACTGAGGATAGGTCTGGGTGGTGAACGTCACTCCGCCGGGTGCCGCCGGTTCGGGCACGCCGGCAAAGGTCGGCAGGAATTTCTCACCGCCCGATACATGGGCGCCGACGCGCCGTGCGGCCTCCAAGCCGTCGCCGAGCCCGTGGTGATAGCCGCCGCCATGAAGGGGATAGCCATTGCTGAGGGCCGCAAACAGATCGGGATTGGCGCTAAAGCCGCCAGTCGTCAGCACCACCGCCCCGGCCGATATTTCCAGCGACTCCCCGCCTCGCTCGGCGGTGATCCCGGTCACGGCACCGGCATCGTCCGCCAGCAGCCCTGTCATCCGCGTATACGTCCACAAAGTCAGCGCGCCGGCAAGAACGGCTTCGTCCACCAGCGGGCGTAGAACTTCAAGGATCGCGAGCCCTCCCTCCGGCGCCCAATAGGTGCGGGGAATGGAATAAGGTTCGTGGCCGTAGTGGATGATCGGATGATCGGGCTCGATCTCCAAGCCGATATCCAGGAGCCAGTGCAGCGTGTCGGCGGCGTTGTCGACGGCAAGGCGCGCCAGATCGGGCTTTACCGTTCCGCGGCTGATCCGCATCACGTCAGCGAAGTGAAGCTCGGCGCTGTCATGAATGTTCTTCACGGCCTGCACCCGCGTTCCGGCCGCGCTCATATGACCCGTGGAGAGGTGGAAGGTCCCGCCGATGCGATCGGCGACTTCTACAAGAAGGACATCGGCGCCTTCCCTGGCGGCAAAAAGTGCCGCGGGAATGCCTGCCGCCCCTGCCCCCACCACGACGATATCGTAGCGCATCGCCGCCGCCCCCGATCAGAAGCGAACGGAGCCCCGGACCCGCCATGTCATCGGGGGATTGTAGAAGAAGAAGGCCGGCGGGAAAAAGCTGCCGACGCTCACCTTATCGAAGCAGTTCGAACATTCCAACGACAGCTTCCACGGCCCGTCCTCAGGGCCGAGGGCCAAAGAGGCGCCGACGATCCACTGGCTCGGCACATAGTCGTTATCCGTGCCAGCCGTGCCTACGGTCTTGCGGGACTCGTAGCTGGCATTCGCGGACGGAGTCAGCAGCATATCGCCCGCGCCCAATCGAATGTCGTAGCTGCCGCCGAAACTGGCAGTGAGATGCGGCGCGCGTTGCGGCTCGGCGAGATCGCCTTCCGGGTCCACGATGCCCTGCCCGCACGCCGCCGCATCGCCGCCCCGGCAGGCCGCCTGCTGGGACGTGATCTCGGGATCGGGGTTCCTGTAGTCGGCATTGAGGAGGCCGATATTGGCGAACAGCGACATTCCCTCCGTCGGCACCAGCGTCGTCTCCGCCTCTAGGCCGTAGACGCGCAGGTCGGTCGCATTCTGCGTGACGAAGTTGATGGCGCCGCTCGCATCCACAAAGCCCAGCGGCACCTGAAAGCCTTTGACGTTCGTATAGAAACCGGTGAGGTTGAACCGCAATCGCCGGCCGAGCAGGTCCGACCGCAAGCCGCCTTCGTAGGACCAGACTTTTTCGGGCCCGAACTCGCGGAATGTCTGCGCCGTGATGGCGCGCGCATTCCAGCCGCCCGAGCGAAAACCGCGTGTGGCCGAGGCAAAGATCATGACGTCCGGCGTGAAATCATAATGCACGGCGAGGCGCGGCGTGAGGAGCTTCGTCGACTTGCTGGTCGGGATGCCGAAGGCGGTGATGTCCGGCGTGCTGAAGTTCGCCAGCGCAAGCGGGTTGTTGTTGCCGATGACGCTGAACGTCTTTTCCTCGCTCGTATACCGGGCCCCGGCCGTCACGGTCAGCTGCTGGGTCGGATGCCAGTTCACCTGGGCGTAGACGGCGGGCGCCGAAGTCTTGTTGAACAGCCGCCTGTCGGTGAGCACCAGCGGGAAGCCCGACGGACCGAAAGGCAGGGTGAAGATGTCCGCGAAGTCGGTGAGGTTGTCCTCGTAGATGTAGAAGAGGCCCGCGACATAATCGATTTCCTCGCCGAAACTTCCGGCGAGCTTGGCTTCTTGCGAGAATTGTTTGAACAGACCGGCATTGGCGAGCGCGAAGCCGCCGGTTGGAAACGGACCATCGAACACGTCCAGAACATAATCCTGGCGCAGCCGGCGATAGCCGGTGATGAGGGACAAGGTGTGGTCGCCATATTCGACGGCTATGTTGCTGGTGACATTGAGGCTCTTGACGACGTTCTGGAGCTCGAAATCCCCTTTCCTTCCAATCACCAGATTGCGGAGACCCGGAACCTCCTTGCTGAGGCCGGTCCGCGCGAAATAGCGGCCATCCTCCTCCCGCGACGGCAGGTTCACGCTGTTGTCGCGTATGTAGTCGACGGCAATGTCCCAAGTAAAAGTGTCGGTCGGGACATAGCGGAGGGCGCCGCGCAGGCCGTAGCTCCGGCGGCCGTTCACGCGCTCGCCGGTGGTCTCGTTCCGGACGAAGCCGTCCGAACGGTCCAGGAAGCCGGAGAATTTCGTGAGCAGCGTATCCGAGACGGGCAGATCGATCGACCCGCGCGCCGTCCAGCTGTCGAACCGCCCATAGGAAGCTTCCGCAAAGCCGGCGAGGTCCCTGCCCGGCTTCTTCAGGATCACGTTGATGGCACCGCCCGTGGTGTTGCGCCCGAACAGCGTTCCCTGCGGGCCGCGCAGAACCTCGATCCGATCGACATCGAAGAAGGCGAAGTTGTTGGCATTTTGCCGACTCACGTAGATTTCGTCCACGTACGTCCCAACGGGCGGGTCGAACGTGGCGATACTCTCCGTGTTGCCGAGCGCCCGGATGAAATAGGTGTTGGCGGATCCAAGCCCGACATTGTTGGTACCGACCATGTTCGGCACGAGGCGCGGCAGGTCGAGCGTCGTCTGGATCTGCTGCGCGGCGAGATTGTCGCCCGAAAATGCGCTGACGGCTAGCGGAACATCCTGAAGCCGTTCCTCACGGCGCTGGGCCGTCACGACGATATCCGCCACTCCGGTTTGAGCCTCGGCGCCATCGGCGCTCGCGGGCGCAGCGTCCTGCGCCGGGTCCGCGGTTGTGGTCGATTGAGCCAGCACCGGGGACACGAAGGCCGCCAAAGAAAGCGCGGCCCCTTGCATCAGCACAGATCGAATTCGCATCTCGCCTCTCCTGATACCAATGTATACAACTTGCGAGATGTTTTCGGCTGTGTCGCACAAATTATTTTTGTTGCTTGGTGGCTCCCCCATTCGCTGCCGGATATTCCCGGACGATTTCCCGCACGAGCTGATCAGCGGCGGGGGACAGCTTTTCGTGACGCCGGTAGATGACCCCTCCCCGACGAACGAGGCCTGGCGCCTCGATATCCAGGATCGTCATCGCGCCCAAGTAAACCATGCTCCCGATCATGTCGGGCGACACCGAGACGATGAAATCCCCGTCGAGGCAGAGCCAGGTGCCCAAGGCTACCGCATCGCTCTGGATGATCGAGGCCGGAGGAGAAATTCCCTCGGCGATGAAGGCAAGCTGCACAGCCTTCAGCACATCGCCGCGAAAGCCGGGAACGATCCAGCTGAACGGCGCAAGCTCGCCGAGCTTCAGGTTGGTTCTCCCGGCCAGCGGATGCTCACGCCTGACCGCCAGTACATCCCGCACGAGAAAGAGCGGACGGAATTCCAGCTCGTCCACATCGACGAGGCTTTCGCCAGGGCTGCCCACTACGAAGTCCAGTTCCCCGCGCAGCAGCCGATCCGCAAAGTCTTCAGTGTAGCCCTCGATCAGCCGGATCTGGACATCGCTCCGGTCCTTGTGGAAGCGCCGCACCGCAGCAGCGACGCGCCTCCCCGTCATGGTTTCCCCGACGCCGAAGGTCACCGCTCCGCCGCGCGCGTCGCGGAGCAGTGCGATCTCGCCCATCAGGCGCTCCGAGAGTGAGAGGTGGGTGCGGGCTCGGGCGAGCAGCAGGTGGCCGACGGCGGTAAGTTCGACGCTGCTGCCGCGCCGCCGGTCGAGCAGACGAACGCCGGCAACATCTTCGAGGCGGGCGATGCTCGCGGAGAGCGCCTGCTGGGTGATGTTGAGACGGCGGGCCGCTTCGACGAAACTGCCGCACTCTACGATTGCAGCAAAGCGCCTTAGCTGAGCAATCTCGATTTCGGCGGCCACATGAACATTCCTAGTTTGTTTATTGTTACCGCACTAGCCGCAGAATCACGCCTGCCGCCTCGCCTCGCTTCTGGAAGTTTACAGGTAGATGTATACACGATCAGCGATGAAGCGCTAATTGTGAGTCTTGATCGGAAAGGCCGCTCCTTCTTGTCGAAGGCCGATCAGGCCTGCGCTTTGCGCAAACCTGTGTCGGTCATAGTGCGGGCGGTCAGTCGAGAATGACTAACGGGGCTTTGAAGGTCCCTGGCAGCGGGAAAATGCATTGAGGCACGGAAGCATAATGGGAGGCCTTGTCTCCACACCGGCGCTCGACGAAGCGCTGCGCGATTATGAAGAAGGCCTCGGCCTGCGGCTGGTGGAGCGGGGAACATTGGACGCATCTCTTGCCGCCAGCTGGGGCTGCCCCGGCAGTGCCGGCTCGCGGATCGCCACCCTTCAGCCCGAAGACGGTTCCGAATGCTTCATCCGCCTTGTCGAGGAACCGGCGGTGCCCGGCTTCGCGCCCATGAGGACCTATGGCTGGGCGGCGTTCGAGATTACGGTCGAGGATGTCTTTCAGCTTGCCAGGGACATTGAGGGGCATGGGTTCGAACTGGTCGGAGCGCCCAAGGAAATCCCCGAATTGCCGTTTTTCGTGCCGATGCAGGTCACGGGGCGAGGGAGCGAAATGCTCTATCTCAACCAAGTGCGCATGGACACGCCCGACTCCGACCTGCCGAAGGCGAGCTCTGGCACCGGAGCGATCTTCATCGCCGTGCTTGCCGCGCCCGACCGTCCTGCCAGCGTCAGATGGTATGAGGAAAGCTTGAGGCTGACCAACGCCGCAGATTACACGCTGGCGTACGACCTCATCAACCAGGCCTTTGATCTTCCTCCGGAGCGAACCAGCACGATTTCCCTGATCCAGAACGGTCGAATGCCGATCGTGGAGATCGACGATTACCCTCCCGGCGCCCTTCCCCGGCCGGCCCGGCCCGGCCGGCTTCCGCCGGGAAACGCCCTCGTCTCGCTTGCCGTTCGGGAGATCGACCCACTGGCTGCCGATTTGATTTCCGGCCCGGCCCGGCGGGATGGACCCCTCTACCGCGGCAGCAGAACCGCAACGATGCGGGGAAGTGCGGGAGAGCTGATCGAACTTGTGGAAATCGAGTGTTCCTAAGCCTGCCCTGGTGGAAACGGGATTCTTTGCGCACCGGGCGAGGCACGACTAGTAAGCGGCCCTTCAGCCGAGGGATCCATGTCTAAAGCCAGCGAACGCGCCTACGAGATCGTCCGAGGGCAGATCGTCTCCGGCGAACTCGAGCCGGGAACTCAGATCAAGGAAGAGGAAATCGCGCAGCTCTGCGGCGTCTCCCGCACGCCCGTACGCGACGCGCTCCGACGTCTCGAAGCCGAGATGTTTATCCGGCGAACCGATAGCCAGCGTTCCTACGTTGCCGAATGGTCGCCCGATGACATCGAGGATGTATACATGTTGCGGTCGATCCTGGAGGCTCGGGCGGCCGCCTTGGCCGCGCTCAGAGCTCCCCAGGAAATCCGCGACGCACTCCATGCCAACAATGCCGGCATGGCGGATGCCGTCCGGCGGCCAAGACCCGACGTCGACGGCTTTCTCCATCTCAACAACGACTTTCATCGGCTGATCATCGAAGGCGCCGCGTCCGAGCGCCTTGCCTCCATGCTCAACCGGCTGATTGTCTTGCCGTTGATCGATCGGACGGCCCGATTGCCGCTGCCATCGGCTGCAAGGATCCCGATTGGGCGGGCTCGCTGATGACCGCCCACATCCGCCGCGCCTATCATATCTTTGTCGGAAAATTTGACGGCGAGACCGGCACCGGCATCATTGACTGAGTTCGGGCCGTCCTGTACTGTATACAATTCATCCGCGGAGGATCCCATGTCGGTTCAACTAAAGCACCCTATGCAGCCTGAACTTACCGTCGAGGACAATGCCCGCGGGCGGTTCGTTTCCGGCATCCGGAGCTTCATTCTGAACGATCTCGCAGCCGACATGCGCTCCGCGTACCAGGACCGCGTCCGGCCTGAGTTTCAGAAGCAGCGGGGGCGCGAGCCGGTGGACGGGGGCGAGGTCCACAAGGCCATGCGCGGCAATCCCGCCTTCAACATCTACAGCACCATGCGAGTCCAGGCGCAGAAGACGGTCTG
>JAESFL010001124.1_pt1 | contig 10784 bp, 8 predicted proteins | sample 9269401 | NCBI WGS metagenome assembly JAESFL01 (sample SAMN14506025, study PRJNA617098) | algae metagenome | isolation source: Gloeocapsa sp. UFS-A4-WI-NPMV-4B04 and co-occurring heterotrophs from desert... | place: USA: Utah | collected 2006-10-01 | reverse complement strand
GATATATTTTTCTTTAAGTTCTTCTGAATTAAGATGATTAACTAACTTTACTTTTTTCGGCATTATTTTCTCAAAATAGACTTTTTCTAATCTTATCGTGGTTATAATACCCGGATTTGGTATTACACGGTACTCGCGCCTTTCTTGCCCACTCTCACCCAAGCTTCGCTTAAACCATCAAGTAGATTTTTCAGTACTGTTCTCATTGATGCCTTAGACCACAAACTCATGGCGATGATTAGACAGACCACCAAATATGATCGTAAAGCTCGTTTCCGCTCTTCCTTAGCTTTTGTGTCACCAATCGCTTTTTCAATAGCTATTGTTGGAATCGCAGTTTCTATGGCTTTGAGTACAGTACCTGATTCCACCACAGGTGAGATCCATGAGAATTCTTTGAGATGCATTCCTACTCAGTACGCTCAGGGGATAATCTTCGATATTTTACTTGCTTTTACGCTTAACCGAACCGTATTGGGATATTATCTAGCTGAATATAAAACATTTGCAGACCTTTCAGCAGCTACTCTAAAAGCACTCGGTTTGAAAACAGAAAAGTTGATAGCAGTTCCTACACCTGACGTTATTAAGGATCGTACTTATGCGTCTGCTATAGCATTTCGGCAGTGGTTATTGAACTCAGATTTAAAGATAAAATCAATTAACCTTTATACGTTTGATGTCCATAGCCGCAGAAGTTGGCTACTATTTAAACAAGTCCTTGCGCCAAAAATTAAAGTAGGTGTAATTGCTACAAAAACGCTAGATTATGAGCCAAATAAATGGTGGACTTCTAGTGAAGGTGTGCGCTCAGTCATTTCTGAAACGATCGCTTATATTTATGCGCGTTTTTTGAATTTTAAATAGCCTTCGTAATAATACTACCAGCGATGTGTGATGAGGATAAGTAAGTGGTAGAAGAACGTGCTTTTTGGCTTGCTTGGTCACAAATTTCGGGAATTGGACCAGTTTTACTCAGTCGGCTGCAACAACACTTTGGCACTTTAGCGGTGGCTTGGAAAGCTGATCCAGTTGAACTGCGGCAAGTAGAAGGATTTGGAATTCAGACAATTGAAGAGGTAAACAAACAGCGCTCGCGTCTGCATCCCCAACAACTCCTCCAGCAGCATCAGCAACAAAACCAGAACTTCTGGACACCAATAGACGCAGATTATCCCCGTTTATTAGAGTTGTCGGGTAATAAGCTCAAAAATCCTTGAAACCCAGCCCTGACAAGCTTTTTAGCAACTTTAGATCAAAATCCTTGAAACCTATTTATGGCAAGCCTTTCAGCGATTTTGCTCCCTATTTCCCAACAGGTCTATTGTTAGAAACTCCTAGTCCACCGCCAGTTTTGTATTATCGCGGCAAAGTTGAACTGCCAGAAAATTTAGGAGTGCGATCGCTTGTCGGCATTGTTGGTACTGGCGATCCTTCAGAATATGGCAGGCGTTGGACTCGTAAAATCAGTACAGCTTTGGCACAAAATAATTTTACCGTTGTTTCTGGTTTGGCAGATGGAATTGATACTGAAGCACATCGTAGCTGTCTAGAAGCTGGTGGACGCACGATTGCTGTTTTAGGTACTGGCGTAGATGTAGTTTATCCGCCGCGCAATCGGGATCTTTACAACCAGATTTTAAATGAAGGGTTAGTTTTAAGTGAGTATCCAGCTAAAACGCCACCGGATCGCGCCCACTTCCCCCGTCGTAATCGAATTATTGCCGGAATCAGTCGTGCAGTGATAGTGATGGAAGCGCCGACTAAATCTGGCGCTTTGATTACAGCGCGGTTTGCCAATGATTTTTGTCGGGATGTTTATGTTTTGCCTGGTTCATTAGATAATTCGCGATCGCTTGGTTGTTTGGGGTTACTAAGCACAGGAGCGCAGGTTATTTTAAGTGAAGGTCATTTGTTAGAAATGCTGGGAACAATGCCGCAACTTGATCCTGTTCAGTCACCCCAGTTATCTTTGCCAAATTTAGCACCAGAACTTAAACAAGTATTGGATGCGATCGCAATGGATGCTATGCCCTTCGACTTGATTGTGCAACAAACTGGTTATTCAGCAGGATCTGTCTCCAGTGCCTTGTTACAGTTAGAATTATTGGGTTTAGTGTCTCAATTACCAGGAATGCACTATCAACGTTGTTAAAAATTTCAGCAGTGTCTTAGCTGATTACCCCAATACTCAGTCACAATAGGATAAATTAATCGCTAACTTTGATTGGCACGAGTTACTAATCCAGTGGAGTAGAGAGCTGATAGCAGCTAACGAATTTATACAGGACATCCCACTAGAGATAATTGCCTCAAGGTGGTTAGGCTATCCTGGTGCTACTGAAGACCAAATTGCTCAGGCTGAGGCTCGATTAGGAGCGAAGCTACCGCCCTCCTACCGCGAATTTCTCAAAGTCACTAATGGCTGGCGACAGCTTAATTACTTCATTTGCAAGCTTTGGTCAACGGACGAGATTGAATGGCTCGTTGTCAGACACCGAAACGATTTGATAAATCCCTGGTTGGAAGGCTATACATCGAATGGCTTAGACTCAATGAGTATATCAGATGAAAAGTATCTTGTGTATGGAGAAGAGCATGATCCAGACATAATGCGTGTAGAGTATCTGCAAACTGCTCTGGAAATCAGTGATATGGGCGATGCTGCTATCTTACTGTTAAATCCACAGATTCTAACAATGGAGGGTGAATGGGAAGCATGGTTTTTTGCTAGTTGGCTTCCAGGTACAAAGCGCTATCCATCTTTTTGGGAAATGATGCAAAGCGAGCATCAGAGTTTTTTAGACTTACTAGAAGACAGTTAATCATAAATAAGCTGGTTTAACTGTTGAAACTTACTTAACTACTTATTAATAATTTTTAACCAGATCAGATTTGATAATGCTACCTGTGTAATGTGAGTTTTATGGCAGAAGAGAGAATTCTAATTTATTGGGCTTGGTTGAGCTATTAGAAAAGCCCGAATATTCGGGCTTTTAATGTAAAGATCCTTTATTTACCCTTGTGAACTACAGAATACATCTAGTGGAATAACCCTTCTGATTCACGCTGTTCTTAAAGGAAGTAGGAATAAATAAAGGATGAGTTACTCCTATTGTGGAGGCAATTCCAGGAAGTTTGGCAGAGGCCTGGGAAGACCATCAGGCCCGATAAGACCATTACGCCCGACAGCAGGAATCTCCATGAGCGTATCTGCGGCTTTTCCAGTACCATCGTTGATCACAGATGTCTGGTCTACCGGATGTCCGTTTGTGACGAACAGCTGCGGGTGGTCAAAAGGCGCTCTATGATAGCGGACTCGCTCATCTGTAAGTGATTTTAGGAAAGCAACCAGCGCGTCTTTGGCTACTTGCACTTGTTGGACGTCGTTGCCCAAAGTAAGTATTGATACAGGCTGTATTAAACCATCACGACCCTGGATCGGATGAAAATCTCCACCCCGCGCGTAGAAGTCAATCACTTCTAGTAGAGTCAACTGTCCGCCATTATGGAAGTATGGTGCAGTTAGCTCCACGTTACGGAGTCCCGGCGTTTTAAAGCCTCCGTCAGCCCCCACTATATCGCTGGATATTAGCGGCAGCTTCGGGTCATTAAAGCGTCCTAGCTTGGCTAGGCGTGCCTGTGAAAGAGGATTATTATATGGGTCATTAGCACCCACACCGAGGTCTTCAAATGTAGGTCTAACCCCTATGTTGTTGAAGCCCCGATCAATAATATTTCCCTCGCGTCTTCTCAAGGGATTTTCTGCCACTTTGCTAACAGAAGCGTCAGTGAATTCTGCTCCACTGTGGCAGTTAATACATCTACCTCCGCCTTTGGTCTGGTCTTGACCGAGGAAAATCGCCAGACCCTGCTGCTGTTGGGGTGTTAAAGCGCTAGTATTGCCCTCTTGAAACTGATCGTATGGTGTATCGTTGGCAACTAATGTTGCCTCGTACATTTGAATTGCCAGCCCGAAAAAGAGCGGGAAGTTATACTCCATCAGCGTGTACTCGTTCGTGTCAAGGGAGCCTTTCTGCGGATTTTTGTTGAAGGTGCGCTTACCCTTATCATCTACACTAATCACCTGATTGGACTTCCACCATTCCGGCAGGAAAGCAGCCTCGATCATCTTTTCGTAAGTACGTGGCTGAAGGCCAGGTTGAGGCGCTCTGCTGTACGCACCCAGAACGCTGTCTTCAGGATGGACAATTTGCTTTCCAAGTGGTCTAAGAAACTTTAGTTTTTTACCAAGTTCTCTAGGAAGCTTATTTTTCTTGCCCTTGCGGAACTTTTGCCCAATTTCCTCAAACGTGCGACCCGTGGCGGACATCTCAAAATCACTCAACGGTGGCCCCACTGCCTGGGAAGCTAGGCTAGAATTTTTAAGGCTAATTTTTACCTCCTCTAGCCTATTAGGTCTTGGTGCTTTCACAACTTTAGCGTTGGCATCTCTGGCTCCAAAAGGATTCACACCATTGAAATCGTTTTGAGCTTTTCCGTCCCAGAAGTTGCGGAAGTTAAAGACAGCATTAATTACTGTTGGTGTGTTACGAGACTGCACCTGACGGACGTTCATGCCGCCTACATTAAAGATTAAATCGGGTTGGAAAATTACTTGGTCATCGGCACGACCAGGGATAACATCAACAAACTGAGATTTGAAGGTTCCTTGGGAGCCGCTAATATCGTTAATATCGGCTATAACTGATGAGTTACGGTTATTCGGGTCTGCTAGCTTGTGAAATGGGTAATCTTCACGCTTTAGTGTGTAGTTCACCCCGCCTAAATCAACACGCTGATCGGGATTTGCTATGCCGTCCGCCTTTACTCGCAATAATCCCGGACTAAGCTGATTTTTAGCTCTGCTGTCTGCTCCGGCATGGAAGTGGCAACCCGCACATGATTGAATGCCATCGCTACCGACCTGCATATCCCAGAAAAGCGACTTTCCAAGAGCGATCGCTGCTACTTTATCTTTAACGAATTCCCCAAGATTATCGGGTTCGGGAACAGTCACAGTTTTGAGTGAAGGAGGCGCTGGCGGCGGCGGTACGGCTATCTGTGCTGACACACTATGCCCTGCTAAAATCGTAGCTGCAACGAGCGTGACAATTGTCATGCTTCGTTTCATTCTTTTGGAAAACTTTGATGCTATTCGGGTAAGCAGTTGAGCAATAGAGTTCCATGCTTTTCTATGCTTATTTGCATCTTCCGAATTCGGAACAGGTAAGTCATCAAGTTTTCTGTTCCAGTCATTACTCATTTATTATTTCCTTGCTTACTTTGAGCTTTATTGTTTGGCTGTGACTTTATGAGTGAATTCTTAAAACCTACGTTGTACTGAGTTATGGTTCAAGTGCTATCTATAACAAATATTTACAACCTGGTATAATCTTCTGCAAGCATCTTTGGAATGACTAAAGTCTAAAAACCTTATCTACCAACAACAATAACCTTTGAAACTGTGCCTTAGACCGACTGAGTAGTAAAGGTTTTATCAGTATATATGAGTAAATTATTTAGCCTTTTCAAAATTCCTAATTTGATAGAAAATTGATTAAGTTCAGAGTGAGGAGACATATGCGGCAGTTATTACTTGGCGGACTAATTGCCAGCTTAGGACTGTGGGCGCCGCCAGTTCAAGCACAACAAGTCACTAATACCCAAGTCTCGGCATTTGTGGAAGCTTTGCGCCTAGCTGCACCAAAGACTGGCAAACAGAATGATGGATTATACAGCGAGTGGCAAATCACACCAGGCATTATCCCAGCCTGGTCTAAACAATGTACCGGCCGCGAACTAACACCAGAGCAATTGGAAACAAGTCCAGTAACAGCACGAGCTATCGTGACGTGCATTACGCGAGGTGAACTACAAAAGCAGTATCGCGATCGCCAAAATGAAACTGCGGCTGTAAGTCGTGCTGCTTGTTGGTGGATGACTGGCAACGCCACAGGATGTGACAGTGGTCTAACAGCCGCTTATACCCAAAAAGTTCTTGGTTTCTACAAGCAAGCAAGCTCAAAGCCATCACCTGCAACACCGCAGCCTAAATAGTTAACTTGTGCAGGCGTAGGAGTAATTTACACTTACTTCAAAAACTCAGATAAGGCGGGTACATTTAGCCATCTACCTTGGGTATGAGATTGATGAGTAAGATCCATCAACAGTTGAGAATAAACTCCTGATCGCAAAGCAGGTTCTATTGCTTCCCCTGTGTCAATTCCTTGTACCCACTGATCTACTACTCGGATAAATGGTGCAATGCGTCCATCAGTATAAGTCTGGGGAAAAGCAAGATGCGGGGGGATTTTCACTTCGACTAGGGCTTGCCCTGCTTGACTTGCCCAGAGACGAAATCCATGCACATAATCTTTTTGATTATCGCTACCTAAGATTAAAGTACCGCGATCGCCATAAACTTCTACCCAATGCCCACGTCCTTGGTATGTACAAGCACTGATGCAAACTTGACAGGGTGTACCATCTGCTAATTCCAGCATCAGCATACAGCTATCATCCGCATCTACGGGCTTCAATTCCCCTGTAACTGGATCAGGTCGCAAGGGTATGGCGGTACTCAGATGAGCAGACAAGCGCCGCACCGAACCAAAGAGCCAACTAATATAATCAAAGGTATGGGAACCCAAAGCGCCTAGTGCGCCGCCGCCTTGGTCTTTACGGGAATACCAATTCCAAGGTCGTGAGGCATCGGCACGACTTGAGACTAACCAATCAATTTTAATTAAACGCTTCTGCCCTACATACCCTTGAGATAGCATTTCTGCGAACTTTTGCCACGCCGGAACAAAGCGAAATTCAAAATCTAATGTGGCAATAACTTTGTTAGCTACAGCTAGCTTGTATAGCTCCTGTGCCTCAGATACTGAGAGAGTTGTAGGTTTTTCGAGTAATAAATGCTTTCTGGCTTGCAGCACTGTTTTTGCCATCTCGTAATGTAGAAACGGCGGGGTTGAAATGCTAACTGCTGCAACTTCTGGCAAGGCAACAAGGTCTGAGAGTGTGTTACAAGCGTGGGGAATATTGTGAGCTTGGGCGATTCCTTTTGCTTTGTTTAAGTCCCGATGATATACAGCAACTACCTGAGTACGGGGGTGTGCTTGAAATCCGGGAATATGTACTTTCTGACCAAAGCCAGTTCCTACTACTGCTACACCAATGACAGGTAAATTGCCAGCCGCAGTTTCGCAGTCAGGATCAACCGAAGGAGAAGGCATAGAATAACTAGGTAGCAATGCAATATTATATTGTGCAATGCAAGGGCGTAGAAAACACGGAGAATAAACGCGCGATTAATTATTATTGTGTGGTGGATGGCGATCGAATACATCTCGGTTAGTAATGTTGAGTCCTCGCAGATCCCCCCTAGCCCCCCAAAAGATGTGGGGAACATAGCCCCCTTCTTAAGGGGGTTGGGGGATCTCAAGTCTTAACCGAAAAGTATTGGATAGTGATCGCTTTGTCATTGCACGCTTTTCTTGACCATTTATCCAAAACGAAAAGGCAAAAAAGAAATTTCTCTTTTTTGCCTTATTAACTTAATTTACTTTTTGTTTCCGATTTTTAGTGTCCGACTCCGACGTAGTAGAACCCAGCGCGTTGCAATTCTTCGCGATCAAGGAAGTTACGACCATCAATTACAACGGGATTATTCATCAAAGTCGCCATCTTACCGTAGTCCAGATTGCGGAACTGTTCCCAATCGGTCACAAGCACCAAGGCATCGCAGCCGTCAGCGAGGCGCTCTGGATCGGTTTCCACTTGCACACCCGTCAAACCATGACGCATCCCAGTTTGGGAGACAATTGGGTCATAAGCTTTGACTTTCGTTCCCAAACGATTGAGATGCTCGATCAAGTTAAGAGATGGAGCGTCGCGCATATCGTCGGTGTCTGGCTTAAATGTCAGACCGAGTAGTCCTACCGTTTTGCCTTTAAGGATTTTAAGTACCTGCTGGAGCTTTTCAACAGCGATTAAGCGTTGGCGTTGGTTAACACTTACAGCAGCTTTCATTAGGTGAGCTTCGTAGCCGTAGTCATCAGCCGTGTGAATTAGAGCAGAGACATCTTTCGGGAAGCAAGAACCACCCCAGCCGATACCAGCTTGCAAGAACTTGTTACCAATACGAGAGTCTAGACCAATTCCTTTGGCAACTTGGGTAACATCAGCACCGACGCGATCGCATATATTAGCAACTTCATTAATAAAACTAATTTTGGTCGCCAGGAACGCATTGGCGGCATATTTAATCATCTCTGCGGAGTTGATATCAGTCACAAGAACTGGTACTTCTGCGGCAGATGGATCTTCTGCATACTTGCGAGCCACAATTGGGGCATACAGTTCCTGCATCATCGCGATCGCTTTAGAATTACTGCTTCCTAAAACAATTCGATCTGGATTAAAACTGTCATATACGGCTGAACCTTCGCGTAAGAATTCTGGATTACTGACTATATCAAACCCAGCTATTTTATCCAGCGCTGCTTCTTCAATCTTGACATTACCCGCTCCAACCAATACTTTTTGGCGTTCGGCAATCCCATCAAGCACAATCATTCGTACCCAGTCACCCGATCCAATTGGCACTGTCGATTTATTCACAATTACTTTGTAGCCACCGTTGAGGTGTGTACCAATTCCTCTGGCAACGGCTTCTACATAGCGGGTATCACTTTCACCAGTGGGTAAAGGAGGTGTGCCTACAGCAATAAATAGAATTTCTCCGTGAGCAACTCCCGCGCCTAAATCCGTCGTGAACTCGATAGTTCCCGCCTCAATCGCCGACTGCATAATTTCTGACAGTCCCGGCTCGAAAATTGGTGACTGTCCAGCCTTCATTAACTTTACTTTTTCTTCGTTATTATCGACGCAGATCACGTGATGCCCGATATGAGCAAGGCAAGCGCCAGTCACGAGGCCAACATATCCAGTCCCGATTACGCAAACACGCATATTATTTCAATCCTCAATAGTTTTAAGTGAAGTGATAATTAAAAAAGCCGTTGCAAAGTCTAGTTTGGGATTACCGCGATCGCCTTTGTAGAGTGCCTCTATACTGCTTATCCAAGCTCTGTAACGGCTATTCGCTGGTCGCCCTTGATGCGACTACTGAAATCTTCCACTGTCATTTTTAATCCTTGTTGCAAGCCAATTGTAGGCTCCCAATTCAGCCATGTCTTTGCCCGTGTAATATCTGGGCGGCGGCGGCGGGGATCGTCTTGAGGCAACGGCTCAAACTTAATATCTGCTTGAGGATTTACCAGCTTTTGAACGGCAGTAGCTAGTTCTAGAATCGTATATTCATCTGGATTTCCGAGATTAACCGGGCCAATGTGATCGCCATTCATCAGGCGCATTAATCCTTCCACTAGGTCGGAAACGTAGCAGAAACTCCTTGTTTGGGAACCGTCGCCATATATTGTTAAAGGAATATCCCGCAACGCCTGAACTACCAAGTTGCTGACTACCCGACCATCGTTTTCTAACATTCGAGGGCCATAGGTGTTGAAAATGCGGGCGACTCGAATGTCCACATCATTTTGGCGGTGATAATCAAAAGCAAGAGTTTCAGCAATCCGCTTGCCTTCGTCATAGCATGACCGAATGCCTATCGGATTAACACTACCCCGGTATTCTTCTACTTGGGGATGGACTTCAGGATCGCCATACACTTCCGATGTTGAGGCTAGTAGGAATCGCGCTTTCACGCGCTTGGCTAAACCCAGCATATTCATTGTACCCAGCACATTAGTTTTAACTGTTTTGACTGGGTTGTACTGATAATGCACAGGAGAAGCAGGACACGCTAGGTGATAAATTTGATTTACTTCTAACCGAATCGGCTCGGTAATGTCATGGCGGATCAGTTCAAAGTATGGATGATTCAGCCACTTCAAAATGTTATGTTTGTGACCAGTGTAAAAATTATCTAAACAAATTACTTCGTGTCCATCTGTCATCAACCGATCGATGAGATGCGACCCAATAAATCCAGCGCCACCCGTGACCAAAATTCTCATAGTTTGCCAGTTAGTTCAAGTATTTTATGCAGTGTTGGGCAAAGCCAATGCCCACCATTAATTACACTTGTGTTTGAATTCTGCCTTGTAGCAGTAGTACAGCGACACAAAAGCGATTTTTTAGAAAAGTCCAGAGGCAATTGTCAATATCCTTTGGATTGAATCTCCTATCTTTTTACATAAGTTATACAAGTTAACTAGCAAAGTAACAAACATTGGCTCGAAAATACAGCACTTTAGCTCAGGGTTCACTAAATCTTCAACTAACTCTGAGAAATTTTGAAGCGGTGTGGTGCGGGATACATTGATATTTTTATCTTTACCAGGACTTACGCAAGAGCCATCCGAACGGAGGGATGCTTGAGTTGCTCAATCAAGTAGTCTGAGAGCATGCCGTGCTTAATCTGATAAACAGTTTTGCCTGTCTGGTAAGCAACCACGTTGAGCTGACTCCAAACAAGCATTGCGCAAGCAAGCGATGTGATTGCGTTGAATTCGCGCTTTGCGACACAGCCACGCGCTTCAACTCCCGTTAGCTGCTTGAGTTCGCGGTGAAACTCCTCAATTTTCCAACGAAGATCACACACATCTTGTCCGATATTTGTTGAAGCTTGAGCTACAGCGGTTCTCAATCGGGTGAAATATAGCAACAGCAGTGAGTGAACCAGCCAATAATGTCTTTTGTCGTTACGGCAGCGAGAGCATCCGTGATCGCTTGGTCTAACTCTGCATAAGTTC
>JAESFL010001123.1_pt1 | contig 10801 bp, 10 predicted proteins | sample 9269401 | NCBI WGS metagenome assembly JAESFL01 (sample SAMN14506025, study PRJNA617098) | algae metagenome | isolation source: Gloeocapsa sp. UFS-A4-WI-NPMV-4B04 and co-occurring heterotrophs from desert... | place: USA: Utah | collected 2006-10-01 | reverse complement strand
CGGCACGCTGATGGGCATTGGCTTCCTCGCCCATAATTCGAGCGGAGGCGGCTTGATCGAATGCCGGATGGGTGCTGACGCTCATTCTCTCAACAAAAGGCAGTACGGCGAACAGGAGGAGACAATGAAGCCCATCGTCTACGCAGTTGTAGCCGTCGCGGCGATCGTTCCCCACGCAGCTCAGGCTCAGGATAAAACCACGACAGCGTTGCAGCGCTGCCAAGATCTGAAGGGCCTCACCATTGTACCCAGTGATATTGGCCTGCCAACAAAGGGGGCATCGATCACGCAGGCAGACCGTGCTTCTGTCGCGGAGCCCAAGCCCTCTCCCGACGGCGAGTTCGGCCTCCCGATCCCGGAGCGTTGCATCGTCCAGGGCAGGATCGAGCCTGTTGATCCGAGCGCGCCACCCATCAACTTCAATGTCAACCTGCCGATCAACTGGAACGGCAAGGCCCTGCAATCCGGTGGCGGCGGGGTCGGTGGAGCGCTGATCACCGGCCCCAATCAGAAGGCGGCCGGGCGCTTTGATCCAATCCCACTGGATCTGCCGTACCCCCTCACACTCGGCTACGTGACCTTCGGCGATGACGATGGTCACCAGGGACCTGATGTCAGCTTCACGAAGAGCGACGAGGCGCTCCGGAACTGGGCGTCCGACGCTCACAAGAAGACCCGCGACGTTGCGCTTACAATCATCAAGGCATCCTATGGCAGGGCACCGGATCGCCTGTACTTCACCGGCGAGTCCGCTGGCGGTCGTGAGGCTGTAATCATGGCCCAGAAGTTCCCGCGGGATTATGACGGCATCATCGCGACGTCCCCTGTATTGGGCTGGTACGCCATCCATCTGGCTGATAACACCATCCGGGACAGGCTCATCCAGGGATGGCTGGATGCGAAGGCGATTTCGCTCATCGCCGAGAAGACCCGTGCCACCTGTGATGAAGCCGATGGCCTCAAGGATGGTGTCATCGCCCGCTACATGGAGTGCCCCAACAACGTTGCGACGTTGCGGTGCCCCGAAGGCAAGCCGGGCGACGGCTGCCTCTCGGATGCGCAGATCTCGGCTGTGAACGCCATTCGGGAGCCCTGGTCCATGATCGTTCCGCTCGCGCACGGGGTCACGCGCTACGCCGGCTTCGGGGTCACTGGCGACGAGGATGGAGAACGCTATCAATATGGGTTCTACACGGTTGGAACGGAGCGGCCGTCGCAGCCTCTGGAGCCTGGGCGGGGCTTTGAGCCAAAGCGGGGCGCCGTGCTCAACTTCTCCAACCTGCTGGTCCGTCACACGATTGTGCAGGACCCGGCATTTGACCCTTACCAGTTCGACCCACGTCCTTACGCCAAGCGCATCCAGTATCTCTCGGCCCTGTTTGACGCGACAAACCCGGATCTGTCCGAGTTCCGTAATCGGGGCGGCAAGATAATCATCCTCCAGCCCTCAGCCGACAACGCGGTCGGCACCCCCATGATCGCGGAGTACTACAGGTCCGTGGTCGCCAGGATGGGGCAGGAGGCCACTGATGAGACGCTCCGCTTCTATGTTGGACATGGTGGTGGGCACAATGTGACCGGAACGTCCCAGGTGGATACTCTCACGCTTCTGGAAAACTGGGTTGAGAAGGGTCAGTCTCCGCCGGCTGAGGTGACCGCCTACAACATTGACACGACCACGCTCAAGCGACTGCGGAGCATGCCCGCCTGCCGCTATCCGTCCTATGCCAAGTACAACGGCTCGGGGGATCCGAACAGCGCTGAAAGCTTCTCGTGTGAGAAGCGCCCTGACCCACTGGCATTCGACCCGAACCCGTAGAGCGACTGGACCAAACCACCGGCCATAGCCCGCTCCGACCAAGGCTGGAGCGGACACCCGTCTTAAATTTTTTACGGGATAGCCCGGACCGGTCTGCTCCTGCGCTTGCCTGACGATGCAGGCGCCCGTCTGGTACCCGTTCAGCCCAGGCCCGTAGTGCGCGAGGCAGAGATGCGAAGGCATCCTGTCCGTTCGCGCCAGAGCCTGGGCTTTGCGTTGACCGGTGTTGCTCTTAGGTCAACAGACAGATCGCTGTGTAAATGCGGGAACGACTGCAATCGGCACTTCTCGGAAGTAGACCGATGGTCTGCTCTCGCAAGGAACAGCGGACGTTCCTAGAAGGCGGAGATCGTCATTGCGTGATCCAGATGGCAGATCCGTTGCCGATGCTGTGGCCACCATGGCGCTGGCGATGATCGGTCCCACGCCGGGCACGCTCATCAGGCGCTGGGAAGCCTCGTCGGCTGCCACCAAAGCTTCAATCTCGCCGGTCACGGCATCAATGCGCTCGTCCAGATGATGCCAATCCTGCATCAGCCCCTCGATCATGTGCGTCATGCGGGGCGTGAGCACGTCCGTTCGCTAGGCGAGAATGTCCGGCAGGGCCTGACGCAGCCAGCACAGCCTTTGGCGCACCGCAATCCCGCGCTCCAGCAGGAAGGCACGGATCTGGTCGATCACGGCTGTTCATTGGCTCAACAACCGCAAGCGAACACGATGAAGAGCTTGCAGGTCGAGTTGCTCGACTGTCTTGGTCGGAACGAAGCGCATGACGGGCCGTTGCACGGCTTCAGCGATCGCCTCGGCATCACGGAAATCGTTCTTGGGGCTCTTGCGGAAGGGTGTCACGAACTGAGCGGGGATCAGCTTTACATCATGGCCAGGGGCCAGCAATTGGCGGCTGAGATGATGGGCTCCGATGCAAGTGTCCATGCCGATCAGGCAGACCGACATGTTGGCCAACCGCTGCTCGACCTGTCCGCGGGAGAGCTTCTGGCGCAGGACGATCACTTCCCTTGCTACCCGGGATGTTGCACCAGAATACGGCAATCACGCGGAGAGCCTTCTCCAAGAGAGTTCCATCAAGGTGGCGTCGATCAGGCACCTCAAGAGATAGGAACGCTTTGTCTGAGATCCCTTAGCACCTATTCACCGGTGGGAGGTGGCATCCAGCAGGAGACATGAGGAACTCTGGCAGTAGCAACTCATGCGTATGACCGGGAACGTCGTGCCTGAACAGGTTACCATATGGGCAAGGACCGCCGCAGGCACACATTACTCGGCAGCACGACCGTAGGGAGCGGTTGCGTCTGAATCCCTCTTTGGAGGTGACGCATGGGTGATCAGTGGCAACATCAAGTGCGGCTCTACCTGGCTGATGAGCTTGCGGAAATCGCGCGACGGGATCCGGGCGACCCGGCTCTCGCGCCTCTACCAGAGATCCTGGCGAAGCATCGCGCCGCTATGAAATGTCAGTTCGATGCTTTTGCAGTCTATGTTGCGGAGGCTGAAGCGAAGGGGATCGACGGCTATCCCCTTTATGCATGGACCAAGGCGACGATCGAGGATCCCGCAAAGAAGGCGAAGCACCTCAAGTCTTTTGCGATCCACGTGAAAGACCAAGCGGTGTACCCAAAGGAAGAGGCGGACGCCTTGGAGGCGGATCTGCAGCCCATAGTGGATGGCACACGCATCACACGCTTGTCGCGTCACGACACAAATCCTGCCAGCAACCCGCAGCCGCCAGAACGCTTTCGCAAGCCTCAAGGTTGATCCGTCATCACATTGTATGCTGTGGCCCTGCGGTCGGAGCCGCGCCGCCGTCAGGTCAGGGCGGCGAACTGCTCCACGAGCTTGGTCGGCCCCGACACGATGAGGAGGTCGCCCGCCTCGACCAGGGTCTCAGGCCGCGCATAGGTAAAATCTGTTCTTGGGCGCTTTACCCCCACTACCGTCACACCGTACTTGCTCCGCAGGGCGGACTCCGCGAGCGTCCTGCCCGTCGCTTGCTGGGGCGCTTTCGTTTTCACGATTGCAAACCCGTCATCGAACTCGATGAAGTCGATCATCTTCCCCGTCACCAGATGCGCCACGCGCTCGCCCATGGCAGCCTCGGGATAGACTACATGATGAGCGCCGGTGCGCTCCAGAATGCGTCCATGCTTGTCGCTCAGGGCCTTTGCCCAGATGTCCGGGATACCGAGATCACACAAAGCCAGCACGGTCAGCACACTCGCCTCAATGTCCGTGCCGATCCCCACGACCGCGCGCCCGAACTCGTGCACACCGAGGCGGCGGAGGGTGTCGCTGTTGGTCGAGTCCGCCTGGACCACATGGGTGAGCCGATCCGACCATTGTTGGACAATTTCGGCGCTTTCGTCGATGCCGAGTACGTCGTGACCAAGGCGGACGAGCGAGTTGGCCACGGCACCACCGAAGCGGCCGAGGCCGATCACGACAACGCCATCACTCCGGGGGGATCTGGAATTAGCCGACAATGGGACGCTCCTCCGGGTAACGGTAGGGCCGCTGCTTGCTTCGCAGGGCAAGCGCCGTGGCCAAGGTGATTGTTCCCACACGCCCCATGTACATCAACACAGTCACAACAAACAGGCCGACGGGCGGAAGATCCGGTGTGATCCCAGTTGAGAGACCAACAGTAGCGAAGGCCGAGATGGTCTCGAATAGGATATCCTCCAGCGCAAAGTCAGTCACGCTCAGGAGGATCAGGGCCCCCACAGCGATAGAGCCGACGGCCAGCAGGACGATGGTCAGGGCCTGACGCTGGACGTCAACCGTGATGCGCCGTCGGAAGACCGTAGTGTCGGGTTCCCCGCGAACCTCCGCCAGGACGACGAACCCGAGTAGGAGGAAGGTTGTCACTCTGATCCCGCCGGCAGTTCCGGCGCTGCCTCCGCCAATCAGCATGAGGGCGTAGCTGACCGTCAGCGTCTCCGGTCGCATCTGTCGCATATCAAAGGCGTTGAAGCCGCCGGACCGGGTCATGGCGGAGTAGAACATCGATCCGAGCAGCTTGCCAGCCGGGTCCTGTGGTCCAAGGGTCGTCGGGTTCCTCCACTCGAAGGCCAGAACCGCAGCAAAGCCTCCGAGCAGCAGAATGGCTGTTCCGAGAAGCGTGAGCTTGGTGTGAACCGACCAGCGAGCCGGCTCACGCGGCTTCTGACGGAGTTCGTGAAGGACAGGAATTCCAAGGCCGCCGAGGATGACCCCCACCATGATTGGCACGAGGATCAACGGATCGGCTGCAAAACGCACCAAGCTGTCCGAGTAGGTCGATAGACCCGCATTGTTGAAAGCCGAAACGGCGTGGAACACGCCGTGCCAGACCGCTTGTCCCCAGGGCTCAAGGTAGGCGAACCGCAGGTGCAGGATCAGGATGGCCGCGAGGAGCGTCTCGACACCGATAGTGACGACGAGGATCAGGCGCAGCACGGCGGCGACGTCACCCAGCGCCACGCTGCGGGTCTCGGCTTGGGCGATGAGGCGGGTGGCCAGCCCCAGGCGTCGGGTCACGAGAAGCGCAAGCAGCGTGGCTCCGCTCATGATTCCGAAGCCGCCAACCTGGAACAGGGCCAAGATGACCACCTGCCCGAACCCGGACCAATAGGTGGGGACATCCACGACCGCAAGCCCGGTGACGCAGATGGCCGAGGTGGCGGTGAAGAGGGCAATCAGCAGCGGGGCTCCTCCCGGTCCGGCCCGGGCGATCGGCAGCAGCAGCAGGACAGTGCCCACAGCAATGGCCCCCAGGAAAGCCAGCGGCACCAGCCGGGCTGGATGCTGTATCGGATGACGCAGCGCCAAGCACCCTCTCCTGAAGTTGCCGAGGCGGAAGCCCAGCTTCTGGCTCCAAACTGCCAGAACTTCGGAGCGGGAACATCAACTCTCTAGGATGAGACCCTTCTCACGATCGTCTTGTCAGCATGCCCTGCGCCGGGCGGAAATGTCGGGTCCTGGGTTCTGCCTTCGGCACTGGCATTCAAAAGTGGCTGCCTCTGGTTGGTAATGCCGTGCGGAGGTTTGTTGAACAAACTTTACGCGCTGCCTCAGCGTAAGGCCGTGCCACTTCGTCGGGAGCAAGCTCAGTTCGAGCGCAGGGTTGTACTCACGTACAGGTGATCCAAGGCATTTGGTGCAGTTCGCTTCCGTGCAGGAGCCGTCGCGCGATATCGGCGGTCTGAAAGGCCGCCCTCTCGGTCGGCGAATGCGCCGCCAGGTAGCGGCTGCCCCCGATTAGGATGTGCCCGCCCTGGCGGGTATCGGCCCATTCCCTGAACTGGCGTACTCCGGCTTCCAGCATCTGGCAGGCATGAAACCCCGCATCCTCCCGAAGCAGCGCACGCGCGAGCGTCGCGATCAAGTCATCGGGCGGGTGCCTCAGGGCAAGATTCCGCGGTACGAGGCAGCCGACCCCATCCACCCGCCGCTGCCGGTCGAAGGCATCGAGCAAGGCCGCTCGGATCTCCTGCAAAGATTGGGGAAGGTCGTCGAGTCGAGGATCGCTTTCATCCGCCAGCCGTGCTGGCGGCACATTCAGGTAACGGGACAGATAGACCGCCATGGCGCCATGGAGAATGCCCCGGCTCGCCTCGGCCGCATCGTTCGGCAAAGCACCGCCCGCCGCGATCCGCTTCAGGACTTGGTGAACGGCATTGCTGTAGGTGAAGACATGGTGAGCTGCCTCCCAATCGGAGTGCTCGTTGGCTGTCCCGAACTGTGCCACCCGCCGCGCCGCCGCATAGGCCAGGGAGTGCGAGAGGTCCACAGGCGAGGCTCCAGCCCGGACGGCGGCCTTGAGGGCGTCCAGGACAGCGTTAGGTTCATCACCCAGGACAGCCTCGGCCAAGACTGCATGCTCTGACCAGAGCTCCCCGCCTGCTACGCATGCAGCCACGTCCTGTAGCTCCCGAGTAGCCTCCTCGCACAGGGCGACAAGATCGATCGGGTGGCGCCAGGCCGTCGCTTCCTCGGCTCCCTGCGCCGACACCAACTGGCCAACTACGCTCGGCAGGACCACCGACGTGTGCTCCCAGCCGATCAGGTCCAAGCATTCGGAAGGCCTTGTTGATGAAATCGAGCAAATGTCCGCCATCGGGGTAGACGCGATCCGCCGCGGTCGAGACCAGAAGGTCGGCCAGGGCCGCAGGCGACGCTCCGGTGGCAATCGCTGTGAGCAGCGTGCGCTCGGCCGCGTCCCGCGGTGCCAACGGTAAACCCTGAAGTCCCGGGTTGAGGATAGCAGCAATCCACTCGGGCCGATCGACTGAGCCTGCTGACCCCGATAAACTACCCACATCATCACCCTGCCCTTGGGCACCGCGTGCAATATGAGGCCGCCCAACACTCATAAACGGGTTAGGCTCCTGCGCGATATGACTGCTTCCGCTTCCCGCTTGCCCCTTCAGAACGAACCCATCTCCACCACAGACCTCCTGAAGCTCCTCGGCATCGTCATGGTCTTTGTCGACCACCACGGCTTCTTCTTTGATCCGGAGAATATGTGGTGGCGGCTGTTCGGGCGAGTGGCTGCTCCCATCTTCTTCTTTCTGATCGGCTTCGCTCGCACTCGCCGGGTGCCTTGGACGTGGTTTGCCCTTGGGATCCTGCTCACCGCCATCAACGCCTGGAAGGCGGAGAGCCTGTGGGGCACAATGGTCAATATCATGATCAATTTCGCCCTCCTGCGGGCTCTCGTCCTACCCTCGGTAGAGCAGCACATCATGCAGCGACCCCTTGCGGTCGCACTCCTGATGGCGGGGTGTGTGCTCCTGATTCCTGTCACTGATGGACCGCTGGAATATGGCACAGAAGGTTGGCTATGGGCTTTCCTGGGGCTCGCCCACCGCCTTTCATTAGAGGAGCAGACAAGCCAGACCGTTTGGACCCGGAACGGGATCGCTGGTGCAACTGCGCTGGCCTACACCGTGCGCGAGGCTCACGACTATGGCTTCACAGGCATTCAGACGATGATCCTCGTCGTCCTGGTTGTCGGACTGTGCGCTGCTCTCATTTGCTTTCGTCGCGAGCCCCTGGCGTGGCAACCTCCGCCCTCTCTTGCTGCCCTCTTCAAGTTCTGTGGGCGCCATACCCTCGAGATCTATGGAATCAGCGTTCTCGCCTCCCACGTGATCGCCTACGCCACAACTATGTAAGCATTGTTGACGCCTTGTATTGGCGTTGTGGCTTGGGCTTTGGTGAAACTGTCGCGCTGCGTCTGCTGAGCAGGAGCCATGGTGAGGACGAGAAACATCGCGAATACCGAGTAGGTCGTGGTTCTCGTTTGAGGACCTCCCATGCGTGGCAGACCCCCATGGTTTGTCGTGCCGACTCGCCAACTCGTGCTATTGCCGCTATGCTTGTCGGGACCGCCCGGATGCCACAAGCGCCGAACCATGCAAGCGCGACTGACAACCACCTTTTCGCATGCACGCCAACTGCCTCTTGGCGCACTAATAGTCTTGCTGTGCGGATCATCAGCCCATGCGCAGAGCCAGGCCACCTCTTCCAGCCCCTTTGCCAGATATGCCGGATCGTGGTCAGGCAGCGGCACAGTAGCTCTGTCGAACGGCACTACCGAGCGCCTCCGATGCCAGGCCACGTACGCCGTTGCATCCGTGGGCACTAACCTTCGCCAAAACCTTCGCTGTGCAAGCGATAGCTACACCTTTGAGCTCAGGACAGACATCAACGCTGAGGGAGGGGGGCGTGTTGGCGGCGTCTGGTCCGAAGGCACGCGCAACATGCAAGGAACGATCTCCGGCCGGGTCTCGGCTGGCCGGATCGATGCCGTGGCCGAAGGGCCCGGCTTCTCGGCCGGGATCGCTATGGCTCCCCAGGGCGCGCGGCAGGCGGTGAGCATCCGCTCCCAGGGCACCGAGCTGTCGCAGGTGTCGGTCACCATGACCCGGGCGCGGTAGCCGGGAATGTTCGATGGCCTCAGGAGTTCTGCGAAGGCGCAAACATGGAGACGCAGGCGCGGTATTCTCTCATCGGACTGTTCACACTCTGCGTGATCGCAGCTGCCTGTGTCTTTGTGTACTGGCTCCGCGGTACCGGCGGGTTCAGCGAACATGAAACCTATCGGGTCGTGTTCGAGAGCCCTGTCACGGGGGTTCTGCCGGGCTCGCCAGTCTTGTTCAACGGCATCGCGGTTGGGGAGGTCACGGAGCTTCAGCTCAACCCGGATGATCCCCGCCAGGCGATCGCCACCCTTTCCCTCCGCCGCGGCACGCCCATAAGGATCGACACCCAGGCCGGCCTCGTGTCTCAAGGTCTCATGGGCGCGCCATCAATCGCCCTCTGGGGCGGTACGCCCACCGCGCTACGTCCCAGCTCAACAGATGGCGTACCTGTTCTCAAGGCGGATCCGGCCGCGAGCCAAGACCTGAGCCAAGCTGCACGGGAGGCCTTGCGGCGCCTTGTCACCCTCATCGCTGAGAATGCGGAACCACTACATGGCATCCTTGCTAATCTTAGCACCTTCTCGGAGGCTCTCGCGCGCAATTCCGGTCGCCTCGACCGGATCCTGATAGCCCTTGAGGGCCTTGGCGGTGGAGGCCCCACCAAGGCACCAGCCAGGATCTACGACCTGTCAGCGCCGCATACCTTCCCACCAAATGACAAGGTTGCGAGCGGGCAGCTGACGGTTCCGGAGCCGAGTGCGCTCCTCCTGTTCGATACGCAGAAGATCCTCATGCGGCTGCAGGCGGAAGAAAGCGTTGCGCTGGATGCGCAATGGAGCGACAGCCTACCAAAGCTCCTGCAAGCCAAGATCATCCAGAGCTTCGAGAACGCGAACTATCCGCATGCCGTCGCACGTCCCACGGAAGGCTTCACGGCTGACTACCAGCTCCTGATCGACATCCGCAGCTTTCAGGTGACGCTGCTTCCCGAACCGAGCGCCGATGTGGAGTTCTCGGCCAAGATCCTGGCTGGAGACGGACGGCTGGTTGGCTCGCGCATTGTGCATGCGAGCGTTCCGGTTCAGGCCACGGATGCGGCAGCGGCGGCAGCAGGTCTCAATGAGGCCTTCGGCAAGGCTGCGACCGAACTGGTACTTTGGGTATCAAGCCTTATCTGAAGGCACTTCTCTATTCGGCGGTTTAAGGTCAAGCGCTTTTGGGCCGGTTTCCCGCTCCGATGTCTGATGTCACTCGCGGGTCCTTGCTTCTCTTTGGGATCAGCTCTCGGGCTCTCCCATGATGGGATTAGAAGAATGAGGTGGCCCAATCTGTTGCGCGTCCTGATCGCGCAAAACGCGATCGACACAAGTGCCCTAGCGAACTCACCTCATCCATCGCCCCGCGAGGGACGTCTCTCCACCGGCTGGCGGAAGCTCGTCTACCTTTCCGTTCGTGTGACAGGCTGTTCCAACAGGCCGATCAGGCGGTCGCCACGGCACTCTCCCTAGTCCAGCGGAACTCGGTTCCGTCGCTCCGGAGGCGGTGCATGATGACGGCCAACCGGCGCGCTAGAGCCACGATGGCCTTTTGCAGGCCGCGCCGTCGGGCCACATTCACGGCCCAGGCTTTCAGCCACGACCATTTTTGCACCCGGGTCAGCAGCACCTAGGCCGCCTCATAGAGCAGCGCTCGCATCATGGCGTCGCCGCACAGAGAGACGCGTCCGATGCGATTGCTCTCGCCGGGGCACCGTCAGGTTAACGCGGCGGTGACCACATGGAGTCATACGTGAGGGATGAAATCGCCTCATTATCCTCGCTATGCCCGTCATCGCTTTCCGGCTGAACTGATCAGCCATGCCGTGTGGCTGTACTTCCGTTTCCCTTTGAGCCTACGCATGGTCGAGGAGATGCTGGCGGCCCGCGGCATCGAGGTCAGCCATGAGACGGTGCGGCAATGGGCGCTGAAGTTCGGGCAAGGCTTCGCCAACCAGATCCGCCGCCGTCTTCCGGCTCCTAGCGACAAATGGCATCTCGACGAGGTTGTGATCAGCATCGCG
>JAESFL010001122.1_pt1 | contig 10822 bp, 10 predicted proteins | sample 9269401 | NCBI WGS metagenome assembly JAESFL01 (sample SAMN14506025, study PRJNA617098) | algae metagenome | isolation source: Gloeocapsa sp. UFS-A4-WI-NPMV-4B04 and co-occurring heterotrophs from desert... | place: USA: Utah | collected 2006-10-01 | reverse complement strand
CTCGCTCGCCCGGGCGCTGAGCTTCAACGGGCTCGCCAACGCCTTCGCCATCGGCGGCATCAATGCCGGCCGCCACGTCGCGCCGCTGTTTGCCGGCGACACGGTCTACGCTTGGTCCGAGGTGCTGGAGACGGCCGAACTGCCCGGCCGCAGCGATATCGGGGCGCTTCGCCTGCGCACGGTGGCAGCCAAGAACCAGCCCTGCGGCGCCTATCCAGACCGGCAGGGCGAGGGCTACGACCCGTCGGTGATCCTCGATCTCGACTACTGGGCCTTCATCCCGCGCTGAAGCATCGGCCCGCAAGGGGCTGACACGCTTACGAAAAGAACCCGGCCACGGCCTGACGCAACGGGTTGGCCGGGTTCGACAGCAGGCGCAGGGCCATCGCGCAGGCGATGAGCACGAGAAGCGGGCGGATCAGCCGGGCGCCGAGGCGCACGGCGAGCGCCGAGCCGACCTGGGCGCCGAGGAAGGCGCCGGCCGCCATGGCGAGCCCCACGGGCCAGATCACCGCGCCCTGGAGCGTGAACAGGGCGAGGCTGCCGACATTGCTCGCGGCGTTCGAGAGCTTGGTGTGGGCGGTGGCGCGCACCACGCCGAGGCCGAGCAGGGTAACGAAGCCGATCATGTAGAACGAGCCGGCACCGGGCCCGAACACGCCGTCGTAGAAGCCGATCGCCGGCGCCAGCGTCACGGCGAACAGGCCCGGCGTGATGCGCGCTGCCGCGTCCTCGTTGCTCATCCGCCGCGCCGTGGCGAAATAGAGCGCGATGCCGACGAGCATGACCGGCACCAGCGCGTCCAGGACCGGGCGCGGCAGCAGGCTGACGCAGAGCGCGCCTGCGACCGAGGCGAGCCCGGCCCCGAGCGCGGCGGGGGCGGCCTCGCGCCAGCGGATCAGCCCGCGCCGGGCGAAGGCGATCGTGGCCGAGACCGAGCCGGCGCTGCCCTGTAGCTTGTTGGTGGCGATCGCGCTCACCGGATCGAGCCCGGCGAGCAGCAGGGCCGGCAGGGTCATCAGCCCGCCGCCCCCGGCGATGGCGTCGACGGCGCCCGCCACCACGGCCACGCCGAACAGACCGGCGACCGTCTCAAGCTCAATACTCATCGGGGATCCCAAAGGGCTTCAAGCCCTTTGGCGGGTTTTCAGAGCAGAGTCCTGACGCCGGCGAAGCCGATTTGCAGGGCTCTGCCCTGCACCTTTGACAAGGACTCGTCCTTTCGAGACCTTCACCATGGCTGCCGGCTCAGGGCAAGCCTCAGGCGGCGGCGCGCTCGGTGCGCGGCAGGCTGACGGTGGCGCGGTCGCCGCGGCTGGCCCGCAGCGTTCCGCCCTTGGGCACGATCGTCCAGCCCTCCTTGCAGCCGTCGATCGGCTCGGAGACGACGGTGAGGCCGCGCTCGCTCTCGCGATAGTACAGGCTCGGCGGGCGGCCGTCGCAGGCCCAGCGGAAGGCGGTGAGGCTCTCGCCGTCGGTGAGCACCGCGGTGAAGCGGAAGGCTTCCGTGATCCGGGCCTCCTGCATCAGGCCGCGCACGGTGGCGCAGGTCGCCTCCATCGCGGCGACGGGATCGGTGTCGAGGCCGTTGGCGAGCGCCAGCAGGAACAGCGCCTCCGAATCGGTCGAGCCGCGGCGGGTGTCGTAGAGTTCGTCCGGGATCAGCGCCTCCAGGCGCCGCTTGATCCGGTGATAGCCGCCGATCTGGCCGTTATGCATGAACAGGTGCCGGCCATGGGCGAAGGGGTGGCAGTTGGCCCGCGTCGTCGCCGTGCCGGTCGCCGCGCGGACATGGGCGAAGAAGGTCCGCGCCCGTACCTGACGGCAGAGGTTCACGAGGTTCTCGTCCGACCAGGCCGGGCAGATGTCGCGGTAGAGGCCGGGCTCGGCATGCTCGCCGTACCAGCCGATCCCGAACCCGTCGCCGTTGGTCTCAGTCTTGGCCTCGGAGGCGTGCAGCGACTGATGGACCAGCGAATGGGTCGGGGCGCAGACCAGCTCGTTCAGGAGGACCGGCTCACCGAGATAGGCGAGGAAGCGGCACATGGTGGGACAAGAGCCTCCTTTGCGGTCCAGGGCGACGCATGCAAACATCGGTCCGTTCGGACCGCCTCGCGTCGCCGGACTGTAACAATTCGGTTCGTGTGGTGAACAGTCCGTTAAGAGCCGGCCCGGTTCGCGCGGGTCATGCCGGCACAATTTCGCTGAACCGATCATCCCCGAACTTGTTGTCGCAGGGCAAGCATCGATGCCGCCGCCGATTCCGCCGCGGTCTGCCCTTGCGCGACGTGCCCTTGGCCGGGCCGCCGCTCCGAACCGCTCGCACAGCTTCAGGGAGATATCATGGCTCACACCGGAGACAGCCCGGTCGCGCTCCTCGTCGAGGACGACGAGGCCGCCCGCGATCTCGCGACCGCCCTGATCGAGGAGACCGACCTCGACGTCATCGCCTGTTCGAGCGCCGAGGATGCCCTCGCCGTGCTGGAACGCGGCGACGTGACGGTGGCGATGGTGATCGCCGACACGCATCTCTCGGGCGCGATGGACGGGGCGGCGCTGGCACGCACCGTCGAGGACCGCTGGCCGGAGGTGCGGCTCGTGGTGACCTCCGAGGCCCGCGAGGAGGGCCGCACCGAGATCCCGCCCCACGCGGTCTATATGCGCAAGCCCTGGCTGCCCTTGGAGCTGCTGCGGCAGGCGGAACGCGCCACGCTCACCGCGCGCGCCGCTTGAAGCGGTTCGCTTCCTGCGAAAAAGGCCCCGCCGGTCGAACCGGAGGGGCCTTTTTCGTGTCCGGATCGCGCGCGGCCCATCCCAGGGCCGGCGCGTCGCGAAGGGTTTCGCCTCAGGACGCGGCAGCGGGTGCCTGGACGGCGGCCGGCTGCTGCGAGAAGCTCGGCATGCCGGGGCGGCGCGGGGCGCCGGTCCGGGGCTTCGGCTTCGGCGCGGCGATCAGGCCCTCGCGGATCGCGGTCTTGCGGGCCTGCTTGCGGGCGCGGCGGACGGCCTCGGCCTTCTCGCGAGCCTTGCGCACGGAGGGCTTCTCGTAGGCCTTGCGCTGCTTCATCTCGCGGAAGATGCCCTCGCGCTGCATCTTCTTCTTGAGGACGCGGAGCGCCTGATCGACGTTGTTATCGCGAACGAGTACCTGCAACGGAATCAACCCCTAGGATCTGTTGTTTCGAACCGCACCGGCCTCGGATTCCCGGCGGAACCGGGAAAAAGCCGTCAGGCGCCCCTGCCCCGGTTTGGTTCCGGAGGAGGCGTCGTGACGGCAGCCGAATCGGTGCGAAAGAATTGCACCTGAGCGCGCGGCATACACGAAACAGGTTCGTGTTGGAAGTGCGCGAAAGCCTCTTGCAAGCGCGGCGCCGGGTGGTTTTCGCTCTCAGCCGTCATCGCGAGGCTTGGCGCAAGCGATCCAGGACGTGTTCTTTCCGGATGGGCCGTCGCCGGATTGCTTCGCTCCGCTCGCAAGGACGGAGGCGCCTCACGCGTGCGAGGCGATGAAGTTGCGCACGATCGGGTAGGTCTGTGCTTCCCACTTGCGCCCCGAGAACACGCCGTAATGGCCCACCCCCGCCTGGAGGTGGTGGCTCTTCATGTGCGGCGGCAGACCCGAGCAGAGGTCGTGGGCGGCCATCGTCTGTCCCACCGCGCAGATATCGTCGCGCTCACCCTCCACCGTCATCAGGGCGGTGCGGCGGATGGCGCCCATATCGATGGGCTCGCCGCGATAGGTGAGCTGGTTGCGGGCGAGGGTGTAATCCTGGAAGACGATCTTGACCGTCTCGAGGTAGAACTCGGCGGCGAGGTCGAGGACGGCGAAATACTCGTCGTAGAAGGTCTCGATCGCCTGCGCCTTGTCGGCGCTGCCGTCGACATAGTGCCAGAACAGGTCCGTATGCGCGTCCCTGTGGCGCTTGGCGTTCATCGAGACGAAGGCGGAGACCTGCGTGAAGCCGGGATAGACCCGCCGCCCCGCGCCCTTGTGGCGGCCGGGCACCGTCTCGATCAGGTTCTTCTCGAACCACTCGATCGGCTTCGAGGTCGCGAGCGCATTCACCGAGGTCGGGCTCACGCGGCAATCGACCGGCCCGGCCATCAGGGTCATGCTGCGCGGCTGCGCCGGGTTCTTGGTATGCGCCATCAGCGCCGTGGCGGCGAGCGCCTGCACCGCGGGCTGGCACACGGCCATGAGGTGGGCGCCCTCACCGACGGTCTCCAGAAAGCGCACCACGTGATCGACGTAGTCGTCGAAGCCGAAGCGCCCTTCCGAGAGGGGCACGTCACGGGCGTTGTGCCAGTCGGTGATGTAGACGTCGTGGTCGGGCAGCAGGGTGCGCACGGTGCTGCGCAGCAGCGTAGCGAAGTGGCCCGAGAGGGGGGCGAGCACCAGCACCTTGGGCTGAACGGTGTCGATATCCTTGCGGAAGCGGAGCAGGGTGCCGAAGGGCGTGGCGAGCACCGGTTCCTCGATCACCGGCACCTCGCGGTTGCCGACCATGGCGGAATGGATGCCGTAGGCCGGCCGCGTGAAGGTGAGGCCGGCGCGCATCATCATGCGCGCCCCCGCCGACCACCATTTCGCGGCGTCATGCCAGGGCGTCCGCATCCACGGCGCGGAGGCTTCCTGCAGGAGGCGCCCCCATTGTCGGGTCTGCCGGGCGATGTCCGATTGGACATCGAAAGCTTGGTAGAGCATCGGGCCGAACTCCAAGCGCGCAAGGTGCCTGCACGCGCCAATCTCTCGCGAACGTCCCGAATGGCCCGGATTCGCCCGCTTCGCTTCCTGCCTCGTCCTACCGCCCTGAGGAGCCGATGCCGGACGAACAGGCTAAGCGGTTCTGAGTTGGGCGCAACCGAACAAAAGTATATCGCGCAGGGCTGTGATGCGGATGCATCACTTTGCACGTCTACCGGGAGAAGGAGAATTCTTTTGCCGGAAAAGTGGAGGCCGAGGCAGGGCGCCCGGCACGAGTCTTGGATGCCGGCTTGAAGTCCGGGGCTTGAGCCGCAGGCTCGGGCGGACGCGCAATCCGGAGAAGAGTCATGGCCGAGGCGACGCTCACGATCTCCAGCCGCAACTACTCGTCCTGGTCCCTGCGCGGCTGGCTGCTGTGCCGGATGGCCGGGCTCGATCTCTCGGTGACGACTCTGTCCGGCTCGGACGCGGCGACGCGGGCCGAACTGCTCCACCTGTCGCCATCCTTCCTGGTGCCGCGGCTCGAACACGGCGCGATCACGGTGTGGGACGTGCTCGCCATCGCCGAATATCTCAACGAGATCCGGCCGGAGGCCGGCCTCCTGCCCGAGGCGGCCGCCGAGCGCGCCCGCTGCCGCGCCGTCTCGGGCGAGATGCATGGCGGCTTCGTCAACCTGCGCTCGGCCCTGCCGATGAACCTGCGTAGCCTCCATCGCGGCTTCAAGATCTTCAACGGCGCCAAGGGCGACATCGAGCGCATCTGCGCGATCTTCGAGGATTGCCTGTCGCGCTCGGGCGGCCCCTACCTGTTCGGGGCGCGGCCGACCCTGGCGGATGCGATGTACGCGCCCGTCTGCACCCGCTTCCGCACCTACGACGTCGCCCTCCCCTTCACCGCCGCGACCTACCGCGACACGATCCTCGCCTGGGAGTTGATGAACGAGTGGGCGGCCCTTGCCGAGAGCGAGCCGGAGGAGATCGAGGAACTCGACATGGAGTTTTAGAGCATCGTGCCGAAAGGTGGTTGCCGGCTTTCGGAAAAGACGATGCACAAACAACGAGATGATGCCTCACAAAGCTCCCGGTCACCGACCGTTTCCGCTTGGGCGAGGACAGCGTGGCGGGCGTGTTGCGAGAGACACTGAGCGCCGCCGGCGCGGTGGGCATCGGGGCGACGGCGGGGGCTGGTAAGGGAAGCGTCGGCGCCGGGCGGCGCACGGATCAGGCTACCATGACGCGATTGCGGCCGAGGTCTTTCGCTCGATAGAGGGCGGCGTCGGCGGCGTTCACGAGCGCATCCAGTTCCGAGTCGCCGTTCTTCCAGTCGGCGACCCCGATCGACAGCGTCACCACGCCCGCGGGCCCGAGACCGGGATGGGGAATGCGCACGCCTTCCACGCGGCGGCGGATGGCGTCCCCGAGCACGGCGGCCTGCGCGGCCGTCATGCCCGGGAGCAGCACGAGGATCTCCTCGCCGCCGAAGCGCACGGCCGTTCCCAGCGGGGGCGTGTTCTTGTTGGCGGGAGCCAGCATCTCGCGCAACAGATCGCTGATGGCACGGATGCAGCGGTCGCCCGCCAGATGCCCCTGGGTGTCGTTGAACCGCTTGAAGTGGTCGATATCGATCAGGAGCGCCCCGAGAGGCTCGGCGGCGCTCTTGGGGATGAGATCGGCGCCGATCGTCGCGAGATGATGCCGGTTGAACAGGCCCGTCAGTTGATCCGTCCGGGCCATCGCCTCGTTGTGCTCGATCATCGAATCGGCCCGGAGCCGTTGGAGGAAGCCGTAGCGCTCCGTCCGCTCCAGCACGAACGATCCCAGGAGGAGGATGACCGACGCGAGGATGTAGAAGCTTACGATGTACCAGAAGGTCGCGGCATCCACCTCGGGCCGTCTCGCGATGGTCGCGATTTGGATGAGGACGATGAGCACCAGTCCGAGGACGGCCAGCCGGAACCGGACACGCTGCACCAGAACCAAGTAGATGATGATGAGAATCGCCCCGAACTGATAGATCGCGACATAGTGCGACGTGCCGAACGAGATGATCGTCGAGGGCATCAGCACCGAGAGGACGGAGGTCCACACCAGCAGGCCGTCGACCTGCCAGACGTGTCGGCTGCGCGGCAGGATCCAGATGATCAGAAGGGCCAGCGGCGTGGCGATGCCCAGGCGCATCACGGTGAGCGGCCACAACACGTCCGGCAGGATCACCCAATCGGCCAGGAGGAAGACGTCGTAGAGGAGGGTGGCGACGGCGAGTGTCGTCCGGCCGAGTTCGATGCGCTGGGGGAGCCCTGCCTTCTCGAACAGCGCCTCGATCGGGGGCGAGAAGCGCAGTTGGTTGAGGCTTGCGAACTCACCGTCGATGGGTCCGGAACGGGAGAGACTCATCGAGGCGAGGACCGAGCTGCTCTGGGCGGCTCACGGCTAAAGCAGCGGGGTTGCCGAAGTCTTACAAAGACGGTCGCGGACTGATTATCCTCGGGCTAACCTTCTTTGCCGAACGGAACTGAACTGAAATCATGCCCTCGGCCGGGGGGGCGGCGTCGCAGGGCGCGGCCCTGCCCGGACGTTCCTCGCGGACGAGGGCTACGCCGACTGGGTCGCGGCCCCCGCCTCCCCCGTCCGCCCGGCGGCGAGCGGGAGCTCGATGCGGGCGCAGAAGCCGCCGCCGGGGCGGTTCTCCAAGGTCAGCCGCCCGCCATGCCCCTCGACGATGGCGAGCACGATCGACAGGCCAAGGCCGAATCCGCTCGCCGCATCGAGGTTGCGGGCGCGGTCGCCGCGCACGAAGGGCTGGAGCATGGCGCTGCGCTCGGTGTCGGGAATGCCAGGGCCGTCGTCGATCACCTCCACCGCCACGCCGGGATGGTCGCCGGAGCCCGCCGGCCCCATGACGAGGCGGGCGCCGCCGCCATACTTCACGGCGTTGTCGACGAGGTTGGTGATCGCCCGCTGCAGGTCGTCGGGGCGGCCGCGCACGAGGACGTGGCGGGTCCGTTCCAGGCTCACCGCCGCGCCGACGTCGCTGAACCCGTCGCAGACTGTCTGCACCACCGAGGCGAGGTCGATCAGCGTGGTCTGGCCCTCCCCCGGCGCGCCCTGCCCGTCCCGGACATAGGAGAGCGCGGATTCCACGAGCCCGTTCATCTGGTCGAGGTCGCGCAGGGTCATCTCGCGGGCGCGCTCGTCCTCGATGAACTCGGCGCGCAGCCGCAGGCGGGTGATCGGGGTGCGCAGATCGTGGCTGATCGCGGCCAGCATCTGCGTGCGGTCGTCGAGCAGGCGCAGCAGGCGGGTGCGCATCCGGTCGAGCGCGCGGGCGAGCGCCAGCACCTCCTCCGGCCCGCGCTGAGGCAGCGGCGGCGGCTCCTCCGCCGTGCCGAAGGCTTCCGCCGCCGCGGCGAGCCCGGCGAGCGGCGCGGTGAGTGCCCGCGTCGCCCAGAACGAGAGCAGCGTGAGGCTCACTCCAAGGGAGACGAAGGTGAAGATGATCAGCCCCTGCGCCGGCGGACGGGGAAAGTCGTCGGGCAGCACCGCCTGCAGTCGGGCACCGGCCGGTGTGGTGATGCCGATCTGCAGCAGGCCCGTCCTTCCCCGGTCATGGCCGGGGGAGAGATCGGTCACCGGCAGCGCGCGGCCGAAGCCGTCGCGCAGGCGCTCGATCAGCGGGTGGCGCCCGATCTCGTCCTCCTCGTCGCCCTGGCCGGCCGGCGGCACGGCGCCGTCCCAGGGGGCGATGCGCAGGGTCGGCAGGCTGCGCGCCGCCGCCCGGAGGATCCCGTCGCGCTCGCCCGGCTCGGCGGTATCGAGCAGCCGCGCGACCACGGAAAGCCGCGTCGCGGCCACCCCCGGCCGCTCGTCCGGCCGCCACGGCTCGCGGAGCGCCACCAGCATGACCGCCGCGAGCCCATGGGTGCAGAGCAGGGCCGTCACGACGAGGAGCGCGATCTGCCCGGCGGCCTTCTTCGGGCGCGGCCAGGGACGGTGCAGCCAGGCCGGTCGTCGCGGACGGCCCGGTTCGGCGGCGGGGGGCGGGGCCTGCGCCGGCCCGGCGGTGGTTCCGGCGGGGCTCATGTCCGGGCAATCTCCGGCGCGAACAGGTAGCCGCCCGAGCGGATCGTGCGGATGATCTCGGGGTTGCGCGGGTCGCGCTCGATTTTCTGGCGGATGCGCGAGACCAGCACGTCGATGCTGCGCTCGAACGGACCCGCCGCCCGCCCTTGGGTCAGATCGAGGAGCTGGTCGCGGGAGAGCACCCGGCCGGGCCGCAGGCAGAGGGCGTGGAGCAGGTCGAACTCGGCCCCCGTCATGGCGATGCGCGCGCCCTCAGGGCTCAGCACCTGCCGCAGGCCCACATCGAGGGTCCAGCCCGCGAACTGGAAGCGGCGCGCGCCGTCCCCGTCCTGCGGCTCGGCGCCCTTGCGCCGCAGGATCGCCCGGATGCGCGCCAGCAATTCGCGCGGGTTGAACGGCTTGCCGAGATAGTCGTCGGCGCCGATCTCCAATCCGACGATCCGGTCGATCTCCTCGGACTTTGCCGTGAGCATCAGGATCGGCACCTGCGACGCGGCCCGCAGGCGCCGGCACAGGCTCAGGCCGTCCTCGCCCGGCAGCATCAGGTCGAGGACGATGAGGTCGACCCGGGCATCGGCCAGCACCCGGTCCATCTCGCGCCCATCGCCCGCCAGACTCACCCGGCACTCGTTGGCGCGCAGGTAGCGCGCGACGAGCGCGCTGATCTCGCGGTCGTCCTCGACGACGAGGATGTGGGGCGTCGGCTGGTTCGTGGTCATGACGGGACAGTCTTACGCCTGCGCCCTCCCCGCCCGGAAGTATGGCCGCGGCGCAAGATTGTAACCCCGCGTTTCCGCTGCCTGGCCCGACACCTGCGGCAACGATCCGGCCTGGACTTCCGCTCCCCGCCGGTGCCGGCGCCCGGAGCGTTTCGTGAGCGCCCCTCGATTGCCCTGCCGGCCGCCGATTCTTATGTCGTGGGAACGTGCTCGAACAGGTCCGGGCGCGGGAGGAGATCCCCATGCAAGGCTCGAACCGCCTTTTCGACGATGTCGCCCGCCTGTTCACCGATGCCGCCGGAGCGGCCCAAGGGGTGCGCCGCGAGGCGGAGACGATGTTCAAGGGGCAGGTCGAGCGCCTGATCCGCGACATGGACGTCGCCACCCGCGAGGAGGTGGACGTGCTGCGCGACCTCGTCGCGGCCCTGCGCAGCCAGAACGACGCGCTCGCCGCCCGCGTCAGCGCCTTGGAGGCCCGCCTCGGCGCCGAGGCGGGGAGCGCCGGCAGCACGGAATCGGTCTGAGCGGCGGCGCCGACTCGCCGGAGACTCGGCAAAGACTCACCCTTGGGGGAAAACGCGGAATCCGGATTTCTTTGCACAGGAAGCATCGGTGGATAGCCGCGTTGCCCACCGCTGATGCCGGGGCGACGCTTTGAAGCCCGCGGGCGGCGCGGGCTATAAACGATCCGAAGTTGATTCGCCCCGGCGGAAAGGTGGAACCAAACCCTGGGGCGGTGAAATCTGGATTGAACCCCTCCGCAGGACGGAGATCGACGGGCGTCGCCTCGATTCCCGTCACGGCCCTGCTTTGACCGCCGGCCCGATCGAGCGCATCGACCGGGTCGACAACTTGGATCGCCATGACCCAGCTTAGCCTCATCGAAGACAGCGACCGGCCGGAGCACCCGCTCGATGTCGTCGAGCGCCTCGCCTCGCTGCGGGACTGGATCTTCGATCGGATCGAGACGGACGAGATGTCGGTCTCCGTTTCGGGGCGCTGGGCCGAATACCACGTTGCCTTCACCTGGATCGAGGAAGTCGAGTCGCTGCACGTGGCCGCCGCCTTCGACCTCAAGGTGCCGGAGCGGCGCCGGGCCGAGATGCTGCGCCTCGTGGCGCTGGTGAACGAGCAGCTCTGGATCGGCCATTTCGACCTGTGGTCGTCCGACAGTGTCGTGATGTTCCGTCACTCGCTGCTGCTCACCGACGGCATCGCGCCGACGCAAGGCCAGTGCGCGATGATGATGAAGACCGCCGCCGATGCCTGCGAGCGCTACTATCAGGCGTTCCAGTTCGTGCTCTGGGCCGGCAAGAGC
>JAESFL010001121.1_pt1 | contig 10823 bp, 10 predicted proteins | sample 9269401 | NCBI WGS metagenome assembly JAESFL01 (sample SAMN14506025, study PRJNA617098) | algae metagenome | isolation source: Gloeocapsa sp. UFS-A4-WI-NPMV-4B04 and co-occurring heterotrophs from desert... | place: USA: Utah | collected 2006-10-01 | reverse complement strand
AAACTCGTATTTTTCAGTTCATTGATTACTTCAATTGCACGATGGCGAAACCATTTCGATGGACGTATAAAGGGAAGGTTCTGAACATCTAAAAACGATATGTAAACTTACGCCTCAGCCTACTAGTCAACTAGAGAGTCAAGCGTTAATATGCGCCTTTAGACTGAATTGTTGTTAAGGTAAAATTTCTGATTTCGATTCTGTAACTGGAAGCGTCACGGTTGTTAGCGCCGAATTAGCAAGTTCTGGGAGTTCTGGATAGTCTGTCTTGGTTTCTTCAGGGGTAATTGTTTTACCATTCGCTAATACTTCTCGCTGATTAATTAGGTAAATGCTGATTAAAGTTAAACTCACTCCGATCCATTGCAGGGGACTAAGAACTTCGCTTAGTAACAAATTGCCAAATAGCAGGGCAAATACGGGCGTAAGGAAAGTCAGCGAACTCAGACTGGTAAGATTACCGCTAGAGGCGAAGTAGAAAAATAAACCGTAGGCGATCGCACTTCCGAATATTGTTGAATAAGCCAGTGCCATCCATCCAGCTACGTCAATATTTACCCACTGCTGCGACTCAACACTAGCTGAAATAGCAAATAATGGTATTCCTCCCAAAATCATGTGCCATCCCGTCGCTGCAACTGGATCAGCATAACGGCAAACGAACCGAATACACACGGTTCCCAGTGCCATAGAAATAGCCGCCAACAGCATTAACCATTCGCCACTTTGAAACAACTGTTGGAAATTTCCTAAACCTGTAATTGTGCCTGTGTGTAAAAAATTCAAAATCAAAGCATCAGGCAAGCCAATTAAACTGATGCCTAGTAAACCAACAGATAATCCCAGCCAACCCCACGAACCAATGCTTTCCCCAAATAGCCAACACGACAGCAACGCGACTGCTAAAGGCTGAGAGTCAATCATTACAGAACCCAAACCTGCGCCAGTTCTGACTAATCCTTCTGCTAGAAAGCCTTGAAACAGCGCTGCATCTACCAAGGCGAATACGGCAATCCACAGCCATGCTTTCCATCCCTTGGGCTGAGGTTTACCCATAAGGGCTGCCGCCGCCAGCAATAACACGCCAGCTGGCACTAAACGTACTCCAGCCATGAATAAAGGTGTAGTGTTCGGTATTACCCCTTTCATCGCCACCATTGCTGTTCCCCACAGGAAAAAGGGCGCAATCAAGAGTAGGGGAGCAAAGGGAAGTCTTGATTTCAGTTTTAGCTGCATGGGATGGCTGATGGCTTTAAAAATGAGAAAACTTTTTCTTAATTGTAATCAATTGTGTACTTTTATGAAGTAGCAGGCGCTTCGCGCAGTGGGAAGTGAGCAGTGAGTAGTGGGAAGAGGAATTTTATTTCATTTCTACTCACGCTTCACTCTCTTCACGCTTCACTACTCACTTTCTTCTTAAACCGAACGGGCGTAAATGAGGCAAACTAGATCTAGAACATTTGTTCGCTTCTGATGCCAAAAGAGGGGTAGGAGTTTGATAGCAGTGGTAATTTAAAAAACCTCTTCTTGGTTCATGCCCTACATTTGGTGTGCAGATCAATTTAAAATCTAAAATCGGTTGACTGTCCATGATTTGGCCTTTTAAGCCTTCTTTTCAAAAACAAATTGCTCGGATTGAAATTACAGGAGCGATCGGTAGTGCTACTCGCAAACAGGTACTAGAGTCTCTCAAAACTGTTGAGGAAAAGCGCTTTCCCGCCTTGCTACTACGCATAGACAGCCCTGGTGGTACAGTTGGGGATTCGCAAGAAATTTACAGTGCTTTGAAGCGGCTACGAGAAAAAATCAAAATTGTTGCTAGTTTTGGCAATATCTCTGCTTCTGGAGGCGTTTACATCGGAGTGGGAGCCGAACATATTGTGGCAAACCCAGGTACGATTACTGGCAGTATTGGTGTAATTCTGCGCGGTAATAACCTAGAACGTCTGCTGCAAAAAATCGGTGTCTCGTTCAAAGTAGTTAAGTCTGGCCCTTATAAAGACATTTTGGCATTTGACCGCGAACTGACAGCACCAGAACAGCACATTCTCCAAGAATTGATTGACACGAGTTACCAACAGTTTGTGCAAACAGTCGCCGAGGGTCGTAATTTGGCTGTAGACGCTGTTAAAAGTTTCGCCGATGGTCGCATTTTCACCGGACAGCAAGCTTTAGAATTGGGTGTTGTAGATCGGTTAGGAACAGAGGACGATGCTCGTCGTTGGGCCGCAGAATTGGCGGGACTTGACCCTGAAAAAACACAGTGCTACACCTTGGAAGAACGCAAACCTTGGTTGAATCGCTTGCTATCAGGGAATAATCAAGCGTCATTTAGTTTAGCAGCTGGTATGGATTGGGTTGAATTTGATCTGTCTACCAATGGTTTACCTTTGTGGTTGTATCGACCATAGTTAATTAATGCTTGTGTTGTTTTGGGTGTTAGATGTTAATTTTTCTATCTAACAGAGCAACGGTTAGCCGGAGGAGGCTTTGAAAAGTCCTATGTTGAGCCTCCTCAAAAATAACAATTAAAAATAATATTGTTTGTTGGTTATGGATTATTAAATGTTAGTTTTTGATTTAGAAGTAACAAATAAACATGATTTAAATATATGGAGGAGTTGAGTGTGGAGTGGCGACTTAGAGCGATTCGTGGAGCAACAACAGTTTCCGAAAATACAGCTGAGGCTATTCGAGAAGCATTAATAGAATTGTTAGATGAAATAGAAGTGCGAAATCAGCAGCTTACTACGACTGAAATTATTAGTGTTACTTTTTCTGTTACCCGCGATCTGAATGCAATTTTTCCAGCTGCGATCGCCCGCGAACGTCCTTACTGGGATAATGTCCCCATGTTAGATGTACAGCAAATGCACGTAGAAGGAAGCTTGGAGCGTTGCATCCGATTGTTAATTCATGTCTTCGTCCCAGTTTCCCAAGCTAATATTTGTCACACCTATTTACGTGAAGCTAAAAACTTAAGGCCTGATTGGAGTTTAGCCCAACCTCCTACATCATCACCGCAAGCATTTCAATTTCGGCAATAATTGGCAATTCAAATGCCAAAAAAGATTTTTAGGTGTTGTAAGTTGTAACTTTTGACCTTGAGTTACTCCAGCATCTTTATTGTTTGCAGCTTTATGTTCTGCTACAACTACCACATTGTCTGGGTAATTTGGCATCAATGCCCAAAGTCTAACAGGCAACCGTTCAATTTGGCTTGATCTACCTTCAAAGTCAATTAATTTAGGCTGTGAAATTGGTGTAAATGAAATATCAGATTGATGTTCGCCTTACCTAAATGCGCTTACCCCCATATACTGACGCATTAGAAATTCACGCCAGACGAGCTTAATTAAGACTAAGTAGATAAATCCTTTTTCTGCTTGTCTCGTTCTAGCTTTTCTGTGATCGCTTCTCTGATCCACTCCGTTCGGTTAGGAAGACTTCGCACTTCCTTGTCTAACCTTTCAGGAAGCATCACCGACACATGTTTTCTAGCTAACTTCTCCGTACAAGTTGTTTTATACCTAGTTAGTTGAATCCCTCGAATTTCCATAACCTTATGTAGCGAATAACTAGACAACAGCGATATATTGCATCTACAATGCGATTGTATTTATAGATCAAAGACTAGGTTACTTGGCAGTTGTTAAGTATCTGATATTCGTCAACGCCGCATATATTGGTTTTGCGAGGTCTATATGAATTCTATCCAATTTAACGAATTTGCGATCGCGTTGCGTGAGCGGAGTTATTGCTCAAACTGAATTTGTTACGTATTTAGAAATTTACGGTCGTCAAGCTTAAGTAAGAATTAAGTAGATAAATCTTTCTTCTGCTTGTCTCGTTCTAGCTTTTCAGCGATCGCTTCTCTGAGCCACTCTGTTCGGTTAGGAAGACTTCGCACTTGTTTGTCCAACTCGGCTGTTACTCTTACCGAAAGGGGTCTTTCTGCCATTTCCTCGCTGTATGGAGAGGTGTATTTATGTTTCGGGTTTGAATTAGCCATGCTATTGTTATTGAGTGTATACGCTAGATATGCTAATATAATTAAAGTATTTGCCAGAGGGATTAAGTTGGTCGCTTGTGACCTCTGGCATCACCCACGACAGGCATATATTATGAAATTCTACCCAATTTGATGAATTTGCGGGAGCGATGCTTAACGAAGTTATCGCTCAGAGCGAAGTTTTGGAGTATCTGGAAACTCAAGTTAGTATCATTGCTCCAGAACCAAAGCATTTTTTAACTCCGCAACGCAAAGCCAAGTTACACGACAAACAAAGAATTAGACGCAAAAATGCGAAAGAATGGGCGCTGCGTCGTTCTGGATGTAACAGTACAGCTGAAATTAAGAAGTATTTAAAAATTTTGGGTAAAAAACTAGACTTGCGATTAACCAGTGCGTGGGTAGCGATGAGAGATTGGGGGTAGAAGAATTCTTCCCCCAACTCTCTCGTAAATAAGGAATTCGCTGATTCCATTAAACAACTCAAACTAGCTGAAACGTTCTCAATAGGAGATAAAGTTGAGTGGACGGGGTACAGACCAATTGATGCACACATCTGCGCGTGGTTCCCTTTAGTGATTACGGCAATTATTGATGGCAAAGCACAGCTAGATATATGGGCAAATCCCGTCCCGCTAAATGAACTGGTAGCAGTTTAGAAAAAACGCACAAAAAAGGGTGAATGAATACATAAAACTAAATTTATAAAAAAATTTGTTTGGACGGAGTGCATCGAACAAACACGCACGTCCAGATCAAATTACTTACTTTTAGGTATGCATATTTCCCTGATCCCTATTTTTATCACTATTAAAATGAATCCCAATAAAAAAGTCGTAGAGGAAATTCAAAAACTCTTTGCCTTGAAATATTCCTAGAGATTGATCGCAACCTTTTTCATCTAAAAGGGGCTTCATCGCATAGTACGCAGGCTGAAAATTATACCAAGGAATAGTAGGCCATAAATGATGAACTAGGTGGTAGTTTTGTCCCATAATTAGGACATTAAGAACTTTGTTGGGGTAAACTCTGGCATTCTTCCAGCGATCGCGTTCGTGATGAGGGCGATGGGGTAGATAATCAAAAAATAGTCCTAATGCTAGTCCTACTATGTACGACGGAATAAACCAAAAGTTGAGAATGTAGCCTAAAAAGTGGTACTGAATCGAGATACAGAAAATAGTAACGATAACTAAGCGGCTTAAAAACCATTCTAGGAGTTCATGTCTGCGCCATAGTTGCCGCTTGAAGAAAAATACCTCGTGGGATAGAAAGCGAATCGGAGTTAGCCACAAGGGTCCACCTGTGGAAACATAATAATCGGGGTCATTTTCTGGGTCATTAACATGGGCGTGGTGCTGCAAATGTACCCGCGTAAACACAGGATAGGCAAAAGTTAATAACAGCGCACTGCAATGCCCTAAAATAGCGTTGATGACACGGTTGCGATGAGCGGATTGGTGACAAGAATCGTGAATCACTGTGCCACAAATATGCAAGGCAATTGTGTTAGTCACAAAGCAACACCAATGCGGCCACTCCCAAAGCCAGTAACCAATGTTTGATATCCCAAACATGGCGATCGCGGCTAAAAATATTAGCAACGTTGGATTAAACTCACTCGGAGGACTTAATAGCTCCTTCGGAACTGTCATTGGCTTCTGTGCCTCTGACATTAGCATTTTTAACTCCTTATTAATTTCAGTTATCGCGTGGTGTATGATACGCCCATTAAGATTTTAAAGTTTTGTGTAGCATAAGTCATTATGTTTTTGCAATTGATTTGCTAGAAAATAGTATAATTTGGAACACAAATTTTAATTTTAGGATACCAGTACGTAATTACAAAAAAACATTAGCCTTTTATTAACTATGGAGTGGTCACAATTTAATTTATATTTAAACATTATATCTAGCAAAACTTAAGTATATTTTTTTACATATTATTTAAGGCTAAAAATATCCAACGCCCAACACCAGGATCGTCAATGCACCCACAAGATTCTCGCCACCGCACAAAAATTGTCGCCACGATTGGCCCAGCCACAAACCAACCAGAGGTATTAAAAGCTTTAATTGAAGCAGGTGCAACAACGCTGCGGCTGAACTTTTCACATGGCACTCATGCTGAACATCAGCGCTGTGTACGTTTAATTCGGCAGACTGCGTTTGAACTGAATCAGCCAGTAGGCATTCTGCAAGATTTACAAGGGCCAAAAATTCGCTTGGGGCGATTTGAAACGGGTTCTGTGATAGTAAATAAAGGCGATTCGTTTACACTAACAAGTCGTCCTATTGTTGGCACTCAATTTATTAGCTGTGTCACTTACGATCTTTTAGCAGAAGAAGTACCCGCAGGTTCAAGAATTCTGCTTGATGATGGTCGAGTAGAAATGCGAGTAGAAGAAGTTGACCGCGTTGCCAAAGAGTTGCATTGTCGCATTGTTGTAGCTGGGGTGCTTTCTGACAACAAAGGTGTCAACTTTCCTGGCGTTTACCTATCTATTAAAGCTTTAACTGACAAAGATCGGCAGGATTTGATGTTTGGTCTCGATCAAGGCGTGGACTGGGTAGCGCTTTCTTTTGTCCGCAACCCCCAAGATATATTGGAAATTAAAGACATCATTTCCAGCGCCGGAAAGCAAGTGCCAGTAATTGCCAAAATTGAGAAACACGAAGCAATAGACCAAATGGAGGCGGTTTTAGCTTTGTGTGATGGTGTGATGGTTGCTAGAGGTGACTTAGGCGTTGAACTTCCGGCGGAGGACGTGCCAATCTTACAAAAGCGGCTGATTGCAACGGCAAATCGGTTAGGAATACCTGTAATCACAGCCACCCAAATGTTAGACAGCATGGTGAGCAACCCTCGACCGACGAGAGCAGAAGTTTCAGACGTGGCAAATGCGATTCTAGATGGCACTGATGCAGTGATGCTCTCGAATGAAACTGCCGTTGGCAAGTACCCAGTCGAAGCTGTAGCGACGATGGCGCGAATTGCCACTAGGATTGAGCAAGAACAATCGCTAGCAGCAATTCCTCCTAGTTATAAAGACCCCAAGCGTTCTGTTCCTAATGCTATTAGTCAAGCTGTAAGTCAAATTGCGGAGCAGCTAGGAGCAGCTGCTATCATGACACTGACGAAAACTGGCTCTACAGCCCGAAATGTCTCTAAATTTCGCCCCCAAATTCCGATTTTAGCAGTAACTCCTCATGTGGATGTGGCACGGCAATTGCAACTGGTGTGGGGGGTGAAACCCTTGTTAGTGCTAGACTTACCATCGACGGGTCAAACGTTTCAATCTGCCCTGAATGTAGCTCAGGAAAAACAACTGCTATCTCAAGGCGATTTAGTGGTGATGACGGCAGGAACGCTTCAAGGTGTAGCGGGATCAACAGACTTGATCAAGGTAGAAGTAGTAACGGCGGTACTTGGTCAGGGAATTGGACTTGGCCAGGGTTCTGTAAGTGGTCGGGCTAGGGTGGCTCACAGTAGCTTGGATATCGGTAAGTTTAATCATGGTGACATTTTGGTTGCACCACGTACAAGTGCCGATTTTGTGGAGGCGATTCGCAAGGCGGCTGGCATTATTACCGAAGAAGAGAGTTTGACGAGCCATGCGGCGGTAATTGGCTTACGTCTTGGTGTACCTGTGATCGTTGGAGTCAAGAGGGCAACGGAGGTTATTCGGGATGGAGCAATTTTAACTCTAGATATGCAACGGGGTTTGATTTACTCAGGTGCAGTGGGTGGTTAAGTTGTGAGTTATTCGGTTATTTAGATAGCAGGGGTGCATTCTTAGCAGAGGAGCAGGGGTAATGGCGACAATGAGCGATAGATATCGGTAAGCTTATCCTGGGAAGGTAGTAAGAGCGATCGCCTATAATTCACCTTACCGATAATACATCTGTTACATAAACAGCAACAGTCAAAAATGAAGTTCATTAGTAGGTAATACTGACATTAAAATTAGTTCAGGCTAAACAATGAATGGCTCGGCTGATCCACGACATAAACACGCTTTACTGTTAAGTGCCTTGTTAGGAGGTGTTGTCCTAACCAGTTGTGAAACTGGAATGGAAAATCGGGTTTCAGCACCACCATCTGCACCTGCAATATTATCTCAAAAAACCGCGTCGACAGCTAATTTGGTAGATGAAGCGCAGCGTCAGCCGCAGTTTGAGCCGCAAGTATCCCGTACTCAACTAATTAAAAAAGCTGCACTTACTCTTGTTGTTAACTCACTAGATAAAAGTATTCAAGAAGTTTTAGCGATCGCCAAACAACATCAAGGAGATTTACTGGGACTCGAAGACCAAAAGTCGCCAAATAATAGCGCCCGTCACACAGTCTCAATTCAAATCCGAGTACCTCAAAATCAGCTTGACACCACCCTAGACAAGCTAACTACGCTAGGAAGTGTCCAAAGTCGGACAATTACGGCTGAAGATGTTGCAGATCAGCTAGTAGATAATCAAGCTCGACTGCGAAACTTACAGAAAACAGAAAGTACCTTACTAGGAATAATGCAGCGCTCTGGCTCGGTGGGTGATGTATTAAAAGTTGCCCAAGAACTTAGTAATGTGCGGCAATCAATTGAACAGATTAATGCTCAACTCAAAAGCTTACAAAATCAAATTGCCTATTCTACTATTACTCTAAAATTAGAAGCAGCTGTTTCTACCACAACTTCTCAGCGTTCCTTAAATTCAGAAGTTCAAGAAACCTGGAATAACTCGACTTATTCACTAAGAGAATTTAGTTTTGGCTTGCTACGTTTGGGTATTTGGTTAATCGTTTATAGTCCGTATCTGCTACTTTTTGGTGCTACTATTTATGGCTATACTCGGCTACGGAAACCAAATTCACGATCAATAAATCAAGTATCAGAACCGCCTAACACTGATTAATGGGATTTTTGCTGTTATCTGTTTATTACCTTGAAAATGACATGGCAGCGATGTGGAGGTTTCCTCCCGCATATTAGCTGACACGATCGCCTAAAGGAATGTCAAGATCGAAGATATAGGGATAAGCATCTTCAGACTTGTATGTCACAACAGCACGAATCAATTGCTCAACATTATCACGACCGGACTAAATATGACCCTGAGACGATCGCAACTAAAAGTCAGGGTTTGGACTGGGATAAACAACCAGTACCGTTCAAGGAATACAAAATTGGCACTACCTTTGACTTAAAGCCATATCTTCAAGAAGAACCAGAAGTATTTGCGGACGATTCAGCCAGTGTTTGGTGGCGGCGGTTGTCGCGGCTGCTGTTTTGCAGCTATGGTTTGACAGCTAAAATGTCAACAATGGGTAATCCGATATATCTCCGCGCTGCACCATCAGCAGGTGGTTTGTATCCGGCTGAAGTATATTTAATTTCTCGTGGTACACCATTTTTAAGCGCTGGACTATATAACTATCAGCCTCAAACTCATTCCTTGATTCAATTTTGGGAAAGTGAGGTGTGGCAAAGTTTGCAAGCGGCTTGTTTCTGGCATCCCGTTTTAGATAGTACCCAAATAGCGATCGTCACAACTGCTGTTTTCTATCGTTCAGCTTGGCGCTATCAAGATCGCGCTTATCGCCGGATTTTTTTAGATACAGGGCATCTGCTAGGTAATATTGAGCTAGCAAGCGCTTTAAATGACTACCGTCCGCATTTAATCGGGGGTTTTGTAGATGAGACGGTAAATCGGCTACTTTACCTTGATTCCAACCAAGAAGGTGCATTAGCAGTAATTGGACTAGCAGACTTGCTTGATGTCAAACAAAACTTGCCAATCGCACAAACAGCTTTACCCTCTCCTACTCAAACTGACTATCCCCAGATTCCGGATGGTGAACTGCTGCAATACTTCCATAAGGCAACACAAATTGAGGAAGCGAAAGGTTATGAAGAATCTGCGCTTGCGCCTTCATTAGATAAATACAACTTTCCCTTTTGCTTGAAAGTTCCTACCACTACGTCTGCAATTGACTGGGGAGCAAATTTAGAACAGCTAGAAAGCACAATTCTGACGCGGCGTTCTACTCGTGCTTACAGTGGTGCTGATCTAACTTCGGATGAATTAAAAGCTTTACTCGATTTCACTTATCAACCACAGCACTACATTGATCAAGGTTTGGATGCAACACCAGACTATTTTGATTTGAATTTAATCGAGACGTTTATTGCGGTGTCTGGGGTAACAGGACTAGAGGAAGGTTGCTACTACTACGCACCAAAAGCTCAAGAATTGCGGCAAATTCGGTTTAAAAACTTCCGGCGAGAGTTACATTACCTGTGTTTGGGGCAAGAACTCGGTCGGGATGCGGCGGCGGTGCTATTTCACACAGCAGACTTAAATACAGCCGTTGCCAAGTATGGCGATCGCGTTTATCGTTACCTCCATATGGATGCTGGACATTTAGGACAACGGCTAAATTTAGCCGCCATTCGCCTTAATCTAGGTGTAAGCGGCATCGCTGGCTTTTTTGATGATCAGGTTAATGAAGTGCTAGGCATTCCAGATAGTGAGGCTGTTTTATATATCACCACATTAGGGCGATCCAGATAAGCTGTTAGTCATCTAATAAAGGTCGTTTAAACAGCAGGGGTGCAAAGGAGAGGATTTCACGAAAAACACAATATGCAACTTACCCCTCTTTTGTCAGTTTCCGAAATCAACAAGTAGTAAATAAAGCCTTTCATCCAGAAAAATAAAACGGTTTGAATTGATTCATTGCACTAATCAGGTGATTAAATCCAAGTAATAAGTTGGAGTTGGGTAAAATATCTAACCAAGGAGAAACTAACCAAAA
>JAESFL010001120.1_pt1 | contig 10824 bp, 10 predicted proteins | sample 9269401 | NCBI WGS metagenome assembly JAESFL01 (sample SAMN14506025, study PRJNA617098) | algae metagenome | isolation source: Gloeocapsa sp. UFS-A4-WI-NPMV-4B04 and co-occurring heterotrophs from desert... | place: USA: Utah | collected 2006-10-01 | reverse complement strand
AACTCGTCCATGTAGGTCGAGGCGACGTGGGCATTCCTGCCCCGGTTCAAGGAGAACACCGGCACCTGGATGAAGTCGTAGCCGTTCCTCGCGTATTCGGCGTAGATCCGGAACGTTCTTGGGTCGATCACATCCTCGCTATCATGCAGGACAGCGATGTCCGGGCAGTCGTTCCTGCTGAAGACCTGATTGAACATCTCATTTAGCATCTGCCCCTTTGAGGTCGGCCCATCGAGCGTATTGACGATCACCTGGACGCGATCCGGGTATTTTGCCTCCAGTTCTTTGGCGACCCGCAGCGTTCCTGTGTCGTTAGGGTAGACGCCGAGGAAGAGGCTCACTGCTGGATCGGTGATACGGCGGAGGTTCCCCTCGACCATTTTCCCGAGAACATCTTCCTCGTGCCAATTGGCGACAAAGACTGCGATCCGGGGGAGCCCGGATTCGGACCCTACCGGGGACAGGCCCGGCACTCCAAGCCTGACGATGCCGAGCGCCGCGATGTCGATGAAGGCATCGTCGATGGAGGAGAGGCTGATCAGCACACTCATGAGCAGCGTGAAGCTGAGTAGTATAAAACCCGAGTCCAAGTTCTATCTCCGGCCCGTTCGTATACGGCTCGGACCTACGGCGACGCTGAAGGGCGCCATAAAGGGAAAGTGGATTGTGATGCGATATTTATGGGGATGAGGCGCGCAACTTTCACGCGAGGCGCAGGTGCGACATTCGCGCGCATCGAAGGCTTGCTGAAACCTTGGAATCAGGTCCCTCTGCTTGTTCAAGTGTGCTACTTTTTTGCTGCAAGGATCGCCCGCGCAGGAGGGCACACTGGGGCCGCACGATTAGGGAAGGAGTGCTTCTCTATGCCGCCGGAATCCTGCTCCCACTCCCTCGAGAGCCGGTTGGTACACCGCGTTTGCTTCAGAGCGGACACTTTCGATGCCCGAAACGGGTCGAAAGCGGCGGTTCAGTGCGTGCCGGCCCAAGGTCGGCTCATGGCGCATCAATGCGAAAGCGCAAATACTCCGCGTCTGTGCACAAGTCATTTTACCCGCTAGCGCACATGTTCCATTTATGTTCCAAGCCTTGTCGTCGCCTATGAAGCAGGCGATCTGCCGAACCCGACGCCTGCCGAGTGCTCCCAATCCGTCGAGCCAGCCGCGTCGCCGCGCCCAATCCAGCTCTTACGCTGACGGCCAGCCCCCCAGTGGCTCGGCCGTGGGAGATCTCGCATGCTCGCTCCATCCTCTTTGCTTCCATCCACGGATCCGCGTGCCCATGACGGCACATCCTCCGACCAACTCGCACGTGCCTTCCTGCAACAACTCGCCCAGGACGAACGCAAGCGCCTCAAGGCCGACCAACGCTCCAACCCGTTCGGCTTCGGGGATGACCCTCTTCTCGACGAGGACGACGCCATCGAGCAAATCGTCGTCCAGGATGAAGAGAACCGACCGGAGGCCACGCATGTCCCGGTTCCAGCGGATCTCGCCGCCGTGGCCGTTATGCTCGCTCGCGCGATCGAGGCAGAGCCCGGTCTTGTTCGCCGGCTGCGCCGCGAGGCGCCCGTCGTCACGCTCGCCACGCACGTGACCGATCTTGTCGAACCTGTCCGCATCGTCGCGGAGAAGTGCCTGTTCCGGGCAGACACGAAGGTCGTAGAACTCTCGAGCGGGAGAGCCCGTGAGCTGACCCGCAGAAATGCCGCCCTGTTCGTCTGCGATGGGGTCGGTCGCGACGCTCGGCCCGAGAAGGGCAATGATGTGATCGGCACCGCACTGCATGTGCGGGTTCCGATCGTTGGAATTGCCCCGGATCCGAAGCGTCAACTGCCGCGCGACCTGATGCGCTCTGCCGAACACCGGATCACTCTGCCGAGTCTGGATCAGGCTGGACTCGCACTCGTTGTTGAAGCCGTGGTCGGCAGCCGGCCATCGCGGGGGATCGATCAGGATCTGCTGCGCATGATCGACATCGTTGATCTGCCCGTCGCTCTCCGGAGGGCGACGTCCTCCGATTCATGCATCGAAGCGCTGGAGCGCATCGTTGCAGCCAAGGCCGACTATCTCGGCGAAGGAACTGCACTGGAGGAGCTTGACGGCTACGGCGAGGCCAAGACCTGGGGGCTCGCCGCCGCGTCCGACCTGCAAGCCTACCGGAGCGGCCAGTTGAGTTGGGCCGAATTCGACCATCGCGGCCTGCTGCTCTCGGGGCCGCCTGGCGTCGGCAAAACGAGCTTTGCCCGTGCGTTGGCAAAATCTGCACGCGTCCCGCTGGTGGGGACCTCGGTCGCAGAGTGGAACAGCGCCGACTACCTGTCGGGGACGCTCCAGGCGATCCGCAAGGTCTTCGCGCAGGCAAAGGCGCAAGCACCCTGTATCCTGTTTATCGACGAGATCGACGGCATCTCCGACCGTGGGCAGATTCGGGGCGAATATGTGCAGTACTGGACCCAGATCGTGAACCTATTCCTCGAGCTGCTCGCCGGGGTGGACGAGCGGCCTGGCGTTGTGGTGGTGGCCGCCACGAATTACCCAGAAAAGATCGATCCCGCCGTGAAGCGAGCGGGACGTCTGGACCGAGAGATCGCAATCGCGAAACCGGATACGGCGGCTCTAGCCCAGATCTTCCGCCACCATCTCGGGCGCGAGATTCTGCCGAGCGCGTCGATGCTGCCGCTGGCCTTGGCGGCTCGCGGCATGACGGGGGCGGACGTCGAGGCCTTCATTCGGCGTGCCAAGGGGACGGCGCGCCGTAAAGCCAGAGCCGTGACTGTTGACGATGTACTGGCCGAGGTTCGACAGGGGCGCCGTCCACTCCCGGCCACCATCAGGCACCGCGTCGCCGTCCATGAGGCAGGGCACGCGGTCGTCAGCCACGCCCTTGGCTTCGGCATGCTCACGGACCTCTCCCTGCACGACAATGGCGGGCAGGCCTGCCTGCAACTGGCTATGGAGGGAGCTGCGACCCTGCACGAGCTGGAGGCGGCCATGGCGTCGCTCCTAGCCGGCCGGATCGCGGAGGAGATCGAACTCGGTGCAGGGTCGATCGGCGCAGGCTTCGGCGCGAACTCCGACCTCGCGATGGCGACGGCTATCGCACGCGACATCGAGTTGACATTCGGCCTCGGGCAACTCGGGAACGTGCATGTGGAGGCTGCGGCTGACACAGTCCTGATCGCGGGCGTTCTCCCGGCTGTCGTCGAGCGCCTACGGCACGCGAGCGAGCGAGCGAGAAGAATCCTAACTGAGCGCAGATCGGCACTGCAGGCGCTCACAGGAATGCTTGAGGAAAGCGGCTACCTTTCCCGACACGAGATCGACCTCGCGCTAAAGACGGAGACAGACTGCGAATCCGACGTGTGTTCCACGACTGCCGCAGAGGTGTTGTGATGTTCGCGCTGATGCCTGACGCTCCGGACTTGGGCGATCTGCAGCCGCTTTCCGACGCAATCGACACGCTCTGCAAGATCCTCGAAAGCGATCGCGAGACCGTCATCGCTGGCTTAGCCGAGATCGTGCGGAAACGCGCGGAGTTCGAGGACCTCAGGATGATGTCGGTGGATCGTCGAAGCACTCGACGATAGGCTTGTCATCCGAGCAACTGGACGATCAAGCAAATCTTCGCTGCGAAGCTAAGCTGTCACCTTGGCGAAGGGAATGGCTAGAAAAGCCGATCGGTTCCGCCCTTATCCGAGGGCGGAGCCTTACCGGGAGGGCACCCAGCTGGCACCAGCTCCCGTCAAAGGGAGGACAAGGCAGGTGTGCTACTTCTTGCCGCGAGGAAGGACGACGGGAGAGACCTTCACCTTGGGCGGAGGCTTCTTCTCAATCGCCTCCGTCGAGAGCTTCTGTCTTCTGACCTTTTGAACAACATCAATGGTATTGGCCGAGGAGGTGCGCGGTGACACGCCTGTGGCGGTCCTGCCTTGACGCTTCCCCTTGATTTCAATGGTGACCGTCCGCTGCCTCACGCTACGTGGGAGTTCAGGAGGCTCCTCCTGCAATGGATCGTCATCGGGCCTGTTCTTAAATCCCATGTGCGCGGATCCATCCGACCGTGCTCGCCGACACTCGCTTCGCTCCTATCGGACGGCGCTGTACAAGGCGTTACCGTTCCTTCGAGTGGCGACGTTTCAGCCGGTTCTGAAGGTACGGCTTTGGAGTGGGTTCCGACGACAGGTGCACCGATCGGAGCCGACATGGGAGCGCAATCCCTGATGACGGGCCGCCAGCATGACGCCTGACGAATTCAAAATGGCGCTACGCAGACTTGGCCGGACACAGATCGGCTTCGCTCTGGAGATCGGCGTCTCTCGTCGCACCGTCCACCTCTGGGCCGAGCGGGGCCCCCCAGCGTATGCGGTCTATCTGCTGACACTAATCGAACGGTATGGCGTGCATGCAGCGCAGAACGATCAGGCAACACCGATCCCCACAGACCCTGCTCGCGTCCTGAGTGGTATGTATACGCAAGCTCTCTCAACCAGTGACGGGCCTAGCTTCGTTGGCGCAGTCGAGCTTTGGCTACAGAGGCACAAGAAGGGCCAAATTTAGCCCACAGAACATTTTGCCACGACAGCAAAAATTCGAAGCCTGCAGAATAACTTACACAACTCTGCATTTATGAACCAAGCCATTGATTACGCATGTTAATGTTTCAGCTCACTGTCAGAAATGGATCGCGCGATGCCCGTTATCCACCGTATCTAGCCGGCGAAGACATGCGAGAGCGCTTGCAAAAGGGGCATTTATAGCCCCCTTATCGCCGCAAGCCGGCAAGCAGGAGCTCGGCCATTCCCCTTGGTCCGCGAACGGGATCTAGCAGGAAACAATAAATGACACGGCTGATATCTGCATAGATGGGCAGTTACGCTGCGCTTCCCGTCCATGCGAAACCGATCCAGGACGGTCAGGCAATGCTACAATTATCATCGCGACATCCGTTATCAAATATCGGTCGCGAACCAGATGCACGATATCCAGGATTTCGAGGCGGCGTGTGCCGCTCCCCGATTCGCTATCGGCATCGATGGCATCGTGATCTCCTCATTCAGGTGGCCCTCGATCCCGACATCGATGCGATGGAGCCCGCCAAGATGGACGTTCCCGGCTCGCTCGCGTTCGTCGTTCGACGGGCGTCCAGCCGGATGCTCGTCGTCGGCGTCCACGACCGCTCGCCCCGACCGGAGATCGTCGCCCGGGAGCCGGCCGTTCTCGTCTGCAGGGCGACTGTCTTGATGGAGCCCTTCTTGAGCGACGCCCGCGCGGTCTGGGCGACGCGACATTGTCCTATCGCTGCCAGCGACCGCGTCAGGATTCTGGCCCACCTCGACCGAGTCTCGGAGGCGGAGTTGCGCGATCTGGCAGCCCTCATCAGGGAGCCCGCCGACGGTGTCGAAACCGTCCTCGGCATGGCCTGCGCCGGCGAACTCTCAGTCTCGCTTTCGGACGGCATCTGCCCGCAGACAAAGGTGCGGAGACGGCGTGCGCGACCCGTAGTTGACGTGGACGCCCATCCTTGAACGGTTGATCCCGCCCTGCAGTTGTCCACAGAAACCAAGCGGACAACCTACTGCCGCGCCGATTTCCTCTTGTCTTAGGAAATCGAGCCTGGCTGTCTGATCAACGCGGTCGCCCGTCATCACTCCTTGGTAGGGAGTGCGTCCTTTGGGACTCGGGTGATAGATGGGGATTGCCACTCCCCAGCGATACGCAGTCGCATCCGCCCCGGCGGCCTGCGGCCAGAGACCGACTACCTGCGTCGCCAAACAGCCACGCTTCGGTCCGGACCAGGGCTCTTAAATCTCAATCTGCATTATTAGCCTCGCAGCACAGTGCATCTGCATGGATACACTGTGCGCGAACTATGAAAATTTGTTCGATACGGAGAACGAGATGAAAATCTAGAAATGAAAGGGGCGCGATGTCACCATCGCACCCCGTTTGAATTGGAACTGTCGCCGACCGGCCTACGAAACCCTGGCTACTGTTCCACCCACCAGCAGGATCCTCTCGGATCTGATGCCCGACCGAACCTCACCCCTTACGGGGAAGAGGAAGGCAGAGTCGTGCCGTCCAGCACGCCTCACGGTGCCATCAGCCGAGGGCTCCTGCAAGAGCCGCCGCCGTGACGGTCGAGCGCTATCCACAGCCGCATTCAAGCGGCAGCCTCCGCGCCGACAATCGCCGCATCGATGAACAGCCCGATCCGGACCAGCGGACCTCTCAGTCCCGGTCGATGGGATGGCTTTGCCATAGTTGACCCGATCCATGGATCTCGAAACCTCGATTTCGACCCTACCGGCGTACCTGCCGGCTTTCGCGCCGGCCTTCTGGAACGATCCCGACGCGAGCGACGGATACCGCCGCCCCTCCACCCGCTCGCGTGGCTCGGCCCGTGCTTCTCTGGCCGTCGGCTCTGGAGACGTCCTCCGCATCCTGCATGTCGAAAGTGGCCTCGAATACAATTGGGCCGTCGTTATCGACGGCCTGATGAATCCGCAGTACCTGGTCGAGCAACCGGACACGGTACATTTTTACGACTTCGATGGAACGCTGCGCCAGCACACCTTCGACTTTTTCCTGCTGACGAGTACTGGACGGCGGATCTACATACAGGTCAAGCCGATGGAGATTGTCGAACGGCATCTCTGGGAACCGACCATCGAGCTGATCGCGTCGCAGATGTCGGTGGACGACGTCGACGAGGTTCTGCTGCTGACGGACGCGGAACTGCACCCCGACACTATCGCGAATGCGAAGCTACTACGCCATGTGCGCCGTTGCTTCCCCCTCGAAGCGGAGAACGTTGTCCTCGACCTCGCAGAAAACTCTTCCGGCTTCGCGACGATCGGCGACCTGGTCGCATCGAGCGGTCTCGATGGGATCGCCTTCGTCGCCGCCCTGCGCTTGGTCGACTGTGGCCGTCTCGTCGTCCTGGACGAAGGCCGTATCGGATACGGAAGCCGTGTCCGCGTCGCGGAACCCGCTCCCGGCGAGACGGAGGCCGACGTCTAATGGCCGCCCGCAATCCGCTCGCGAAGATCACCCGGCTCGATCTCGATGCCAGGATCCACGGCTTCGGAGACGTATGGCGCCTGAGTAGGTCGACGCCGAAAGGTCATTGGCTCTCGCAGGTATATGATCCCGCGTCGAAGATGTTCGTCTCCCATCTCGACTACAACACGGAGTCGCAGCGGACGGACTTCCATTACGAGCCCAACTTCTTCCGCATCGACTGCGTCCTTGAGCGCAGCAAGAAGCATCATCTCTCGATCGCCCATCTGCCCAAGAAGGATCAGGCCGACGTAATATTCAAGATATACTGCATCCAAAAGTTCTATGAGTTGCATAGAAATGGTCAGGTCGATCGGAGCACGAAGGGCTTTGACTTAGCCGTCAAACTCATCGCCGACGAATTGGGGCTCGTCAAATCACGCGTCAACTGGAACGTTAACGATCCTAGTCCAGCACCAAAAAAACGTGGATGCCGAAACAACGTCAAAGTCATCCCTAGTGGATCGTCGCTGCGGCGCTGGATCGAGCGGCTCGAGGCGTGCGACTGGGACCTGACGGCGCTCCGGGACGGCAGGCACAACTCCGGCAACACCAGGGGCTGGTTCTCGGACGAGACCTACGATCTGCTGGACAAGTTCGCCCATAAGTTCGCCAGCGCGAAACGCCCCACCCGGATCGAGATCTACGAACGCTTCGAAATCGCGTTCAGATGGCAGAACAGACGGTTCAAGCGCGGGGGGCGCGAGCCCGACCACAAGCCGAGCTTTTCCCGCTTCTGCCTGGAGGTCGCGAAACTCGATCGTTTCGAGGTCGATCTTGCGCGTCTGGGGCGCGACAAGGCCCACCGCAGGTGGAAAATTCTCGGCATCGGACAGGACGTCACGCACGCGCTCGAGCGCGTCGAGATGGACTTCTACAAGGTCGATTTGCATGTCGTCTTCGCCGACACGAAGATCTGGCAAAGCCTGTCGCCGCGGCTGCGCGCGCAGATCGAGCGCGGCTCCTGGTACCTCTGCATCGCACTCGACGTAGCGACGCGATGCGTTCTCGCGATGAGGCTGGCGAAGCAGGAGGACGCGAGGGTCGCGCTCGAAACGCTGCGCATGATCTACCAAGACAAGAGCAGCATCGGCCATGCCGCCGGTGCTCTCACGCCCTGGGATCAGCACGGGCCGCCCTGGCAGTTGGCGACGGATCAAGGTTCGGCATTCGTCAGTACCTTCTTCCAGAGTCGCGCCCTGTCGCTGCTCATGGACGTGTTCAATCCACCGGCGGCGCAGCCGCAACTCCGCGCCTTCGTCGAACGGTTCTTCAGGACGGTGAAGGAGGGTCTCCTAAGCCGCTTCGAGGGCAATACCGGCGGAAGCGTCGCGGAACTTGGAGACTACCCAGCTCAGATGCGGGCTGTGCTGACGGTCGACCAGTTCGCCGATCTACTCGTGCGCTGGTGCGTCGATGTCTATCACAACAAGCGGCATGCAGGCCTGGGCGGCGAAACGCCTCGCGACGCATGGATTCGGCTCACGAAGCTTATGCCGCCGGGACCGGCACCGGATCGCGACCGGGTGCGGATCAGCTTCGGGATAGATCTCACCAGAACGACGCGGAGGACAGGCCTCCGCATTCTGGGCTTGGATTACAGCTCGGAGAAGCTCCAGGCCCAGTGCCGCAAGCAGGGCGATGCTGAGGTCGAAATCAAGCTCGATCCCTACAACCTTGGCGCGATCTCCGTCCGCTTCGATCCGAGAAGCACGGACTGGATGACCGTACCGTGCCGGACCAGGTTCATGGAGGGGCGCCGTCTCCGCGACTGGCTTTCGGCTTCCGAGGAACTCGCGCGCCGGTTCGATGATGTCGCGCAGATGAGATGGCCGATCGTCCTCGCGGCGATCGAAGCAATCGAACGTACACACAAGCATGCCGTTGGGATCGCGCAGATCGGCGACGAGCAGTACGACGCCGATGAGATTGCACTCCACGAGCGCAAGCTTAAGCTCGGCTTCGCGGTTCCGCCGTCCGACGATGGCATCGGCGCGGCATCGGCGACTTCGGGCGGAGTAGCGGCACCTGCGGCTCGGACGGGCACGCTGCCGACGAGCTTCGCGCTGCCAGGCAGCCGCAGCTTCGCCGCCGGCGCTCCGCGCGCCACCAGCCCCGTGCAGCAGCCTGAACCCAATTCCCTAATCCGGGCGACGCCCGCAGCTGAAGCTCCGGTGTCCGACCGGCCGGCTGCTCCGCCCGACCAGCCCTGCGGTCCGAATGACCCGACGCCCGGCGAGGACGCCGCACCTCAGCCCGCGCGCCGTTCGGATGCAACCGAGCCCGCCCGGCCGCACCGAAGGCAGTCCACCTGGAAACTGGAGAAGTAGCATGTCCACCGAAATCGATATCCTGGCCGGCGACCGTCGCGCTCCGATGTCCCCTGCCCTGCGCCGCGATCTGATGTCCGGCGTGCGACGTCAATTCCTGACGACCAGCTCCTTCGAGCATCTATCGATGCAATTCGACAGAATGCTCGAACTCCTCGACCCGGCGATTGACGGCCTTAACGGACCGTTGTCCGACGCGACGGACGGCAGCGGCGGCGCGGCCGAGTGCACGGGTCGGCTCGCAGCGGACCTCGACGAGCAGCCTGTCGACGAGGTCGACGACCTCGGCGGGCAGCTCAACGACGATGTCGACGACATGGACGACGACGCTCTCATGCCGGAGGGCCGGATCCTGGTGCTGACTGGTGAGAGCGGCGCAGGTAAGACGCGTGCCCTCAAACGTCTATTCCGTAAACGCCACGACAAACTCGGGGGTCGGCTCCTTTCGATTACCGCACCGTCGCCCTGCACCCTTATGCAGCTCGGGCGTACGCTTCTTCCGCAGCTGGGGTATCCGATCCAGCGCGACAGGAAGGAGCACCTGATCTGGGAGGAAGTCAGGCGCCGGCTCGAGACGGAGGACAAGCGGGTGCTGCACATCGACGAGATGCAGCACATCACGCAGACCGCGAACATCGACCAGCAGAAGCGCATCCTCAACACAATCAAGAGCTTGGTGCAGCGTCGCCGCGATCCGATGATCCTCGTTCTCTCCGGCACCTGCGACCTCGCGGACTTCCTGCGTACCGATAGGCAGGTGACGAGGAGATGCAGGTTCGTGGAGTTCGGCCGCCTGACGCTTCCCGAGTCGACGGATCCCATCGCGGAGACAATTGAGAATCTCGTGGCCTCCACGCCTCTTACGATCGAACCCGAGGTTGCCGACGAGCTGGCTGGCCGACTCGTGCACGCGGCGAACTACGCGCTGGGCATCGCGATCGAGCTGACCTGCGAGGCCATCGAGGAGGCGCTGCGCTTCGGAGATACGCACCTCCTCCCAGACCACTTCGCGACCGCGTTCTGGTTGCGCACTGGTTGCCAGAACACCACGAACCCGTTCCGGGTCCAGCACTGGACCGATACGGATCCCACGCAGGTCTTGGATCGCCCGCGCACCGACGTCGATCCGCAGAAGCCGGCGCCGAAGCCTCACACAGCGCCGAAACCGCACAAGGCGGCGAAGCCGAAGCGGGGACGGGACGGCAGGACGGCTCAAGGCTCGAAATGAAACTTTTTAAGGCACGGCTTCGCCCGTCGCTGCCGCATCTGGCGGGGGAGGCTCCGGCCTCCTTCGTCTCGCGGCTGGCACAGCTCCATCGGTCGTGTCCGTCAATGAGGTGGAAATTCGGGGTGGAGTTGGAGCGGCCATCGGTCAGGCGGCCTGAGGTGGAATTGCTGTGAGGGTGTCGTCGAGCAGGCTCGGGGTGAAGCCAGCC
>JAESFL010001119.1_pt1 | contig 10849 bp, 9 predicted proteins | sample 9269401 | NCBI WGS metagenome assembly JAESFL01 (sample SAMN14506025, study PRJNA617098) | algae metagenome | isolation source: Gloeocapsa sp. UFS-A4-WI-NPMV-4B04 and co-occurring heterotrophs from desert... | place: USA: Utah | collected 2006-10-01 | reverse complement strand
CCTCAACAGCCTCTGTCATGACGCTTCTCACCATTGCCGAAAGTCGTACGTCCCGAGTTCCCGCCGCTCTTGGCCAGACATTTCATGATCTGCTTCAATCCCCGGCTGGCTTCCGCCTCCACCGTATGTTCGGGAAGTCGCATGCGCTGGGCAATCTCCTTCTGTGACACGCCTTCGATCTTTCTCAGCCGGAAGATTTCGCGGCATCGCTCAGGAAGCTGGTCTATGATCGAGAGGACCTTTTCGAGCTGCATTCGTGCGCCGACTTGGCATTCGGGCGAGGGTGCAGAATCGGCCAGCATCAAAGCCTCCACTTCGCTCATTGCTTCGATCCGGACGATCTGCTCGCGTCGCAGGCGCTGCAGCATCACGCTCCTCGCCGTTGTGAAAAGATAAGCGCGTCCGCTGCGGATGTGACTTACGCTCTGGAGAGCAGCCAAGCGCACATAGGCCTCCTGAACGACGTCGTCGATTTCATGGGTGGGTGTCCCGACCCGCCGCAGCCAGGCGCGAAGGTCGGCCTCGTGTGGAACGATATTGTTCCCCACCCAGGCGACCACCTCGCGGTTGCATCTCACCCCGCCACTTCCTCGTCAGAACCTGCCCAAGAACCTTAGATGCACGGCAGACGCATTTCCGACGAGAAAATCACAAGGCAGACGAAAAGTTATCGAGCAGTTTCTGCTGGAGGTGAACGCGTGCATTGGACCGCCTGAGGCGATCTCCACTACCCACCCGCCTCGGCGCATCCGTTAGACTGGCCGTCCCGCAAATGCTGGTCGAACCAGGCGAAGACGCGCGTCCACAGATCCTTCTGGTTGGCCGGGCTCTCGGGCCAGTGCCCTTCCCCCATATAGACTAAGAGGCAGGCCGGCTTTCGCAGCCGATAAAGTCCTGAATACATTGCCTGGTACTGCCAGAGCGGAAAGATATCCATGTCCGAGTGGATCATCATGATTGGCGCGGTGACCTTGTTGGCGTGCATGGTGGGGCTGTTCTTGACGTAGATGTCGGGCGCTTCCCACAAGGTTTTGCCGATCGTGAATTCGCCCCCGGCGGGTGGATCGTAGCGCACCGTGCTCGAGGCGTAGGGCACATTCTCAGGAAAGAGGAGATGGCGGTAGTCGGCGCCAAGATAGTGCCCGGGGAGGTCGGACCATCCCTGGCTCGACACGATGGCTTTGAACTGCTTCATCTGCGTTGCCAGCCAAAGCGAGGAAAAGCCTCCCTGGCTGGTTCCCCAAAGCCCGATGCGGTTCGGGTCGACATAGCCTGCAGCGACGCTCGCCTCGATTCCCTTGCCGATCGTTGCCGCCATACCGGCGATCGGCCCTTCTGGTCGTCTGATGGACTCCGGCGGATTGCCAAGCCAAAGCACGACGAAGCCGCGAGCTGCCAGCAGGTCCTCGACGCTCCCGATGTTCACGCTTGGTGGCGAGCATTGACCTCGGACGCCCGGATAAATGTTGACGATCGTCGGGTATCGGCGCCCCTGGACATAGCCAATCGGGAGGATCACGCAGCCGCTGAGCGCCTCCCCTTTGGCGCCCCGATACGAGATCGGTCGACGTTCGGCCAAACGGACCTGCTCCAGATGCCGATTGAGTTGCAGGACAGCCTGGTCTCTGACCTCATTGCGCAGGAGGATCCGCGTGCTGTTCTTGGCATCTTCAGCGACCAAGGCCGTGCCAGCCGGCGCCATGGCGAGCAGAGTTTCCGCAGGTGCGGCCTTGACGACGACGGGAGCGCCCGATCCCCGAAGGTCCGGAAGCAGGTAGGATGTCGACCCGACCCGCGTCCCGATCAGGGCAACTGATTTTCGCGCGTCACCCAGTCTGACGGTCGGCGGAAAGGCAAGGCTGAGATCGTCATAATTGCCATCCAAAGCCGCCGCGCGGCGCCCGTCAGACGACAAACGCCACAATCGGCTATCTCCGATGATGAACAGGGAGTCCCCTGCTGCCGCGGCGGCAATGGGAGAGACCGACGTCAGCCCCTGTGTCAGGGGCATCGCCGCGGCGCCGGGCCGCAAGAGGTGCCAGCCGACGCCCGGCGCGGGTCCAAAGCGGAGATGGTCGCGATGGGTGAAGGTGGGCGGTGCCTCCGCGTTGCTCAGAGCACGCGCTGCGACCGCGATCCCGTCCCCGAGCCAGACCGCCCTTTCCGGCCGCGGGAACCAGCCGCGCTCCCGCTCGGAAGCGAGGTCGAGACCCGTATGCGGCCAAGCCGACACGCGCCGCTCACGCGCATCATACACATGGTACAGGCCGAACTGGGACGTCTTTGCGGGATCCCAAGCAAAGAAGGCTAGTCTGTCTCCGCGCGGAGCCCATTCGAGGCTTCCGAGCCCCACCGTGAACCCCGTGCTTGAGAAGATCGACGCGTTGGTCGATCGGTCGAAGATAACGAGCTGGAGCCGGCGATCCGACGTCCAGTCGAGATTCAGCGTCGCCGGCGGCTGGCCGCCAGTATGTTGCCGAAGCGCGGCAACGTAGCGACCGTCCGGCGAAAGGCGCAGATCGGAAAAGAGCCCTACCGAGACCACGACGGATCGGCCGGTTCGCACGTTCGCCCGCACCAGCGAGCCGGGGCGAGGCTGTCTCCCACCCCCGTCGGCCCTGCTTTCGGAGGCAACAACGGATGGGTTGCGTCCGGCCCAGCTCCGCTCCCAAAGGTGGGAGAGTTTGCGCGCTGCCTCGGCCCGGCCGAACAGGTCGAACGGCTGCTCGCCTCCGACGCGGGCCGGATAAAGTATGTCCTCGTTCGACAGCCAGACGGGCATGAAGTCGGTGCGTTCGTGATATTCCGGACCCTCGGAGAAGCGCACGAACCGCCTCGTGACGAAGTCATAGGCGCCGAGCCCGATCTTCCTGTCCTTGATCCAATAGATCAGCACCCGCCTTGAATCCGGAGAGAAGGGACCGAGAGCATAGGTTTCACCCGGCTCGTTGATCAGTGGCTGCGCCTGACCGCCGGAGCGGAGATCGATACTGAGCAGGTCGCCGCTCTTCGGTCCGAGCGTCAGATCCTGAGCAAAGTCGCGCCTCGCGCTGGCGGCTACCGTTCTCACCAAGAGCATGTATCGACCATCGGGGGAGGCTGCAGCGCTGGGGACGCTTTGCAGCTGGTGAATGTCATCGACGGTGAGAGGCCGCGAAGCTTCGGATCTGCCTGCGAAGGTCAGCAGAAAAATGGTAAGAGCTAGGATCACGATCGGAGACAGGCCTCGGCCCGGCCGGGGCGGCAGGCGAGAGGCCGTGCGACGTGGTTCCGAGGAGCCACCACCAACCCGCTTGGAACCGTAGTTTGAAATGAACATCTCGACCGCCCTTCCACATCCCAAAGGCTAGATGTTCGGCGGACTGATTTCCGACCCGGGATGTGTTGAGGACGGGGCTGCTGCATCCACGAGCGGGCTCAGGACTCCCTTCCTCTATCCGTTCAACATCACAGGTGAACCTGCAGTCAGCCTTCCGTGCGGGCTTAGCCCGGATGGCTTGTCTATTAGCCTGCAGGTTTGTTGGTCCGGCTCACGATGATGCGACGGTGCTCAGCGCTGCGCGGGCAATCGAGTCAACCTCTGCCAACAGCACGCACCATTAAAGTGAACGACAAGCGTGTCGGCGGTTTTGACTCGACATCCCACAAAGCGAGTCGACGCCGGTACGCAGAGGGCTGTCTCCGCCTGCTGGTCTTGACGGCAGGCCTGCGACGGCGATCTCCTGCGATTATCCCGAGGCCGCGCCTCAAGCCCCGCAGGCGCCACAGCCGCTTGGAACTCAGAATTCAGGCATCAGGTCCGGGCCCGAACTTTCGTTGAGCGCACGCGCCGCCACGACCTGCGGCATAGACCCCGATCCGTCACGGGAGACGTCGACCACCGGGTTGGCGCCGTCGTCGGCCTCGACATCCGGCGGCTCGGGCTGCGCGTGATTTGCCATTTCCAAGCAACGCTCGAATTGCCTGCCCTGCTGGAGACCGCCCTCCCCGGCTATCGACCAATACTCAGGACATCGGCGGATCGGTTCGCCAGGAGGTGCGCGGCCGCTCCAGTCGTCCGACCGCGGCCGGGGACAGTCGGCGTAGGGGACGCCGGCCAGAACCGGTACCGGAAGCACCCGGGAGATGAAGTTGCAATCCTCGTAATAGCGCAGCTTCGTCGCCCGGATTGGCGGGAGACCCGAGACGAGGACCAGCTCATCAGATGATGGAAGCTGCATGACCTCGCCCGGCGTCAGCAGCGGCCGTGACGTTTCCTGCCGGCTGACCATGACATGGGCCAGCCAAGGTGCCAGACGATGCCCCGCATAATTCCGCATCGCCCTCTGCTCGGTCGCCGTGCCGAGCGCGTCCGAGATGCGTTTCGCCGTGCGCTCGTCGTTCGCGGCGAAGGCGACCCGCACGTGACAATTGTCGAGGATGGCATTGTTCTCGCCATAGGCCCTGACGATCTGGTTGAGGCTCTGCGCGATCAGGAAGGCGCGCACGCCGTAGCCCGCGACGAAGGCGAGAGCCGTCTCGAAGAAGTCCAGTCGCCCGAGTGCGGGGAATTCGTCCAGCATCAGCAGCAACTGGCAACGCGGCTGCGGTGCTGCGCCGGGAAGCCGCTCCGTCAGACGGCGGCCAATCTGATTGAGCAGAAGCCGGACCAGAGGCTTGGTCCGCGAGATGTCGGACGGCGGCACCACCAGGTAGAGCGAGAGCGGATGTTCGCCCTCCAGAAGATCCGCGATCCGCCAGTCGCAGGACGAGGTGAGCGCTGCCACGATAGGATCGCGATAGAGGGCAAGAAACGACATTGCTGTCGAAAGCACGCCCGATCGCTCATTTTCAGACTTGTTGAGCAGCTCGCGGGCGGCCGAGGCGACCACCGGATGGGACACGGGAGCTTCAGCAATGCCGAGGTGGTTTGCGGTCATCATCGCTCGAAGTGTGGCGACGAACGGCCGCGCTGGGTCGGAAAGGACCGCCGCGACCCGAGCCAGCGTCTTCTCCTCCTCGGCGTAGAGGATGTGGAGGATGGCGCCGACCAGCAGGCTGTGGCTCGTCTTCTCCCAATGATTTCGCCGCTCGAGCGCGCCTTCCGGATCGACCAGGATGTCGGCGATGTTCTGGACGTCGCGTATCTCGTGCTCGCCGCGACGTACCTCGAGCAGAGGATTGTAGCGGGCCGACAGCCGGTTCGTAGGGTCGAACAGCAGGCAGTGCGAGAATTTGGAGCGCCAACCGGCCGTGAGCTCCCAATTTTCCCCTTTTATGTCGTGGATCACGGCCGATCCGGTCCAGCTCAGCTGCTGCGCATCCGGCCGAGCCGCGGCTCGAACCCGCTGCCGAGGGTATACGGACGGCTCCGAAGAGCCATCCCCTGAGGAAGGCCTGAACAACGTCAGGCCGCTTTCTTGATCCCGATAACAGCGGCGGGACATGCGTCGCGCAGGGCTTGCCTTCGTCGGCAAGGCTTTGGAGCGCGCGGTAAAGACGATCGCCCGCTTCGACGGCGAAGCAACCCCGGGCTTCTTACAGGCGGTGACAACGAGGTTCTGGAGAAGGCCGCGGACCTCAATGTCGGCGTTGAGCTGGCAGTCGGCCTGCTCGCGGTAGTCCGCCGCACATTGCGGGGGCTGCGGACGAGCTTGTCGAGAGGAATGGTCTTGATCATGACGGTCTCCGGACAAGAGCCGGTGCGGCCTTTCCGCACCCGTCGCTCACCCGGCTCCCGCCCCCTCTCCTCTATTCGACCGCGCACCGCTTTCGCCCCCTCGCCCACAGCACATCGTTCCAGTCGGCGCCGGCACGCTGCGGATAATGCGCCTCAATGCTGGCGATGTGCGGATTAGCCTCGCGCGCCAGCGCCTCGGCCCGCCGCCCGGCAGCGTCATTGTCGAGGAAAAGCAGGAGTTCCAAGACTTGGGTAGGCAAGGCGACGTGCCGGAAGCGCTCGGTGCCGAGGGTCGCCCAGCAGGGAAGGTCAAACAGCATGGAAGCGGAGAGCGCCGTCTCGATGCCCTCGGCGAGACCCAGTCGCGCTGCCCCGCCGCCCAGCCGCACGGCGCCTCCCCCCAAGGCACCCAGGGCGAGCTTAGCGCTTTGCACGGGCGCCAGGCGAGCGCGGCGCGGGTCGATGAAAGTCCGGTGCACGGCTATGATGCCGGTCTCGTCCCGCACGGCCGCAATCATCGCCGGGCGGAACTGCGTCAACGGCTTCGGCCCCATAGGGGTTCGCCAAAGATAGCGGAGCTCCGGCGAGCTTGTCTGAAGCGCGCGGGCCGCCAAATAGCGTTCCGCGACCGTATTCGGAATGGGGCGTGCGGCGCCCCACAGCCGGAGAGCCGCAGACTTGAGCCAGTCCGCCTCGGCGCTGGCATCGGGCTCGCCGTCGGCCGAAGCACCGGCACTCCCATGTAGGCCGGCGCCGGCCAGCGCCCGCAGGATCGCATCAGCGTCGCAGCCGGCGAAACAATGAAACAGCAGGCGCGTCCGGCCGAGCCTGACGCTGAGCGAAGGCGTGCGATCGTCGTGCGCGGGGCAATGGCAGAGGCCGCCCCGGTCCGTCCAGCGGCCGCCGAGCCGTTCGACCAGAGCGCGGCCCTCCTCCCGGAGACTCCCTCCTCCCGGTCGGTGAGCCATCACGCCGCCTCCTCCAAGTCGATCGGAGCCTCGCCGCCGGATGGCGCCGGTGTTCGAGACGCGAGGAGATAATCGGCTGCCTTGGACGCCGCCGAAGCGGCGCGCACCACCGCCTTGCTGTCCTCGCGCAGCACCTCCAGCCATGAGCCGATATAATCCGCATGACGCACCGTCGGAACGATGCCGAGAGTGGCGCAGCAGAAGGCGGCGCACATCTCGGCGACCAGCTCTTCACGCGCATATGTCTTTGAGCCGAAATGCCCCGACAGGTCTCGTGCGAGCCGCGAGCCATGGCCGGTCCAGTGGCCGAGCTCATGAAGCGCCGTACGATGCCAGTTGATCGGCTCGAAATAGCTTTCGGGCCGCGGGACCTGCACATAGTCGCATCCGGGCGAATAAAAGGCGCTGTCGCCGCCGAGGCGAAGATCGGCGCCGGTAGCCCGGATCAGCGCCTCAAGCTCCGGCAGGATGACCGCTTCTGGAACAGGCGGCGGAGCAGTGGTGAGGCCCGAAGGCAACCCTTGGCACTGGTCCGTGGAGAAGAGCGTGAACCGCTTCAGGAAGGGGATCGCCTGAGCCTCGTCGCCCGTCTCGCGTGCGCGGCGGCGCTCGTCGTCCGGGATGAAGCGATCCGCATAGACGACCGTTGTGCCGCGCGCTCCCTTGCGAACGCTGCCGCCCAGTGAGAGCGCCTGGCGGAAGGTGAGCCAGCTTTGGCAAGAGAAGCCGTGTGCGACCACCGCCCCCCAGAGGATCAGCACGTTGATGCCGGAATATTGCCGGCCCGTGACCGCATTGCGCGGCATAACGAGCGGTGCCGACATGGCCGCGGAAGCCCAGGGCTGAACCCAGGGGAAACATCCGCGCTCGAGATCGGCGATAATCCGATCCGTGATCTCATCGTACAAATTAGTTCGGTCAGGCGCCTGTGCGCGCCGGGTGGAGGAAGAATGAGCCATCGCAGGTCTCCGCGACAGGCAGCGCAAGCCTTTCTCACGCCTTCAGACCCGTCTCGGCGACAGCCGCCACCCTCTCACTCTTTCCCCGCGGCACCATGGGACAGCCTGACGAACAGCATAGGTGAAGACCGCGGCAAATCAGTCCGCTCGGAAACTCTCGTTGCAGGTGCGCTCGCCCGCAGGATCACAAACAATGAGGCCCGAGCGGGCCCGGGAGCATCCCTCATATCTCGCGCAAGAGCAGGCGCGCCTCCACCCACCTTAGCGGCGTAACTCACCGTTTCCGCCGGCAGGCGGCGACCGGTGGCAAGATGGCTGGCATAACGGGCTGGACCGGCATTGTAGGCGGCGAACAGGCCTGGATATCCGAAGCGCTCGTACATTAGCCGGAGGTAGGCCGTGCCGGCGAGGATATTGTCACGCGGATGATGAGGGTCGGAACCGAGCCCCAGGCGGGCGCGCATCTCGCGCCACGTTCCGGGCATGAGCTGCATGAGCCCCATCGCACCGGCGGAGCTCATCGTGGGGCGGCCGTTCAGCATCGTCCTGCCGCCGCTCTCGGCCGCCATGACGCGCCGGATCCAGGCGGCGGGGATCTGGAACCGCTCGGAGGCGTCGGCGATATACCCATCCCAGCGGTCCACCTGCGCGGGCACGGGCGCCGCCCAAGGCAAAGACAAAGTGAGGAGCGCCGCTCTCACCACTCCCATAAGAGCCTCGCTCGGCCGATCACCTGGCGGCGGTCGGTGATTCCGAAATAGCGGCCGTCGAACGACTCCTCGGCACCGGCCATGAGGAGGAAGAATTCTCCCGCTTCCAAGGTCGTGCAGCCGGTCCACCAGGGGAGCGGACGGCCCGCGGTGTCCTCGCGGCGCCGCAATGCAAGGAACTGGCCGTTCACGAACACAGCCTCGCCCGCGGCGCACACGCGGTCATCCCGTGCAGCGGCGACATGCTTTACAAATGGCACGTTGGCCGGGAGGTAGCGCCGTTCGGCGGCAAGCCGGCGCGCTGTGTCCGGCGGCCAGGCCACGACCATGTCGCCGCGCTCAACCTTACTTGCGGACGTCACATGGTAGAGGCCGACGGGACTGCTCGCGCTCCCGTTCCATAGGAGGGCCGGCCGCGGTGGCCAAAGGAGCGTCGCTCCAAGCGACGCGATGAGGCCAGCGGCTGCGACCGTGACGCTCCGTGATCGCCTCCCGCGCCGGGTCGAGCGGTGCCGCCGCAGCTCCTCGCCCCAGCCGACGAGGGCGGCATGCCGCGGATCAGGCACCCGCCGTCTCCGACAGCCCCTTCGACCAGGCGTTGAGATCGTCGATATGGTAGCGGACGTAACGGCTGTGGCGGCGGAAGCGCGGGCCCGTGCCCGCCGCCCGCATTGCCTGAAGCTTGCGCGCGCTGAGCCCCAGATAGAAGGCGGCCTGTTCGGTCGAAAGGAAGGGACTTCCCTTCTTTGCCCGCGCGGCGCGGGCAATATCGTCTTCCATCGTTACCTCGTCGCTGGCGAGCAGCACTTTGGTGCTCGCCGATGCAGGCAGGAGTGCCGCCTTTGCGGGCGGCGGCGGAGGCTCGAAAATCGGGAGGGGTCGAAAACGAGCCCCTCCCACGACATGTCAGCCGGTGCTGGTCAGCGGTGGTCGCCGAGCCGCACCTGGCAATTAGCCCACACCTCTGGTCGGCTTCGGTGGCAGCGCCGTGGTTGGGCGCCTGCTGAGTGTCGCCCTATTGCCGAGCGGCGCGCGCGAAGAAACCACTCCAGCCGCGATCACGTCGGCGCAGATCGATGACCGGAGTTAGTCTTCATCGGGGAAGACTCCGCCGCCTAGGTAGGCACCAGCCGCGACCAAACAGCGGGCCGATCAACACAGGCGGCTTCAGAATTGCGCCCGCTTCGATGATGATGGCGGCCGGATGAACCGCTACGGGACTTATCCCCGTGGAGCATGAAGGCCCGCATGTAGTGAAGCGACTCCACAAAGGGGTCTTAACAGGGCAGGCTGTTCGTCATGCAAACTCGAACCTTGGGCGGCGGTGTCTTCCTCCTCGCTGGCGGTCTTTTGGCGCGGGAGACTTTTGCATGGGCGTGGGAGGGGGTTCTCGACTTCCTTACTGCCGGGATGGGCGACACCGTGACGTGGGCTACGTTCCCTTGGTTTAACGCCATTGGCATTGCCCTCATGTTCCTGGGGCTTGGGATCCTGATAGGCCCAAAGCTCAGAAGGTTATTCTCTCCCAAGAGGCCTATTGCTTCGTCTGATGAGGTGCAGGCTCTTCAGGAGAGCATGGCGGCATTTGAGGCGCCGTTGGAACACCGCATGGATGTTCTAGAGGACCGCATAGAAAAGCTGGAGGGGTGGAGAGAAGCGCTTCCGTCTATTCTTAAGTTAGAGCAGGACCTTCGAACCGAGGTTTCCAATCTGCTTGGGGGCAAGATCGATGACGTGGAAGCCGGCTTGAGGCGAGCGATCGACAAGGTTGCTGCCTCGCAAAGCTTGGCGAGCGATTACCAACGGACTCAGGTTGCATCGCTCTATAACGCGCTTGCGGCCATTCTCCACCGAGAACAGCTTCGAAGCCTAGGGGCTGCTATCGAGGCAGGCGCTAAGATGCTTTCCGATCCTACCGATACAGGAGTTAGCTACAGCCAAAAGCAATGGGAGGAATGGCAGGCGAATGAAAGCGCTTGGCGCTCAAGGTTAAACTAGTGGTGCGATCTTGCCGGTTGCTATGTCCGGGGCGTGAAAGAGAGGGTTCTGACGCTGTCTGACGATCACTACCTTCAAACGGGCGTTGCGCAGGGTGGCCAGTTTCCCCGGCCTGAGGCATTTATCGCCTACAAGGCGTTTTTTGGTCGGTGGAAAAATTGGCACAATTGGCAGGGCGAGGTGGCCCGCGCTGTTGACCAAGTGGCGTTCAACGGCACCGCAAACAGCCGCCCGATCATAGTAGGACAGGAAGATGGATAAGAGACACGATGAGCGCTTCGACGCCCTTCTAAAGGCAATGGTTTCTGGCGAGGCTCCTAGCTGGCGGAAGAAGCCCGAGCCGCCGAAGAGGCGGCTCATCGTCGGGTGCGCGACACCTTCTCGGCGCGCAAGCTCGACCACGCTGCTTCCGGGTTTCTCGTTCAGCAGTGCCAAGACGGAATATTGAGCGCTGGAAAGGGCATGCTCCTTATGGGTCGAGCGCGCGATCCTGATGAGCCGGGTGGCAAAGTGCTGCAGCCTTTCTGCCGGATCCATCTGTGCATCGGCCATTTC
>JAESFL010001118.1_pt1 | contig 10861 bp, 9 predicted proteins | sample 9269401 | NCBI WGS metagenome assembly JAESFL01 (sample SAMN14506025, study PRJNA617098) | algae metagenome | isolation source: Gloeocapsa sp. UFS-A4-WI-NPMV-4B04 and co-occurring heterotrophs from desert... | place: USA: Utah | collected 2006-10-01 | reverse complement strand
CGGGTTGCGAAAGGCGCACCGAGGGTTCTGGCGATGGAGGTCGGGCGAATCGTCACCGGCTCACCGGCCTTCAGCGCCTCTGTCATGGTCGGCGCGCCGACGGTTTCGACGCCATAGACGGTCAGCGAGGGTCGCTTCGCCTTCAGGGCCGCCGCGACACCGGACATCATGCCGCCGCCGCCAATGGAGACGAAGACATGGGTGAGATCGGGGATGTCCTCGAGGAATTCGAGGCCGAGGGTGCCGTGGCCCGCGATGATGGCCGGGTCGTCGTAGGGGTGGACGAAAAGCCGCCCCTGGCGCTGGTAGTCCTCAGCCTTGGCGAAAGCCTCGGCCGCATCGTCGCAGAGTTCGATGCGGGCGCCGTATTTCGTCGCGAGATCGACGTTGAAACGCGGCGTGACCTTCGGCATCAGCACGAGGGCGTCGAGGCCGAGCGTTCCGGCGACGCGTGCGACCGCGATGGCATGGTTGCCGCCCGACACCGTCACCAGTCCGCGCCGGCGTTCCTCGTCGCTCAAGGTGAGCACCTTGTTGAAGACGCCGCGCACCTTGAACGAACCCGCAAGCTGCAGCGCCTCCATCTTGAGGGCCGTACGCCGGCCGAGTCGCGCCGCGGCCTCGGGGCTGTCGAAGGCCGGCGTGCGCCGGACGCGCCCGGCGATGCGGCTGCGGGCAGCTTCAATATCGGCAAGCGTGACGTCGAAGGTGGTCATGGGGTCTCCGTCGGGGCGGAAAGGGAGGAGGGGCGGGATCATGGTGGCGCGCGGCCTGCCGCGTCAACAGGCAGGCTGCCGGTTGATGGGCGATAAGTCTGTCTTGACCATCCCTGCAAGAGAATCGGATGCTCATGGTTTCCTTGGGAGAAGCACGACATGTCCTTATCGTCCCGCGAGATGCTCGCGCGTCTGGTTGCCTTTCCGAGCATTTCGACGAACAGCAATCTCGACATCATCGGCTTCTGCCGGGACTGGCTGAAAAGCCACGGGGTGGAAAGCACTCTCGTGATGAGTCCAGAGGGCGACAAGGCTAATCTCTATGCCAGCATCGGCCCGCAGGTGGAGGGCGGAATCGTGTTCTCCGGCCATACGGACGTGGTGCCGGTGGAGGGGCAGAACTGGACCACCGATCCCTGGACGCTGACCGAAAAGAACGGCCGCCTCTACGGGCGCGGCGCAACCGACATGAAAGGCTTCGATGCCCTGGTGCTGGCGCTGGTGCCCGAGATGGTCAAAGCCCCCCTGAAGCGGCCGGTCCACATCGCGCTGTCCTATGACGAGGAGATCGCCTGCCGGGGTGCGCCTTCTATGGTGGACGCCATGGCAAAGTCGCTTCCGAAGCCTGCCGCCGTGATCGTGGGCGAGCCGACCCGGCACGCGGTGGTGACCGGCCACAAGGCCTCCGTGCAGCTGCGCACCCAGGTGACCGGCTACGCGGTCCACTCCAGCCGCATCGACCAGGGGGTGAGCGCGGTGATGAACGCGGCGCGCCTTGTCACTTGGCACGAGGACGCGATGGAGGAGAACCGGCGCCGGGCGGATGCCGCTAACCCCTTCGAGCCGCCCTATACCACGCTGCATTGCGGCATGATGGCGGGCGGCAATGCCGCCAACGTGGTGTCATCCTCCGCGTGGTTCTTCAGCGACATCCGGGCCATCCCGACGGAGAGCCCGCGCGACTATCTCGAGCGCTACAAGGCCTACGTACGGGAGATCGTCGAGCCGCGGATGAAGGCGATCAGGCCGGAGACCGGCATCGCCGTCGAGCTGATCGCCGAGGTGCCGGGGCTCAGGCCCGAGACGGACGGTGAGGCCGAACGCCTCATGCGCCGCCTCACCGGCGACAACGGCACACATGTGGTCTCGTATGGCACCGAGGCCGGCATCTTCCAGCGGGCTGGCTGGTCGACGGTGGTTTGCGGCCCTGGGGACATCGCCCAGGCGCACCAGCCGGACGAATATATCGAGATCGGCGAGCTGGAGGCTGGCGAGCGTTTGCTGCGCCGCATCATCGGCGAGCTCTGTGCCTAAATGCTGAGCAGGGAGGTTCAAGACGGGACTAGACCGACAGCCACTTTCCTGCCTAACTTCATGCCCGACGGAAGGAGAACGGCCGAAGCCGGACTTCCGACAAGAAGAACACCGCGCAAAGACGCGGGGCTTCCAGAGGAGAAAGAGACACGATGACCAAACGTACGAAATTCCTTGCAGCCACGGTTGCCGTGCTGATGACCGGCGCCGCCCTGCCGGCCATGGCCGTCACCCTGCGCTATGCCAACCAAGGCGACCTGAAGTCGCTCGACCCCTATACCCTCAACGAGACCACTACGATCGCGCATCACGGCCACGTCTATGAAGGCCTGACCAAGCGCGACAAGGATCTCTCGATCATTCCCGGCCTCGCCGAGCGCTGGGAGATCAGTGAAGACGGCATGACCTGGCGCCTGTTCCTGCGCAAGAACGTGAAATTCCACAACGGCAACCCGTTCAACGCCGATGACGTGATCTTCTCGGCCACGCGCGTTCGCGCTCAGGGGTCCAACTTCCAGACCCGCGTTCCGAGCGGTTCCGAATGGGTGAAGGTCGACGATCACACGGTCGACGTGAAGCTGAAGTCCCCCAACCCGATCATGAATGCCCAGTGGGATACCTGGTACATCATGGACAAGGAATGGGCGGAAGCGAACAACAGCGTCGCCCCGACACCAGCCGCCGCGACGACGCCGAGCTTCGCCTCGCTGAACGCCAACGGCACCGGCCCGTTCAAGATCGAGAGCCACCAGCCGGGTGTGAAGACGGTCTTCAAGCCGCACAAGGAATGGTGGGGCAAGGTCGAGCATAACCTGGACGAGATCGTCTTCACCCCCATCGCATCGGACGCAACACGCGTGGCCGCGCTGCTCTCCGGCGAGGTGGACGTGGTCGAGCCGGTTCCGCTGCAGGACGTTCAGCGCGTCAACAGCAGCGCCAACGCGAAGGTGCAGGCGGGTCCCGAGCTGCGCACCATCTTCCTGGGCTTCGACCAGACCCGCGACGAGCTCCTGTTCTCTAACGTGAAGGGCAAGAACCCCTTCAAGGACAAGCGCGTCCGCGAGGCCTTCTACAAGGCCATCGACATCGAGACCATCAAGTCCCGCGTCATGCGCGGCATGGCCACGCCTTCGGCTCTCATGATCGCACCGCTGCTCTTCTCGCACTCGAAGGATTTCGAGCGCCCGAAATATGACGTCGAGGCTGCCAAGAAGCTCTTGGCCGATGCGGGCTATCCGAACGGCTTCGAAGTCGGCATGGACTGCCCGAACGACCGCTACGTCAACGACGAGGCGATCTGCCAGGCCGTTGTCGGCATGCTCGCCCGCGCAGGCGTCAAGGTGAACCTGATGGCTCAGCCCAAGGCGCAGTACTTCGCCAAGGTGCTGAAGTCCGGCAACTACAACACCTCGTTCTACCTGCTGGGCTGGACCCCCGGAACCTTCGACAGCCACAACGTGCTGTTCGACATCCAGGGCTGCCGCGACAACGCGCAATCGTCGCGCGGCGAGTCGAACCTCGGCAACTACTGCAACAAGCAGCATGACGAGCTGACCGACAAGATCTTGGTCGAGAGCAACAAAGAAAAGCGCGACCAGATGATCAAGGAAGCGTTCAAGATCTCGACCGACGACTATTCCTACATCCCGCTGCACCAGCAGGCCCTCGCCTGGGGCGTCTCGAACAAGGTGAACCTCGTTCAGCGCGCCGACAATCAGGTGCTGCTCTACTGGGCCCAGAAGAAGGAATAGTCCGCGCCTGATCGCATGTCCCGGGCAGCTCGCTGCCCGGGACAATTCATTCGAAGGCTCCGGACGGCCAAGTTCGCCCGGCGCATAGCGATCAAGAGATTGTGCATGTTTGCTTTTGTTATCCGACGCGCCCTTCAGGCTATCGGCGTTCTCCTGGCCGTCGGCATCATATCGTTTGCGATGTTCCGCTTTGCCGGTGACCCGGTGAACCAGATCGTCTCCCTCGATACCCCCGCGGCTGAGCGCGAACAGGTCCGCCGGTCGCTGGGCCTCGACGATCCGGTTCCGGTGCAGTTCGCCCGTTATCTCTCTAGCGCCGTGAGGGGCGAGTTCGGCGTCTCCTATCAATTCCGGCAGCCCGTCTCGGATCTCCTGGCCGAGCGCATGCCGGCGACCCTGGAGCTGGCGTTCTGCGCCACCCTTTTCGCCATCGGATTTGGCGTGCTGATGGGGGTCTATTCGGGCCTTAAACGCGACAGTTTCCTGGCCAAGGTGTTCCAGACGATCTCGCTGATCGGCATCTCGTTGCCAACCTTTCTGATCGGCATTCTGCTGATCTACCTTTTCTCTGTCATCCTCGGCTGGCTGCCGTCCTTCGGACGCGGCGACACCGTTCGCCTCGGCTGGTGGACGACGGGGCTTCTCACCACCTCGGGCCTGAAGGCTCTCATCATGCCATCGATCACGCTTGGCCTATTCCAGATGACGCTGATCATGCGCATCGTCCGGGCCGAAATGCTCGAGGTGCTGCGCACTGACTATATCAAGTTCGCACGGGCGAGGGGGCTCACCACCCGGGCGATTCATTTCGGGCATGCGCTCAAGAACACCTTGGTGCCGGTGATCACCATCGTTGGGCTGCAGTTCGGCTCCGTCATCGCCTTCGCGATCATCACGGAAACCGTATTCCAGTGGCCCGGCATGGGCCTCCTGTTCGTGCAGGCGGTGCAGAACGTCGATATCCCGATCATGGCGGCGTACCTGATGCTGGTGGCTCTGATTTTCGTGTTGATCAACCTCGCCGTCGACATCCTCTACACGATCGTCGACCCCCGCCTGAGAACGTCCATCCGGCAGCCGGCCTGAGGAGGGAACCATGGCAGACGCAATCCAGGCGGCGCCTACGCCGCATTCCCCGCCCACCACATGGACCGGCCGCTTCTTCGACAGCGACGTCTGGGCGAGCTTCAAGCGCTCCAAGCTCACCATGGTGGCGGCTTTCCTGACAGGTCTCTTCATGGCCTCCGCCATCTTGGCGGGGCTGCTGTCGCCGCAGGACCCCTTCGACCCCGCGCAGCTGGAGCTCATGAACAGCCGGCTGCCGCCGATCTGGAGCGCGGAAGGGCAGATGCCTTTCGTGCTGGGCACGGATGAGCAGGGCCGCGACATCTTCTCGGCTATCCTCTACGGCCTGCGCATCTCGCTGACGGTGGGCGTTCTCGGGGTGGCCCTGTCGGCCACTCTCGGGATCACTCTGGGCCTCGTCGCCGGTTACCTAGGGGGCACGGTCGATGCGGTCATCATGCGCATCGCCGATGTGCAGCTGACCTTCCCGGCCATCCTGATCGCCCTTCTCGTGGACGGTGTGGTGAAGGCTGTGCTCGGCGGTCAGCTCAACGAGATGACGACCCTATCCGTGCTGGTCTTCTCCATCGGCCTCAGCTTCTGGGTGCAGTATGCCCGCACCGTGCGCGGCTCGGTGATGGTGGAGAAGAACAAGGACTACATTGCCGCCGCCCGGCTCATCGGCCTGCCGACCCCAGTGATCATGTTCCGGCACGTCCTGCCCAACGTCCTGGGTCCGGTGCTGGTGATCGCCACCATCAACCTGGCGCTCGCCGTCATCACCGAGGCGACCCTGTCGTTTCTGGGCACAGGCATGCCCGAGACCATGCCGTCGCTCGGCACGCTCATCCGCATCGGCAACAACTACCTGTTCTCCGGCGAATGGTGGATCGTGGCCTTCCCGGGCATCGCGCTGGCGGTTCTCGTGCTCGCCATCAACCTCCTGGGCGATTGGCTGCGCGACGCGCTCAATCCGAAGCTGCGATGAGAGAGGCGACACCTATGGCTCAACCTGTCCTCTCCGTCCGTGACCTGCGCGTCGAGTTCGTCACGCGCCGCGGCATCCTCAAGGCCATCGACGGCATCTCCTTTGACATCGGCAAGGGCGAAGTGCTCGGTGTCGTCGGCGAATCCGGTGCAGGCAAGTCGGTGACGGGCTCTGCCGTCATCGGCCTCATCGACCCGCCCGGCCGCATCGCCGGCGGCGAGGTCCTGCTGTCGGGCATGCGCATCGACAACCTGCCGCCCGACGAGATGCGGCGGGTGCGCGGCAAGCGTATCGGCATGATCTTCCAGGATCCGCTGACCAGCCTCAACCCGCTCTACCGGGTGAGCGAGCAGCTGGTCGAGACCATCCGCACTCATACGAATCTCTCTGCCTCGGCGGCCCGCAAGCGCGCCATCGACCTCCTGGCGGAAGTCGGCATCCCGGCGCCCGAAAGACGGATCGACAGCTATCCGCACGAGTTCTCCGGCGGCATGCGCCAGCGCGTCGTGATCGCGCTCGCCCTGTGTGCGGAGCCGGAGCTCATCATCGCCGACGAGCCGACGACGGCCCTCGACGTTTCCGTACAGGCGCAGATCATCTCGCTCCTGAAGCGCCTCGGGCGCGAGCATGGCACGGCCATCATGCTGGTCACGCACGACATGGGTGTGATCGCCGAAACCGCCGATCGCGTGGCCGTGATGTATGCGGGTCGCATCGCCGAGATCGGCCCCGTGCGCGACGTAGTACAGAACCCGCTGCATCCTTACGCCAAGGGACTCATGGGCGCGATCCCGTCGCTCGAAAGCGAGACGGACCGTCTCGTGCAGATCCCCGGCTCGATGCCGCGCCTGTCGGCCATTCCGCCCGGCTGTCCGTTCAACCCGCGCTGTCCTTTCGTGTTCGACCGCTGCCGAGTCGAGCGGCCGGAGCCGATCCAGCATAGCGAGCACCGTGTGGCCTGCCATCTCTACGATGAATCTTCCGCCAGATCGGAGGCTGTTGCGTGACCGAGCGTTCCTTTGTCGAAGTCAAAGACCTGCGCCGCGAGTTCGACGTCTCCAAACCCTGGCTCAACCGGGTGCTGGAAGGCGGCGAGAAGCAATACCTGAAGGCGGTCGACGGCGTTTCCTTCTCCATTGCCAAGGGTGAGACCTTTGCGCTCGTGGGCGAATCCGGTTCGGGCAAGTCGACGGTCGCCCGCATGGTGGTGGGATTGCTGCCGCCGACGGATGGCGAGGTGGTGATTGACGGCGTCTCCATGTCGAGCAGGGCCGCCCTGGCCGAGCGTCAGCGCCTGCGGCGGCGCATCCAGATGATCTTCCAGGACCCCTATGCCAGCCTCAATCCGCGCTGGCAGGTGGACCGCATCGTGGCCGAACCGATCCGGGCCTTCAGTCTGATCGAGCGGGAGAAGGAGATCGAGGCGCGGGTCGGCGAGCTGCTGACCCTGGTCGGCCTTCACCCGGCGGACGGCAAGAAGTACCCGCACGAATTCTCCGGCGGCCAGCGCCAGCGCGTCGCCATTGCGCGTGCGCTCGCGTCGAACGCCGAATTCATCGTCTGCGACGAGCCGACCTCGGCGCTCGACGTGTCCGTGCAGGCTCAGATTCTCAATCTCATGCGCGACCTGCAGGATCGCCTCGGCCTGACCTACCTGCTGATCAGCCACAACCTCGCCGTGGTGCGCCACATGGCGACACGCATCGGCGTGATGTATCTCGGGCGGATCGTCGAGATCTCCAACGGGCGCGAGCTCTTCGCGCAGCCTAAGCATCCCTATACCCGCATGCTGCTCGATGCCGTGCCGGATGTGGGCATGACCGGGCGCCAGCGCATTCCCGTGAGCGGCGAAATCCCGAACCCGATCAGTCCGCCCACCGGCTGCACCTTCAATCCGCGCTGCCCCTTCGCCAACGAGCGCTGCCGGGCAGAGATTCCACCGCTCCTCGGCGGCGTCGCCTGCCACGCCATCCATGAGGGGCGTTTAGCGGTGGACGCTGCCGCATAGGGTGAAGCTTCATCTTGGATTGTTGACTCCGTCAACTATCTAATCGAGAGTGATGACAGGGGAGGCGGCTATGTCTCAACTGTCCAAACCACCTGCAGATTCCCAAGTCGAGCAGGTCCGGCGTTTCAACCGCTTCTATACGCGCCATATCGGGCTTCTCAACGAGGGGCTGCTCGACAGCGAGTATTCCCTGACCGAGGTCCGCATCCTCTATGAACTTGCCCATCGTGGGCCAGTAACCGCAGCCGCTCTCGGCCAGGAACTGGGTCTCGATCCAGGCTATCTCAGCCGTATCCTCAAAAAATTCGATGGCCGCAATCTGCTGCATAAGTCCCGCTCGGAGGGCGACCGGCGGCAAGTCTTCCTTTCCCTGACCGATGCCGGACGGGCAGCGTTCGAGCCCCTCAACCAAGCCTCCGCCGATCAGATCGGCGCCATGCTGTCCAATCTCTCGAGCATCGAGCAGGAGAGGCTGGTGCTGGCAATGAGCATCGTGGAGCGCCTCATCGGCGTCTCGCCGCCGGAAGTTCCTTACACCTTACGCCCGCACCGCGTCGGCGATATCGGCTGGATCGCGCATCGGCAGGGGCTGCTCTACGCTCAGGAATACGGGTGGGACGAGACCTTCGAGGCTCTGGTCGCGGAGATCGCAGCCGCGTTCGTCAGGAACTTCGATCCGCAGCGGGAGCGCTGCTGGATTGCGGAGCGAGACGGCGAAATCGTCGGTAGCGTTTTCCTGGTGCGTCACTCGGACGAGGTGGCCAAACTCCGGCTGCTCTATGTGGAGCCCTCTGCCAGAGGCCTGGGCCTCGGTCGCCGGCTCGTCGACGAGTGCATCGCCTTCGCCAAGACCAAGGGCTACCAAACCCTGACCCTGTGGACCAACGATGTCCTGGTCGCGGCGCGCGGGATCTATCAGGCGACGGGCTTCCGGCTGGTGAAGGAAGAGGCGCATCGTTCGTTCGGCAAGGACCTCGTAGGGCAGACCTGGGATCTCGACCTGTGAAGCGGCACGAGACGCTCGCCCTTGCAGCCGCAGCCGTGACGGGCGTGCAGGTCGGTGCCGCCCTCGTGGCAAGCCGCTTCGTCATCCATGACATCGGCCCGGCCTCCCTGGCTTTCCTGCGATATGCCATCGCCGTTCTGTGTCTAGCGCCATTTGTGATCGCGGGCAGGCGGGTGCGCTTCGCACCGCGCGATCTTCTCGTTGTGATGGGGCTCGGGATCGTTCAGTTCGGCATTCTCATCGCGCTTTTGAATCTTGGTCTCCAGTTCATCCCGTCTACGCGCGCGGCGCTCGTGTTCTCTATGCTTCCGCTGATGACCATGATCGTTGCGGCCGTTCTCGGGCGCGAGCGCCTGAGCGGCGCCAAGTCGGCAGGCGTGACATTGACCGTGCTCGGTGTTGCCATCGCCTTGGGCGAGAGACTGGTCACCGAGAGTGGGGCGAGCGACGGTCTTGGCGCGCTTCTCGTGCTTGCAGCAGCACTCTGCGGGGCGGTCAGCTCCATTTTCTACCGGCCCTATCTCGAACGCTATCCTACGCTGCCGGTCGGGGCTTCGGCGATGCTGGCTTCGGTCGCGTTCCTGGCTGGTCCGGCAGGCCTGGAAGGGCTCTTCACGGATGGAACGCGCCTCGATCAGTGCGGCTGGGTCGTCGTCCTCCTGATCGGGCTCTCAAGCGGGATCGGGTATGTTCTCTGGCTCTGGGCGCTCAAGCACACGACACCGACCAGGGTGACGGTTTTCCTCTCGCTGAGCCCCGTCACGGCATCCCTGCTCGGCGCGATCATCCTCGACGAGCCATTCACGCTTGGGGTTCTTGTCGGGCTTGCAGGCGTCGTCGGCGGGCTGTGGCTCGCCACGAGAACCATCGTTGAGAAAGGATCGTGAGAGCGGATCATGTGCTGAAGCATCTCGAAGCTGAGAGGTTTTCAGGACTGTGTTTCAGCATCAATCAGTGCCCACAGCGCCGCGCATGTTGCTAGTTATTATCATTATGAATTTCAGAGGAAGTTGTGCGTTGTAGGGTATTGTACAATGTAATATTCTCCTAGATTAGAATGCCTATAGATTGAAGCCAATGCATTGAGCAGCAAAGTACATCGTATGGCAAAGCTAATTCCGTAAGAGTGCCGGTTATGGCTTGGCAATATGAAGCTAAGCTTTGCATTAATTCCTCATCACAACTCTGTGGCGCGAAAATACTCCTGGAAACCAATCGGCCTGAGCGCGTTAAGCCTGTGTTCTTATGGCGAGACGCCATGCCTAAACCAAGCACAGGAGACTTCTGATGAAGAGGATCGCACTCATTGCTGGCGCCGGTCTTATGGCCTTTTCCGGTATCGGCACTGCCGTCGCGCAGCCGGCGTCCGGAACGCCGAACTCCCCGTTCCCGCATGCGGCTCCGCACGAGATCCGCTGGATCAATGGCGTGCCGTGCCGCACCGTCTATGACTACACTTCGAAGTCGCGGATTCCGGTGGCATGCGCCGGCCCGGTGGCTGGCGTCTCGGGTGCTCCGATGGCCATGGACACCGATGTGGTCGCGACGGGCAGCATCGCTCCCGCTCCGGTTGGCTCGATGATGGGCGCTCCCGTGTCCGGCACACCGGCTTCGCCGTTCCCCTATGCGGCTCCGCATGAGATTCGGACGGTGAATGGCGTGCCGTGCCGCACGGTTCTGGATCCGGTGTCGAACACCCGCGTTCCGGTGGCTTGCGGCCGGTAAATCCTCCTTCCCGGTGAAGGGCGTGTACCTTGGGGTCCGCGCCCTTTCTGTATTAGGCTACCAAGAGAAAAGGCTCATGACCTCGGTGTCATGAGCCTTTTCTGTTCAGGAGGTCGGCCTACTCGGCGGCCTGCCTGAGGGGCAGGAAACCGATGGGCTGGCGCTGCGGTCCTGTCTGCTTGAGGGTGCCGACCAGTTCCTCGTATTCCCGCTCCATCTCCGGCGTGACGGAGGCGCGTGTCTCGCGCAACGATTGCTCGAAATGCGCCATGGTCACGCTCTGGGCCT
>JAESFL010001117.1_pt1 | contig 10925 bp, 13 predicted proteins | sample 9269401 | NCBI WGS metagenome assembly JAESFL01 (sample SAMN14506025, study PRJNA617098) | algae metagenome | isolation source: Gloeocapsa sp. UFS-A4-WI-NPMV-4B04 and co-occurring heterotrophs from desert... | place: USA: Utah | collected 2006-10-01 | reverse complement strand
GCGAAGGACAGAGCTTTTGCTGGATCACATCGCGGGGCAAGGAAAGCCTGTCACCACAGGCGACAGGCCGACCGTGCTCAGAAACCAGCGGAAATCAGATACCAGCGGAAGAAGGTATCAGTTCGACTTGGCCATCGTCGTGCGAACCTTGGTCAGCGTGTTGTTCAGCTGGGTACCAAGGGACGTCATCGCGGAAATCGCCGCAACCGCAATAAGAGCGGCGATCAGGCCGTACTCGATCGCGGTAGCACCCTTGGTGTCCTTCAGAAATTTGCGAAATCTGGTCATCGCCGTTCACCCCACTTGAATGCAAAGCCGTAATAACCGCAAATGAGTTAAGAAATTGCTTAGGAACATCTTTTTCCGGAGAAAGCGCGAGCAACTTAGCAGGGATTCGGATCTCTTCTGAACAGAGACGCTTCCTTGCCGGCTCCATCCTCTTCTTCTTGCTACAATTGTTCATGCACCGATCGGCGTTGATCCGGCCGGCCGGCCATAGCTTTCGTGGATTGGAGAGACGGGTCGGAAGCGCTGACGGGCATGCTGCCTCAACAAGGCGCGGCGGTACTCACCATTGCCCGCCAATGGGAGGGCGCACCCCGCGTCGGATCGGCAAAGCGGCTCCACGCGCCGGGAGATAGGATCCATCCCTTCGCACGTTCCGCGCTGAGCATCATCAAGGCAGCCAGACCGTCCCCTCGTTCAGCCCAAATGCGGGGAAGGGCCGGCCTTATGCCGAAGCTCCGCACACGCAGGCCATGACGACTTCAAGGTTGCTTTCCGGAGCGATCGCAACCTTCAGGGGAGAGGCCGGGGCTGCGGCGACTCGCGTCTGCCTTCCTCGCTCGTCGTACGCCATCGCCTCCAGGGGCCAGGATGTTCGAGCGCGGCAGTCTATCGCCCAGCGGTCCAGGATTTGCCCTCGCTGGGCCGGCATCAGACGATGCTGCAGCCAGAACGTCACCACGCTGCCCTCGCGCTCCACGGAGGCGGCGTCTAGCCAAACCCGCCGTTCGGGCGACTTGAAGACGGATTGCCAGCGGCTGTCGATCTCCTCGCCGGTCGATTTCTGTGCCTGGACTTGGCTCATCGCCACGAGCCCGAGCGCAGCCAAGGTGGCAGCAAAGAGCGTGCCCGCCGCCATCCTCATTCGTCGCCGTGCGTCCATGGCGCGATAAGCTATTGATTCCGATGAACTTGGCCAGAGCGTAGGTTGCGGCGTGCCAATTTGGGTCGAATGGGCACGGAGATGTTGGCCCGATGGTTCTGGCGGATCCCGCTCGGTTTTGGGTCGGCTGCGGCTCCATGCCGAGGCAGCGGGGAGGGCAGGAGCCGAACTGCCGCGGCACGATTCAGGATGATGTCCGAGAGGCCATATGCTGGCCCGCCGCCTTATGGCAGGGGAGCAGACGGCGTGTGCTGCCGCGTCTTCGATGATCAAAGATCGAGGAAGCCCTCATGCGATTAGCAGCTGCTCTCCTGCTCGGCCTCGGGCTGATTTCCCTCGGCTTTGCTGCCTTCGACGAATATGCGCCGGACCGGTCGGCCATGAGTCAAATGATCCCGGAGGGTGCCGGCGACCTTCAGCTGTTCGATCTCCTGATCGGCGCCGGTCTCCTGGTTGCGGCATCCGCCCTGTTGTTCTCCGGCTTGGCCCGAAATGCCGCCCGGCGGAGGGGCAGGCGGTGGTGATCGGGCTTAGCAGGCTACCCGACGGCGGGTTACGCGATAAACCTGCGCGGACCCCCCTTATGGCGAGCGTCGGGCCGTTGCTGGCGCCGATCGCGGCTGCGATGATCACCTCCAATCCATCGCCCGCCGAGGCGCAAAGCTACAGCGTCGGTGAGACGGTGGAGATGCACATCGGGTCCGGCCCGCTCTGGCGGCCGTGCACCGTCATTCGGAACGTCGAAACCGAGCCGGTGATGCGCCTCCGCTGCCCGGTGTATAAGACGGCGGATTATTTTCAGGGGGCGGGGGAGTATGTGGTGGAGCGGCGGTTCGACAGCGTCCGCAAGCTAAGATCCGGGGCGCCTTCGCGATCGACGACGGCCCCGGCTCGCCCCACGACTCCCCCCAAGGGACAAGCCGGAGGAAGCCTCAAGGTCGGCGAATATGCCTGCTACGGTTCGGGCAGCCGAGTGATGGCGGGACTGGGCTTCAAGGTGCTGGGCGGCGGCCGCTATACCGACCTCGATGGCAAGTCGAGCGGCCGCTATTCGATTTCAGGCGGCACCGTGACTTTTCGCGGGGGGCACCTTGGCGGCCAGACCGGACGGGAACTCACACCCAAAGGTGGCTTTCGCATCGGAGCCCAGGCCAATTGCGAACCTTGGTAGCGCGGGAACGTCTCGCCGCTCCTCACCAAGGGTCTTGGCGCGATAACTGGGCCGTCGCGGGAGCGTAGAAATCCATGAGGCTCGCCGGCCACAAAGCCATTCCTCTTACGTCGAAAATCCTGTTTACGCTGTGGGACGAGCCTGCAAGTCCATGCACCTTGCCTTGCGCTCATACTCCTCGGCCATGTCGAGGAGCGCCCGTTCGGTATCCTCATCGTTGATATACTGGCCAAGGCGACGGCACTTGGCGGCCATTTTGCGGAGATCTGCTATTCGCATTGCCTGTGACATGCGTGTCCTGACCCGGCCTTCGCCGAATGCTTGATGCTGCGGATGTGAGACGGCGCCGACGGACCGGGCGCAGAAACGCTACCGGGAACCGACATTAACGCAGATTAGGTTGCGCCGTCTAGGCATTTGTGCCGTATAAGCCGCAATTCACGATGCAAAGTTTGCATGCGCCCCCAGCCAATCCACGACTGCGCCGGAGGCCAATTGGCGGCCTTTTGTTGGGTCCGACTGGCAAGGCTCCATGAAGGCGACGGCTTCTACCAAGGTCGCCTGCTCAAAGCCGGTCTACGTCAACGTGCCGCTGGCGGACACGATGCGTCAGAGCGACCGAGCCACCGTCCACCGGCCGTCGGCGCCCTTCACCATCGGGCGTCCGCAATTCTGGCAAAGCGACGTACACGTCCCGCGCAGCGTGAGCTTTGCGCTGGATGATCGACGATGAAGACCGAGCAAGCAGAGGAACGACATATCATCCTCCTACTGAGTCGCAGAATAACTTCATCGGCCCAAAGCGGCCCAATATCAACGCCAATACCACCAAGTTCCGGCCTCGCTCGGAGCACAGCTCCATGCGCTTCCAACGGTGCTTTACCGGGTGCATAATGGCGGCTTCGGTGGAGGGGCGGCCAATGGCGACAAGCGGCGATCCTGATCCGGCCGGGTACAAGCAGATGCAGCTTGCCCACGAACCGGCGTTTCAGCTGGGAACGCTGACCGTCAGACCCATGACGCGGCAGGTGAGCCGCGGCACGGAAGTCGAAACGCTCGAGCCGCGCGTGATGCAGGTATTGGTCGCGTTGAAAAAGGCGCCGGACCATGTCCTCACCCGCGACGAGCTGATCGAGTGTTGCTGGGGCGGCAGGATCGTCAGCGAAGATGCGATCAACCGGGTTCTGTCGCGCCTGCGGCACGTCGCTTCCGGCATCGGGAATGGCAGCTTCGCCATCGAGACGATCCGCGGCGTCGGCTACCGCTTGCTCGAGGAGGGGCGGGCGGCGTCGGCGCAACAGGCAGCGGTGACGGACCCGCCGCGCTTCACTCGTAATCTGTCCCGGCGGACCCTGCTCGGCGGTACGGTCGCGGCGGCGGCGGTTGCCGGCGCCGGCGCATGGCGGCTGACCCGTCCCGAGCCCGAGCCGTTGCCGCTCGCGCTCGAATATTATCGTCGTGGGATGGCCACGCGAGGACAAGGATCCCTGCAGCTCGCGGAGCAGGGGACCGCCGTGTTCCGGGAAGCCGCACGCATCGATCCTGAATTTGCCGATGCGTGGGGTGCGCTCGCCTGGAATTATCGTGGCCTCATGGAATTCGGGCCCGCGGCCGGACATGGCGCGGCTGCGCTCGCTTTCCCGATCGGCGGCCGCCCGCGCGCTGCAGCTCGACGCGGACAATGTTCAGGCTCGCGCGGCGCTGCTGCTGCTTGAGCCGTTCTTCGGCAATTGGCTGGAGATCGAGCAGGGCCTGCGCGCGCTTCTCACCCGGCATCCGGACAATAGCCTGGTCGAATTCAATCTCGGCTTTACGCTCGCAGAAGTGGGTCGATGGGAAGACGCGATCCCCTATTTGCAGCGGGTAAGCGAACGCGAGCGTTTCTGGCCGATCGCTCATTTCGAACATATGCGGGCCCGCTACGCGGCAGGGCAAGTCCAGGAAGCCGAGGATCTGGTCGATGAGGGCATGCGGCGCTTCCCGCGCCGGCGTGAATATTGGCACACCAGGATGCGCCATCTGATCCTTGCCGGGCGGATACCGGAAGCGATCGCCTTTGGAAGCGATCTGCAGCAACGCCCGACCGAATTCGTCGACCCGGTCGTCGACAACGAGATCCTCGTCGCGCGAGCGCTGGCGAGCCGGTCCGCCGACGCCCGGCGGGCGGCGCTCGAGCGGATCCAGCAGATGCTGCGGTCCGTCCCGGCCTTCCTGGAACTCAATGCCACCAGCACGGTCGTTCTCGGCTTCGTCGATGAAGCTCTTGCCATGCTCGAAGGCTATTATTTCGGACGGGGCCAATGGGCCTCCGCGCATGTCGACCGCCGCCGAACCGGGTTTCTATTCAGCGCGGCGACCGGGCGCTTGCGGCGTGACGGACGCTTCGCCCGGCTCGTGCAGGAAACCGGCCTCACCGACTATTGGCACAAGACAAGAACGTTGCCGGATCATTTGCGCCGCTCCTGAACGAGCAGAAATCGGCTTATCGTCGGTCGAAGATCAGGTCCGCGTCCTCGCTGACGAACGCTCCCTGAGAGACTCTCCGTACCGCGGCAAAACAGCCGCCATGCACAGGAGACGTTCGATGACCCGCTTCGTTTTGGCCGGACTTTTCATATTTCTCACCGCTGGACCCGCAGTCTCGGCTGGCGCCGAAGAAATTGGCAAGGCCATGATGAGGGAGATACCGGCGCCCGCTTCCCGCATGGTCAACGTCGATCGGGCGGATCTTCAATCCACGGACGGGCGCGCGGCGATCGCCAAGCAGGTGCGCCTGGCCGCTCGCGCTGCCTGCAAGGAAGAGCATCCCCGCGACTTCTATCTTGCCCAGCGCGCCTGCGCCACGGGCGCCGCCCGGGACGCGCTCGCGGAACTCGACAGGCTGGCCAACGGGCAGCGCGCGGCGGGAATCCTGGCTTGGCAGCAGCTCGCCATCGCGGTGTCGGCGCGCTGACGTGACTTGCCGCCGGGTGGACGGCGCCCCTGTCCTGAACGGCGGGTTCCTAAGGCAAGTTTAGTAGAAAACGGTCGGGCTTCACCCGACGCCGCCAATAATCGGTTAGGCCCATGCCTTTGCAGAGATCGCGGAAGCGGGGATCGGCTCGAAGCGGTGCCGTGGCCGGGATGAAGAGCGGCATGGTCCGCCGCCAGCGCATGTCGTTGAGCGGCATCTGGCCGCCCGCGGTCCAAAGAGTGCCGATCAAAGGCCCCCGTCGGAGGAAGAAGCCGTTTGCCACGTCGAAAGCGGCGTCCAGCTCGCCGAGCATCGAAAGCACCATGATCGCGTTCTGGGCGAAGCCCGGACTGCGCGGCGCCGCCTGGACATTCGCCTCTCGCGCAGCCGCGATATCGGCGGGCGCGCGAGTGTCGAGTGCTTTTAGAGAGACGCGCCAAAGGTCGATAGCCGGTTGCGGCAGCTTCGCCGGGCGGGCCGCAGAGTCCTCGAACATGGCAAGCGCCGCCTTCGCCCGGCCGGTAAAGGCGAAGATCAGGAGCCGCGCGTTCCAGACGGCCGGGTGGCGAGGCCAGAGCTGCAGCGCCCGATCGATCGTGAGATCCGCCTCGGGCACCCTGCCGAAGATCCAAAGTTTCAACGCCCGGCGGAATTGGGGAACGGGGGAGAGCGGGTCGAGCGCGGCGCCGCGCTCGTTGAGCACCCACGAATCGCGCGCTCGGCCCACCGATTGAAGCAGGGTGGTGAGATGGCTGGTGGCGGCGACATTGTCCGGCGCTACCGCCAACACGCTCCTCAGCCGATCCTCGCCCGTCACCCAGTCCCCAAAATAAGGTCGCAGCGTGGCGAGCGCCGCGAGTGCATTCCCTTCCTGAGGGTCGATGGCGAGTGCGCGTCGTGCCGCCTCCTGGCACGCCTGCATCGCCATATTCGTTTGTTCGGGCGGCGCATGCTCCACGACGTTCCGCAGCGCGAGGGTGAGCAGGCCCCAGGCCTCGGCGCTGCCAGGCTCGATCGCGACCGCCTTTCGCAGCAGATCGACACCCTGCTCGTTCCTGTCCGGCAGTTCGTCGCCGAGCACGCGGCGGCCTTGCTCAATCAGCGCGACCGCACGCGGATCCGGACGTGGTCGAAGCGTGACCACCGCACCGAGCCCAACGACCGCAGCCGCCCCTCCGCCGACAAGCAGCCAGCGGCGCGTCGGGTGAGCGCGCGGAGGTGCGGCCGTTTCTGCGCCGGGATGATGTATGGGCGCTCCTTGGGCCGCTTGCGCCGGCTCGCGGACGACCAAGCGATAACCGGTTCGAGTGATGGTCTCGACCTCGAAGCCGCCGGCTGCCACTATGCCGGCCTTGCGGACGCCCGCAATCGCACGGTTGAGGCTGTCGTCTCCGACATAGACGTTGCCCCAGCAGCGTCGGAGCAGCGTGTCGCGTGTGACAACCGCACCCCCGGCATCCGCGAGGACGAGCAGCACCTGCATGACTCGCGGCTCTACAACGAGGCTGCCGCCGGGCCCGCTGACCGTCCGTGTGGAGGGGTTCACCCTCGAATCTCCAAGCGCGAAATCCGGCCATTCCGCCAGTTGGGCTGTCGTCAGCAGGGTGTCCGCGGCGCCGTGCACTGAACCGATCTCCATCCCCATCGGTAAATCATCGGCGGACCGTCAGACCTTCATCATCGCCTTGCGGTGCGAACCGAGCGACCGTTCTTCCCGTCCACTCCGCCGCACCCGCGGACGCGAAAGGCACGATCAAACGGGAGCATATCAGATTTTCGCCCAGGCGTAACGATCCGATCCGCCCCCAGGCTCAAGCAGGGGATTTCAGATGATACGTATCATGATGACTTCGATGTTCGCCATTGCGCTTGCCTGGGCTGGTTCGACGGGCGCCCAAACTTTCAGCTTCAGCGGCACGCGTGAGAACGTCAATCCGGTCACCCCGCCGGGCGGCCGCTGCGTCCCGCCCTTCTTCAACACGGTCAACATCGCACCCGGGGCGATCACGTCGAGCGGCACGTCGAACATATCGGAATTCACCTCGACCCAGAGCCATTGCATCAGCTCCGCGCCGCCGACGCCGCTAAGCAACGGCCGCTTCGAATATCGCTTCCAGGCTGGCGACAGCATAATCGGGACCTACACGGGCAACGTCACCAGCAGCGCGACGCCGGGCGTGTTCAACGCTGCCGAGAACCTCATCATCACCGGCGGCACCGGCCGGTTCGTAGGCGCCACCGGCACGATCAACAGCAACGGCACTTTGCGCATGGGCCCGGGCCCGACCGGCGGCCCGGTAGGCACCTTCATGGGAACTCTCACGGGCGTCATCAACGCAACCGAAACCACTGCCAGCGGCGACTTCGCGACCGCGTTCGGACGGCCGAGCGCCGCCACGGGCGCCTATTCGAGCGCCTACGGGGCTTTTTCCTACGCGCCCGGCGAACGGGCAACGGCTGTGGGGAGCTTCGCGGAAGCGGTCGGGGTAAGCTCGACGGCCCTCGGCAACGACAGCCTCGCCACGGCTCTGGGCTCGATCGCGGTGGGGCTTCGCGCCAGAGCCACCTTCGAGGGCGCGGTTTCGATCGGGAGGACCAGTCTCGCCTCGGGATTCAATTCGACCGCAGTCGGCAACGTGGCTCAGGCTACGGGCATGGGCGCAACCGCGCTCGGCAATGCCGCCGCTGCGTCCGAGGCCGGCGCGACGGCGCTTGGCGTTCGATCCAGCGCGACCGGCCAGTTCGCCACTGCATTGGGCCGCCTTGCCGGCGCAGTGGGCCTCAGCAGCACGGCCGTGGGAGACACTGCGCAAGCCACGGGTGAGAACGGTACCGCCCTCGGCGCCGCGACGACAGCCTCCGGCACGGCGTCGACGGCGCTCGGCTGGCAGGCGGTAGCCAGTGGCACGGCGTCGTCGGCGCTCGGCCACAACAGCGACGCGACGGCGCTTGGCTCGACGGCCGTGGGCGTCAGTGCTCAGGCGACGCAGAATTTCTCGACGGCCCTAGGCCGGCTCGCCAATGCGGCCCATGTCGGATCGACGGCCGTCGGCGAAAGCGCCACCACTAGCGCGGCCAATCAGGTCAGTCTGGGCGCGGCAGGCAGCTCTGTCCGTGTCGGCGACATCGCCGCCAGCACCGCCGCCCAGGCGGGGGGAGTGTCGGTCGCTACGGTCGACGCGAGCGGCACCTTGGGCCACAACACGACGTTGATCCCCAGCGTTGCGGCGCTTCAGTCCGCGTCCACGGCACAGGCCGGTCAGCTGACGTCCCTGGAGGCGGCAAGTACGGCGCTAAGCGGCCGGCTCGATAGCTTGTTCGACCTTCGCAGGCTCGACCGGCGGGACATGCGGCAGGGCGTCGCCGCCGCCATCGCGATCGGTCAGGCGCCGATGCCCTCGGCGCCCGGGCGTACCGCCTATGTCGTCAACGGTGCGACCTTCCGGGGCGAGTATGCGATCGGCGGCTCCATCCTGCACCGGCTGGGCGGCTCGAAGCCGCTCGCTATCGGCGCCGGCTTCTCCTTCGCCGGCCACAAGAACAACGCCGTTCGCGTCGGCGTTGCCGGGGAGTTCTAGATCATGGCCCGCTTGCTTCACGCTGCCCCACTGGCGCTCGCTACAATCCTGGCCGCCTGTGGCAGCGGCGGCGGAGAAGGCGTCGGCTTCAATCCTCCTCCGCCGCTTTCACCGACGCCGAGCCCAACCCCGACCCCGGTGTCCGTGGCGCCCTTCCGGAACGGCTCTACTCCGACCTTCTACAGCACAAACCATGTCGCCGCGGCGGCTCGGGTGGGTGTCGAGCCTGTCGCAGGAGGCAAGTCGCGCGTCATCAGCCTCGACCAGCTCCGTCACCTGGGCGGCGCCGGCATCGGCAACTTCGAATATCGCGGCTCGAACAGCTATGCCGTGGAATTTGCGGGCTTTGGCGGACCCGTGTTTCTGCCGGCTGACCAGGCCCCATCCTCGGGGCCGTTCGACTCATTCCGGACCACCTCGGGGGCAGGCCATTACGCGAACCTCGAACTTGCCCGGCCCGGTGCCGGAATTGCGCTGACTTATGCGACGTTCGGGAACGTCATCGAGTCGTTCGGGAGTTCGACAGATGCCGAGGTCGTCTTCTTCGCGGTCGGCAGTCCTACCCCCCGGGCTCAGGCGCCAACCACGGGATCCGCCACCTTTACGGGTATCGCCGATGGCCTTTGGGTCGACGGGGCAACGACCCGCCGGCTGTACGGAAGCTCGGCGACCCTCACCGCCGACTTCGCGGCCGGCCAGGTGACTTCCCGCCTGGATCTTCGGGGCCATGGCGATCCATTCGGCGCTTTCCAAGCTGCCCCGACCACCACGCTTGGCACATTCAGTGGGACTGGAACGATCGCCAGCAGCGGCTTCTACAGCGGAGGCTACGCACCGGCCGGCGGCTATTCGGGCTCCTTCCAAGGGACTTTTTATGGTCCGGCCGCCGAGGAATTCGGTCTCGGCTTCCAGCTCACAGGATCGCCAGGGCAGAGCGCCATCGGCGTAGCGGTCGGCAAGAAACAATGATGCCCTCCGACCTGGATCCGGTTTCGGCACGGGTCCGCAGGCGATGATCGCACGCCTGCCGCTGCTCGCACTCGCGGCAGCGATAATTGCGCCAGTGCCGGCGGATGCCGCAACCGTGCCGCAGCCCGGTCAGCGGGCTTATCTCACCGCCGAACAGATGTTCATGATCGCCGAGATATGGCGAAGAACGGGGGACGATCGGGCCGCGGAAGCCGCTTATCGCGCGCTGGCGAGCGACCGCGATATCCGGATCAGGGCCGAGGCGCGGTTCCGGCTTGGCAAGATGTTGGTCGTGCTCGGCCGACTGGCCGAAGCCGGTCTCCTCTTCCGACAGATACTTGATGAGCAGCCAAAGGCGCAGCCGGTGCGGATCGAGCTTGCCCAGGTGCTCGACCTGATCGGCGACGAAGCGGGTGCCCGGCGGACGCTCCGTGAAGCGCAGGCCGGGGGCCTTCCGCCGCACATTGCGCGTTTGGTCGATCGCTACTCGGCGGCACTGCGTGCGCAAAGGCAAAGCGGCGCCACGCTCGAGCTGACACTGGCCCCGGACAGCAACATCAATGGCGCAACCAGTTCGGATACGTTGTCGACGGTGCTGGGGGACTTCACGCTGGATGACCAAGCCAAGCAGCGCTCGGGGATCGGCACCGCGATGCGGGCGCAGGCTTATTGGCGCACGCGCCTCGGGCGACAAACCGTTCTGCTACTGCGTACATCGGCCGCGGCCAACCTCTACAAGGAAGTGTCATTCAACGACGTATCGGCTGGCTTGTCCGCAGGGCCGGAGCTGCAGCTGGGCCGGGCACGGGCGACGGCCGAACTGGGGATCAGCCGCCGCTGGTTCGGCGGCCGTGCTTATTCCACCATCGGCACGGTCGATCTCAATTAACTGCGCTCGCTTTCCCATCGGCGGCGGCCCGCGCGCTGCACAGCGAATAGCGGCGAGAAAAATTGTAGCGAGTTCATGATCGCTCTCACGAAGAACAAGCCTGCGCCAGATCGACGTCTGGCCTTACGATTCTGGCCGGCGGCTGAACGAGGTCGACGGCTATAGCCGCTGACGCGCGTCTCGAACTGTAGAACCTA
>JAESFL010001116.1_pt1 | contig 10949 bp, 8 predicted proteins | sample 9269401 | NCBI WGS metagenome assembly JAESFL01 (sample SAMN14506025, study PRJNA617098) | algae metagenome | isolation source: Gloeocapsa sp. UFS-A4-WI-NPMV-4B04 and co-occurring heterotrophs from desert... | place: USA: Utah | collected 2006-10-01 | reverse complement strand
GTTCGGCAACCAGCTCGACGCCCTGCCGAAATCCTACACGCGCTATCTCGTCAACGGCCTGCGTGAGGCCTTCGACCTGCCCGGTACGCCGATCCGGCTGTCCCTGCGCACGTCCAAGAACCCGTTCGACAAGGGCTGAGAATCGGCTCGAGGAAACGGTTTCGTCCCGTCTCTGCCTGGGCGCGGGGGACAAAGAAAACATCGTCCTCCCAGGAACCGATCGCGGAGGGATTCGCTCTCTTTAGGGGCCAATCATTGGGATGCCGAACCCTTGCTCGCCGGGAGCGAGGTCTTAGTTTTCGGCCTCCTCTCGCATGGATCGCTTTTCGATGGCCGGATCGTCCTCCGCCGCCGCGCGGCCGACGAAGTTCGGTGAGCCGCGCACGCTCGCCTTCCTGGCGCTCGCCGCCCTCGCCACGCTCGTCGTGATCGCGGCGGTTTGGACCCTTCTCGCCGGTGGCGCGGGCGGGGGCACGGTCCAGGCGGTGAGCGAGGGGCTGGCGAGCCGCGGCTTCTGGACCGCCGTCGCGGTCGGGCTCGCGGCGCAGACCGTCGATGGCGCCCTCGGCATGGCCTACGGCATCACTTCGACGACCTTCCTGCTCTCCACCGGGGTGCCGCCGGCGGCGGCCTCGGCCTCGGTGCATGTCGCCGAGATCTTCACCACCGCCTTCTCCGGCCTGTCGCACTGGCGGCTCGGCAACGTGAACGGGGCGTTGTTCCGGCGCCTGCTGATCCCCGGCGCGATCGGCGCGGTGGCGGGCGCGTATCTCCTCACATCGGTCGATGGCGAGACCATCAAGCCGTTCGTCTCGGTCTACCTGCTGGTGATGGGTCTCTACGTCCTGTCGAAGGCGTTCCGCACCCTGAAGACCCGACGCGAGCCGCCGCGCGCGGTGGTGCCGCTGGCGCTCGGCGGCGGCTTCGTCGACGCGGTCGGCGGCGGCGGGTGGGGGCCGGTGGTGACGACGACACTGGTCGGCGGCGGGCAGGATCCGCGCACCTCCATCGGCACGGTCAACGCGGCGGAGTTCTTCATCGCGCTGGCGAGCGGCCTCTCCTTCAGCCTGCTCGGCGGGCTGACCCACTGGACCACCATCGCCGGCCTCGTCGTCGGCGGGCTGTTCGCGGCACCGATCGCCGCGCTTCTGGTTCGGGTGATCCCGGCGCGGGCGCTGATGGTCGTGGTCGGGCTGCTGATCGCGGGCTTGAGCCTCGTGAACCTCGCCGGGCTGTTCGGCTAAAGCCTCAGCTCTCCCGGCTCACCCGGCCCGCGTCGTCTCGGCGAGCCAGTCGACCACCGCGTCGAGGGCTTGGCGGTTGCTGGTGTCGCCGCCGCGGGTGGCCTCGAAGGCGGCGATCTGCCGGTCGGCGCTGGTGCCCTCGCGCAGGATGCGGCGGGCGTCGGCGACCTCTTCGGTGCAGCCGAGCGCCTCGGCGTCCTCGGCGATCAGCGAGAGCAGCGTGTCGAGGGCGGCTTCGAACGGGAACGCCTGTTCCGAGGCCTCGTCGATCAGCTCGGCCTCGATCCCACTGCGCTGGGCCCGCCAGAGATTCTCCGCCGCAATCGCCCGCGACACGCCGGTGAGCCCCGCATTGATGTCGGGCCGGCGCTCGACCAACCGCACGAGGCAACGGAACAGTGCCGCCACCACGATGGCGTCGGAAAGCCGGGTGCAAGAATCGGCGATGCGCAGTTCGAGTGTCGGGAACTTGATCGAGGGCCGTAAGGACCACCACAAAAAGCTCGCATCCTGGATCGAGCCGGCATTGGTCATGATCCGCACGTAGCGCGCGTAGGCTTCGGCATCGCCCATCAGGTCGGGCAGGCCGGTGCGGGGCAACTCGCCGAAAGCGCTGAGACGGTATGCGGCGAGCCCCGTCGGCTTGCCCTGCCAGAACGGCGAGGAGGCCGACAGCGCGAACAGCAGCGGCTGGAACGGCAGCAGCCGATCCATCAGGGGCACGCGCCGGTCGGGGTCGGAGACCTCGACATGGACGTGCATGCCGCAGATCAGGCTGCGCCGCCCGGCCAGCCCCACGTCGCGCAGGATGCCGCGGTAGCGGTCGCCCTTGGTCGGCAATTGCCGCGCCCAGTCGGCGATGGGGTGGGTGCCGGCGGCGAAGACGAGGAGCCCGTGCTCGGCCCCCAATTCCGCAAGCGCCTGCCGCTGCCGCATCAGCGACGCGCGGGCGGCCGGGAAGGCAGTCGAGGGCGGGGTGCAGACCTCGACCTGACATTGCAGCAGCTCGCGCCCGATCTCCGGCAGCCGCTCGCCAGCCGCCTGATGGAACGGCTTGACCGAGCGGCGCGGGGTGCCACGGGTCTCGGCATCGGCGAGGAAATACTCTTCCTCGATCCCGAACCGGTAGGGGTGGGCGCTCATGCCGTAAAGACTCCGACGACCGGCCGACGCGGGCTCTCGCCGGGGCCGGAGCCCGCGAGGGGAGCGCCGCGAAAGGACCTTGGCCGGGAGCAAGCCGTTTGCAGGGCCAAGAGTTCCGAAGGGTTCCGTCCCGGTTCCGCGCCGCGTGGCGGGGGACGCGACACCGTGGCCGCACGGCGGCGCTCGCGCCGGGGGCGGGGAGGGCGCTACAGCTCTTTTTCCCCTGCCGCTTCTTTCTCGCGACCATGCCCGAACTGCCCGAAGTCGAGACCGTGCGCCGGGGCCTCGCGCCCGCGATGGTCGGCGCGCGCTTCTCCCGCGTCATCCTGCGCCGGCCGAACCTGCGCTTCCCCTTCCCCGAGCGCTTCGCCGAGCGGCTGGAGGGCACTACCGTGCGCGACCTCGCGCGCCGGGCCAAATACCTCACCGCGCATCTCGATTCCGGCGAGAGCCTGATCCTGCATCTCGGCATGAGCGGGCGCTTCGACGTGCGGATGCCCGACGGCTCGAACCTCTCGCCGGGTGACTTCTACCTCGAAGGGACCCTGGGCCAGCCCAAGCACGACCACGTGGTGATGGCTTTCGCCAACGGCGCCACGGTGACCTACAACGACACCCGCCGCTTCGGCTTCATGGACCTCGTGGCGACGCGCGATCTCGATACCTGCCGCCACTTCGCCGGCATGGGTGTCGAGCCGCTCTCCGACGCCCTCGACGCTGCTTGGCTCGCCCACCTGTTCGCGAGAAAGATCACGCCGTTGAAGGCAGCGCTGCTCGACCAGCGCCTGATCGCGGGCCTGGGCAACATCTATGTCTGCGAGGCGCTGCACCGCTCGGGCCTCCACCCGGCCCTTCCGGCCGGCGCGCTGGCCAAGCCGGACGGCTCGCCGACGCCGAAGGCGAAAAAGCTCGTCCGGGAGATCAAGGCGGTGCTGACCGAGGCGGTGGCGGCCGGCGGCTCGACCTTACGCGACTACGCCCGGCCGGACGGGGAGCGCGGCGCCTTCCAGCACGGGTTCCGCGTCTACGACCGGGTCGGCCATGCCTGCCCGACGAAGGGCTGCACCGGGCGGATCGGCCGGATCGTGCAGGGCGGGCGCTCGACCTTCTTCTGCGAGACCTGCCAAGTTCTGCCGACCCGGTGAGACCTGCCGGTCCGGAAAGGTCTGCACGTCGGCGCCGGAGATTTCATCCCGCCTTTTTGTCCTGAAAAAGTCCGGTCTTCCACCGTTCTTCGGGGTGGCCGGCACGGGAATGTTGAACGGTTCGGCGCCGAAATGCGTTCTCAGCTTTGCCACAACACGGCAAAGCCCGTTTCCGCTCTTCCGGTGCCGTCCGTCCGCGGCGGTGCTCGAAGGGTCCAACGACACGGAGGAACCTATGCGCGCCATCAAGCTGCTTCCCGTCCTCGGCCTCGTCGCCCTCGGCCTCGCGGCCTGCAAGGACGAGAAGAAGGATACCACCGGCACGACCACGCCTCCGGCCAGCACCACGACCACCGCCCCGGCGACGCCGCCCGCCACTCCGCCGGCCGCCGGCCAGACCACGGCCCCGACCAACCCGCCCGCGGCGAACAAGCCCGCCGGTCAGTAGTTGTTCTTTGTTTCCTGACAACGTTTTGCCCGGCCGGTGGCCGGGCACGTTCGAACAGGCAGAAGGCCCGCCGGAAGGTGGGCCTTCTTGCGTTCGGGGCCTGCGGTCTCGCACGGCTTCTTCGCGCAGGACGGTGAGAATCCTCTGGCGATGATCGCGGCGGCCCGCGCGCAGCTCGCGGGCTAGAGCATCCCTCCCGAAAGGTGGCCGCCGGCTTTCGGAAAAAGGGGATGCAAATACAAGAGGATAGAGCATCGTCGCCGGGGAGGCGGTCTCGGCGGGGGCGAAGGGTGACGGCTTCGCCGTGTCGCTGGCCGGGGGACAACACCTGACACCGCCTCAACAGCCCGATCGCCGAGGGGCTCGGCTGCGCCGTGGACGAGGGGATGCTCGGCCCAGAACCGGCGCGGTGGGATGCTCTGAAGCGGAAATCCCGCGAGTCACAAAGGGTCGGAAGCGGCCCGTCCTATAGTCAAGCGGATTGGGGTCCAACTCAGGTCGGTGCTGTTTCCCGCTTCATCCGCCGCCCCGCCATCTCCTTGAGCACCCGCCCCAATTCCTGCGCCGAATACGGTTTCCTCAACAGCTCGAACCCGTGCGCGTCGTCCTGGGCCAGGACGTGGCTGTAGCCGGAGGTGAGGACCACCGGCAGGTCCGGGTGCCGCTCGCGCAGGATGCGGGCGAGCGCGATGCCGCCCATGCCGGGCATCACCACGTCGGAAAAGACCGCCTCGAACGGCGTCTCGGCCCGCTCCAGCGCGACCAGGGCGGCCTCGGCGTTCTCGGCCCAGACCGGCTGGTGGCCGAGTTCCTCCAGGATCTGGGTGCAGAAGCGGCCGACCTCGACATTGTCCTCGACCACGAGGATGCGCAGATGCGCCTCGGTGGCCGATTCCGGCCCCGGTCCGGCGGGGGGAGAAGCCGGCGGCGGGGCGCTGACCTCGGGCAGGTAGAGGGTGAAGGTGGTGCCCTCGCCCGCGCGGCTGCGCACGTCCACGTCCCCGCCCGACTGCTTGGCGAAGCCGATCACCTGGGACAGGCCGAGCCCGGTACCCCGTCCGACCTCCTTGGTGGTGAAGAACGGCTCGAAGATGCGGGCGAGATCGGTGCTGGCGATGCCGGTGCCGGTGTCCACGACCGAGACCGCGACGAAGGGTCCGGCCGCGCCGGCATGGCCGCGGATCGGCGGCATCGGTGCGCCGCCGTCGAGGCGGAGCGTCAGGCGGCCCTCGCCGTCCATGGCATCGCGGGCGTTCACCGCCATGTTCACGAGCGCCGTCTCGAACTGGCTCGCGTCGGCCCGCACGTAGCAGGGGGCGCCGGGCAGGTCGGTGACCACGCGGATGCGCGCGCCGGTCACCGAATCGAGCATCTCCGAGATGCTGCGCAGCCGCTCGCCGACATCGAAGGTCTCGGGCTTGAGCGCCTGCCGCCGGGCGAAGGCGAGGAGCTGGCCCGTCAGCTTCGCCGCCCGGTCCACGGTGTCGGAGACGGCGTCGAGGTAGCGGCGCTTGCGCTCGGGCGCGAGGTCGGGCCGGCGCAGGAACTCCACCGAGGAGCGGATGATGGTGAGCAGGTTGTTGAAGTCGTGGGCGACGCCGCCGGTGAGCTGGCCCACCGCCTCCAGTTTCTGCGACTGGCGCAGCGCCTCCTCCGCTTGGCGCTGCTCGGTGATGTCGCGGCCGAAGCCGTAGAGCAGGCCGTCGGCGGGCACGATGGTCCAGAGCACCCGGCGGGTGCCGCCGTCCCGGGTCAGGCAGGTCAGTTCGAGGTCGGTGGAGGCGCCGGCCGCGAGCCGCTCCAGCGCCGCCTCGGCCGCGAGCCGCTCCAGCGCCGCCTCGGCCGCCGGGCGCTCCTCGGGGGCGAAGAAATCGGGCACGCAGCGGCCCACCGTCTCAGCCGGCGGCCAGCCGAGGGTGCGGCTCCACGAGGGATTCACCGCCCCGATCCGTCCGTCGGGGGAGGCGACGACCTTGAGCACCGGCGAGAGCGTCCAGACGCGGTCGCGGTCGCGCCGTTGCGCCACCACCTCCGCCTCCAGATCGGCGGCCTTGGAATGGAGCAGGTGCTCCACGCGCCGCCGGGCGGTGATGTCTTGGAACAGCACCGCGACCTGCCGGCGCGCGGGCGGCTCGATGCGGAAGGCGGCGAGTTCGAGGTAGCGCCCGGTGGCGACCAGCTCGCGCTGGAAGCGGATCGGCCGGCCGGTGCGCAGGACATCGCCGTAGAGCGCGAGCCAGCCCTCGGCCTCCTCGCCCACGATCTCGCGCAGGCGCTTGCCCGCCACGTTCTCGATGCCGGCATGCTGGGCGTAGGCGCGGTTGGCGGTGACGTGGACGTAGTCGCTCAAGGGGCCGTGCGGACCGTCGATGAACTCGATGACGCAGTAGCCCTCGTCCATCTGCTCGAACAGCGTGCGGTAATGCTGCTCGCTCTCGGCCAGCGCCGTGCGCTGGGCGTGCTGCTCGGTCACGTCCCGGGTCACGCCCGCGAGCCGCACAGGCACGCCGTCCCCATCGCGCTCGATCTCAACGGTGCGGGCGATCCAGCGCGGCAGGCCGCTCAGCGGATCGCGGATGCGGTAGACCGCCTCTCCCGCCGGCGCATCGCCCGAGGGGATCGCGGCCGCCTCTACCCCGAGCCGCTCGATCAGCGCGGCGAGGGGATAGGCCTCGCGCAGCTCCAGGCCGTGCAGGCGGCAGAAGGCGGGGCTCGGATGCAGGAGGCCCGCGCGCAGGTCGAGGGAGAACACGCCGATCCCGGCGGTGTCCTGCGCCCGGGCGAGGGCGTCCTGTGCCGTCCGCAACGGCTCCGCGATCCGAAAGCGCGCCGGTGCCGCGCTCGGTTCGCCGATGGTGGGGAGGCTCTCGCTGATGCTCACGCCGCACATGTAACACGCCGCCGGGCGGCACAAGCGCGACCGTTTAACCGGAAGACAGCTTTCACGGCTTTGTCACAGGTGACGCCGTGAGCCTCGATGATCAGCCGAAATCGAGCTCCGGATAGTGCCGGAAGATGCCGTCCTCGTTGAAGGGGAGGCACCGATCGCTGACGCGGTAGGCCGCGATGCGCGGCAGCGCTCCGATCCGCTCCGCGTGGGCGGCGACCTGCGGCGTCTGCGCCAGCGCCGCAGCTTTCGGGAATGCGTAGCGCAAGCCCTCCACGAGCTGGAACAGCGAGGTGTCGGCGTAGCTGACCGCACCACCGACCAAGGACTCCGGCCCGGCCGGGTTGCCGGCGAGCACCTGCTCGAACCAAGCCAGGAATTTCGGGATGCGGTGCTTGCAAAAGTCCTCGGCGCGGCGGCGCGCCTCCGGCTTCTGGTCCTCGTAGTACAGGCCGACGCCCACCGGGTGATGGGTGTCGTGGGCCTCCGCGACCATGTCGGCGATCGTGAGCTGGATCTGGTGCGTCCAGATCCGGTCGGCCTCGTCCGCACCGACGAGGCCGAGGCGCGGCCCGAGATAGAGCAGGATCGCCGCGGTCTGCCCGATCACGCGGTCGCCGTCCTTGAGGAAGGGCGGCGCGAAGGGCGGGCGGAGCGGCTCGTCCTCCAGCCGGTCCATCATCGCCGCGATGCCGCCGCCCGCCTCTTCCGGCAGGCGGGCGACATCGACGTAATCCGCCCCGGCCGCTTCGAGGGCCAGCCGCACGAACTCGCCGCGACCGGGGATCATCGGCCAGTAGTGCAGCTCGTAGGCCATCGCCGATCCCCTCCGTCATTCACCAGCCGCCGCGTTCCTCGCGGCTGGGCGCCCGGCCCTGGGGCGTCAGGGCGTCGATCACGCCGGGCAGGGCCTGCGCCAGTTGCGCCAGCAGATCCTCGCGCGGCAAGCCGGTCTCGCGGCTGAGGCTGTCGACGGTGCCGGGACCCAGGGCCTCGGCGAGGCGGTTCGGCGCGATCTCGCGGTTGGGGCCTTGGCCGATCCACGAGCCGATCACGTCGCCCAGCCCACTGCGCTCGAAGCTCTGGATCAGGCCGTCGAGCCCGCCCGCGGCAGGACCGCCCCCGTCCTGCGGCTCCCGGTCGAGCCCCGCATAGGGCCCCCCGCCGGGCGAGCGGCTGCCGGACGCGCCGTCGCCGGGGCCGTCGAGCATGCCCGCGAGGTCGCTGAAATCGCCGCCGGCCTCGTCGCCGCGCGTGGGCGGACCGCTGCGCCGGCCCTGGTTGAACCCGCCGAAATCACCGTCGTCGGCGCCCGGGCTCGGCAGAGGAGAGCCGCCGCCCTCGTCCCGCCCCCGCCCGAAGATGTCGCCGAGGCCGCCGCTCGCGCCCTTGGCGAGCAACAGCATGAGCAACGCCTTGACCACCGGCGAGGCCAGCGCCCCGCCGCGTCCGCCCCCCAGAACCTGTCCGACGACTCCGCCGATGACCTGATCGAGCAGCCCCATCTGTTTCCTCCCGCCGGTTCACGCCGCATCCAGAGGGTCTGGAAGCGCGCTCTCACGCCGAACCGGTCTCCCCTTCGGCTGAGCGCGCTCAGGCGGCCCTGCCGGTCCAACGGCGAGCCTCGGGATGGGGTTGCGGATCAGTTCTCGTAGCTTGTCCGAAACGGCTTCGAGAGGTGATCGGTCGGATTGGTGCGCACGCTCTTCCCGCTGCTCCGGCCCTCGGGCATCACCGAGGTCGAGGAGCGGATCGCGCTCGGGGCCGAGACCTCGCCGGTCGGCCGCTCGGCGGATCGGGCGTTGCCGCGCACCGTGTCGGTGCCGGAGGGCAGGGTGCCGGCGGTGGGCTGGTCGTTGGGGTTGGCCACGCTCTGTGCCAGAGCTGACGTGGACAGGATCAGGCTGCCGAAGAGGGCGCCCAGAGCAGCCCGGTTGAGGGAGGAGGATCGCATTGGTCGGCTCCTTTCGACGCTTCTCGCCGCCGGCCGGGCCGACGGCGAGATCGCCCGGCGGTTGCAGGGATCTGAAAGGCCAATCCCGACCGATGGCCAAGGTTCCGTGATCGAATGCTTCGCTCTTCGAGGCTCGGCGCGGCGGCCTCAGCCGCGCTTGCGCCCGCCGCCGCCCTTGTAGCGCGGTTTCTGGCCGCCCAACCCTTGCGTCGAGCGCGCCTTCGGCCGCTCCTGCCAGGGAACGGCCCCGGCCGGCAATTCGCGGTCGGTGCCCGGCCCCATATTGTCGAGGGTCGGCTTCGCGATCCGGCTGCCCTTCTGCCCGTAGCGTCCGGCCTCGCGCTCCACATCGCTCTGCCGCGCCATCGGATCGTCGGAGACCATCAGCTCGGTCGCCTGGAGACGCTTGAGCTCGTCGCGCAGCCGCGCCGCCTCCTCGAAGTCGAGATCGGCGGCGGCCGCACGCATCCGCTTCTCGAGATCGGCCATGACGGCCTTGAGGTTGTGGCCGACGGTGATCGCGTCCTTAGCGAGCCCCGTGTCGACGCGGACATGGTCGCGCTCGTACACGCTCTCGAGGATGTCGCTGATGCCACGCTTGACCGATTGCGGCGTGATGCCGTGCTCTTCGTTGTAGGCGAGCTGCTTGGTGCGGCGGCGCTCGGTCTCGGCCATCGCCCGCTCCATCGAGCCGGTGATGTTGTCCGCGTAGAGGATGCAGCGGGCATCCGCGTTGCGCGCCGCGCGGCCGATGGTCTGGATCAGGGAGGTCTCGGAGCGCAGAAACCCTTCCTTGTCGGCATCGAGGATGGCCACCAGCGCGCATTCGGGGATGTCGAGGCCCTCGCGCAAGAGGTTGATGCCGATGAGAACATCGAAGGCACCCAACCTCAAGTCGCGAATAATCTCGATCCGCTCCAGGGTGTCGATGTCGGAGTGCATGTAGCGCACCCGCACCGAGTTCTCGTGCAGGTACTCGGTCAGATCCTCGGCCATGCGCTTGGTGAGCGTGGTGACGAGCGTGCGATAACCCGCCTGAGCCACCGCGCGGACTTCGCCCAAAAGATCGTCCACCTGGGAGCGGGCGGGGCGGATCTCGATCACCGGATCGACGAGGCCGGTGGGGCGGATCACCTGCTCGGCGAAGACGCCGGCCGTGCGCTCCATCTCCCACTTGGCCGGGGTGGCCGAGACGTGGATCGATTGCGGGCGCATCGCGTCCCATTCCTCGAACCGCAAGGGGCGATTGTCGAGGCAGGAGGGCAGGCGGAAGCCGTACTCGGCCAGCGTCGCCTTGCGGCGGAAGTCGCCGCGATACATGCCGCCGATCTGCGGCACGGTGACGTGGCTCTCGTCGGTGAAGACGAGGGCGTTGTCGGGCAGGTACTCGAACAGGGTCGGCGGCGGCTCGCCAGGCTTACGCCCCGTCAGGTAGCGCGAGTAATTCTCGATGCCGTTGCAGGCCCCCGTCGCCTCGATCATCTCGATGTCGAAGGTGCAGCGCTGCTCCAGCCTCTGCGCCTCGATCAGGCGCCCCATCCGGGTCAGCTCCTCGACGCGCTGCTTCAGCTCGGTCTTGATGCCCTTGATCGCCTGCTGGAGGGTGGGGCGCGGCGTGACGTAGTGCGAGTTCGCGTAGACTTTGACGAACTTCAGCTCGTTGAGCTTCTTGCCGGTCAGCGGGTCGAACTCGACGATCGATTCCACCTCGTCGCCGAACAGGCCGATGCGCCAGCCGCGATCCTCCAAGTGGGCCGGCCAGAGTTCGATCACATCGCCGCGCACGCGGAACGTGCCGCGGGCGAAGTCCGACTGGATGCGCTTGTACTGCAGTGCCACGAGGTCGGCGATGAGCTGGCGCTGCTCGATCCGCTCGCCGAGCGAGACGGTGAATGACATCGCCGTGTAGGTCTCGACCGAACCGATACCGTAGATGCACGACACCGAGGCGACGATGATGACGTCGTCCCGCTCCAGCAGGGCGCGGGTCGCCGAGTGGCGCATCCGGTCGATCTGCTCGTTGATCGAGGATTCCTTCTCGATGAACGTGTCGGACCGCGGCACGTAGGCCTCGGGCTGGTAGTAGTCGTAGTACGAGACGAAATACTCGACCGCGTTGTCGGGAAAG
>JAESFL010001115.1_pt1 | contig 10957 bp, 12 predicted proteins | sample 9269401 | NCBI WGS metagenome assembly JAESFL01 (sample SAMN14506025, study PRJNA617098) | algae metagenome | isolation source: Gloeocapsa sp. UFS-A4-WI-NPMV-4B04 and co-occurring heterotrophs from desert... | place: USA: Utah | collected 2006-10-01 | reverse complement strand
CGCGATCCTGGAACATGAAACCGAGCCCGTCCGCCACCAGGCCCGAGCCCATGCCGCGGAAATTGGACTGGATCAGCGAGACCATCATGCCGTCGCGGTCGGCCACGGTGAAGTAGGTGGTGTCGCCGCGCGACGGCGCGTTTCCGGGGCGGACCTCGGCATTGATCCGGTCCGGGCGGATCAGCTTCGACCGCTCCGCCGCATAATCCTTGGACACCAGCCACTCGGTCGGCATGCGGGAAAAGTTCGGGTCGCCATAATAACGGGCGCGGTCCTCGTAGGCGAGGCGCTTCGCCTCCGCTTGGAGATGGATCGACAGCGGCGTCTGGAACCCGGCGGCCTTCATGTCAAAATTTTCGAGGATGTTCAGCATCTGGAGCGTCGCGATGCCCTGCGTGTTCGCGCCGATCGCATGCACGCCGACGCCTCGATAGGTGGTCGTCACCGGCTCCGTCCATTCGCTCTGATGGGCGGCAAGGTCGGCGCGCGTCATCCAACCGCCGATGCGCTTGAAATAAGCCTCGATCGTGCGGGCGATCTCGCCCTCGTAAAAAGCGTCGCGGCCGCCCGCGGCGATGGCGCGGTAGGTGCGGCCAAGGTCGGGATTGCGGAAGATCTCGCCGGCCCGGGCCCGGTCCCCCGAGGCGTAGGTCCTCTGGGCATTCTCGATCTCGTCGATGCCCATGTTCGGGCGGGCATAATTCGCCATCGCCCGGTTCATATAATAAGCCACGATCGGCGAAAGCGGCACACCGCCTTCCGCATAAGCAATGGCGGGCTCGAAGAGCTCACGCCAGCGGAGGCGGCCGTAGCGCTGGTGCAGCCGCCACCAGGCGTCCACCGTCCCCGGCACCGTCACGGTCACCGCGCCATAAGGAGGGAGAACGCCGCTGCGCGCGCGCGAACGCACGGTCTCCAGGCTGAGGCCGCGGGGGCTGCGGCCCGAACCGGCGATGCCGACGACCTTCGCCGCTTTCGGATCCCACAGCAGCGCGTAAAGATCCCCGCCGATCCCGTTCGCGGTCGGCTCGAGGAAGCCGAGCGCGGCATTGATCGCGATCGCCGCGTCCACCGCGGAGCCGCCCTTCTTCAGGATCTCGATTCCGGCCAGCGTGCCGAGCGGGTGCGAGGTTGCTGCCGCGCCATTGCGGCCGAACACTTCGGATCGGGTCCCGAAACTGGCGCCGACCGGCCGGTCCCCCGCCTGCACATCCGGATAATGCTGCGTCGCCGGCAGGGCGGGGCTGAGCGGCGGCGGCCCTTCCGCGGTTTGCGCGGACGCAGTGCGGGCGAAGGACAGGCCCGTTGCAGCAGCAAGCGGCACGCTGGTCAGAAAAGTGCGTCTATCCACGAAGACTCCTCGGGTGATCTTGGCACGCGAGGTTAGCAGCAAGGCTCCCGGGTGCCACTACCCAGGTCAATGAGGATGTTCGGCCCAATCCGGCATGTCTTCTCGCAATCCCGATCGGCGGGGCCTGGCGGTCGCCGGCTGGAGGGTCCTCGGGCGCTTCAACGAACGCAAGCGCGGCCCCGCTTCACCGCATCGTCGAATAGGCCTCGGCGGCCAATTTGCGCCTTCTCGCGATCGGCTGCCACTGCCCGTAACTGAGGCAGCGCCATAGCCATTCGGCCGGGCCGAAGCGGAACAGGCCGAGCCATAGGTGGCTGAAGACCGCCAGGGCTGCGAACAGGCCAAGCGCGAAGATGTTCAAGCCAAGCAAGCTCATTTCGCCCATCTTGCCGAGACCGTAGCCATAGAAGAACCAGCCGCCGATGGCGCCGGAGGCGAGGTAATTGGTGAGCGCCATGCGGCCGGCCGGCGCCAATGCACCCCTCAGCCATCCGCCCGTCCGGGAAAGCAGCAAGGTCAGCCCGGCAATGTAGCCGAAGGCAAGGATCGGGATCCCGACATAGGAGGCCGTCACGACGCCGTAGAGGACGCCTTCCGCCTTCAATCCGCCGAGGCGGGTCGCGCTGATCGCGCTCAGCGCCAGCCCGAGCGGAAGGCACCAGCGAGCCACGCGGCGAAGCTGCGGCCGGTGTTTTTCAACCTCGAACAGCAGCCCGCGCCGCGCCGTCCAGGCCCCGATCAGGAACAGGCCGAGGATGTTGAGGTCGTAGATGATCTTGAAGGAAGTGGCAGTGGCGTAGCGCAGGATATTCTGCGGAGCGTTGTGCGCGACGGCGTCCCAATAATTCGGGCTGGTATAGGCAGCGAGGCCGCTCGCCGCCTCCGCGCCGCGCGGCAGCGTCAGGAGATTGGGCAGAGGAGCCCCGCTCACGGCTTCGGCAATGCCGGCTGCGATCGGCGGGATGATGATCAGGAGCAGCCCGAGCTTGAAAAGGGTCTTGTCGGTGCTGTCGCGGAACAGCAGCAGGACCATGCCGAGCAGCGCATAGGTCACCAGAATGTCGCCCCAGAAGAAGAACAATTGGTTGATGATCCCGAAGCCCAGCAGGGCCAGCATCCGCCGCATGAAGAAGGATTGGAAGCCCGGCCCCTTCGCGGCACTGCCTTGCAGCATCAGCGCGAAGCCGAGCCCGAACAGGAAGGCGAAGCAAGACCGCGCCTTGCCCTGCAGGACGAGCAGGTCGATCATCATCGCCGCGAGATCGGCCGGCGCGGCCCGAGCGAACAGTGATTCACCCGCCCAGCGGAGCACCATGGCGCCGACGTTCATCACGATCACGCCGAGCAGGGCGAGCGCCCGCAGCGCATCGATATGATCGTACCTCCCATGGTGTTGGGCCGCAGCTGTGGACATGATGAACTCCTTCCGACGCGATCCTAACCGCGAGGCGTTGGAGCGAGCGGTTGAAGGAGCGTTGGAGCCTGCGTGTTTTCGTACGATCCGCGCTCACGCGGCGTCGCCGCGAGCCTTACTGGATCGCGACCCGTCGCGGCGACCCTTCACGAAGCCGGTTGGACAGGGCCGCTGAAACTATTCCCACGCCGTCCGGCGAGTTGCGGTCAGTTACCCGCACCAGGCGGCAAGGTCCGCGATCCAGATTGCGGTGCCCCAGCGGGTCCAGAGCATCGCGCCAACGGCCGCACCCAAGGCGGCGACGGCCAGGAAGCCGGCATGGATCCTGCCGCTCATGCGGTTTGCAGCCGGGTCACGGGAGCATCCTTGATCGGCAAGTGGATCGCCGTCGCGGCGAGCGCCAGGATGATGGAAGCGGCCCATGCCGCATCATAGCTGCCGAACAGGTCGTAGGCATAGCCTGCCGCCCACGCGCCGAAGAAGCTTCCCACCTGATGGCTCAGGAAGACGATGCCGTAGAGCGTGGAAAGATAGCGGATGCCGAAGATCTCGCCGATGAGGCCGCTCGTCAGCGGTACGGTCCCCAGCCAGAGGAATCCCATGGCCGCCGCGAACAGCAAGGCGCTGCTGCTGGTCAGCGGCGTGACGAGGAACACAGTCAGGATGACGGCGCGGCCGCCGTAGAGCGCGCTCAGGACCCATTTCTTCCTCAGCCGGTCGCCCGACACGCCGAAGAAGTAGGAGCCGAAGATGTTGAACAGGCCGATCAGCGCCAGCGCGGTCGCGCCGATCTGAAGGCCAAGCCCGCGATCGTTGAGATAGGCTGGAAAGTGGGTGGCCAGAAAGGCGATGTGGAACCCGCACACGAAGAAGCCGGCGTTGAGCAGCCAGAAGCCGCTGTGCCGGGCGGCCTCGCCCAAGGCTTCGGAAAGACCTTGCTCCGGCTCCGCGCCCATGGCGGGCGCCGGCTTGCCGGCCAAGCCAGCTGCCAGCGGCAGGCAGACGGCCACCAGCCCTGCCAAGGCCACCAGCGCGAGCCGATAGCCGAGCTCCGCCAGCAGCATCTGCCCCAGGGGCACCACCAGGAACTGCCCCAGCGATCCGCCGGCGGTGACAATGCCGAAGCTGAGGCTTCGCCGCTCCTCCGGGGCGGCCCGCCCGACCACCCCCAGCACAACCACGAAGGTGGTCGCCGACAGGGCCATGCCGATCGCGGCTCCGAACGACAGGTGAAGCCCGATGGCGTTCGTCGCGAGCGCGGCCGCGACCAGCCCGGCCACGTAGAGCAAGGCGCCGAAGAAGATGACGCGCCCTGCCCCATATTTATCTGCGATCGCCCCCACCATCGGCTGCACCAGCCCGAACAGCAGGTTCTGCAGCGCCAGCGCCAGCCCGAAGCTGCCCCGGCTGATGTCGAGCGCCGCGCTCATCTGGGGAAGGAAGAGCCCGAAGGCCTGCCGCACGCCCATCGCCAGGGTCACGATGGCGGCACCGCACAGGATGATCGTCCAGGGCCGCTTCACGATGCCGAGCCTCCGCTCTTTCCAGGCGGAGGACCGGCCGGCACGGCTTCGGAGCTTGGCAGCTCGCCACCGGGAAAAATTTTGGCGCCGTTCGCCACGCGCTTCAGGCGGCCCGGCCGAGCCCGGCCGGCGCGGGCAGGCCGCGGGTTTGGGGAGGACGGGCTCTTGCCCGGAGCTCGCGGGGCCCGGCGCCCCGCTTTCGGCGGATCAGCGCCCGCAGGCTCGAGGGATCCGAATAGCCGACCTCGAAGGCGATTTCCTCGAACGGCATGGCGCTCGTTTCGATGAGTTCCACCGCTCGCTCGACGCGCATCTGCTGGAGAAACCCGATCGGGGAAAGGCCGGTGGCGGCGATCACCCGGCGGGCGAAGGTGCGGGGGCTGAGGCCGGCCGCCGCCGCCAGCTCGTCGACGCCCAGGGTCTGCCCCAGCCTGGGACGCGCCCAGGCCGCGGCCCTGGCCACATTCTCGTTCGAGGCGGCAAGGAGCCCGATCGCCATGTAGGGCACTTGCGAGCGACGCTCGTCCAGCACCATTTTTCGGGCGCAGGCCTCGGCGATTTCGGCGCCGGCATGGCGGGCGACGATCCCGACCATCAGGTCCATTTGCGCCATGGCGGCTCCGGCGGTGGTGAACGGGCCGTCGGTCAGCACCAATTCGCCGGTGTCGAGAAAGACACCGGGAAACATCTCCCGGAACACGGGCGCGAGCCACCAGGCCGTCGTCGCCCTCCGCCCGTCGAGCAGACCGGTGCCGGCCAGCAGCAACGTGCCCGTGCAGGAACTGGCGATCTGGGCGCCGGCTGCCGCCGCGCGGGCGATCTCGCACCGCGCTTCTTCCGCATCCGCTTGGGCGAGCCGCTCGCCGTAGGACGACGCCTTCGACAGGCCCTGGGCCGGCACGATCAGCAGATCGGCCAGCCGGTGCCTCGCCTCCGGAAAGGCGAGGAAGGGACGGAACGAAGCCGCGCCCGATCCGGTCATCCGGACATCGAAGGCGCTGGCGCGGCCGAGCGCGTGGCAGGTCCGGTTCGCCATGGCGAGCACGTCGATGGTGATGGCGACGCTGGAGGCGAGCGCGCCGTGGAGCGCCATCACACTGGTCGCGATCATCTCGCCCTCGCCTCCACCGCGGACCTCATTCGACGCGCTCCCCGTTCTTGCGGGTGAAGCGCCAACCGCCGGCGATCGCCTCGGCCCGCAGATCATCGTCGGGATATTCGGCAGCGTCGCCGGGCTGCCGGTCGCCGACTTCCAGATAAGTCGCCGGAGCGGCCGAGCGGTTGATCAGATGGTGCGCCGTTCCGCCGTGCGGGAAGCCGGCGCACATGCCCGGGCTCAGCACGATCTCGCCGCCATCATGCGCCAGCACGACCTCGCCGGTCAGCACATAGACGAACTCGTCCTGGACGAGATGGCGGTGGCGGACGGAGGATTGGGCGCCTGGATCCAGCGTCACCAGATTGACGCCGAAGCTGGCGATCCCGAACAGGTCGCCGAGCGCCTGCTTGGTCCGGCCCGCCACCCGCTCGGCGAACGGCGCCGGATAGATCGAGCGCTTGCGCGCGGGCGCTTCGCCGGCGACCAGGGCCACCGGCGCGTCGCCATTCCTGTCCGATGATCCCGCTGCCATGCGCCGCCAATAGCGCCTCGCCGGGCCGAGCAACAGCGGCGAAGACGACGGCGAACGTGCCATTCTCGCCACGCCGCTGGCGAGGCTTCCGCTCCTTTTTGGCGGGCTTCCCGCTTGCGCTTCGCCGTCGAGTGACCGAACCTTGGGCGGCAACAGTCAAGCGAGCCCGCCATGATCGATCCGGCCCATCCCCGCAAAGTGACCCTCGCCGAACGTTTTGCCGAGTTCGACGAGACCTGGTCCCCCAAGATCGTCGCCCGCTACAATGACAACGAGGTCCGACTGGTGAAGACGGAGGGAGAGTGGATCTGGCACAAGCATGATGAAACCGACGAGCTGTTCCTCATCATCGAGGGCGAACTCGACATGGAGTTTCGGGACCGGACGGTCACCCTTAGGCCTGGCGAATTGCTCATCGTTCCGCGGGGCACGGAGCATCGGCCCGCCGCCCGCCGCGGCCTCGTCAAGCTGCTGCTGATCGATCCGAACGACACGCCGAACACGGGCGACCCGAGCACCGCAACAGCCGCCGTCGAGCTTTGATCGCACCGGCGCTCGCTTGTTCAAGCGGCGCCCGAGCACGGATTCTCATCCCAGCAAAGGCGGGCGTCCGAGGACCAGCCCGCACCTCGTGCGTCACGAGATGCGGGCTGCCTCCGTTTCACCTTTCCCAGGGTGACGCTATCCGGCCGTCGCCGAGGTCGGTCGCTGTTCGCGCTTCTAAAGCGTGATTTCGGCGACCTTGTCCTTATAATCCTGCTTGGGATCGACGCCCAGAAGCGTCTTTATCCCCGCAAAGAGACTATTTTCGTTGAGCCAGATCTGCGCGGCGTCGGGATCGAAGCGGATGAGTTGCAGCTTCGGATCGTCCTTCCCCTCTTCATACCAGGCAGCGGCGAACGGATTCCACAAGCGGTCGATCGTCGCGCGGTCATTGTCGAGCACCAGTCTGCCCTCGACCGAGGCGAACACCTCATGTCCCTTTGAAGCAAAGTGCATCATCGCCGGTTTGCCCGCGCCGATCGCCTTTACGAGGTCGACATCCTTTGCGCTGAAGAACCAGATCGGCCCCCGCTTTTCATCCTCGCCCAATTGCGCCGTCATCGGTTGCGCATGGCCGTCGTCCGCGCCCACCAGGCCGAGCATCACGGTCATGTCCGACTTCAGCGCCTTCCAGAATTTGGCTTCGATTTCTTCCTTGCTCGCCACTGCGTCTCTCCTTTTCACGGGATGAACGGAAGCCGCCAGGCCATGTTCCGGATCCCGGCGGAGCGTCGCATGCCAACTGCCCTGGGTTTTGGGGGGAGTCGATCCCGAGGGCGGCCGGAACGGGCCGGCCTCTCCGCCAGGTGACTACAGGAACCGGTGCATCACGTGCAGGCCCACCAGCCCGTGCCGCGGGTGGGCGAAGGCGGCCGGGATCGTGCCGACGATCGAGAAGCCGAGGCTCTGCCATAGCGCCACGGCGGCCCTGTTGGTCTCGACCACGGCGTTGAACTGCATGGCACGGAAACCCTCGGCCGCGGCCCATTCGAGGGCATGGACCGCCAGCGCCCGGCCGACGCCCAGGCCTCGATGGGCATCGCCGACCATGAAGCTGGCATTGGCGACGTGCGATCCGGGACCCGCATGGTTGCGGCCCATCTTCGCGCTGCCCATCACGACGCCGCTTTCGTCCACCGCGACGATCACCGCGCCGCCGGCCTTCCCAAGCCAGATGGCCCGCGCGTCAGCTTCCGACAGATCCCGATCGTAGACGTAGCTTTCCCCGGCGGCAGTGACGCGGCGAATGATCGGCCAGAGGCTGGCCCAATCCGCCTTGATGAACGGTCGGATCTCGATCGGACGCGCGACTTGCCCAGCGCCGCTCACCTGTCGGCCTTCTTCGCACCGGCTTTTCTCTGCCGCTGGGGGTGGATCGTTTCCCCGCGCCTCAGCATCTCGACGAAGGTTTCGATCTTCCGCTTCCGTCCCGCCTCCGTCTTCATGTTGTGCGTTCGAAAGGCGAGCGCGAAGCGGTTCTGCTCGCTCAGCTCTGCAATCATCGCCTTGGCCTCGGGAACGGCATCGATCGCCGCCTGAAGGTCGTCCGGGATCTTCATGCCCTTCCCGCTCCCATAGGCTCGGTCCCACCGGCCGTCCGCCTTGGCCGCTTCGATTTCCCCCATGCCATGTTCCGTCATCCGGCCATCGGCGATCAGGCGCTCAACGGTCTCGACATTGATCCGGCTCCAGAGGCTCCTGGGCCGCCGCCTCGTGTAACGCTGCAGAAAGCTCGTCCCATCCAGGCTTTTCCTGATGGCGTCGATCCAGCCCCAGCAGAGCGCGACTTCGATCGCATCCCTGGGCGTGATGGTCTTGAGGCCCGATGCTACCTTGTGGATCCTGATCCAGACCTCGTCTTCGCTGGCATGATGCTTCAACAGCCACCGGTTGAAGCTGGCCGGATCTTCGAACTCATGAACCTTAGCCGGGTCCACCTCGACGGAAGCCATCTGCCGCTCCTGCTTTCTCGCCAATCATCTGCCTAGAGGGCCGAGCCTATCTCCAAACGGAGAAGCGGTACATCGCATCGGTCGCCTCCGGCCGATCGCGGCAGCCGCATGGCGGGACGCCGGCTCAAAAAAACTTGAAGGCCGTGTCGATTCTCCCGCACCTGCTTCGTCGTCAGGGTGGGAGGCCGCTCAAGGCCCCGGCTAAAGGAGACGAGACATGCGCGTCGTGGTGTTCGTAAAGGCGACCGAGGACAGCGAGCAGGGCGTGATGCCGCCGAGCGAGCTGCTCGAGGCCATGGGAAAGTATAATGAGGAGCTGGTCAATGCCGGCATCATGCTCGGGGGCGACGGGCTCAAGCCGTCGAAGCTGGGGAAGCGGATTGCGTTCGACGGCGCCAGCCGCACCGTGATCGACGGTCCTTTCGCCGAAACGCGCGAACTGGTGGCCGGCTACTGGATCTGGGAAGTGAAGGACATGGAGGAGGCGGTCGCCTGGGTGAAGCGCTGCCCCAATCCGATGCTCGGCCCCAGCGAGATCGAAATCCGGCCGGTCTACGAACTCGCCGATTTCGACGCGATCATGACGCCCGAGGCGGAAGCGGTCCACGAGCGCGTCCGCCAGAAGCTCGAAGGCGAATAAGGAAAGCCTGGCCGCCTGCCGTGCTTGCCTCTCCGGGCGCGTTCAAGGAGAAGGCCGGCATGGCGGCGGACGGCGAAACCCAGCGGGCGATCGAGGCGGTATTCCGGATCGAGCGGGCGCGGCTCATTGCCGGCCTCGCCCGAATGGTGCGAAACGTCGATGCGGCCGAGGAGCTGGCCCAGGATGCCCTGCTCATCGCGCTTACCGAATGGCCTCGAACGGGCGTTCCGCGCAATCCCGGCGCCTGGCTGATGGCCGCCGCCAAGCGCCGGGCGATCGACGCCATGCGCCGCGACCGCATGCGGGATCGCAAGCATGCCGAAATGGCGCATCTGGAAGATGAAAGCGACGGCAGCGTGGAAGCGATCGAAGCCGCGATCGACGACGATTTGGGCGACGAATGGCTCGGCCTGATCTTCGCCGCCTGCCACCCCATCCTCTCCGCCGAGGCGCGGGCCGCCCTCACCCTCCGCCTCATCGGTGGGCTCACCACCGACGAGATCGCCCGCGCGCTCCTTTCCAACGAGCCGGCGATCGCGCAGCGCATCGTCCGCGCCAAACGGACGATCGCGGCTTCCGGTCTCGCCTTCGAAGTACCGCGCGGGGCCGAACGCGCGGCGCGGCTCGCCTCGGTGCTCCAGGTGATCTACCTCATCTTCAACGAAGGCTATGCGGCGACCGCCGGCGAGGCCCTCATCCGACCCTCGTTGTGCGCGGAAGCGCAGCGGCTCGGCCGGATCCTCGCCGGCCTGCTGCCGCAGGAACCCGAGGTCTCCGGCCTCCTCGCACTGATGGAGATCCAGGCCTCGCGCTTCGCCGCGCGGACCGGCCCGGACGGAAAGCTCGTCCGCTTGCCGGAGCAGAACCGCGCCCGATGGGATCGGCTCCTGATCCGCCGCGGCCTCGCCGCTTTGGCGCACGCCGAAGCGCTCGGCGGAGGCGCCGGGCCTTATGCGCTCCAGGCCGCGATCGCCGCCTGCCATGCTCGCGCTGCCAAGGCGGAGGACACCGATTGGGCGAAAATCGCAGCGCTCTACGATGCTCTGCGAAAGGTCATGCCGTCGCCAGTCGTCGATCTCGCCCGGGCGGTGGCCCACAGCATGGCGTCCGGACCCGAGGTGGGCCTCGATATGCTGGACGGCCTCGCCGGGGTTGCAGCGCTTCGTCGCTACGCACCGCTTCCGGCGGCGAGAGGTGACTTCCTCTTCCGGGCCGGCCGCCTCGAAGAAGCCAAAGCTGAATTCCAAGCCGCTGCCGGTCTCACGCGCAACGCCGGGGAAAGAGCCTTCCTCCTCGCCCGCGCTGAAGCCTGCGCGACATGAGCCTCCGTTCTTTGGCAAGTCGGGGCTGTCCCACACCTGGTGCCATATTAATCTAGATTAATCTTCCCGCGGCAGGAACGATGGCGCCGGCCGTTCGCTGTGTGACCATCGCCGAATATCCTGTGGGCCCCGGCGGCTGAGAGACAACGCGCTCCCGCTCGACATGGGACGGCGCGATGCACGTTTTGATCATCGAAGATGAAGCTCTCATCGCTCTGGCGATCGAAGACGCGCTGCGCGATTGCGGCTGCTCCTCCTTCGACTTTGCCGGCAGCTTCGAAGCGGCCGTGGCGGCCGCCACGGCGCGCTGTCCCAACCTTATCACCGCCGACGTGCGGCTGGCGCCGGGCTGCGGGATCGATGCGGTGGAAGCAATCTGCCAGGACAGGGATATCCCGGTGATCTTCATCACGGGAACGCCTGCCCAAATCGCCATGCGGCTTCCCGACCCGGTGATCGTCCACAAGCCCTTCGATACAATTCGTATCGCCGAAGCGGTTCGGCTCGTCATCGCGCATTGAGAGGAAGGGTCGGTTCCGCTCCGACCGAACGCGCTTTCGGCGCCGGCTCCGGCGCCCGCA
>JAESFL010001114.1_pt1 | contig 10975 bp, 20 predicted proteins | sample 9269401 | NCBI WGS metagenome assembly JAESFL01 (sample SAMN14506025, study PRJNA617098) | algae metagenome | isolation source: Gloeocapsa sp. UFS-A4-WI-NPMV-4B04 and co-occurring heterotrophs from desert... | place: USA: Utah | collected 2006-10-01 | reverse complement strand
CCGTCCACAACCTGCTCAAGCTCGCTCAGGCGACAGGACGGTGAAGCGAGGGGGCGCCCCGCTCCTCTTGAGGCACCTACATCCTACCCCTTGCGGGATCTCGTTACCCGGACGGGCTCCTAGATGAGAGGGGCTCTCAGCGGACCTGATACGCGACGCGGCCCGTGCCATAAACCTAGGTCAGGGCGGGTGAAGGAAGGGTTTCAGGCACGGCTCGTCGGAGGTCCGTTCTCACCGCGGCCGAGAGGGTGACGCAGGTAGATGGGGGGCCGACTGCGCCATGCGCTCACGATGTTGTCCGCCCACCCGCGCGCGAGTTCCAGGCTGTCCACCGTCTTCTGGAGCCCGACAGGGCCATCATCGTTCATGCCGTGGGCGACTACCCTATAGCGCGGCGCTCCGCGTGGGGCTGGGATCTGTTCCACGAGCACGAAGTTCCTCGGGTCTTCCGGCTCCTCTCCTTCGTGTAGGACCACGACATCGGCCATCGGCTCTCCTCCATCCGGCTCAGGACCTGCCACTGGATAAGTGTGCGGTACCGCACATCCGCTGAGCCCCACCTGAGATCAAGATTGGTACTGGGGCACTCCATCGCGCCAAGAAGGTGCAGAGGAGGCGGCCACATGCAAAAGATCTATCTCTTCGGGGCGGCCTTCGCCCTCGCGACAGCCATGTTCTGGGGCACCATGCTGACCTCACCTCCGGTCACCGAGGCAGCCCTCTCCTCTCCCGCGCCAGAGCCCTCGTGCGTTGAGGCCGGACGAGACGTGGGCGTGTGGGTCGAGAGCGAGGTGTACCGCAGAAGCTGGGTTCAAGCGGCAGGATCCGACAACTTCAACCTGATCCTAGTGTGGGCCCGTGAGGCGCAGCGCCAATGTGCCTCCGGCTCGAACGAGCGGGCGGTCAAGAACTTCCGAGCCATCGAGGGCTTGATCGCCACGATTGAAGAGCACCGTCGCCCCATGGACGAAGACGACTGAATGTTGAACCGGGCCATGCTGGGGTTGGGATCAACCCGGCGCAGCACGAGGGTGCGACGGATCGTGGACGCGGGATCAGGCACCTCGCCTCATGTCTCCTCGGGCACATCTGGTGGCACGAAGGCGAAGCGGGCGATGTACTGGTTGAGGAGCTGGGCCAGGAGTTCGGTCGCCTCTGGGGTCATGTCCTCCTTGGGTTCGAAGAAGAACGTGGTGCTTGGAGCGGAGATGGTGCCCTCGCGGCTGAGAGCCAGCCTCACGATGGAGCGGCCCTGGTCGATCTCGGTGGCCTCGAAGGTCACGTCGTAGCGGTAGAGGGGCGGTTCGGGTGTATCCATCATTTCTCTCCTGACCCGCGGCTCGGCCTGCGCGCTCGGTTGGCCCTGGCCTGGCAGGGGAGGCAGCGGGCGTTGAAGACGAGCGCTACTCGTCCCGCCGCGTGGTCGCGCTGGGCCGGTTGCCCGAAATCGGCGAGAGGCTTCTCCTCGCCGCAGGCCGTGCAGACCTTCGAGCCGGGATAGTCGCGCAGGCGCTGCTCGCGGGCGATGTCCCGCTTGCCTGGGCTCACGGGCTGAAGCGCTCTGCGCCGCTCGGCCCGGCAGGCCTTGCAGGTGCCCGTCCATTTCTGGCGACCAGTCTGCTTGTCGGTGTAGGGGCCGAAGAAGGCGTCGAGGGGCTTCTCCTCGCCGCAGGCCGTGCAGATCTTGATGCGATTCTCAGTCATGGTGCGCTCTATCCGCGGCTCGGCTTGCCGATAGCTTCTTTGAGCCGCTGCAGGGCGCGCTCCAGGGCAGAGTCCTGAGAGGGTTCTGCGGGAATGCCACTCTCTTCCACTACGTCGCCCAGATACACCTTGGTATCGCTTCGCTCTGAGTGTTTGGGCGACTTAAGCAGCGTCTCAGGAGGCCGTAGGAGGCTCGTGGATGGCGATGAAGAGGTCCGTGGAGAGATGGGCCTGCGTGCTGCCGGATCGCTGCCCTTGGTCCTCCTGGCCCGCTTATTGGCCAAGACAAACATCGAACCATACTCAGCTCCAAAGACGTACTTGATGGGCCGGCGGTGCAGGCCGTCAGGGGTGGCCTTGTAGCGGGAACCGGCGGCCGGAAGGGCGCGGTCGAGAAAGCCCACTGCCTCCAGGGTGGTGATGGCCCGGCGGATACGCGCCTCAGTGAGATCGAGGTCCGCATGGCCGACAAGCGCACGCCTGTCGATGGCGAACACCTCTAGGACCCGGTCGGGGTTCGAGTGGTAGCGGGCCAGAAAGGTCGCCAAGCCGAAAGCAGCGTCCCGGTTCTTGAATGGCGCCAGGGCGGCGGTGAGCCGATCCCGCACGTCATGCGGCAGGCGATACGCCCCTTGAGGCGGTGACGGTCGGAATGGGCGACGGCAGTTCCGCACCCGCGCCGCGAGCGCGAGAGGGAGCCGGTGTTGAACGGCAAGCATGATCAGCCCTCATCGGGCCGCATCGGGCAAAGCCTCATCGTCACGGGAAACGGCAATCCCCCGTTGACTCGCGACCGCGAGTTTGAGACCTTCGGAATTGTGTTGAGACCGAAGCGTCTCTATCGATTTCGAAGCCCCTGGGTCGGCAAACCTGGGGGCTTTGGCTTTTGTGGACCTACGCGGCGGTTACGTTCTCCTAGTGCCCCGACTCTTACCGGGGCTGTAGCAATGTCGCGGCGATCAGCCGACGAAGTCAATTCGGGCTCTGCTTAGACCGCCTTCGCACGCTGCTGACGATCTTCTGGCGTAGCGTCTTAGACGAGACGATGACGGCTGTTGCAATGCCGAGCAGGGATAGCCCTAACGGCCATACGGCTATCTGGGGTGCGACAAACATCCCGCCGAACGACAAGCCAAGCCCTAGCGCGCTAGGCCAGCCTATGGCTGCGGCGGCTATCTTCCGAGGCCGCCAGTTCATCACGCCCTCTTCCTTCGTCTCAGCCTGTTCCGTTCAAGCGCGAGCCGAAGCCAGAAGAGGCTCACGCCCGCCACACTGACCATCGCGACAAGCAATTCAGTAGCATCAACCGGCATGGCTCAAGCCCTCCGCTCTGCCGCCAGTGGCACCCGCGGCTGGGATGTGCTCTCGGTCGGAGCACGCCAGAGCGCGACCAACCCGATGACGGTGATAGCGGCAATCAGGATCGAGATCGCTTTGTCCAGCATTACGCCCTCCGTCGCCACGGGAACCACGAGCGCCGTTCCGTGGCCATCGTGTACCATCGATCCCGGTTGTCGCTGAGTTCGGACGAGCGGCGCTTCTCGGCTTCAAGAGCGCTCTTGAGTGCTTCGATTGTGCCCTTGAGCGGATCGACGGTTGCGGCCTTCCAGTCCTCGCTGTGCTTGCGCTCAGTGTTGCGCACCTCCTCGACCCGCTTCCGCTCTTGCTCGATGAGCATTTCGAGCACATCAACCTTTGCGGCTTGGAGCGCGAGACGTGCGGCGGTTGCCCGTTCGGTGTCCCGCTCGCTCTTGACCTCCGCTAGCTCTTTCTCAAGCCGCTCAATGTGTTGCGTCAGGACACTAACAACCGGCTCGATATTAGGGGGAACGATCCGGGGTGCGTCCTGAGGATCGTCCTGGGGCTCGCTTGGGGGATCACTCCGGGGAATGCTCGGGGGAACGATCCGGGCCTCAATGAGATCCTCTGGTACGCCAATGCGGGCCATGCCGTCGTTGCCCATCTTGCGCGCCCAGCGTTTGCGTTTGACCAACGTGCGGGCGCTCTCCTTGCCGATGCCGAATGCGGCGGCAAGCTCCTCATAGGTCAACCAGCGTTCAGGCATGGGGATCGCTCCTAGGATCGACCCGGAGAACGTGCCGGGGATAGGCCTAGGGATCGATCCGGGGAACGCTGCGCTCGTTGCAGTTAACCGGCGGTTAAATATCTGCTCGCATTCTTAGTACTCACTCGACACATTGAGCGCCTGGAGACGATGCTCACCGATATGCAGACCCGGCTTGCAGGCGTTGAGGCGGAGCGTGATGCGTCCCGTGGGGAAGCCCGTGATGCTGTCCGCGCGCGGGAAGCAGTCGAAGCGCAGGTTGCGGCGCTAAACGCTTTCTTAGCGGCCGAGCGGGCGCGGGTCGAGGAGTGGAAGGCCGTCGCGGACCGCTTCGCCAGTCAGGCCGAGAGGCTCACCGAAGCACAGGCTCGACGCGGCTGGTGGCCGTGGAGGAAGCAGGCATGACAAGCGTCGAGATTTGGCCCGTCGTTGCTATCAGCCTCTCTGCTCTTGCGGTGTTCCTCGTGGGCGGGGAACTCCTTGAACGCTACCGCATCCGCATGCGGCGCGACCACCTGAGAAGCCGCTTGACGAGGTAAGCGGCGTTCGTAGCGGGGAGGGGGCAGAATGCTGCACATTGCGGCCATCAAGCTGACATTCAAGATCGTGCGCCAGATGGGGTTTAGGCCATGGTCGCGGCAAACCATGGTTCTGCTGCGGCTGATCCTGAGCATCGCTCGGAAAACCCCGAACAATCCATGGATCAGGCTGACAAAGCACGAGAAGGTGTTGCTCGCTGCGGAGACGCTAGCGGAAGGTGCCAGGGCACGCGAGAGCATTGCCGTTGCACTAGAGGTCTCCTTGCTCTCTGCCTGGACGTTCCAGAGAGACTTGGGCACATGGCTGAGAGGGGCAACGACATGATCCCGCATCTGCTCAACGCCATCGCATCGCTGAACGTCGCCACGATTGGCTGGTCTGCCTGCCTCGCGACCGGCATAGTCATGCTGCTGCCGCTCCGGCGCTAGCCAAGCAAAAGGCCCGGCGTCCAATCCACCGGGCCTTTCAGGTTCCCTGGGAGAACCGGATGGGGCACCTCGCGGAGCACCGTCCACCTGAGAGGTTACGCCTGGGTGTAGGTGGTGATGCCCTTCGCCTGCCACTTGCGGATCTCACGGATGATGGTCTCGGCGTAGGCATCGGCCTTCCGCTTCGCGCCCGCGTTCGCCTTCGCAGTCTGCTAGACCGGCACGTTCTCTCGCGCATGAACCACCAGCCTGAGCATCTTGGCGACGGCTGTGGCGGCATAGGGCTTGCCCCGGCTCGTCAGGTGCCCTGCCTTAGCGAGTTCCTCTGAGATCTCTCGCAGTGACCGCTGCCCACCCTTCGGCCGCCTGCGTCGCAACTGCTTGACCAGCTCGACCACCTCAGGACGCGCCTCAGCATAGGACCTGCGCCCCTCCACCTTCACGCCCGTGGCTCGCTTGCGGTCGCGGGCGCCCTTCAGCTTCGACACCACCATCGCCTTCTCGAACTGCGCCACCGCTCCCAGCACCTGCCGGATCAGAACGGCAGTTGGGGTGTCATTCAGGAAGGCGTCGGGGCTGTCGACTGCAATGAGGGTGATGCCCTGGTCCCGCAGCAGTCGATAGCCTGTCTCCTGCACGATGAGATCACGGGCGAAGCGGTTGGCGGTCTCCACCAGGATGGTGCGCACCCCGTTACCGGCAATCCGTGCCAGCAGGGCAGCGAAGCCAGGTCGAGCCTCGATCGCATCGGCCCCTGAGACTGCAGGATCGGAGAACCAGTCCACGATCTCGTAGCCGGCCCGCCTGGCGAAGCCCTCGATGGCGGCTTGCTGGCGGGCTTCGGAGTCCTTGTCGGCACCCACATTGGCAGCGGATGACGTTCGCAGGTAGGCCAGAGCCTTCACGCTTTCCTTTGCCCTGGCCATGGCTTGTATCATCCCAGTGTTTCTATTTCTTGAGAAATCGTAACAAAGGTGGCAGCGGGAGCAATGGGACGGTTTTCCATGATGAGACTATGCGCCAATCATGAGGAATCATAACCGATTGGCGTGGCCGTGGTTCGGCGGCTATGCGGCCGCATGCCAACGATTGAGACCGAAGATATCGAGGCCGAAGCCCGTATCCTCCTGCGGGAGAAGATCGAGCGCATGCCGTGGCATCGCGGCTTGCCGACCGACGAGCGCGAGCGCCGCATTGCCAAGGATGTCGAGACCTACTGGCCGACCGTGGTTGAGGAAGCCGCGCGACGGCTCGTGGACCGCTTCGAGCCCGACCCGAACATCTGACGCCGCCCAGAAGAAGCCCGCCAAGCGACGCGGGGTCTTGGCGGGCGGGAGTTGGGAGTGGGCTGACCGACAGCGGTGACGGTCAGCCTCTCAACCCTAGCCTCAATCCCGATCTTTTTGCGGCGATCACCCCCACCCCTTCCAGGAGTGGTCTGGTGCTAGAGCCGGAGTGTTGAGGCAGCCGATCCCTCAGGGCCGGGGCGACACGACACGAGGCGGGGCTGGCGCACGGAGCGCACCTCCCGCGCTGGGATGATGAAGGGCCACGTCCACACGAGCGCCTGCGCAGTCAGGGCAGGTAAGGAAGGCTGCGCTCGAGGACCAGCATTCCCCGTGCCAGGGGAGGATCATGACTGCGATGCGATCGCGCGGATCCTAGAAGCCATTCCCCGCGCGGCCACGGAGGCCGGCTCGCCGAGCAGTCTTCTCGACAATCCATGGTTTACACATGCTTTTCACATGCTTTCCACATGGCACTTGATCCGGCCTCTCCATTCGGATCTCTGGGTTGGCCGTAAGTGCTTCTGGAATAACCATAAACTGCTGATGGCAAGCGCATCATGGCTGCCCCGGACCGCATCGGTGGCGGAGCGTCCAGCGAGAAGAGATCCCAACAACCCTTAGGTGTCGTCAGTGGACGCGGGAGCGAAGCCAGCCAGCTATCAAGCTGCCGATAGGTGCTCCTGCGGCCTCTTTCAAGCGTAGCGGTTCAATGCCAGCATGCTCCCAACTGGAGTATTCTCCATGGCGAGTCGAAGTGTCAGGACCATTGGCTGGGTACTGGCCGGAATTGTCGGCTGCGCCTGCATAGGCACTGTTGCCACCTATTCCACGCGCAGCATGGTGCCGGTTTCCCTACAAAGCGGGTCTGTGTGGACGGGTTCGTGGGAAGGGTATGTGGTCGCGCGCGGCACCTGGATCATGGATGACGAACAGATATACAGCCCCCTTCAGACATCGCAAATCATCTGTCGGAAACCCCCAATGACGTGTGTTGGGGCAGATGCAGAATTATTTTCTGGGACGCTGCTCAGCGTCAATGTTCGCGAATATTACGTCAATAATTGGGATTCGAATACAATAACCTTTACTTTAGGATCTCGATGCGTTGAATACATCTATACCATAGATAGACGGAACGAACGCGTGATAGGCACGCGCAAAACACTGAGTACTAGTGGTGAATGCCTCCCGCTCTCCGACAAGCCGATAAAGTTGTCACTCTCGGACGGCTTCAAGGTGTGGCAACAACTTTATAAAGACGCTCAGAACAAGACTTCCTCCTTTATGTTTGTAGGCTGGGCGCTGTGTTGGGCTTTCGTCATTCATCGCATTTGGGGAATCTGGCGTCAGGCTCACCCCCTTGTCACCACCGCTGACGGTTCGGGTGCTGGCGCGATCACACGATAACTCATCGGAGAATTTCCCGAAGCGCACGCCGCTCGGCGATCGCCCTCCTGGTCGTCGGTCGTAGGGTGAGGCGAGCTGATGATGCAGCCGTATCAGGTCAGTCCCAACTCGGCCCGGATGTTTTCAATCCGACGCACCTTCCGGCGGACGCGAGCGCGGTGGTAGGCGTCCCCTCGATGGTCGAAGATCCCGGCGTTCAGCAGCTCATGGCAGTCTCGCTCGTGGGACGAGAGCAGACCGTGAGCATCCTGAATTGGCAGGTTCGCAAGGACTGTACGTGATGGAAGACGCATGGGATCGCTCCTTGGAGTGGAGTTGAACCGCCCATGCCATGATCCAGGCCCGAGAATTGCGGATCGATCTCGGGGGAGCGCAAGATGCGCGCTATGGAATGTATGAGGCGCTCGGATAGGATCAAGAGCCGATACGCTGGAGGTTCACCTCCCGTATCTGTTCCCGCCTCGAGGGCTCTTGGACACACTCCGCATCGCTCAGAGGACGACCAATCCAGGACGATCCGATGAAACGTGGGCGCTACTGCCTACGCGATCTCACGTCTCGCGCCAGTGCGTTGACCGCCTTGCGGGCCTCGATGATTTCGGCCCCGTAGAGCCCGTGACGCCAGCGACCATTGCGCTTGCCCTGGGGGCCACCGCTATGGTCGCTGCCGAGGCGCGCCGATGCTCTAGGTCCCCGTGTCTGGTGAAGCGGGGAGAGGCGCCTTCTGCCGGGCGATGCTGTTCATGTTATCCAGGATCTGGGCGAGGCTCTGCTGCTTCTCGATCGCGAGCAGGGGGTCCTCCGGCGGCTTGGTCTCGGCCTGCTGGATCCGGTAGTCGAACCCGTTGGCTCGGCGCTCGCCCTCCTGAGCGGCCATGAGGTCCTGCGCGTGCTGCTTGAACAACCTCGAGAGGTTCGTCGCGTACTCGATGCGCTTGGCGAAGGAGAGGGGGCGACCAGTCTCACCCCCGGGCGGAACCCAGTCTGGCTCCAGAGCAGCTTCCAGCGCCATGCGCCCCAGGTCACGGACCTCATTCCAGGCGGTGCGATGGCGCTGGATGATCCCCGCCCTCAGATCGGCCGCACCCTCGAGGGCCTCGGCATTGCCCTCATCGTCACCCGGATGGTTGATGCCTGCATGGTTGATGCTTTCATGGTTGAACCCACCCGCCAGCTTTGCTGTTGTGAGGCTGTCGACATCCGCCTGAACGTCGTCTGTCCTGCGGTTGGCTCTGACCCAGCCCCGCTTCCGGGCCTGTTTGAACACCGCCTGAGCGGAGACCCCGTACTCGCGGCCGATCTCCGTCAAAGAGGTGCCCTCTTCATAGGCCTCGCGGATGATCTGCCAATCGGCCTCGGGGAGTCCTCGGTGCGCCACGTCAGACCTCCCGCAAACGTTCCTCGGTTCTCTCTCGCTACCGCGCCAGGACGGGATTCGACTACTCGCTCCACCTCAGGCCGCCAGACCATCGCGTTCCCTCCGGAGACATAGCCCTACAATAGTCAGCCCCTCGGAGCCGACACGAGACCAGTCAAACATCGGACGGAGGATGCACGTGGAGGTCCAGCAGCGCCCCTCGGATGTCCGACTATGGGGTTGGGGTGATCCCCAGCGCGCGGCTGAAAAGGAAGAGGCTCGGGTTCTCCAGCGCAGCGCCAAACTGCGCCTTCATGCAGTACGACGCCCACCCGAGATCCCGGATCGGCTGAACGTTGACGGAGCCATACCTGCCCGTCACCTTTGCCCATTCCAGGTCGATGATCTCTTTGATCGTGCCATGCCGGTTCGGTCGATGCTCGGGTACATCGGCCAGCAGGTGCGCATGGACGTTCTCGTCGGCGCGTTCGATGAAGCCGATGAACCTGATGCGCTGATCGGGATGTGCGGTATAGCGCGGGCCAAGGCGCCTGCGGTCGACGTTGCGGTGCCACAGTTCAACATCAGCCCGGAAGCGATCAGGCGAGATCTTGCGGACCTGCGGCAACTGACCGGGCCGGAGCCTCAGGACGTTGTTGCTCGCCAGGGTAATGGCGTGCGTGGCCGGCTGCGAGGCCACCCAGTTCCGCCAGGCCATCTCGATGTTCCCTGCTGATCCAGTCGCCTCGCTAGGAGGTCCCCGCTCCACCAGATCCCGGATCTCCTCCACCTTCCAGGCGATCGCTCGAGGGGAGAGATGGACGGGTTGGGGGAAGCGTCCGGCTCGAACACCAGACATCCAGGTATTCTCCGACAGTGGGATTGGCCCGACAGGGGCGAGGATCTGATGCAGCCGCACCAATCCAGCAGCGGGCAACTCGCCTGGGGAATGGATCGGCTCAGCCGTCGACAACCGCATTGAGACTCTCCGAGGCTACTAGCGGCTTCTGGGTAAACGATTCGAGGATAATAGTCAAAAGATGTGAATATAGGACATGTTGTCCTAGCGCTGCAGTATGGCTCCCGTGCAGGGTTACCACCCTCGGTCTCTCATGGGTGAAGCCGGGGCAGCCGGCGGGCTCAGGCCTGACCAGCGGTCTAACCTCCCGGCCCAGCCGCCCGGCACTGGCGGCAGATCAGATCATTGTCGGACCTGCTGCCGCAATCAGCCCGCTCGATGGGATCGCATCAGCACCGCTGCGGCGGACGGTGCTGCTCGAGAGCACCGGGCCGACGCCGGATGTACGCGCGGCCCGGTGAACTCCGGAGAGACGGTGCGTCCAATAGCGGAAGGTAGGATCGGGCCCTGGCAGCGGTGAGAAATGCTACCGATGCGTCACCATGGACGCGGGATCGGGCATCAGCCGCCTTTGTCCATCAAGCGACCTCGATCCTGTCTGGTCCACCGGATGGCGAGATCGAGAAGAGGGCGCCCCACAGCAGCGCCCATGGCGGCTCCCACACCACTCGACAGAGCATCGATGATCTTCGGGCTTCGCCCCGGTACGAAGGTCTGGAGCAGCTCAAGGACGCAGCCGTAGGCCGTGAGCAGGAGCAGGGTGCGCCAGGGGCTGGATTGCGGATAGGCCCAGCGCAGTGCGGCGGCTATGACAAGGTAGGCCACGGCATGATTGGCCTGACCTGGAAGGCTGTTTCCGCCGGCAGCTTCCTTCACGGCCGGCGGCGACAGGGAGTAGAACGCGAGGGCCAGGACGCCCATCCATGCCACGATCCGGCAGACGAAGGTGAAGGTCCCGGGTCTTCTCATGGGCCGTTCCACACCCTAAGCCGGATGGACGGATACCGCCGTTCAGGGTTTCCGGTACGCTCCAAAGCGAAGGGCCCCGCGTGGGGTTGCAGGGCCCTTCCCCCTCTGAGCAAGGGGGCGGCGTGCGGACACCGCAAGGTGGAGCTTGTACCCGCCCCCGACCGGTGTCCAGCGAAGCACTGATCAACAGTTGCGCAAAGCCCCGCACGGTCTGATGAGCACCGGTGCGGGGCTAGGAGCCTGTCCGAGTAAGCGTCTCGACGAGCGGCTTGCGGGATGTTTCACTTGGCTCATGGCCAAGACGTTTCGCTCGTGGGACGTGGACCAGGGCTGGCTTCTGCCGCCCTCGGTGCACGA
>JAESFL010001113.1_pt1 | contig 10983 bp, 10 predicted proteins | sample 9269401 | NCBI WGS metagenome assembly JAESFL01 (sample SAMN14506025, study PRJNA617098) | algae metagenome | isolation source: Gloeocapsa sp. UFS-A4-WI-NPMV-4B04 and co-occurring heterotrophs from desert... | place: USA: Utah | collected 2006-10-01 | reverse complement strand
CGCGGACAATCCGCTGGCGCAGGTCCTGAGACATCGGGGCCGTCATGGTGAGGTCCTGGGCTCTCACCCCCACAGCCTTGGAATCAGATCACCCGATTCCACGCAACTCCTAACCGCTCTAGGTTTACGGCAAGGTTGATCGGCGATACGGGTTGTAGGACGATTCTCAGAGGCAGGCGTCTATCAACTTAATGTTGGAGAGAGAGTTGGCTACACGCAGGCAACGTCTGCTTGCCGCATGTGTGGGTTGCTCGTGGGCTCTCCCTCTCGCGGCTTTCGCCCAGCAGGCACCGGGCACCACGTCGCCTGCCCTGACCACGCCCCGCAGCTTCGCTCCCCCGACAACCCGCCCAGGCAGCGCCGATGGGCTCTCCCTCGATCCCGCCCGGCCGCAAACCGCCTCCGACAGGCTGCAGGTCACGATCGGGGGCGTCCTCGTCGAGGGCACGCTGCCGGCGCTTACGGCCGAGACCGAGCGAACGATTGCATCGCTGGCCCGGCGCCGCGTGACGGCCGCGCAGATCTTCGAGGCCGCCGCGGCTCTGGAGCGGGCCTATGCGGAGGCGGGCTTCGTGCTGGTGCGTGTCGTCGTCCCACCCCAGGACCTGCGTCCGGGCGGGACCCTGCGCCTCCTCGTGGTCAACGGCTTTGTCGAGCGCGTCGATCTCGACCGCGTTCCCGAACCCGTGCGGGCGCGGGTGCAGGCCCTGACGGCGGCGCTCGTGGACGCCAGGCCCCTCACGCGGGCCGAGCTGGAACGGCGTCTTCTCCTCGCCGGAGACAGTCCCGGATTGACGCTACGCTCGTCCCTAACGCCGGGGCAGCAGCTCGGCGGCACGGTTTTGCTTCTGGAAGGTGTGCATCGCCCGTTCGGGATGGAACTCTCCTTCGAGAACGGATTGTCGCGCGCGCTCGGGCGCTACAGCCTCGCGGTCGCCCCGACCTTCAACTCGGTGCTCGGCTTCGGCGAGCAATTCTACGGCGTCGTGGCCAGCACGCCGGGTGAATTCTTCCTGGAGCGGAGCCCCCGGAACGTCGCGGCGGGCGGCGTGCTCCTGCCCCTCGGCAATGACGGTCTCATCCTCAACATCGAAGGCGTGTCCACGACGACGTATCCGCGGGTTCGCGGCGAGGAGTTGCAGACGGCGGCCGAATTCACCCGCATCTCCGGGCGGCTTCTCTATCCGCTCATCAGGGCCCGGGCCCAGACCCTGACGCTGCGTCTCGCCTTCGATGCCACGGAGGATCGCCAGTCCGCTCCCGATTTTGACGTGCTGCTCTACGAAGATCAGGTGCGGCCGGTCAGGCTCGGCTTCGATTACAGCCGTCTCTTCGAAACCGGCACGTCCCTCAATATCGGAACTGATCTCTCGCGCGGTCTCGATGCCTTGGGAAGCCGCGGCAGCGACAACGCCACGTTTCTGCGTCCGATCTCCCGGGTGGGTGCCGACGACACGTTCTGGAAGGGCGAGGCGCGGCTGCGCGTCGTCCAGACGCTACCCGCGAGCTTCGCGCTCGAAGGCACGATGCGCGCGCAAACGTCGTTTTCCGATCCGCTGCTGACGAGCGAACGCTTCTCGCTCGGGGGTCCGCGCGCGCTGAGCGGCTTCGACAGCGGCGCGATCGTGGGGGACAGCGGCTGGATCGCCCGGGGCGAACTGCAATACTTCACCGCGCTTCCGACCTCCCTAGGGAGTCTCGGAATGGCGCCTTACGCTTTTGCTGCGGCCGGCGAAGTGTTCACCGAAGCCCCGACGGCGGTCGAACGCGCCCGGACTCAAGGCTATTCCTACGGCCTCGGGCTCCGCTTTCTCGGCACCTGCGAGGACAGCGTCATGAACCAGGCCATCCTCGATCTCGAGGTAGCCCGCGGCGAATCCAACGACCCCGGCGTGAAGGATGGCTGGCGCTTCAACATCGCGAGCTCGATCCGGTTCTGAGGTCCCCATCCGAAGCTCTCGCGACGGTTCGCGGCTGCACCCCTAGCCATGGCTGAGAGGAGCGCCTCCACACCAGAGGGCTTTATCGTGAACCGTGGCATCGCATCCGGGCTTGAGCCGCAGCGGAGCTTGGTTCAAGGGAGGGTCTAGCGCGGAGTCACAGAGTTGAATCCCTCAGACCAGAAGGCGTCACCCGAGGCAGGGACTGCCGCTTCGCAGGACGCGCTGAGGGGCTCACGCCTCCGAACCGGCATCCTCTATGCGTTCGGCGCTTTCTCGATGTGGGGCCTTCTCGTGCCCCTGCACTTCAAACTCCTCGCGGCGCTTCCCGCCTTCGAGATTCTTGCGCACCGGATCGTCTGGGCCTGCCTCTTCGCCTGTGCCCTAATCCTGATCCGCAAAGAGGGGCGGGAGCTCGGCAAGGTACTGACGCTCGACCGCCGCCTCGCTCTGCTCGGCGCCTCGGCCGCCCTCGTATCCGTCAACTGGCTCGTCTATATCTGGGCCGTGAATGCCGGCTATCTCGTGCAGACGAGTCTCGGTTATTTCATCAACCCGCTCTTCAATGTCGTTCTCGGGGTCCTGTTCCTGCGCGAACGGCTCCAGCCCGCGCAGATCCTGGCCTGCGGTGTTGCGGCGGCGGGCGTTCTCGTTCTCACCATCGCCTCGGGACAGTTTCCCTGGGTGGCGCTCGCCTTGGCGATCAGCTTCGGCTTCTACGGCCTCGTGCGCAAGGTCGTTCCGGTGGGAGCGCTCACGGGCTTTTGCGTCGAGTCGCTTCTTCTCGCACCCTTCGCCTTGGCCTACCTGATCTGGACGCTGGTTCAGGGCGAGGCCGCGGTACTGCGCGGCGATCTCACCCTCGACATCCTGCTTCTGCTCACCGGCGTCACCACCGCGACGCCTCTGATCTGGTTCGCCGAGGCGGCCCGGCGCCTGAAGCTCTCGACGATCGGGCTCCTGCAATACCTCTCGCCGTCCGGTCAGCTGATCCTGGGGGTGCTCGCCTATGGCGAACCCTTCGGCTTGAGCCAAGCCGTCGCCTTTGGAGCGATCTGGACCGCTCTCGTGATCTATTCGATCTCGGCCTTCCGAGGTCTCGACCGCTCCGCCGCGCACGGCGCACCAGCAGCGAAGACTTAGAGCAGGATCGAAGAATTGTGCTCTCGCGCCGTTTCGGCGTGGGATCCTTTGACGGAATGGATCCGCTTGAGCGCGGCTTCAGCGCGGGTCCTTGTGGATCGGATCGACCCAGTAGACTTCCTCGGGGGCCTCGACCGGGTCGACATCGGTGATGTTTACCACGACCGCCTCGTTGTCGGAGCGCACCAGCACGCATTCGAGGGGCTCGTCGGGGCTGGCGTTGATCTCCTGATGGGGCACGAACGGCGGCACGAAGATGAAATCGCCGGCTTCCGCTTCGGCCACGTATTCGAGCCGCTCGCCCCAGCGCATGCGCGCCCTTCCCCGCACCACGTAGATGACGCTTTCGAGCTCTCCGTGGTGGTGCACGCCCGTCTTGGCATTGGGCTGGATCGACACCGTTCCGGCCCAGATCTTCTGCGCCCCCACCCGCGCGTGATTGATCGCGGCCTGACGGAACATGCCGGGTGTCTGCGCAGTATTGGGATCCAAGCGATCGCCCTTGATGACCCGCACCCCATCGTGCTTCCCGCGTTCGTGCTCGGCGGCGTGATCGTGAGAATGCGTCATGGCCGTCACCTCGCTCTTGACCCTACTCCGTTTTAGACGCCGCGGCAGCAGCGATCCAGCGGCGGAGCCCGCAACGCGAAAACGGCTGCCCGAGGGGGCAGCCGTCCTGCGGTCGGGGCGCTCGGGTCAGCGGGCGCGCCAGCGCGGAATGAGACGCGGCACCCGCCGCTGATACTCCCGGTACTCATCGCCGAATGCCCTCACGAGATCCCGCTCCTCGAACACGAGAGCCGTCACGATATAGGCCGTGAAGAGAACCGCGAGCGCGAGCCGGTCGAGGGTCATGGCCGGCGCGGCCCAGAGGGCGATCACGAATCCAAGCTGCATGGGATGCCGGACGAGGCGGTAGACGCTCGGCGTCTTGAAGGTCGCGTGGGGAACCGCACGGCCGCTGGCGTAAGTCCAAGCCTGCCGCAGGCCGAACAATTCGAAGTGGTCGATCAGGAAGGTGGTGAACAGCACCGTCGCCCAGCCGAAAGCGAATACGGCCCACAGGAAGCCCGCGGCGGCAGGGCTCTCCACGGTCCAGATCGCGCCCGGAAGCGGCTGCCAGAGCAGGATGACCGCACCGAGCGCGAGACTTGCGGCCAGAACATAGGTCGACCGCTCGACGGGCTTCGGAACGATCCGGGTCCATGCGTCCTTGAAGCCCTGCCGCGCCATGACGGAGTGCTGGAGGGCGAAAACCAAGACGAGGGCGACGTCAGCGAGCGCGGCCTGCAGGGGCGTAGACGCCAAGCGGACGCTCTGAGGAAGAACGCCGGCCACGAAGGCTACGAAGCCGAGGAAAGCCGCCAAGAAGATCAGGTAACACAAGACCGCATAGGTCACGGCGGCCGCAGAGCGCATCATGCCGGGACGCGAGGGTTCCGGATGGGACAAGGGCGTTATCGTGATGGAGCTCATGAGAGCCTCCTGGGGTGTGGGATCGAACACGGGACGACGCACACAGGGGTCAGGGAGCGGTGCAGAACGCGGCACCGCCCGGAATCGTCTCGCCGGCGGCCTAGTCGCCGTCGGCTCGTCGCGTGTGGTATCCTCGGCCGAGGGGTTCGATGCCGACGTCGCGCAGGAGATGAGGGCCGAGTTCCTGGAGTTGACGGTGCACCCGCTCCCTCTCCATGGCGCGTCGCACGGGAGCGAGGGCCGGGAGGACAAGGGCTTGGAGGACGACGGAGCCAATGGCCGGGAGGTGGCGTCCCAGCCGCCCCGGGCGGGTGATCGAGAGAGCTGACTGCAACATCACGTGCCTCTACGGAGCTGGACTGCTAAGGTGGACCCGGCGGCTGCCGAGGGTTCGACCGGGGCTTGAAGCCGCCGCGGCCAGCGTGAACGGACCATGCAGCCCGGCGGCTCGGCATTCTGTGACGCAGGTCACACAAGACCGGCCGCTTCCGCTCTAAAGGTCGTTCGCAGGAGGTGCAGGCCATGGCCGAACCACATCACTTCGCCCGCTTGCTCGGCGCCAACCCGTTCTTCGCGGGCCTCGGGCCCGAGGCCCTCGACGCCGTTGCGGCCCTTTGCGTGACCAAAAGCTTCGCAGCCGGCGAAACGCTTTTCCTCAAGGGCGATCCCGGCGACGCGCTGTATGCCGTGCGCCGCGGGCAGATCCGCATCGCGACCGGCACCGACGACGGCCGCCGCCTGACCCTGAATCTGTTGGGCTCAGGCGATGTGTTCGGCGAGGTGGCCCTGCTCGACGGACGCTCGCGCACCGCGGACGCCGTCGCGGCCGAGGCCACTGAACTCTTCATGGTGCGTCGGCGGGATTTCCTCGACCTCCTCGAACGCCAACCGGCCGTGGCCATCCGGCTCATCGAGTTCCTTTGCGAGCGGATCCGCTGGATGAGCGAACGCATGGAAGAGGCTGTCCTGATGCCGTTGCCCGCACGCCTCTCGAAGCGGCTCCTGGCTCTCGCCGAGGATTACGGGACCGAGTTGCAGGTCTCTCAGGAGGAACTCGCCGTGTTCGTGGGTTCGACGCGGGAGAGCGTGAACCGGCAACTCCAGACCTGGCGTCGCCAGGGCATGGTGGAGCTCGGCCGAAGCCGCATCCGCATTCTCGATCGGGGCGGTCTCCGGAACGTCCCGGAAGCACACGGAGGCCGGTTATGAGCAACCTTCATCGAGCCTCGGCCGTGGCGCCTCGGGGCCTCGCTCTCGGCTCGCCACGCCGTGTCGCCCGCACGGGAAGGTCGGTCATGCGGCGGATGCCTCTCCCATCAGCCGCGTTGCCGTGGAGCCTTGCCGTCGGTGCGCTGCTGCTTGCCGCCTCGCCTGCCGCGGCCCAGGCCTGCACGGCGACGCAGCAGGTCAACCCGACCCGCGAAGTCCTCTCCTGCCCGGACGGGCTCATCATCACGGTCGAGGCGGGCTCGACCTATCGGCTCCTCGACGAGAACCGGGACGGGAAGCCGGAGGGCTTGGAGCTTGCCGGCCGTGGCATCCTGATCGAACTCCCCCCGGGACGAGCCCGCACCCGCTTCCAGATCTACACGCCGCACGCGATCGCCTCCGTGCGCGGGACGATCTGGGCGACGGACGTGGTTCCGGAGCGCACCTCGGTGTTCGTGGTCCGCGGTGCCGTTGGCGTCCGGTCCCAGGCGGGGCGCCGGGCCGTCACGCTCCGGGCCGGAGACGGCGTGGATGTGGCGGCCGGAACGACCGTGCCCGAGGTCAAGCGATGGGCGGCAGCGCGCGCGGCGGCGCTCCTTGCCCGGTTCGGCCGCTGATGCGCCCTCCCCCGCCCCGCCTGGCGCTCGGCCTGGCGGCCGGGGTCTTGGCCCTTGCCTGGAGCGGGTTCATCGGCTGGCGCCATCTCGAGGGTCGCGCGTCGTTTCTCGACCGAATCGAGGCGACCCTGCTCGATCTGCGCTTCCTCCTCGACGGCCCGCGCAAGCCGCCCGGCGACGTCATCATCGTAGCGATCGACGACCAGACCGTGCGGGAGGCCGGCCGCTATCCCCTGCCCCGGGGGACGGTGGCCCGCCTGATCCGCGAGATCTCGCGACACTCACCGCGGGCGATCGGCCTCGATATCCTCTTCCTGGATCCGGGCCAGCCGGAGCAAGATGCCGAACTCGCCGCCTCGCTCCGCGACGCGGGGGCCATCGTCGCCGCAGCCGGCCTCTTCGACCGGAACACGCCAGCCGTCACTCTCGGCCCGGAGCCTGACGGGACAACCTCCCTCCCGCAGCCGGAACGGATCCTGTTCCCGATCGATGCCATCCGAACGGTCGCCCCCTCGGGCCTCGTCAACATCACCACCGATCACGCCGGAACGCCGCGCCACGTCCCGATGCTGTTCTGGCTCCAGAAGGGTGTAGCGCTCTCCTTTGCACTTCGCGTCGCAAGCGCCGCGGGCGGCCCACCGACCCTCGATGACGAACGGATCACGGTCGGATCGGCGGTGTCGCGCATGGATGCGGGCATGAGCCTGCCCCTGCGGTTCTACGGGTCGCGAGGCACGATCCCGACCGTCAGCGCCCAGGCCGTGCTGCGCGGCGACGTCCCGCCGGAGCGCCTCCGGGACCGCATCGTGGTCGTCGGCTCCGTGGCTGTTGGCGCCGGTGATTCCTTCACGACTCCGTTCGACCAGGTGCTCCCCGGCGTCGAGGTGCTCGGGACCGCAGTGAGCCATCTCATCCACGCGGATGGGCTCGTGCGCGACACGACCGTCCGCCGGATCGATGTCGCGGCGGCATTTGTCATGGCCGTTGCCGCAGTGGCGCTTCTCGCGGCAACGCCCTTGAGCCCGGCCCTTCTGCTGGTCGCCGCCCTTGCGGTCGGCTGGTTTGCCGTCACGGCTCTCGCGTTCCGATCCGGTTTCTGGCTGAGCGCAGCGGTGCCACTCGTGGCTCTCTTGCCGCCGGCACTTCTCGCGACGCTCGGGCGGCAACTGCTCGACAGGCGTGAGTCCGATCACCATGCCAGTGCCGAGGCCGCGCTGCGGCTCTTCCAGCCGCCGGCGCTTGCCGATCGCATTGCGGCCGATCCCGCCTTTCTCGCCAAGCCCCACGAGCAGGCCGCGGCGGTTCTGTTCATCGACCTGTCGCGTTTCACCCATTTGAGCGAGCAGCTCGGTCCCGCGCGCACACGCGAGTTGCTGCGCGATTTCCACATCCTCATCGAGACCGAAACCGACGCGGCCGGCGGCATCGTGTTGAGCTTCATGGGGGATGGGGCGATGATTGCGTTCGGTCTTCCCGAGCCCACGCCCGCCGATGCCGCTCAGGCGCTGCAGGCATGCTTCGCGCTACTTGAACGGACGAGAGCGTGGCTCGACCGGCTGCGCACCGAATCCGGGGCCGACCTCGACGTGAGACTCGGCGCGCATTACGGACCCGTCGTGGTGTCCCGCCTGGGAGCGCAGACGCATCAGCACATCACAGTTACTGGGGACACCGTGAATGTGGCAAGCCGCCTCCTCGAGGTGGCGGCCCAGGAAGGGTCCGAATTCGCGGCAAGCGCCGACTTCCTCGCAGCTGCCGGCGACGACGCTCCTGGGCGGTCACGCCTGCGGGACCTGAAGGCGGTTGCAATCCGCGGACGTGACAGACCGTTGTGGGTCGCCGTGCTGAGACACCACGAGGCGTCCGGACCATCATCGAATGACGGGACTCCGTCCGTCTGTTCACCGTGATCGCGGCTTTGGGAAACTGAATCCCAGGGCAAGAACTTCAACGTCCCGTGATCCTGCTCACGGATCGGCAAACCGACATTGTCGATCCTCTTGGAGAACGGTTAGGAGGATCGACAATGTCGCGACATAGAAATGCATTGCCGCAGCTGAAGGGCGGCACGTACCTGTGCGACGGCGGTCTCGAGACCACGCTGGTGTTTCACGAGGGCCTCCATCTGCCATTCTTCGCTGCCTTTCCTCTTGTGACGAGCGCGTCCGGCAGGGCAATCCTGGAGCGGTATTTCGAGCCCTACCTCACGACCGCACGTGCGCGCGGCCTCGGCTTCGTCCTCGACACCCCCACCTGGCGAGCGAACGCGGATTGGGGAGAGAAGATCGGGTACACACAGGAGAGCCTCGCAGAGGTTCAGCGGGCTTCGGTCACCTTCGCGAGCGAGATGCGCCGGAACTGGAGCACAGGCCGTGAGCCTATCGTGATCAACGGCGTAGTCGGTCCTCGCGGCGACGGCTACCGGGTCGACGCGCAGATGACGGCCCGGGAGGCGGAGAGGTATCACGCGGAACAGATCAGGGTGTTCGCCGGCACGCAAGCCGACATGGTGAGCGCCATCACGATGACCTACGTCGAGGAAGCGATCGGCATTGCCCGCGCGGCACGATCCCACGGCCTTCCCGTTGTGATCTCCTTTACGGTCGAGACCGATGGACGGCTCCCCTCCGGAGAGGAACTCGGCGCTGCGATCGAGCGCGTCGATGCCGCGACGGAGGCCGCGCCGGCCTATTACATGGTGAATTGCGCCCATCCCCGGCATTTCGAGGGGGTTCTGGCTGACGGTCATTGGAGAGATCGGATCCGTGGCATCCGAGCCAACGCGTCAACCTTGAGTCATGCGGAACTTGACGCCGCCACGGAACTCGACAGCGGTGACCCAGCCGATCTAGGCCGCAGATATCGAGAGCTCCGCTCGAAGCTCAAGAATGCCTCCATCTTCGGTGGCTGCTGCGGTACCGACCACCGCCATATCGAAGCCATTTGCGAGGCGTGTCTTTAGAGCGTTTTCGAGTGAGGTGGATCCGGCTCGCGTAGAAGCAATTGTGCAGCCTCGAATGCTGCCATGATGGCGAAAGCATGCATTCCGCACCGACGCATCCGAGCTCGGCTCAAGTACGTGCCGGATTGTTCTCCTCCCCAACCGTGATCCCGTAGGGTTGCCGAACCGCAGACAAGAATTGTCCCGCACGTTCGGTCGGAGCTGCGACGGCATTCACTCGGGCGAACTGCCCTACTGTGGCACCGGAATGGGCGTCGTAGGCGTCGGCAACGGCGGTGGCGGCGGAGGTGGTAACGGTCGCGGCGGGGGCGGTAACGGCGGTGGCGGCGGAGGTGGTAACGGCCGTGGCGGTGGCGGGCTCACCGACAGCCCCTGAGCCGTCCGTCGAGCCGCCTCGTTCTGCACGCCACGCCGAATGTCCTGTAGGGTCGGCTCGATCGATTGCTGGAAGGTCGGCCAAACGCCGCCGGCGGTCGCAGGTCCTTGAAGGCTCCCTGTCGTCCCAGGGATGAGGTTGGCCTGCGCCCGGCCAAGGCCAGCCGATTGCACATCGGCCTTCGTCGGAGGACGGCGCACGCCCCCGGTTTGTCCCTGCCGGCTCGTCAGTTGAGACACGAGAGCCGCGATTTCCGCGGGCGGAACCCGCGCGGGAGGCGTGATGCCTCCTCCCGGCGATACGACGACCCCGAAATCGGGCCGGTTGAGGACCACTGGCGGGCTCTGCGGATTGGCTGCGCTGGCCACGGCGACCAGACCGAAATGGCTGATGGCCCGCGTCCCGGTCTGAGCGCTGTGAGCGGCGGTTGCAACCCCGCCCCGGATGCCGAGGGTCGCGGCCGGGGTCCTGATGCTGGCTCCGCCGGTATGGCTGGTGTTGCCGCCCACGAAGCGCAGCACGCCCTTGGCCAACGTGGTGGCCATGCGCCCGGTGCCGGTGCCGGGATCGTAGACGAACTCGTCGATGACAAGGTCGCTGTTGGGGCCGATCGAGATCGAGGTCTTGTCCACGAACACCAGCTGGACCGAGCCCTGGGCGCTCGTCTGGATGCGCTCGCGATGCACCACGTTGGCGCCGAGCTGGATCACCCGCGTGCTCCCGCCCGGCGGAGCGCTGGTCGAGGCGGGGTTCACGGCTCCGGCCGTACCCACGATCTCGGCCTGCACCCCCTGGGGTGCCGCCGCCACAAGAGCAGCCGTGGACAGGAGCGACAACAGACGGGCGGCAGACGCGCGCATGGCGACCTCAGAATGAACTATGAAATCCGACTCATGCCCCAAACTGAACTCCATGAATGTGCGTCCTCACACAACCACACCCAGCGTCGAGGGAGGGCCTTACCTCAGTGCCGGTTTGAGAATTCGGTTTTGGGGGTCTTTCCATTTGGGGTCTTCGGGCCTGGTTTCGAGCCCGAGCGAAGCCGAAACGGGCACCTGCGAGGGCTTCCGGAGGGCATATGGGTCGCCTTTTCAACCTCCTTGAGCCATCCCCGAGGCCTTTCTCAAACAGGCTCTCAGCTGGAGTTTGGCCATTTTTGAGGGTGCGGGAGGATCAGATGTGGATCCAGAAAGCGCCCTCTGAGGCGATGTAATCCAGGGCTCGGTCCAGGGTCATGGTCGGCGTTCCGAACGGACCAGG
>JAESFL010001112.1_pt1 | contig 10992 bp, 11 predicted proteins | sample 9269401 | NCBI WGS metagenome assembly JAESFL01 (sample SAMN14506025, study PRJNA617098) | algae metagenome | isolation source: Gloeocapsa sp. UFS-A4-WI-NPMV-4B04 and co-occurring heterotrophs from desert... | place: USA: Utah | collected 2006-10-01 | reverse complement strand
CTTTGGTTCACGTCAGCAACGATCTTCCTGATCCATGTTATCCACTTAGCCTGCCAAAGCCGGCTGCAGCGCTGCTGCAGCGGCTTCGCTCAGATAACGTTCGAGTTCGGCCGCCCGATCGGCGGCTTTGTGGCCATCGAGGACACGGGCACGGGCGGCCTGGCCCATGCCGCGCGCATCAACCTCGCTCCAGTCGGCGAGGATCTCGGTCACGGCCTCGCTCGTCTCGGCGAGCAGGATCTCCGCCCCGGGCGCGAACAGGCTTTCGATCCCGTCCCACCGGTCGGAAATGACCGGGACCGCACACGCCGCGGCCTCGAACAAGCGCACCGAGGGCGACCATCCCGCGGCGATCATGTCGGCGCGCGTGACGTTCAGCGTGAAGCGGGAGGCTGCGTAGAAAGCGGCATGGTCGACGGGCGGGAGGTGCTCGATCCGGTCGACATTGTCCGGCCATTCGATGTCGGCCGGATATTGCGGACCGGCCACCACGAAGCGGCGATCCGGCATGCGGCGGGCGGGCTCGATCAGGAGCCGCTCGAGCGTCGGCTGGCGGTCGGGGCTGTAGGTGCCGAGATAGGAGAGGTCCCATGTCTTCGGCACGGTGAGCGGAGGGTAAGCCGATGGATCGACGGAGCAATAAAGCGCGCGGGCCGCGGGTGAGCGGTAATGCTGTTCGAGGTGGCGGAGCGTAGGGCCGCCGGTGAAGGAGAGATAGACATCGTAGCCGGGGATGATCTCCGGCGACAGATATTCGAAGTCGCCCCGCTCGAGCTTGGCGAGGGTGACCGGTGTGTCGATATCGTAAAAGGCGGTGACGCCTTCGGCATTGGTCTGCACGTAGCGGCCGACGGCAACGCCATCGGGGACGTAGGAGCCGACCATCACCGCATCGGCATTGGCGATGTCGCGGCGCCATTTCTCGAGCCCGGCCAGGTCCGAATAGAATTCAAGCTGGCAATAATTGGGATCTTCTATGTCGCGGTTGGCGGCGTACCAGGGCACGTCCCGCTCCAAGAAAAGAATGTCGTGCCCGCGGGCGGCAAATTCCTTCAACAGCGCGCGAAAGGTGGTGGCATGGCCGTTTCCCCAGGAGGAGGAGAGGCTGAGGCCGAGCACGACGAGGCGGATCGGACGATCGTTCATGCTGCCGTTCTCGCTTCGGCGAACTCCGCCTTCCAGATCGCGTCCACCTGTTCGCCGCGGTGGGCGTAAGTGTGCTCCGCCAGGATGCGGCGGAGCGCCGCCTGACCGATCGCGCGGGCCCGCTCGGGCGTCAGCGCACGGACATGATCGGCCACGTCCTGCCCGTCGCGGGCGACCAGCACCTCTTCGTCGGGAAGGAGGAATTGCTCGATCCCTTCCCAGGCATCGGTGATCAGGCAGGCGGCCGCCCCGGCGGCCTCGAAAACGCGGGTGGCCGGCGAGAAGCCGATGTCGGCCATGCTGTCGCGCGCCACGTTCAGCACGGCGAGCGGGGTGCAGTTAAAGGCGTTGTGCTGGTGCGTGTAAACATGACCGAGATGGCGCACGTTTTCCGGCATGTTCTTGCTCTCCCAGCCGTTGCCGCCGATCAGGAAGCTGCGGTCGCCGAGCATCGCCGCGGGCCCCAGGAAGAATTCCTCCACCCTTGCCTCGCGATCGGGCAGGCGATTGCCGAGAAAGGCGAGGTCCGAGGCGAAGCGCTCGTCGGGTTCGACCGGGTGATGGGTGGTCGGATCGAGCGCGTTGTAGATGGGCACGCAGCGGCGGGCGCCGAAACCTCCATAAGCGTTCACCACGGGCGGACCGCCCCCATAGGTAAGCACCATGTCCAGCTGCGGCAGCGTCCGGCGCACGACATGGCTTTCGTCGGCGCGCATTTCCTCCAGCGTCGCGGCGGCATCGACATCCCAGAAGATGCGGATGGCATCGCGCCGGCTGTGCTCGACGATCCCCTCCAGAAGCTCGGTGTCGAACACGCCGACGCCGTTCGCCTTGACGACGATGTCGGCCAGCTTCGCTTCCTCCAGCACGCTTCGCATGGCTTCGGGCGTGGCGGGATAGACGACCGACTTCGCCCATTCCGGCGGGTCCATGTCGCGATGCTGCTGACGCTCGAAGGCGTCGGGTTCATAGAAAGTGACGTCGTACCCGCGGCCGGCAAGATCGCGGAGCAGTCCCCGATAATAAGTGGCGGCTCCGTTCCAATAGGAGGAGAGCAGGCTCGAACCGTAAAAGGCAATCTTCATGCAACGCTCCGGAGGGGCGCGGGCGCGGCCAGGCGCCCGACGATGCCGAGAAGTTCATCGGCCCTATGGCCGCACGTGTGGCGGGCGCGGATCGTCTCCAGGCCCTTTTCGGTCAGCGAGCGCTGCAATTCGGGATCGTTCTTGAGGCGCGTCATCGCGTCCGCCATCTCCGCCCCGCTACCAACCATCAGGAAATCTTCGCCGACCCGAAACAGGCCCTCGCTGTCTTCCCACGGCGCCGACAGCAGCGGAATGCCGCAGGCGAGCGCTTCGAACGGCCGGATGGTGGGAATGCCGGGCAGCATCTTCGTATAATAACGGCGCGGCACGTGAATGGTGGCAAGATGGCGCGCGAACATCTCCGGTGCCTGGGCGTTGGCGAGCCAGCCATGGTAGCGTCCGCCATAGCGGCGGACGATGTTCTTCGCCGTCTCGTGATAGCGGACGCCATATATGTCGAGGCCGAGCCCGACCTGCCTCGCCGGCGTGAACAGGAATTCCTTCAGCTCCTTGGTGCGCTCGCCTTCGCCCCAATTGCCGATCCAGACGAGGCCCGACCGCTCCTGCTCGATCTCCGGCGGGTGGAAGTGGCGGATGTCGGCCGCCTCGTGCCAGACGAAGACGTTCGCGCCCCAGCCCCAGCCGCGATAGACCTCGGCCAGCGTCTCGCCAAAGGCGAGAACCCCATCATAGCCTGAGAGGTCATAGGCCTTCATCGACTTCGGATCGCTGACCGCCCGATGGTGGGTATCGTGAAACAGGAGAGTGAACCGCCCTCCCCGCTTCCGCCGCTCTCCGATGGCGGCGACCAGATCGTGGTCATTCCACTCGTGCACGATGACGACATCCGCCCCGTCCAGCATTTTTCCCAGAGGCGGGCGTTTGCCGAAGGTGGTCGCGTTCAGTTCCGGATAGGCTTTCCGATAAGGCTCCAGCCCCTCCTCACCATGATCCTTCAGCAGGTTTTCGAGGCTCCACGCCTTGGCGGGCTCGTAAGCGGCGACTTCATGGCCGCGGGAGATCAGTTCACGAAGCACCCCGCGCAGGAAATGGGCGTTGCCATGGTTCCAGCAGGAGGCGAGTGAATGGGTGAAATAGACGATCTTCACGCCGCCACCTTCGGGTTCGCCTCGCGCTCGCCCGCCAACTGTCCGTAGATGCCGAGCATCTCGCGGGCCATGGCTTCGGGCGTGTAGCGCGACGCCCGCTCCTTTGCCGCTTTGCCCATGGCGATCCGCAGATATTCGTCGCCGATGATCGATCCGATCACCTTGGCAAAGGCTTGATCGTCGCGGGCGGGAACAAAGGTTGCGACACCGTCCCATAATTCCCGGAAGGCGGGAATGTCGGACAGAACCAGCGGGCATCCCGCGGCAGCGGCCTCGAGAACCGCCAGCCCGAAGGGCTCGTACAGCGCCGCCGAAGCAAAGACGGGCTTGGCCGCCAGCCAGCGCGCCAGTTCACTTTCGCCGAGATTGCCAAGGGCGCGGGCATGCTCCAGCTCGATCGTGTCGCCGCTGGGCCCATGCTTCGGACCGGCCATGTAAAAGGGAACCGGCAAGTTGGCGGCTGCTCGGTCGAGCGTGACCAGGTTCTTGCCCTTGTCCCACAGCCGGCCGGCATGGAAGGCGAAATCATGCGGCGCCACCCTCGGCAGCGGCAGCGGCGTTCGCCCATTATGAACGGTCGTAGGAAACACGGACAGATCGTGCGCTTCCTGCGTCGCACGTGAGAAAGCGGCCGTTGGCGTCACGACCCGGGCTGCTTTCCGCAAGCCCACCGAGCCCAGATCGGACCGCCAACGATAATTGGCGTCGATCGGGGTCCCCTTGACCGTGTGCCACCAGGTGGCGAGGCAGCTATGGTTCACCGCCACCACCGGAACCGGAAATTCGGCCTCGGCGGCCAGCGCCGGGGCGTTGAGCTGGACGATGTCCGCCGAATATTTTTCGGCCAGTTTGGCGATCGCTTGGCCCGCGGAACGGACAGAAGTGCGGGTGCGGACAACCCAATCGAGCGGCAGGCCCGTATCGACAAGGGTCACGCCCGTGATGGATCCCGCCATCCTGAGCTGGGCCTTGGTCGGCGAAGGGCCGAGCACGGCGATCAGCGTCTCGACATCGAGCTTGGCAAGCGCTCGGGCAAGCTCGATGCTGTACTGCCACACCCCGCCGACCGCATCGGCGGTGAGCAGAATCCTCAGCTTCGGCGGTTTCACGCCACGACCTGCCGCTCGGCAGGGGCGGTCCGGCTGAGGCCGCGCGACTCGCGCAGCCATTCGGCGAGCATGGCCACGCCTTGCTTCCACGGCACTTCCGACGAAAGGCCAAGCTCGTCACGGATCAGACGGGTGTCGGCGACAAAATAGCGCTGGTCTCCCGCGCGCCAATCCTCGAAGCTGAGGTCCACGTCGCGGCCCAGCAAGTGCGAAATATAATCCAGAAGCTCGCGAAGGCTAACGGCATTGGCGGGGCCGCCGCCGAGATTGAAGGCCCGGCCGCTGATCCGGTCGATATGCTGCCAGGCGCGGAGATAGGCTTCGACCGCGTTGGAGACGTCGAGAATATCCCGCACCTGATAGCCGTCGCCGTAGAGCGTGATCTTCTGCCCCTCGAGCGCACGTATGAGGAAATGGGCGACCCATCCCTGGTCCTCGGTGCCCATCTGGCGAACGCCATAAATGCAGCTCATACGGATCACGGCGGAACGAATGCCGAAGCTTCGCGCGTAATCGAGCACATACTGGTCCGCCGCGCCCTTCGAGCAGCCATAAGGCGTGTGGAAATCCAGCGGGCGCGCCTCGGGAATGCCATGGTCGCGGACCTCCCGGTCCTGCGGCACGTAGCGCTGCCCTTCAAGGCGGAAGTCGATGTCGGCAAGGTCGCCATAGACCTTGTTGGTGGACGCAAAGATGAGCGGCGCGCCGTCACTCTTCAGCCGCAGCGCGTCGAGCAGGTTGAGCGTGCCGCGAAGGTTGATCTCGAAATCCTCACGCGGATCCACCATGCTCGTCGTGACCGCGACTTGCGCGGCCATATGGAATATCGCCTTGGCGTCGCGCGCGGCGCGGGCGAGTTCATCCTCGTCCCGGATGTCGGCGACGACGTTGGCGATAAGCCCGGGATGCCGCTCCTTCAGCCAAGCGAGGTTTTTCTCGACGCCGGGCCTTGTCAGCGCGTCGTAGATCAGGACCTCGTGGCCGTCCTCCGCCAGCCGGTTGGCAATGTTGCAGCCGATGAAGCCGGCGCCGCCGGTGACGAGCACCGGCCTCTTGTCGGCGGGTGAATAGGCCTCGTTCACGCAACCAGCCCCCTCGCCTCGAGCTCCGCACGAGCCTCATCGACACGATCATCTGCGGTTTGCAGGGCGACCCATTCGGCAAGCTCGGCAAGCCCTTCGCCGAAATCCTGGCTGGCGCGGAAACCAAGTTTCTCGGCCGCCTTGGTTCCGTCGCAGAAGCAGTGGCGAATGTCCCCGATCCGCGACTTGCCGACGATCTGCGGATTGATATCGTTCTTGCCCATCGCCCGGGCCAGCTCCTGCGCCACTTCGGTGACGGAGCGATCATGGCCGGAGCCGATGTTGAAAATCTCGCCCTTCGCCTGCGGGAGCTCGAGCGCCTCGGCAAAGGCGCGGGCGACGTCGCCGACATGGACGAAGTCGCGGCGCTGCTCGCCATCCTCGAAAATCATCGGCTGCTGCCCGTTGAGCAAGCGGGACGCGAAGATGGCGAGGACGCCGGTATAGGGGTTGGAGAGCGCCTGGCCGGGCCCGTATACGTTGAACAAGCGCAGGCACGCGCCTTCCATGCCATAGGCTTCGGCCATGATCATCGTGGTGCGCTCCTGCACATATTTGTTGAGCGCATAAATGGAGGCGAGGTCGGGCCGCTTCGTCTCGGGCGTGGCGACCGGCTTCAGCGCCCGTCCCTGCCCGTCGACCGGATCCCAGCTCTGATCCTCGCTGGTGCGGACCTGCCGCTTCGCCTCATGAACAGGATTGCCATCGGCATCGACGTAAAGGCCCTCGCCGTAGATGCTCATCGAAGAGGCGGTAACGACACGCCGAACCGGGTCGTCGATCAACTTTTCGAACAGCACCGCGGTGCCGACATCGTTGACGGACGTATAGCGCTCGACCGCGTACATGGATTGGCCGACGCCCACTTCCGCGGCGAGGTGGATGACACTGTCGACGCCCTTGATGGCCTTGGCGACGGCATCGCCGTTGCGGACATCGGCCCGGATCAGCTCAACCTCTTCCGGAAGATCTTCGGGACGCTCCCGATCGCCGTGCACCTGCTCGATCAGGCTGTCGAGGACCCGAACCTCATGTCCCCGCGCCAATACTTCCCTACAAACCGCACGGCCGATGAAGCCGGCTCCTCCGGTAATAAGTATCCGTTCAGGCATTCGTCCCCCATGCTAACTCAGGTTAAGGAAAAGTAGAAAATAGGCTGTTGTTCTCGTGCCTTGGTGCTTCTTCTTCTACCGCCTAACCCGGCATCCTCAGCTTTGTTCCGCAGCCGCACCGGTCCGCCGTCTCCCGTGGAGATCATGGAACCTCGCTGCCTTGAAGGATGTTAGTGGGGACAGAACAGGATCGTTTCATGTCGGTATCGACTTCAGCGTGACGGCAACCATCCTCCTCATCCGGCATGCCGCACATGTAGAATTGGGACGAACGCTGACGGGCCGCAGGCGCGACATCGCGCTCAGCCCCGAAGGGTTGGAGCAGGCGGAGATCGTTTCGGACCTGCTGGGCGTGGAGCCGATCGCGGCCGTTTATTCCAGCCCGCGGGAGCGCGCTTACTACACTGCCCGCAGCATAGCCGAGCAGCACGAGCTGAAGGTGGAGATTGCCGAAGGGCTGGACGAGGTCGATTTCGGCGACTGGACCGGGATGAGCTTCGATCGGCTCGAAGGAGATCCCTTGTGGGACCAGTGGAACACGGCCCGGAGCGTTGCCCGGCCGCCGCACGGCGAGAGCATGGAGGAAGCTTGCCGCCGCGCCGTTGCGCAGCTTGAGCAGATCGCCGGCTGGCATGCCGACCAGCTGGTCGTCGCGGTGAGCCACTGCGACATCATCCGAAGCCTCCTCGCTTATTATCTTGGATTGCCGCTCGACAATCTGTTGCGCTTCGATATCGACCCCGCGTCCGTTTCACGGCTGGTCGTCGGCAGCTGGGGCGCGCGCGTCATGACCTTGAACGAGAGGCTGTACCAATGAATGTGGAACCGCGGAGCATGGGCGCGGACGGGCTCCGGCAGCGCATCGAAGCCTTGGCCCCTTGGTTCCACAACATCAATCTTGGCGGCATCTGGACGGCGCCCGACCATTTCCTGGGCGACTATCCGAACTTCAAGTTCCAGCGTTTTGCGGATCACCTGCCCGAAGATCTGGGCGGCAAGACGGTGCTCGATATCGGCTGCAACGCCGGCTTCTATTCGATGGAGATGAAGCGGCGCGGCGCCGAACGCGTTCTCGGCATCGACAGCGACGATCGCTATCTCGCCCAGGCAAGGCTCGCGGGCGAGGCGCTTGGCTATTCCAACATCGAGTTCCGCAACCTCGACGTTTACGATGTTGGAACGCTCGGCGAGAAGTTCGACGTCGTCATCTTCATGGGCGTCCTTTATCACCTCCGCCACCCGCTGCTGGCGCTCGACCTCATCCACGAACATGTCGCAGGCGACCTGCTCATCTTCCAGTCGCTCCAGCGCGGCTCCAAGCAGGTGCTGGAGCTCGAAGAGGATTATGAGTTCGTCGAGACCGAGATGTTTTTCGAAAGCGGCTATCCCAAGCTCCATTTCGTCGAGCGCCAATATGCGCATGACTGGACGAACTGGTGGGTGCCGAACCGCGCCTGCGCCGAGGCGATGCTGCGCGCGTCGGGTTTCACAATAGAAACAAGGGCTGAAGACGAGGTCTACATTTGTCGGCGGTCGGAAATGCCCTATGCTGACTGGGGGAAGACGGGCGCGGTCTACCCGGCACTTGGCCCGGCAACAGGGAGAGAATAATTGCTCGAAGCGGCGATGATCTGGAACGAGCCGAACAACAAGTCCCATTGGGACCCGGAGCTCGATCCCGATTGGTCGATTTTCTCCCGCACGGTGATCGAAGCGGGCAAGGCGATCGAGAGCGTCAATCCTGGCGTGAAGCGCGTGCTTGGCGGTATCTCGCCGATCGACCCGCATTTCATCAATCGACTCAAGAACAACGGCGTGCTGGACCATGTCGATGTGGTGGCGGTCCACGGCTTCCCGCTCGACTGGAATCTTTGGCCGATCAACGAATGGCCGGACCGCATTGCCGAAATCGAGGCGGTGGTCCCGGATCATGAGATCTGGGCTACGGAGGTGGGTGTCGGCAGCTTTGGCGCGGAGGAGGTGCAGGTCTTCGGGTTGAACCGCACCGCCGAACTTCTCCTCGGCCGCGTCCCCCGTGTCTATTGGTACAGCCTGTTCGATCTTCCGCAGGCTTGGGAGGCGACGACACGGCACAAGCAGGCCGAGGGCTCGAGCTATTACCGCCACTTTTACATGGGCCTGATCAAGGAAGACGGGACGCCAAAGCTCGCCCTGGACGACTTCGCCAAATACACGCCCGACCTCGGCATCATGCAGTGGTTCCACTATGAAGATCACCGGCTGGAAGACGCGGTCCAATGGATGCGCCGGCTTGGCATCAGGCATCTGCGCACCGGCCTTTCCTGGTGGGACAGCTATCGGCCTGGCTGGGAGAGCTGGTTCGACCGGCAGATGGACGCGCTCGCCGAATTCGATACCACCGTGACCTTTTGCTTCACGCCCGATTGCGAAGGCATCCAGCCGCACCATACCAGCCCTCCGAGGGACCCGATGTATTTCGCCGATTTCTGCGCGCGAATGATCGAGCGCTACGCCCCTCGCGGCAGAGTGCGAGTGGCGGCCGAATGAGCTTGCACGATCCGCAAGCGATCAACGTCGCCATTGTCGGCGTCGGCAATTGTGCCAGTTCGCTGGTGCAAGGCATCGCTCATTATCAGAATGGCGGCGCCAACGACCAGATCGGGCTGATGCACTGGGATCTCGGCGGCTACCGCCCGAAGGACATCCGCATCGTCGCTGCCTGGGATATAGACCGGCGCAAGGTCGGGGCGGACGTCGCCGACGCCATCTTCGCCAAGCCCAATTGCACGCAGCTATTCTGCGATCACGTGCCGCCGTCAGGGACGAGGGTGCTCATGGGCCGAATGCTCGACGGCGTTGCCGAGCACATGGCCGATGCGCCGGACGACCGAACCTTCATTCCGGCAGACCAGGCGCAGCCGGAGAAAGAGGATGTCGTCCGGGCGCTGCGCGAGACCCAAACCCACGTAATGCTGAACTACCTTCCGGTCGGCAGCCAGGAAGCAACCGAGTTCTACGCCGAATGCGCGCTCGAAGCCGGTGTCGCCTTTGTCAACAACATCCCCGTCTTCATCGCCAGCGATGACAATTGGGCGCGCCGTTTTTCAGAGGCAGGCGTTCCGCTGATCGGCGACGACATCAAGGCTCAACTCGGCGCGACCATCGTCCACCGGGTGCTTACCGATCTGTTCGCCAAGCGCGGCGTCAAGCTCGACCGCACCTATCAGCTCAACACCGGCGGCAATACCGACTTCCTCAACATGTCCAACCGCTCCCGGCTGAAGTCGAAGAAGATCTCGAAAACGGAGGCGGTTCAGTCGGTCGCGGAGCACAGGCTGGATGACGAAAATATTCATATCGGACCGTCCGACTATGTCGCCTGGCAAAAGGACAACAAGGTGTGCTTCCTTCGCATGGAGGGGCAGCTTTTCGGAGGCGTCCCGATGAACTTGGAGCTTCGCCTGTCCGTCGAGGACAGCCCCAATTCGGCCGGGGTGGCGATCGACATGATCCGGTGCGCAAAGCTGGCCCAGGACCGCGGCCTTGGCGGCCCCATCCATCCGGCCTCGGCTTATTTCTGCAAGCACCCGCCCCGGCAGATGACGGACGATCTTGCCCATGAGGAATTGGAGCGCTTCATCCGCGGCTGAAATGAGCCCGGCCATATTGGCCGTTCAGGTAAAGCAGCGGATCGACTTCCTCTCGAACCATTGCGTCCTCAACCAGTCCGATGAAGATGCTGTGCGTTCCGAAGCGGTGGTGATCGATGCGACGGCAGAGGAGCGAAGCCTGGGCGTCGATGAGCCGCGGCGGCTGGCGGCAATCCAGGTTCCAGCCGCTCGCGAAGCGAAGCGAATGCTGCGTCCGATCCGCAAACATCTGCGCCAAGTCCGCCTGATCGCTGTGCAGGACGTTCACTCCGAAGTGCGTCACATCCTCCATTGACGCATGCAGCGTCGCCGCGCGGTTGATGCAGACGAGGAGGCTAGGCGGGTCCATGGAGATGGAGGACATGGCTGTCGCCGTGATCCCCATCGGATCGCCGTTCACGCAGATCGTGATGACGTTGACCGTCGAGGCCACGCGGCGCATCGCCTGTCTGAAGCCTGTCGCAAGGTGAGGATCGGTTGCGGGGACCATCGGGGCTGTAGCTGGCCATTCGCATGTGAAGAAGCAAGGAGGCGGCTCGATCGTGCGTGACCGAGCCGAATTGACGCCCTTGCTGCATGCCTCTGTTCCAAGGTGCGGCAGCAGCAAAGGTCGGGTTTTACTGGAAAATTTCCCCGTACGGCATTACAGCAGGATTCATTGGGGGACGGGGGATGGTCGACTTCATTCTTGCGCCTGATAACCTGCCGTTTTCGGTA
>JAESFL010001111.1_pt1 | contig 11026 bp, 8 predicted proteins | sample 9269401 | NCBI WGS metagenome assembly JAESFL01 (sample SAMN14506025, study PRJNA617098) | algae metagenome | isolation source: Gloeocapsa sp. UFS-A4-WI-NPMV-4B04 and co-occurring heterotrophs from desert... | place: USA: Utah | collected 2006-10-01 | reverse complement strand
CCTGATAGACGAAGATGCCGTAGGTCTCCCGGAGCACGTCCTCGAGCATCGGGTGTGGATATTCGATGGGCTCACGGCCGTTCTTGCGCGCGCCGAACATGGGGATATTGTCCATCGGACCCGGCCGATAGAGCGAGACCAGCGCGATGATGTCCTCAAAGCTGGTTGGCTTCACCGCCGCCAGCGTGCGGCGCATCCCCTCCGATTCCAGCTGGAACACGCCGACCGTTTCGCCGCGCTGGAGCAGTTTGTAGACTTCGGGATCGTCCCAGGCCAGCCGATCGAGATCCACCTCGATGCCGCGCTTGGCCAGCATCTGCACGGCCTTTTGCAGCACCGAGAGCGTCTTCAACCCCAGGAAATCGAATTTCACCAGCCCCGCGGCCTCGACATATTTCATGTCGAATTGCGTAACCGGCATGTCGGATCGGGGGTCGCGGTAGAGCGGCACGAGCTGATCGAGCGGACGGTCGCCGATCACCACGCCGGCAGCGTGAGTGGAGCTGTGCCGCGGCAGCCCCTCGAGCTTCATCGCGAGGTCGAACAGCCGCCTGATGTCGGCGTCATTCTTATATTCTTGAGCCAGTTCGGAGACGCCGTTGAGCGCTCGTTCCAGCGTCCAGGGGTCGGTCGGATGATTGGGGATGAGCTTGGCGAGCCGGTCGACCTGGCCGTAGCTCATCTGCAGCACCCGCCCGGTATCCTTGAGCACCGCGCGCGCCTTCAGCTTTCCGAAGGTGATGATCTGGGCGACCTTGTCCGCGCCGTAGCGCTCCTGGACATAACGGATCACCTCGCCGCGCCGGGTTTCGCAGAAGTCGATGTCGAAATCCGGCATCGAGACGCGCTCGGGGTTCAGGAACCGCTCGAACAGGAGACCCAGCTTCATCGGATCGAGATCGGTGATCGTCAGCGACCAGGCGACGACGGAGCCGGCACCGGAGCCGCGGCCCGGCCCGACGGGAATGTCGTTTTCCTTGGCCCATTTGATGAAGTCCGCGACGATCAGGAAATAGCCCGGGAAGCCCATGCCGACGATGACGTCGACCTCATATTCGAGCCGAGCGAAATAGGCCTTCCGCTCCTCTTCGCCGATCCGGTAGGCCGCCAAACGCGCCTCCAGCCCGGCACGGGCATCGCGCCGAAGCTGCTCGGCTTCGGCTTCGACGTCGCCTGCGAGGTTCGGAAGGATCGGCTTGCGCTTGGGCGCTCCGAACGCGCAGCGGCGGGCGATGACGGCGGTATTCTGAATGGCCTCCGGCAGGTCGGCGAAGAGCCTCTGCATCTCCACCGGCGGCTTGATCCAGGCCTCGGGCGAGGATTTCACACGATCGTCGCGATCAACCTGGCTGGACTGGGCGATGCACAGCATGGCGTCGTGGGCCCGGTGGAAGTGCGCGTCGGTAAAGCAGGCGGGATTGGTCGCGACGATCGGCAGGTCGCGCTCGTAGGCAAGGTCGATCAGCGCCGCTTCCGCGGCCTCTTCGACGGCATTTCCACGCCTCGACAGCTCGACGTAGAGCCGCCCCGGGAAAAGCGCCGCGAGCCTGTTCAAATAACCGAGCGCGGCATCTTTCTGCTCGGCCGCGAGCAAACGGGCGAGCGCACCTTCGCCGCCACCGGTCAGTGCGATGAGCCCATCGGTCCTTCCCTCCAGCGCCTCGATCGGAACATGCGCTTCCTCCTCGATGGGCCGGTCCAGGTGTGCGGCGGAAACCAGCGCGCAGAGATTTTGATAACCGACCTCGTCCTGCGCGTAGAGCGGCAACCAGTCGAGCGTCGGCGTTTTCGCATCCGACAGGGGCCTCGCTACGCCAAGCAGCGCTCCCACGATCGGCTGCACGCCTTCCGCCTTGCAGGCATCGGTGAAGGGCATGACCGCATAGAGGCCGTTCCGATCGGCGACCGCCGCCGCCGGAAAGTCCAGCTTCTTGGCCTGCTTGGCGATCGCCTTCGGCTCGATGGCGCCTTCCAGCATCGTGTAGCAGGAAAAAATGCGCAAGGGGACGTACGGCGCGGTCATGGCTTCACTATGGGCAGTCGCAGGTACCAAGGAAACCGGGATATTATCTGTTTTCCACAGCTTTCAGTCGTTCTCGGGTCGGCCTGAGCTTGTCGAACCTCTGCCCTCCTCCTGCTCGGCGGCGGCGCCAAGGCAGGCGTCGACAAGCTCGAATCCAATGGTGCGGCGTCCAAGCCGCTGAAGCTTACTCCGCTTCGGCCATGATGTCCCTGATTTCGTCCATGCGGCCGTCATAAGCTTCGGCGACGCAGGCCTCGCTGCCGCACCGCTCGCGATAGGCAAGGAATCGGTCTCGCGTCCGCCGCAGTTGAGCACGGGTGCGGGGATCGGCATCGGCAAGCGCCGAATAGAAGAGGGACGACATGGCTCGGTCCTTGGCGGCAAGCCGCCCGTCGGAGCACACCATCTGCTCGCTGCGGCTGCGTGCGTAGCGGCAGTTGAAGCTAGGCCTTGCGGATGCCGCGCTTCGGACCGGCGCAGGCTCGGCAGCGCGGGGCGCCGGTTTCGGCGCCGCCCTTGCCTCCACCGGCAGTTGGGCCTTCGGCTGCGGCCGGACGGGAGCGGCCGGCGGCGGCCGACGTACCGGCGGCAGGGCTGGTTCAGAGGCGGAGGGATCGGCTTCGACCGCTGGCGACGGCGCTGCGGGAGCGACCGGCGCCTCGGCGAGTTCGCTTTCGTCGGCAGGGGCGGCTACCTGCGGCTGAAACTTGGGTCCGCGCAGGTTGAAGGCCGCAAGCTTCTGGATGATCGGCTCCGCGCCGCGTATCTCATAAACCAGGCCGCTTCCATCCGCCGCGGCCTGCGCCGCATATTCGATGTTGGCCGCCAAACGGCGCTGCCCGCCGAAGGCCGCTTCGGCGCCGGGCGGAAGCTCGAGGATGAAACGGCCGGAGCAGACCGTGACGTTGAGCTCCCGGTCGCGGCTCATCACGACCGGATTTTCCATTCGAACCACCGAGGTAGCGGCCAGGGTGTCGAGATTGGCGGGATCGGCGTTTCGCAAGCGCACCGCCTCTTCGAACGCGACCTCCTTCAGGCGGGCGTAGGTGGCGCTGGAGGCGCAGGCGGTCTCATCCGCTTTCTCGCCCTTCTCGGCCACTTCGGTCCGAACCTCCTCCTTCTTATCACCGTAGCCGCGCGTCAGAGTGTAACCGAACGCAGCCATCGCCAGGACCAGCAGGCCGGCCAGCACCATCAACCATTTGCGATTGTCCATCTCTTCAGCGCCCTTACCAAACAATACAGGGTGCGGGAGCGACGGTAGGGCTACTCCAGCACGCCTTCGTGCAAACGCAGCACGCGGTCCATCTTTCCAGCGATACGTTCATTATGCGTCGCTACGAGCGCGGCGCTGCCTTCGTTCCGGACCAGGCCGAGAAATTCCGCGAAGACGATGTCGGCCGTGGCTTCGTCGAGATTGCCGGTAGGTTCGTCCGCAAGCACGAGCGAGGGCCGGTTGGCCAAGGCCCGTGCGACGGCGACGCGCTGCTGTTCCCCGCCCGACAGCTGGCTCGGCCGGTGGGTCAGGCGATGCTCGAGCCCCAGCGAGCCGAGCAGCGATTCCGCGCGCTGGCGAGCGGGGTCGGTTTCGGCGCCGTGAATGAGCTGGGGCAGGATCACGTTCTCCGTCGCATTGAAATCCGGCAGCAGGTGGTGGAACTGGTAGACGAAGCCGAGCACGTCGCGCCGAAGCCGCGTGCGGCCGTCATTGTCGAGTTGCGCAGCTTCCTCGCCATTGATCCGGATCGAGCCTTCGAACCCGCCTTCGAGCAGCCCTACCGCCTGCAGCAAGGTCGACTTGCCCGAGCCGGAGGGACCCAGGAGCGCTACGATCTCGCCTTTGGAGACGTCCAGGTTGACGCCGCGCAGGACATGGATCGTCACGCCGCCCTGCTGGAAGCTGCGCTTGAGGTCGCGCACCTGCAGAACATCACTCATAGCGGAGCACCTGCACCGGATCGGTGCTTGCCGCTTTCCAGGCGGGATACAGGGTCGCGAGGAAGCTGAACCCGAGCGCCATGATCACCACCGCGAGCACTTCGATCGGGTCCGTCTTCGACGGCAGCTCGGTAAGGAAGCGGATCGAGGGATCCCAGAGATTCTGGCCGGTCAGCATCTGAATGCCGTTCACCACCCCCTGCCGGAAAAACAGGAAGATCGCCCCGAGAACGAGGCCGGCGATTGTGCCCAGCGCGCCGATTGTGACGCCCACGGTCATGAAAACCTTCATCAAGCCGCGCCGCGTCGCCCCCATCGTCCGCAGGATCGCGATGTCGCGCGTCTTGGCGCGCACCAGCATGATCAGCGACGACAGGATGTTGAAGACCGCCACTAGGATGATCAGCGACAGCACCACGAACATCGCCACGCGCTCGACCGCCAGCGCCTCGAACAGCGAGGCATTCATCGAGCGCCAGTCGGCAACCGCCGCCTGTCCCCGCACCTGATCCGCAAGCGGCGCGAGGATCTCGCCGACCCGCTCGGCATCCTCGGTCTGCACCTCGATCATCCCGACATCGTCACCCAGCATGAGCAGGGTCTGCGCGTCCTGGATCGGCATGACGACGAACGCCTTGTCATAGTCATAGACGCCGACTTCGAAGATGGCGGAGACGGTATAGTCGACGATTCGCGGCACCGTGCCGAACGGCGTCGTCTGCCCCTGCGGACTGATGATGGTGATCGATCCTCCGACGGTGGCACCCAGCGCCTCGGCAAGGCGTGCACCGATGCCGACATTGCCCGAGCCCGGCTGCAAGGTCTCCAACGAGCCGGCAATCACCTTCCCCTGGAGGGTCGGATTGTTGAGGATGTCCTGACGCTGCATGCCGCGGACGAGCACGCCTTCAACGCGACCTTCATGGCTCGCCATCAGCGGCTGCTCGATGAGCGGCACCGCCTCAACGACGCCCGGAGTAGCCTTCGCCTGCCGCGCGACCTCCTGCCAGTTGGACAGGCGCCCCCCATAACCTTGCACGACCGCGTGGCCGTTGAGCCCGACGATCTTGTCGAACAGTTCGGCCCGAAAGCCGTTCATCACGCTCATCACGATGATCAGCGCGGCAACCCCCAGCATCACGGCGACCAGGCTGATCGAGGCGACAAGGAAGATGAAGCCCTCGCCCTTGCCCGGCAGCAGATAGCGCTTGGCGATCACGCGCTCGTAGCGGGAAAGGATCATGACGGCTCCCTGAAGGCGTCACTCCGGCGCAAGGAGAAATGTCGTCGAGACAGGCTGTGCCCGTCCTTGCTGAAACCCCGGTCGTAGCCGGGACGACGCGTGCGGCTCATCCAGCCAGCCTCGCCAATGCGCTTTCGAGGCTGAGTTCATCGCGCTCGCCGGTGCTGCGGCGCTTCAGCTCGACGACGCCCTTCTCCAGACCCTTGGGACCGACGATCAGCTGCCAGGGGAGGCCGATCACATCCATGGTCGCAAATTTGGCGCCGCCGCGTTCGTCGCGGTCGTCATATAGCGTCTCCACCCCGGCCTGCCGCAATTGTTCGTGGATCTCGTCGGCCGCGCTGGTAACGTTGGCATCGTCCGCGCGCATGTTGATCAGCCCGACGCGGAAGGGCGCCACCGCTTCCGGCCAGATGATGCCGTTCGCGTCGTGGCTGGCCTCGATAATGGCTCCCATGAGCCGAGAGACGCCGATGCCATAGCTGCCCATGTGGGGATGAACGCTGCCGCCGTCGCTGGTCTGCACGCTCATCCCCATGCTCGCGGAATATTTGGTGCCGAAGGCGAAGATGTGGCCGACCTCGATGCCGCGCCGCGTCCGGAGACGATCGGGCGGAACCGGGCAATCGATCACCTTCTCATGCTCTTCCGCCTCCATCGCATAAAGTTCGGTAAGCCGCGCGATGGTCGAGGCGTCGGCCGAAAGCAGCTCCTCGTGCGTCACATCCTCGAGCGCGGCATCATAATGGACCGCGCTCTCGCCGGTTTCGGCAAGCACGTGGAATTCGTGGCTGAGGTTGCCGCCGATCGGTCCGGTCGGTGCGCGCACCGGCACGGCCTGCAGGCCCATACGCGCGAAGGTGCGAAGATAGGCGACGAACATCGCCTCGTAGCTGTGCCGCAGCCCCGCTTCGTCAAGGTCGAAGCTATAGGCATCCTTCATCAGGAACTCGCGGCCGCGCATCACCCCGAAGCGGGGACGGACCTCGTCCCGAAACTTCCACTGAATGTGGTAGAGCGTGCGCGGAAGATCGCGGTAGCTCTTGACCGCGTCACGGAAGAGCAAGGTGATCATTTCCTCATTGGTCGGGCCGTACAGCATCTCGCGCTCGTGCCGATCCTTGAAGCGCAGCATCTCCGGTCCGTAGGCATCGTAGCGGCCCGATTCACGCCATAGATCGGCCGACTGGATGGTCGGCATCAGCAGTTCGACCGCGCCCGCTTTATCCTGCTCCTCCCGCACGATCTGCTCGATCTTCTTCAGCACCCTGAGGCCGAGCGGAAGCCAGGCGTAAATGCCGGCAGCCGTCTGACGGATGAGGCCGGCGCGGAGCATCAGCTTATGGCTGACGATCTGCGCGTCGGCGGGCGTCTCTTTGGTGACGGGCAGGAAATAACGGGAAAGGCGCATGTATCGGTGACGGGTCCCAAGGAAGGCAAGGATCAGCGCTCTAGAGCCTGATCGTTGGACGTGAAAGCGCTTTGGCGCGTCCGCCGAAAGCGTGGGTGGAATCCCACGGACGTTACAGGCCAGGATCGTGAAGCGGCTTTGGGGGAAAGCCGCTCCAGGCCGATTCTCGTGGAAGCCCATTGGATCCGTCAGAATGTCGGACCTAGGATCGCGCCTCCGCCAAAACAACGGGCAGCCATGTGGCCCCAGCGACACACGGGCCAGAGAAACGCGACACACCTGCTCTTAGGCGGTGACAAGCCCCCGGCCCTTCCCTAGCGTCCATTTCACCAGACCGAAGGGCACAAGCTCAGGTTCGGGGAGTTCGATCCCGCTTTCTTCTGCGAGGTGAGGAAAGCGCGCGGGTCGAGGTTCAAAAAGGGGGGTGACGAGCAATCGTCACACGGGTGCCCGGGCCGAAAGGTTCCGGGCACTTGCCGTTTGTGTTGCCGCTTCGCCGGCCAGCGGCGATTTCGCCCTTCGGATGATCGGCGCGCGCCCCTCACCTCAATTTGAAGATGTTTTTTGCGGTCTCCACTTCATCCCTGATGAAGCGGATAACCGACCGGATGCGGGCAAGCTCACTCAGGTCCTGATGTACACTGAGATAGAGCGAGCGCGTGAGACTCACTTCGCGCGCAAGCACCCGGACCAACCCCTTCTCCTCCTGCGCCAGGAACGCCGGCAGCACGCAAAGACCCGCGCCGCTGAGCGTCGCCTTCAGTTGGGCAACGAGGTTGCTGCTTTCCAGCGAAGTGGAGCCATCCGGAGCAACATGCTGCAGAAAGTCCAGTTCGGGAAAGGTCAGCAGATCGCCGATATAGCTGACGAAGCGATGGCCGGAGAGGTCGGCGGTGGACCGGATCTCCGAAGCTTCGGCCATATAGGAAGGAGCGGCAAAAAGGCCGAGATCGTAATCGATCAGCTTGCTGATCCTGAGCCTGCCGGTCAGCGGCTTGCTGACCGACACGACGATGTCGGCGTCACGCTTGGAAAGGCTGAACACCGCTGAGGCGGCCACGAGCTGCACGGTGAGCTGGGGATAACGGTCCTTCAAGCGGGCGATGCGCGGCGCCAGGAAGTAGCTTCCGAATCCTTCCGGCGATCCGATCCGAACGGTTCCGGCCACCGTTGCGGCGCTGCCGCCGACGCTCTCCTCGGCGCTGAGCGCGAGCCGCTCCATCTGTTCGGCGATCGGCAGCAAGCGCCGTCCCTGCTCGGTGAGCATATAGCCGGAGGGGCTGCGATCGAAGAGCTTCGCCTTCAGCGCATGCTCGAGAGCCGCTATCCGGCGCGACAAGGTCGTGTGGTCGATCTGGAGTCGAGCCGCCGCCACGGTGAGGCGGCCGCTTCGAGCGATTCCGAGGAAGCTCCTGAGGTCGTTCCAGTCGAAGTCCGCCAAAATCCCTCTTCAAGCCACGGGCATATGTGAAGTTTCGCACGACGGTTGCGGCACAATCCAAATGGATTTGCCTGAACGACTATGAGAGAGGGTGACTACCCCCGCAAGAGGAATAGACAATGACCTTCGAGGCTGGTTCGGCCGCGTTCGCCGCGGACGTTGAGACTTTTGCCGACTTCACGGACCCAATGGCGCCGCGACCCGCGCTTCCCGCCAACGATCCGGCTGATCCGCAGGCCGGGTGGGCAACGCGGAACCCGAGCAAGGCCATGGCCTTTCTGTTCGTGAGCCCGCGCGATTGCGGTGCCGTGGACGAGCTGTTGGCCCTGTAAGCTGGCCGCCGCTCGGCTTGCCAGGGAGCGAAGATGGACGAGACTAGCCGCATTCTGCCTCGCGAGATCACCCCACCGGATCCGGCCAAGCTGGCGGAGGCCTGGTCGCGAGTCATGGCAGGCACGCTCGAGGTCATGACGGCATCGCTGCAGCGCGCCGCAAACCCCCACGTCCCTCGGCCTTACGATCCGGCCGCGCCGGCGCGGGCGTTCGGCGCGTTCGCCGCGCATCTCCTCGCCAACCCGGCGGAGCTATTGAAGGCGCAGCAGCAGGCGGCGGCAGACTGGATGCAACTCTGGGGCGCGGCCGCCGCGCGTATGGCCGGCACGAAGGCCGAGCCGGTGATCGAGCCGGAGCGGGGCGATCGCCGCTTCAAGGATCCGGCCTGGCGCGAAGAACCTGCGTTCGACTTCGTCAAACAGGCCTATTTGCTCGCCGCCAGGCGCGCGCTTGCCTTGATCGAGAATGCCGAAGGTCTCGACGAAGACACTCGGACCAGGGTCGAATTCTTCACAAATCAATATATCCAGGCGCTTTCGCCGGCCAACTTCCCGCTTACCAATCCGGAGGCCTTGCGACGCGCGGTCGAAACCGGTTCGGTTAGCCTCCTTTCCGGCTTTGCCAACCTGCTGGAGGATGCGGCGCAGGATGCGGGCCTCGTGCAGCGTCGCACCGCCGAGGATTTCGAGCTCGGGGTGACCATCGCCGCCACGCCCGGCAGCGTCGTTTATCAGAATGAGCTGATGCAGCTCATCCAGTACGCGCCGATGACGGACGAGGTCTACCGCCGCCCGATTCTCTACGTCCCGCCGCTGGTGAATAAATATTACTTGCTGGACCTGCAGCCCAAGTCGAGCCTGATCCGCTGGCTTGTTGAGCAGGGCCATACCGTCTTCGTCATCTCATGGGTCAACCCAGGACCGGAGCTCGGCGACATGGACATCGCCGACTACATCAAGCTCGGTCCGATCGCCGCGCTTGATGCCATTGAAGGCGCGACCGGCGAATCCAGCGTCGACATGTTCGGTTTCTGCATGGGCGGCACGCTTCTGGCGATGGCGCTCGCCTATCTTGCCGGCAAGGGCGAAGGCGACCGGGTGGCTTCGGCGACGACGATCGGCACTCTGTTCGATTTCGCCAGCCTCGGCCAATGGTCGACCTTCACTGAGCCTGAGCAGCTTCGGGCGATGGAGCGGCACCTCCTGCACACGGGATTCATGGGGGCGCAGGATCTGCAGGCCCTGTTCAGTGCCGTGCGCGCCAACGACCTCATCTGGTCCTCCGTCGTGAACCACTACCTTCTCGACCGAGAGGCGCCACCGTCCGATATCCTGTACTGGTTTGCCGACGGCGCGCACCTCCCACGGACGTTTTTGCTGACCTATGCTCAGCAGATGCTCCGCGACAATCTGCTGAGGGTAGCGGGCGGAATGGCAATCGACGGGGTGCCGCTCGATCTTGGTGCGATCCAGACGCCCCTCCTCGCCATCAGCCTCAAGGACGATCACGTCTCCGCCTGGGCTGCAACTTACGAGAGCGCAAAGCTGTTCGGCGGCTCCAAACGATTCCTGCTTGGCGGCTCCGGCCATAATGCGGGAGTGATCAATCCGCCGGCGGCGAACAAGCACGGCTATTGGACCAACGAGGTGATGCCGGAAACGGCCGACGAATGGTTTGCCGGGGCCGAGCGGCGGGAAGGCAGCTGGTGGCCGCACTGGCAGGCACACCTTAGTGAAAACGGCAAAGCTACCAAGGTACCCGCCCGCGTACCAGGCGACCGAGAGCTCGAGGTGATCGAACCTGCGCCGGGCTCTTACGTGCGCAAGCGGGGCTGAAGCACGCCGGGAATACGGTGACCTCGGGGCGAGCCGGTTAGCCGGCTAGCCGGCTAGCCGAGCTTTACAACCTCCGCCTCCTGCCCCGCTTGTTCTTCCCACACGGCCTCCCGAAACATTTCAAAGGTGCCGTCGAAGGCCTCGAGGCTCCAGACGCCGCTGATCGTGTTGCCGTCGGCCGAAAGCTTGCCGACATAATCGACCGCATGAGCGGCATCGCTTTCGGCATCATAGACTTTGGTGAAGTCCACGGATGATCCGGAGCGGCTGCCGGAGAGGATCGCCCCCAGTTGCTCGCTCGACGCGCCGATGGTGTTCGGCTCGACGATCGTCCCACTCAAGGCGCCGTCATGGTCCTGGAGCGAAGCGAGGAAAGGTGTCGTAGGGCCAAGGCCATTCGGATAAGAATAGCGGCCAAGCCACAGGCCGCTCAAATTGACCCTTCGCTCACCCATTCCGCTCGGCCGCGACCAAAGCCGCAAGAGCAAGGCTGTCGATCGGCGGCGAGCAGAGGAAGCCCTGATAAAGGTTGCAGCCTTCCTGCGCCAGCAGACCCAATTGCTCCTCCGTCTCCACCCCCTCGGCGATGACCCCCAGCCCGAGCGAACGCGCCATGTCGATCACGCTCCTCACGACGATACGGTCGCGGGGGCTGCCGGTGATGTCCTCGCACAGCCTTTTGTCGATCTTGAGATAGTCGAGCGGTAATGCCTTTAGATAGGCAAGACTGGAATAGCCCGTGCCGAAATCGTCGATCGCGACCCTCAGCCCCCCTTCCCTCAGATTCGCAAGCAGATAAGCG
>JAESFL010001110.1_pt1 | contig 11027 bp, 11 predicted proteins | sample 9269401 | NCBI WGS metagenome assembly JAESFL01 (sample SAMN14506025, study PRJNA617098) | algae metagenome | isolation source: Gloeocapsa sp. UFS-A4-WI-NPMV-4B04 and co-occurring heterotrophs from desert... | place: USA: Utah | collected 2006-10-01 | reverse complement strand
AGGAAAAGCTACCGTTGTACTTGGGTTTCTTCGAGTTTGTTCACAACGCCAAAAAGAGAGGCAAAGCCTTGCTGAGTGCTTTGTTGGAGGCTCTTCTCCCCTAACTCCCCGAAACACCTATTGAGCCGAGATTTTTAGGATTGCCTTTTGGCCAATTCAACAAGCTATGCGCCAAAAACTGAACATTACAGCAGAGTCCGCGGCGAGTTCAGTTGACAAAATTAAGCGCATTTTTGCGACTGTGAATGAGCGGCTAATTGATGGGCGTACTTACTTAGTTGGGAATAGCTTTTCAGCTGCTGATCTAACGTTTGCGTGTCTTGCTGCTCCTACTGTACTACCGAGTGAGTATGGCGTGAGAGTACCCCAGTTAGAAGAGTTACCAAGCGAAATGGCGGCGACAATCAAGGAGTTTCGGGAAACCCCAGCAGGAAAATATGCATTGCGCCTATTCCGTGAAGAACGCTGCCCAATGCATCAATTAAGCTAAATATATAAATAGTTATTACATTTTGTTACATTTGCTCAAGTGTGGCTTTTAAGCCTTTGCCAGTAACCATTTGCAGCATTTCATCAGCCTTGGCGCGATCGCTAAATGCTCCAACTTGCATCAACATTTGACCATTTGAGAAAGTCCGAAACGCACCAGGAACGAGCGATCGCACGAATGCTTGCCTGCTTTGGGTTCCTGCCTCTACTACTACGCGATAACGTAAACCCAATGATGTGGCACGAGTTGGTGGCAACGGTGGACTTCCGCTAGCACGAACCTCTGAATTAGGTACGGAAACTTTTTGCTGATTGCGACTATTTCCAATCGGGATATTGCCGCTAGGTACAGGTAGCAGTTCATCTATAATCTGTGCAGACTGTAACACGGGCAGATTCTGGCTTACTGTACCGCTCCTTTGCGCTGGTGGCGGTATTAGTTGCTGGGAGGAACTTAAAGGTATGGGAATTTCTATTGCTGTGTCAGAACCAGATGCGGGAGACGCTTTGGTATTGCCAGTAGCGATTTGACTAGGCTTGCTTGAATTTACTTGAATAAAGTTTAATTGTGCCGAGCTGCTTGGTTTTGTATCCTGAGTTGTTCCTGGCGGCGGCACAGGAATTATAATTGGGGCGATGTCCGCAGATTGTGGCAACTGCGCTGGATTTGGTTGAAAGACAACGGGAATTTTGCCTTCATTACGACTGGCGACTTGAGAATTTTGAGCTAATTGGGGAATTGCTTGGGAAGCAACTAAGTTAACCGTTCCAGCTAAATCAATATTGCCACTGCTACGATCGCTTGCTAGTTGATTACCAAAGGCAGAAATTACTTGTTTAGAGGCACTACCATTAATATCAAAACGCCCATTTTGGCGAAATATATTGCCGCCTGGTTGAGTTTTCGTTCCCAAATTTGGCTGGCTTGTGGCGATCGCAACTAACCCATCTTCTGTATTACCTTCAATTATGTTACCCCGCAATATTGGTTGTGACTGGGCTTGAGTCACGATTCCAGCTCGATTTTTTGTAATGCGATTTCCGACTAAAATCGGCGCTGCTTTTTGGGCAATATTAATCCCAAATCCCGTTTTTTCAAACACATTTTCGCGGACTTCAGGACGGGATATGCCATAAATCGTCATTCCATTCGCGCCATTTTGATGAAAGTAATTGCTGCGAATAATTGGCTGACTGTTGCCTGTAATTGAAATTCCGTCATGAGCATTTCCCGTAAAGGTATTGTCGCTGACTAGCAAGTTACTCGATTCAATCCATAACCCATAGCCACGCGGGTTAGAATTCGTTACAGTCACGCCGCTAAGACTAGCTTGATTTGCCCCCAAAATTGTGATGTTCTGACGGGCAAAAGTGGGACTAAGGAAAGTACCACCACCATTGATAATAATTTTGCTGCCTTTAGTGCGGCGATCGCCTTGAATTGAAACACCCGCTTTCAGCCGCAGGGGGAATTTTTCACCGGAGACTGTGCTGTAAGTGCCAGGAGACAGGGTAATCACGCTCGAAGGCTGCGCTACCTCTAAAGCCTGGGTAATTGTTTTAAAAGGAGCGGCAACGCTGCCATTGCCAATCGTGGCATTTTCAACAGCAGGGTTGACAAATAACACATTGCTCTGCGTTTTTGTGCCACTACTCACAGGAATTTGAGTTATTTGTTGTGGCGGCTCAAGCGTTAGTCCTGAGTCACTTAAACCAAACAGAGCGATACTTGCTAGACCAATTCCTGCTGTAGTGCATTTCCAGCGACGAATTGTCGTTATCATGGGAATGAGTATATCTACGCAAATGGCTGTCCAGACAGGACAGGCATAGCTACGGGGATGGATTAAATTCACGGCACTCCTCCAACCGACCTGGATTGGGACTGTTGTTACCAAATGTGCTGACAACGTCACTTAACGTTCACCTATTCAGCTACGTTATACAGCCGATGCAGTCCAAAATCAATAACATCAAAGTACGCAGTAGAGCGATCGCGTCAAATAACGCTCACATTGTTGAGATATGTGTTGACTGGCTGATACGATGAAAACATTAATGAGTTTGTTCCGATGGTCGACTTCTCCAGCCAAACACGGCAACTACAGCCTGCTGTTTGCCGCATCTTAGATGCAAATTTAGACCGCGCCCGTGAAGGGTTGCGAATTATTGAAGAATGGTGTCGCTTTGGTCTCAATAGCGCTCAACTAAGTGCGGAATGCAAGCAACTACGGCAGGAATTAGCGCTTTGGCATAGTCCCGAACTACGAGCAGCGCGAGATACTCCAGGCGATCCGGGTACTGATCTCACCCATCCTCAAGAACAACAAAGGGCTAGTTTATCGTCGGTGTTGCAAGCTAACTTCTGCCGTGTACAAGAAGCACTACGGGTACTAGAAGAATACGGCAAGCTTTATCACCCGAAAATGGGAGACGCTTGTAAGCAGATGCGTTATCAGGTTTATACCTTAGAAAGCCAATTAATGGGCTACAAGCGTCATCAGTTACTGTTGCAATCTCGCTTGTATCTAGTTACGTCTCCCTCAGAAGCGCTAGACAATGTTGTCAAAGCTGCCTTAGAAGGTGGGCTGACACTGGTACAATACCGTGATAAAACTACCGACGATGGTGAACGACTGCTCCAAGCCCAAAAACTCCGCCGACTTTGCTATCAATACGGAGCAATTTTCATCGTCAACGATCGCATAGATTTAGCCCTAGCAGTAGACGCTGATGGTGTACATTTGGGACAACAAGATTTACCTATAGCCGTTGCTCGACAGCTACTCGGCCCTCAAAGAATTGTTGGGCGCTCTACAACTAACCCAGAAGAAATGCAGCGAGCAATTCAAGAAGGAGCAGATTATATTGGCGTTGGGCCAGTTTATGAAACACCGACTAAAGTAGGAAAAGCGGCGGCTGGTTTAGAATATGTCCGCTACGCTGCCCAGCATTCACCTATTCCTTGGTTTGCGATTGGCGGAATTGATGTGAATAACGTCCATGATGTCATAGCAGCAGGAGCAGAGCGGATAGCGGTAGTGCGATCGCTGATGCAAGCAGAACAACCTATGCTAGTAACTCAGTATTTCCTGTCCCAGACAACGCGCGTTCAGACTTTGAGAGCCTCTAAAGCACAAGTTACCCAGTCTCATGTCTAATCAAATTACGTTGCAGGTAAACGGAGAACCCCGCACCTGCTCGTCTCCATCCTTGTTACCAGAGCTATTACAGCAACTTGGCTTTAATCCGCGATTAGTTGCGGTAGAGTATAACGGCGAAATTTTGCACCGTCAATTTTGGAACGAGACACAAATTCAAGCAGGCGATCGCTTGGAAATAGTTACGATTGTCGGCGGCGGGTAATATGGCAGGGGAGCAGAGGAGCATTCTTAGCAGAGGAGCAGGGGAGATAATATTATTTTTATTCCCTAGCCCCTAGCCTTTAGCCCCTGATCCCTAGCCCCTAACCCCTATTTATGTACGGTTTTCTCACCCAATAATCCACCCTACGCTTGCTGCTTGGGACGGATGAGAGACGATAAATTAAGAATGTAGGCTATAGAGACAGATAGAGCTAATAGGCTCGTCAACCAATCGACGCGAAAAATTAAGTTGTGCTTGTAGCTATGCGCTACTGAAATTGCGTCAATGACTGGGACAAAATATCCTTCAATTGGGATAAGCAGAGCCAATATTGTTTTTCAGGCATCGTTTTATGCGTAACAAAATTTTAAAATCCCTGTTCCTTTTTGGCCTTGTGATTACTCTGGCGTTAGGTAACGCTAATGGAGCCTTGGCAGCTAGTGGGGGGCGGATTGGTGGTGGTTCATTTAGAGCGCCTAGCAGCCGTACTTACTCAGCGCCTCGGACTTATGCGCCAGGAGGTGGGGGATATTATCCTTCTCCATACGGTGGGGGATTCGGTGGTGGATTTGGCTTCCCGTTTCTACTTCCCTTCTTTGGGTTTGGGGGAGGATTTGGCGGGTTGTTTACAATTTTGATTTTTATTGCGATCGCTAACTTCCTGACACAAAGCTTCCGCCGCGTTGGTAGCGATGAGGTAGTAGACGAAGTAGACTACAGCAGCAATCCCCCTGTTTCCGTTACTCGGTTACAAGTTGGACTTTTGGCTGGATCTCGCGATTTGCAACCAGAACTCAACCGCATTGCTGAAACTGCTGATACCAATACCCCAGAAGGCCGTGCGGAAGTATTACAAGAAGCTAGTCTTGCTTTGCTACGCCATCCTGAATATTGGGTTTATGCTGGTAGCGCCACCCAACAAGGCCGCTTAAGTTCGGCTGAAGGACAGTTCACCCGTCTGGCATTGGCAGAACGCAGCAAATTCTCAGAAGAAACACTTTCAAATGTAAATAATCAGCTCAAAGAAGCTGCTCCCAAAGCCGCTTTACCAGCAGCAGATGGTAGTGTAGATAATCCAACAAAGCTAATTACTGAAGGGCCTGGAGAATACATTGTTGTCACCCTGATTGCGGCAACTCTAGGTAATCTTCAACTGCCACAGATTAATAATTCCGATGATCTACGGCAAGCTTTACGCACCTTTGGTGCAATCCCCAGTGAGCGGCTATTGGCGCTTGAAGTTCTCTGGACACCACAAGCAGAAGGCGACACGCTTACAGCTGATGACTTATTGGCTGAGTATGCGGATCTGAAAATGGTTTAGATCACCTTTGTTATCAAAGCGTTAACAGTAGGAGGCTAGCAATAGCCTCCTTTTTTATGCCTGATTTCGCTGCAAACGTGATAAATGAATATAGAACCCATTTGACATCTCTAAGAAGCTGCAAGCCTTTTGATCATTAACCTGACGAAGCAAAAATTGAGCTTAGTAGTTGCATTTGCTAAGGTTCTCTCGTAGTTTTTGACCAGAATCTTACAACGCTCCATCCAAGCATTGGAACGCTCGCTTCCCCCACCGAGCAATGGCTGGAACAAATCCAGACTTCCCTGTCGCTGCCTTCTCTTGTCTGGATGGCTTGGTTGACAATTCAAACTTTATTTTCTTCATGATCTGGGGATACATCAACTCTTACTCCTGTCTCAGATGCTCTGGGTGATAGCCATGATCTAACAAGATTGTAATCTTGGGAATGTTCACAGGCTTTGACTTGAAGTACTCAATGTTGAGTTCGAGCAGTTCAATCAGTCCTTGTGATTTCGGAGCGGAGAAGGTGAAATCCCATCCGAGGTTTAGGAGGGACTTCACCTTCTCCCCATTTGGTGAAGAACGTCAGGCTGAAAGCAGCCAGAGTTACATCTAACCAAAAAGACTGGCTGTAGACTTCAGGAGCTACTGTGAGATGGTCAAACTGCTGTTCCAGGCATAAGGCAATAGTCTTACGTAAAACTTCGGGCTGAAAATGAACATCTGCAAACTTATTTTTGTGAATAATTATTGCAAACACTTGTTCTTTGCGTAAAAAACAAACTTAGTTCTGACTAATAATTAACATCTCAAAACTATAGGCTTCGTAGTTTGCAGACAGGATTTTAATCTTTATGAAAAACTGTAAAAACGCTAGTTATAGCTGTTATTCTATATAATTATTTTTCTCACTGTTGTAAGTCTTAGTTGCAACAGTGAGAAAAAGTATTTTTTAATCTCTCAATTAATTAAAAAGACTGTTCATTTGAGTAGTATCATTTTTGCTTTAGGAGCTTTCAGCTACTCAAATGCCTTACTCGCTAATGCAGAAAATATTCCCTATAATCGAGACTTCCCCAATGCTCAGTATCCTTATGCTCAAGCCCCCGATGGTTGCAGTGGTTAGCAGAATGCCAGACAAGTGAGAGATACTTGGGGACCAGTAAAATTCACTGGAGCTTGTGATAATCATGATCGTTGCTATTACACACTCGGTACAAACTGGAACACTTGTAACGGGCGTTTTCACTCTGATTTAAAAGCAGCATGTCAACGTGACCTGCGTATTAAAATTCCTATTTTGGGGTATCAACCGCCTGAGCCAACTATTTTAAAGGCTTGCGATGATTTAGTTTCTGGATATTATGTAGGTGTTCAGGCTGGCGTACTTCTAAATGTTTTTAAAGAAGCCCAAGCCAAACAAAGAAGATATGATGAGTGGGTTGCCAGTATTAGAAAACCCTTATCAAAAGGGATTTACTTTGATCAAGCTTGGGGAGTGCATATTTATGTATGGCCGTCACCTTTCGAGGCTGGAACCTGGGTATGGTGTAATTCTCCTAGCCCTGAAGTAACTAAAGTATTACTACGAAGACACAGCCTTATCGGCAACAGATCAAAAGAAGAAATTGAAGCTGCAGGGGCAAAATACTGGTCCAAAGCATGTGGATCTGATATGTAGATGTAAAATGGTGCGTGAGTTCGGAAACAGCTCAAGTTAGTCTATGGTTTGATGACCTAATGTCACTAGCCCAAGCCCTCCAAAACAGAGAAACAAGCCGAGGGGAAATTGGGCTTTGTTCCGGTAGCGGCTCGCTGGGTTGTAGAGCGCTCAAATGCTTGGATGGAGCGTTGTAAAAGCTTGGTTAAGAACTTTGAGAGAACCTTGGACAATGTAACCGCTAAGGTTAATCTTTGCTTCATTCGACTCATGCTTAAACGATTAGCTCTGAACTAGATGTCAAATGGGTTCTATAAGAGCAAGAAAGACTACGCTCACCTCAACGCTAATCAACTCTTACTTTGAATGCGTCGAAAGCTTACTTGTAAATTATCTTGGGGATGAGGTGTTGGAATCATCACAAGTTCCAAATTCTGGTTGGGTAGTAGTTCCCACTCGTAATGACGAACCAATAGCGCCGCAAAAATCTTCATCTCCAATTTGGCAAACTCTTTGCCTAAACATTCGCGGATACCTCCACCAAATGGCACATAACTAAATGGTTTAGATTTATGTTCAGATCGTTCTGCACTAAAGCGTTCTGGATCAAATTGCTCTGGTTGCTGATAAACACTACTATCTTGATGCGTTTTACCAATTTGGTAGAGGACAGACCAACCGGGCATTATAGAGTAGCCATTGAACTCGCATGGCTTAAGCACCTCTCGAAATCCTCCACCAACTGGAGGAATCAATCGCAGAACTTCCTGTAAGACTTGCTCTAGATAAGTCATTTGGTTTAGATGTTCTAGGGTTAGCGGTTCCTCAATTCCTAGATGCTGTTGTTCGGTGCGGGCAGTCGCTAAAATTTCTGGATGTTGGGCTAATAGTAGGCAGAATGAGGCGATCGCTGATGTTAGTGTTTCGTGACCCGCAAACAGCAGTGTTAGCACCTGCTCTTTAAGTTCATCTAAGCTGAGGCTTTTTCCTTCATCCTCAGCTTGCAGTAATAAACCCAGGGTGTCTTGACTAAGATTTGCCTCTTGCTGACGTTGTTGGATAATGTTACCAATTTCACATAGCAGTAGTTGGCGACAGCGCAGCGCTCGACCAAACTTCGTCCAAGGCATAGGTAAGGGGACAGTAAATAGACCATCACACCAGATTTTGAACCACTCGCCTAATTTCGATTGTGAACCTGACTCAGTTCCTACAATTAACTTGCAGGCAATATCAAGCGTATAATTTCTTAACTCTGGATACCACGTCAATGTGCTGAGTTTTTCCCACTTGTCTAGATAACGGTGAGTAATTTGCTCCATTGTCGTTGTATAACCTGCTAAAGCCCTGGGTTGAAAAGCCTGGGATAGTAGCTTTCGCCGCTTTTGGTGTTCGGTACCCTTTTGAACTGATACAGATCCTGACCCTAGCAGCCTCCTTGTACTAGGAGGCTGCTAGGGTCACAAAATATTGATTTTCATGAGTGAGGAGAAAGCGGTTTGCTTCGGCTCCAATCATCAGGAGCGTTGGGCGACCAAATAAGTGAGTTTTGAAAATTGAACCATACTTTTGGTGTCGCTTTTGAGTAAAGTTTGGATCTTGTAAGAAGTTCAGGGTTTCACCAATGAAAGGCAAGCCAAATTTACCAGGCGGTAAAGGTAGTGAATCGGCACTATTTTTATTCATTTTTGAAAACTCATTAAGTTACTTAAAATTACTCATTTCACTTTTAGTATCCAGCCTTTAAATAAATTTAAAGTTCTTGAATAGGCAACTGTGTTTTTAGATACTAGCTCAAATGTCAAAGGTAATGAATGGAATGGCACTAAGTTAAGGAATACCGCCAGTCTAACTTTTAGACTATATCTGCATTTCAGTCATTTGAAGACATGCACTTAACATCACAAAATCATTAGTTAAAACTTTAAAACTTTCTCAGTTTAAAAAGCTGGAGAAACGCCGTTTTATTGTGCTTGTTCCTAAGAATCTACCCTCATTACTTCTTGTAACTGTTGCACTGCCTTGGTTTCACTTTAACGAGCGTGCCATTCCCTTATAGTCCTCTCTTTCTTGGCTTTTTTAAGTTAACCAACAGTATTAAATGCTACTTAAACTCCTTATGCAGCGAGTATAAAGCTCCACTCTATTTCAAAGCTCTATGTTGGGAGAAACTACCAGCCACTTCGACTAACCAATCTAAAAACTTTAGAATTAGTTTTTCTTTAGGGTGATTCTCTAAATACACTACCGAGTAGTTAAAACCGTCTAGCGACACATCAAGGGGTTGCACTAAAAAACCCAATGCCACATCATCAGCGACATGAATACTGCTGCATAAAGCTACACCTTGACCTGCGATTGCGGCTTGAATGGCCAAACTTTCTTCGTTAAATTTAAGTCCACGATTTGGGTCAATGGTGTTTAGCCCCGTGACTTTAAACCAATTCCGCCAATTAGGAGCATCTATTCCAAAGTGAATCCATTCAAAATGCAACAAAGGATGATGCCTTAGATCCTCTGGAGCTTTTATCGGATGCTGGCTATCCAACAGACGCGGACTACACACCGGCATAAATACATCGGATGTAAGCTTGCAAACGGTCAAACCAGGATAGTTGCCTTTGCCGTATCGAATGGCTAAATCAACCGTTTGCCTATGTAGATCTACTACATCATTTGAGGTTTGTAGACGAAAATCAATTTTAGGATGAGTTCGTTGAAACTCAGATAAACGAGGAACCAACCACTTGGCTGCAAATACTGTCGTCACGCTCACAGTTAACGTGGTAGGTTCTGAAACTTGCGTTAACCGGGCGCTCGCTGCTGCAATCGCATCCAAGCTTTTGCTCACCGCCGGATACAAGAGTTGTCCCGCTTCTGTCAGCACCAGAGGACGGGGGCGGCGACGAAACAAGGATACCCCCAAGTGATCTTCCAGCACTTTAATTTGATGGCTAACTGCGGTTGGCGTGACATCCAGTTCTTCAGCCGCTTGCTGAAAACTCAGATGTCGAGCCACAACCTCAAAGATATGCAAAGCGTTGAGTGGTGGTAGCAATCGCATAATATTTTTGATGAGTTATTTTCATCTTCAAGATGAGTAAATTGAACTTGCACTTCTCATTATCCCTTGCTATTGTTCACATTAAGGAGCGGAAAATAGTTTTTTGATTGCTCATAAGCTTGCTTAAAACTCATCTAGCGCGCCGAGCCTTTAGGCAAGTTTTCTCAGACTTCTAGCTAGCAAAACTATCACGTCTGTGGATGTAGTGAACGTTGCATTCAACGGAGTCTGCTGAAATGTTTTGAGTTCAGGACGGGAGGTCCTCTTTATTTCAAGCAAACTCAACTACTTACAAGAAGAATCATGGTGGAATCTAACTTAGACTCAATTCAGGTACTCAGCGCATCCCAACTCTCAAATCATTTTCTAGGGGATGTGATTGAAATCTGCATTGTCACTCGCAATTATCAGCAAACGATGGCAGGACTCGTTCAATTGGGAATTGGTCCCTGGCGAGTCTATACTTTTAACGCTGAAACTGTTACGGAACAGACTTACAGAGGGCAGCCTGCTGAATACTCGATTAAAGTCTGTTTTGCTCAGTCCAAAAATGTAATCTGGGAAATTATGCAGCCGCTATCTGGTCCCACCATCTTTCAAGAATTCCTAGAGCGGCACAATCAAGGAATTCACCACATTGCCTTTAATTGTGGTGATCGCCCCTGGGAAGAACGTATCCAGGAGTTTGAGTCTAGAGGGTTCCGCTTGATTCAGTCGGGCAAGTGGATGGGGCAAAATGCCTTTGCATTTTTTGATACGGAGGATGCCACTACCACTATCTTTGAAACGTATTTCTTTCCACCTGGTTTTGAGTACCCAGAACCTGAAGCTTGGTTCCCCGCACCCCCTCCATAGGAGATCGCAAAAATGGCTACAGTGTTGAAAATTGACGCTAGTGCGCGCGTGACCCGTTCTCTCAGTCGAGGTCTAACGACTGCATTCACCGAACAGTGGTTGAAGTCCAGACCTAACGACACCCTGATCACACAAGACATAGGGCTGAATCCACCTCCAGCCATTAGACCTATCCTTAATATAAATTAACTGCAATACTAAAGAAGTAATTTAATTTTATGCATTTCAGGTGACCAGTCCTCTCAAACGCATTGAATCACATCCCCACGAAGCCAAGCGATTAGTTG
>JAESFL010001109.1_pt1 | contig 11028 bp, 13 predicted proteins | sample 9269401 | NCBI WGS metagenome assembly JAESFL01 (sample SAMN14506025, study PRJNA617098) | algae metagenome | isolation source: Gloeocapsa sp. UFS-A4-WI-NPMV-4B04 and co-occurring heterotrophs from desert... | place: USA: Utah | collected 2006-10-01 | reverse complement strand
GTACTTCGCCATCATCCCGGCGATGTTCCTGACTCTTTACCCGCAGCTCCAGGCGCTCAACGTCATGGGGCTCTCCTCGCCCCAGAGCGCCATTCTCTCGGCCATCATCTTCAACGCGCTCGTCATCGTCGCCCTGATCCCGCTCGCGCTGAAGGGTGTGACCTACCGGGCAGTCGGCGCGGCTTCGCTCCTGCGGCGCAACCTCCTGATCTACGGCCTCGGCGGCGTCGTCGTCCCCTTCGTCGCCATCAAGGCCATCGACCTTGCCGTCACCGCCCTCCATCTCGCCTGAACCGAAGGTCGAAGGAGACCTGCCATGTTGAACCAGCTTCGCCCCGCCCTCGTCCTGCTCGTCGCCCTGACCGCGGTCACCGGTCTTGCCTACCCCCTCGCCGTCACCGGCATCGCCAGCGCGGTCTTCCCCGCCAAGGCCGCCGGCAGCCTGATCGAGCTTGATGGCAAGGTCGTCGGCTCCAGCCTGATCGGGCAGGGCTTCACCGGCGAGGGCTACTTCCATGGCCGCCCCTCGGCCACGACCGCGGCCGACCCGGCCGACGCGAGCAAGACCGTGCCGGCGCCTTACAACGCCGCCAGCTCCGCGGGCTCGAACCTCGGGCCGACCAGCGCTGCACTGGCGGAGCGTGTGAAGGGCGACCTCGATGCGCTGCGCGGGCAGAACCCGGGACAACCGGTGCCGGTCGACCTCGTTACGACGAGCGGCTCGGGCCTCGACCCCGACGTCTCGCCCGAGGCCGCCTTCTTCCAGGTGCCGCGGGTCGCAAAGGCCCGCAACCTGCCTGAGGACAAGCTGCGCGACCTCGTCGCCGGTCAGGTCCAGGGTCGTACCCTGGGCCTGCTCGGCGAGCCGTGCGTGAATGTCCTGGCGCTCAACATGGCCCTGGACGATCTCGCCAAGCGCTGAGGAGCCATCATGCCCGAGACCGGCCGCGACCCGAACCGCCCATCGCCCGACGCGCTGCTCGAAGCGGCGCGCCGGGAGGAGCGGACGCGCGGTCGGCTCAAGGTCTTCCTCGGCGCCGCGCCCGGCGTCGGCAAGACGTACGAGATGCTCACCATCGGACGCGCCCGGCTGAAGGCCGGCGCCGACGTGGTCGTCGGCGTGGTCGAGACGCACGGGCGCGCTGAGACCGAGGCGCTGCTCGACGGATTCGAGGTCGTCCCACGCCGCGCCGTGCCCTACCACGGCACGGTCCTGGAGGAGATGGACCTCGACGCCTTGCTCGCCCGCCGGCCGCAGATCGCGCTCGTGGACGAGCTTGCGCACACCAACGCGCCCGGCTCTCGCCACCCCAAGCGCTACCAGGACGTCGAGGAGTTGCTCGACGCCGGCATCGACGTCCTGACCACCCTCAACATCCAGCACGTCGAGAGCCTCAACGACGTGGTGGCGTCCATCACCCGCATCCGGGTGCGCGAGACCGTGCCCGACGGTGTCCTCGACCGGGCCGACGATATCGAGGTCGTCGACCTGAACCCCGACGACCTGATCGAGCGCTTGAAAGCGGGCAAGGTCTATGTTCCGACGAACGCCGAGCGGGCGCTGAAGCACTACTTCTCGCGCGGCAACCTCACGGCCCTGCGAGAGCTCGCGCTCCGCCGCACGGCCGACCGGGTCGACGACGAGCTCCTGAGCCACATGCGGGCGAACGCGATCCCCGGCCCCTGGGCCGCGGGGGAACGCGTGCTGGTCTGCGTAAGCGAGGACCCGCGCTCCGCCAGCCTGGTGCGCTACGCCAAGCGCCTCGCCGACCGCCTACACGCGCCCTGGACCGCCCTGGTGGTCGAAGGGCCGCGGGCCGCCTCCCTCACCGAGGCCGAGCGCGACCGGATCGCCGAGGTCCTGCGCCTCGCCGACCGGCTCGGGGGCGATGCCGTCACCCTGCCGGGCGGGCGGCGCATCGCCGACGAGATCCTGGCCTACGCGCAGTCTGCCAACGTCAACCACATCGTCGTCGGCAAGGCGACACGCTCCTGGGCTTTCGAGCTCGTCAACGGCTCGGTGGTGCACGACCTTGTTCGCCGCAGCGGCAACATCAGCGTCCACGTCGTCCCCGGCGAGGCCATGCCAACGGCCGATGCAGGCGCGCGCCGGCCCGTGGCCACCGTCGCCCCGCCCGCCGCCTTCGATGCCCGGACCTATATCGTCGCGCTGCTCGCCACCGGCGCGGCGCTCGGGCTCGCCCTGCTGTTGGAGCCTTACACGGGCATCGAGAACGCCGACCTCATGCTGCTCACCGCCGTCGTGGCGGTGGCCGTGCGCTGGGGGCTCGGCCCTTCCCTCGTCGCGGTGGTCGTGTCATCGCTTTCCTACAACTTCTTCTTCCTGCCGCCGGTCTACACCCTCACCATCTCGGACCCGACCAACGTCGCGGCCTTCCTGCTCTTCACCGTGGTGGCGGTGCTGGTCTCGAACCTCGCCGCCCGGGCGCGCCGGACCGCCGTCGTCAGTCAGGGACGCGCCAAGGCGACCGAGCGGCTGTTCGGCTTCTCGCGCAAGCTCGCGGCCTGTGGGACCCTCGACGACGTGCTCTGGGCGACCTCCGCCCAGGTCGCCGCCATGCTGAAGGTGCGCGTCGTGCTGTTGCTGCCGGACGGCAAGGCCGTGACCGTCCGGGCCGGCTACCCGCCCGAGGACATGCTGGACGAGGCGGATCTCGCCGCAGCGCAATGGGCCTTCGACAACGAGCGCCCAGCGGGGCGCGGCGCCGACACCCTGCCAGGAGCCAAGCGCCTGTTCCTGCCGATGCGCACCGGACGCGGCATCATCGGCGTGATCGGCCTCGACGCGGACGGCACCGGACCGATCCTGACGCCCGAGGCCCGGCGCCTCCTCGACGCGCTCGCCGACATGGGCGCGCTCGCCATCGAACGGGTGCGCCTCGTGGAGGATCTCGACCGGGCCGAGCGCGCAGCCGAGACCGACCGGCTACGCCAAGCGCTCCTCACCTCGATCAGCCACGACCTGCGGACCCCGCTGGCCTCAGTGCTCGGCGCCGCCACCACCCTGCGCGACCTCGACGCGGCCCTACCCGCCGAGGCCAAGGGCGAGCTCCTCGCGACGGTCATCGAGGAATCGGAGCGTTTGAACCGCTTCATCGTGAACCTGCTCGACATGACGCGGCTGGAGGCCGGCGCCGTGGCGCCGAACCTCGCCCCCCACGACGTGGCCGAGACCGTCGACACCGCCCTGCGTCGCACCCAGAAGGTCATGGCGGGTCACGTGGTTGCGGTCGAGATCGACCCGGACCTGCCGACCCTGCGCCTCGACCCGGTCCTGTTCGAGCAGGTTCTCGTCAATCTCCTCGACAACGCCGCCAAGTACGCGCCCGAAGGCTCCACCGTCACGGTCCGCGCCCGGCACGACGGCCAGGCGGTCCGGATCGAGGTGCTGGACGAGGGCTTCGGCCTGCCGGAGGCGGACGTCGAACGGGTGTTCGACAAGTTCTACCGGGTCCGGAAGAGCGACCACGTCCGGGCCGGCACCGGGCTCGGCCTCGCCATCTCCCGCGGGTTCGTCGAGGCGATGGGCGGCACCGTCACCGCGGGCAACCGGCGCGACCGGCTGGGTGCCGCCTTCACCGTGACGCTCCCGGTCCCGGCACGGACAACGCCAAGGGAACTCGCCGCATGAGCCCGACCATCCTCGTCATCGACGACGAGCCCCCGATCCGCAAATTGCTGCGCATGGGCCTGTCCACGCAGGGCTATGCCATCCTGGAAGCCCCGAACGCCGCCACCGCCCTGGAGGTGCTCGCTCAAGAGAGCCCGGACCTCGTCATCCTCGATCTCGGCCTGCCCGACATGCGCGGGCACGACCTGCTCCGGGCGATCCGGGTGACCCATCCGGGTCTTCCGGTGGTGGTCCTGTCGAGCCGGGACGACGAGGGCGGCAAGGTCGAGGCCCTCGACCTCGGCGCGGACGACTACGTGACCAAGCCCTTCGGGATGGCAGAGCTCCTGGCCCGCCTGCGCGCGGCCCTGCGCCACCAGTTGGCCGCCCGCGGCGAGCGCCCGGTCTTCCGGGTCGACGGGCTCTCGGTCGATCTGGTCCGCCGCGTAGTCAAGGTCGACGACGCCGATGTGAAGCTGACCCCGAGGGAGTACGACTTCCTACGCGTGCTGGTGCTGCATGCCGGCAAGGTCCTGACCCACGCCCAGCTGATGCACGAGGTCTCGGTCTCGTCGGAGCCGCAATACCTGCGCGTGTACATGCGCCAATTGCGCCAGAAGCTGGAGGCTGACCCGGAGCGCCCGCGCATCCTTCTCACCGAGACCGGCGTCGGCTATCGCCTGCGGGCCCCCGACGACGAACCGAACCTCAAGCTGCGTGCGGCGAACGACACCAAGCCGGCGACGACGGAGACGAGCACTTGAAACCCAGCCCCGCATGGAGCCGGCCAACGCGATGACCATCGACGACATCCTCGCGCCGGCGGACGTGGTCCACGGCCTGCGCGCCTCCGGCAAGACCGCCCTCCTCGAAGATCTCGCTCAACGTGCGGCCCGGTCCCTCGACCTCGATGCCGGCACGATCCTCGGTGCCCTCGTCCGCCGGGAGGGGCTCGGCTCTACCGGGGTGGGTGACGGTGTGGCGCTTCCGCACGCGCGGCTGGAGACGATGAGGAAGCCGTTCGGGCTGCTGGCGCGCCTGCGGGAGCCCCTAGACTTCGATGCGGTCGACGAGCAGCCGGTGGATCTCGTCTTTCTACTGCTGCTGCCCATAGGCGAAGGTGGGGGGCACCTGAACGCCCTGGCCTGCGTGGCGCGCAAGCTCAGGGACCCGGAGACCGCCACCGGGCTGCGGGGTGCGCGGGACGCTGCGGGCCTCTACGCGTCGGTGAGCGCTCGGTCACCCAGCAACGTATGAGGGCGCCTTGCGGGCGCCCCGCGCTACCGCATGACGGTGGCCGAGAGCGAAACGAGCCAATGCGTTCAGCGCAGTTCGAGCGAAACGGTGCCCAGGTGGCCGAACCGGGCCGACAGCGTCTGGCCCGGTAGCACCTGCGCCAAGCCGGTGCAGCTACCGACCGAGACGAGGTCGCCCGCGCTCAGCCCAGAGCCTCGTTCGGTGAGCCGTCGCGCCAACCAGGCCACCGCGGCGAACGGGTCGCCCATGACGTCGCGCCCGTGGCCGCGTACGACCACGTGGCCGTCGATGGCGAGGCTGGCCTCGGTCGCGGCGAGGTCGGTCGCTGCCCAGCCCTCGATCCACGGGCCGGCCACGTGTGCGACGTCGAGCCCGAGATCTGCGGTCGCGGAGCGTTCGTCGAGGACGGCCGGCGACAGGGTGCGCCGACCCAGTACGTGCAGGTCGATCCGGCAGGCAAGGCAGGCCTGGGACGCGTTGCGGGCGGTCAGCGGCTCCTCGTCCGTGAACGGGAACGAGCGACCGAGCAGGAAGGAGAGACTGACGCCCGCGCCGAGCACACCACGCGGCAGGCGTAGGGTGGAGGAATTCTCAAGCACCGTCTCGCGCATCAACGGGGCGACGACCGGTACGTCCAGGCGGAGCGTCCGTGCGACCGCCAAATGCGTGCCGACAAGGGCGTAGCCGACCTGCGCCCAGCCAAGCTTTCTCAGGGCCGCGTCGCGCACGTCCTCCGCCGCGTCGAGGTCTGCCAGGCCGGCAAGGTCCAGATCGGTGAGTTCGCCCGTGAGGCGCGCATGGGCGAGACGCTCGCCGATGGAGGTCATGTCGAGGACTGGCGAGGGAAAGGCGAGCATGGGAGGCCCCGGGACGCTTAAGTCACCGGAGCCTGCACCTTCCCGCATAAGGGTTCGAGAGGGCGAACGGGTCCGCCGTATGAGTATCACGTTAGGACCGGCCCGGCATCGGGTACGGTCCGGCCAGGGGCGTCAGATGCCCGCGAGACCCCCCAGGACGTCGGCGGCAAGCAGGAGGCAGAAGCCGCCGAGCGTGGCGACGCCGGCGACGGCGAGCACGAGGTCCGAAGTACGGACGACCTGGGTGCCACGGCGTCCGGAGCCCATGTGCCGGATGTGGCGGGCTCGGACGGAACGGGTGGACACGGGAAGCTCCTGCGGTTGACGACGGGAAGGATCTGGGATGCCGGGGCCGACCGCTCCAGGGCGTCGGCCATGGGTTCAAATGCGCAGCTCGATCCGCTCCCCGGACAGGAGCACGGCGTCGGGCCGGTGGTCGGTCTCGTCCTCGGCGTAGTCGACCGCGGCCTTGCAGCTCCGGAACAGGCCGCCGGCGCGCCCGTGGATCTCGATGGCGACCCAGTGGCCTTCCGGGTCCTGGCCGACGATGAACCGGGCCGCATCCGAGGCGGGGGCCTGAACATGGATGGCGGCAACTTGAACGGCGGGAGACATCATGTGTCTTGGGTTCGCGCGGGCTTCAGGAGACCGCGTTCCATATCTGCCCCCGACCGCATTAGGGTTCGAGCGGGAAGCGGAGCCAATCTCATAAGCGTCTCGTTAGGATTCCGGTCTTCGGCGGTCCGCGCCCTCGAAACCCGGCGGCGCATCGGCCACCTGGGCGCCAACATGGGGACGTTGTGGCCGCCGGGACCTGCTGTTCCATGCCAATGGCAGTTTTCGAAGGCTAAGCGGCCATTCCAGCGACTCTGTTAGGGGGGCCGCTTATGGCGCACAGCCGAACATGCGGCGAGCGAACTCCTGACCCCTTGCGGACATTCAAGCGTGCCGGCCCAGAGGTCTTCTCAGTAGGAGGAAGCGGATCTAGCAGCGGCGGCCACGACGTCAGCATGTTGTGGCCCATTGTCATGGGCGACAACGATGGAGCATGCCGCGCCGAGCAGCAGGCATGACGCGGCGAGGATGTGCAGCCAGGACGGGGCTATCGCGGCCTCCGCTCAGTGGTGGGCAACCAGCATCCAGACGGCCATCGCGACCATCATCAGGTTCTCGGTCAACGAGACGAAGCCGAGCGGCACGCTTCCCGAGCCGCCGACGCAGGCGCATTTGATTTCGCGCTTGTCGACGTAGACCGCCTTGACCACCGAGACGGCGCCGACCGTGCCGATGAAAAGGGCCACCGGGATCGAAAGCCAGTCCAGGGCGCCCGCCACCATCAGCACGCCGGCCAGCGCCTCGCAGAAGGGGTAGGCGTAGGCGTAGCGGACCCAGCGCCGAGCGAGCAGGTCGTAGCCCAGGAACATGGACGAGAAGGACTCGACGTCCTGCAGCTTCAAGATGGCCAGCACGCACATGCTGAAGGCGATGAACCACTCGCCTGCACGCATCGTCAGCGGCGTCCCGTAGGCCGCGTAGCTCGCCGCCAACGCCATCAGGGCGGTCATTGCGAACACGGCGACGACTGGCGTGTAGCTCGTCGCGTCGGGATCCTTGACCTCCTTGCCGAGGTGGCGCCGCAGGTCGTCGTAGCCGCCGATGCGCCGCCCGCCGATGAAAGTCTGCGGCGTGGTCTTCACGCCGTGCTCCGCCTTGAAGGCGTCGGTTTCCTCGCGCGTGGTCAGCCAGTGGTCGTCGACCGTGAAGCCCTCGCGTTCGAGCAGGTCCTTGGTCTTCAGGCCGTAGGGGCAGACGTGCTTCTCCATCACCATGCGGTAGACGGTTGCCCTGCGGGTGGTGTCGAGCATGGATCGTCTCCTTGTTGCCGGTGGTCCCGTTAGAGGGACAACCCGCGAACCGTCGTATCCGGCACGGGCGGCGGTGACGCGTCCGCCGGTTCCGTCCGGGAGGCCGGCCGAAACCCGCGACGGTCAGCCTGCCAGGTCGGCAGCGACGTTGGCCGCCGCCAGCAGGCAGAGGCTCGCGAGCAAGGACGTCGCGACGACGGCCAGGACCAGATCGGACGCGCGCGGAGCCGCAGGGCATGGCCCGAAGGCGAGTTGCCGCCAGTGGCCTTTGCGAAGCATGGAACGTGACATGATAGATCTCCTTCGGCCGGTTCGCTCCGGGGCGTGCGAATCGGGCTAGACCGTCGGCGCTCGCGAACGACCGGCATCAGGACGCGAGGATACCGGCCAGGCCGACGAGCAGGAGCAGATCCACCGCCATCCCGCCCGCGGCCCAAAGCGGCCACGAGGTGGCGCCGTTGTCGTTGGCCGGACCCGGCAGCTCGCTTAGCCAGCGCCGCTACCGTCGGCAGGTCGACGGGGCCTGCAGGACCGACTGGCCCGATCCGGTGTCATGGCGATGGCGACACGACATAACCGGGATATCGGATGCCGCGGCCGCCAGTGGCAGTGCCGCCAAGGACGCATTGAAGGTCGGCGTCGGCCGATGCCAGGCCACCGCCGAGGCGTGCCCAGTCCTCGATGGACACGTCCGCCGGGACCGTCGGCACCTGGGCGTCGCCCGTGCCGGCCGCGCTTCCGGTCTCCGGCCGTCTTCCCCAAGCGAGCCGAGCCTTCCGAACGATGGCTGACCTCATGTCTCTCCCTCGTCCCTGTGATCGGTCGGACGGGAGCCGTCGCCCGCAAGATGGCTACAGGGTCGGCGGCTCCGGTTTAAGCTTTCGTGAACCAAACCGGCCGCGCAAGCCGACCCCGAGGCGGCGCCCAGGGGCGTGTCAGGTTTGTCCCGACAGGAATGCGGTCTTCTCCGACTGCGCGCCCATCCACGGTGCCACAGATCACCCGATGAGCGGGGAGAGGGACGCCGAGCCCGAGCGTCCCCGGCGGTCCGGCGCAGCGACGTCCGGCCCGAGGGCCAAGGCATAGGCCCCCCCGTCGAACCCATCACGGTCGTGGCCCGCAAGGGTCAGCCACACCATCACGGAGCTGAAATCCGATGAAACGTCTCGCACTGGCCATCGCGGCCGTATCGAGCCTGGTACTGTTCTCGCCGTCGAGCGAGGCGCGGCCCTTCGGCAGGGGCCATGGCTTCCACCATGGCGGCTTCGCCGGCCACCACGGCGGCTTCCGAGGCGTCCGCCACGGCTTCCGTGGGCACCGTTCGGTCGGCTTCCGTGGCTATCGCCGCGGCTTCGGCGGGTACCGTCGCGTCGGCTTCGGAGGTCCGCGCTACGGCTACGGGCGACGCTACGGCTACCGCCGCGGCTATCCCGGTCTCGGCCTGGCTGCCGGCCTCGGGCTCGGCCTCGCCGCAACGGCGGTCCGGCCGGCCTACTACGGGGGATACGGCGGCTACGGTTATGCCCCGGTCGGATACGGGTACGGCGCCCGCGGCTCCTACTGCACCTGCGGCTACTGACCTTCGTAGAGGAGACTCGGCATTCCCGCCGGGTCGCCACCCGTTCCCGACTCCCTCGGCGTGCGCCGGTCCGACCTCGGGACGGGTCAAGCCCACGTCAGCATAGAAAGGTGAAACCGATGAAGAACCTCGCACTCGGCGTCTTCCTCGCGAGTTCCGTGCTCGCCGGCCCCGCGCTCGCACAGGACAAGGCGGCCCAGCCGCCAGCCGACGCCCAGACCAACCAGATGAAAACGCCGCCGGCCGGCACCGCGATGCCGACCTCGGCAGGCGGCGTGGGCGGAATGACCATGGCCGACACCGCGACCGCCAAGATCAAGTTCGTCACCGCCAAGCCGGCCGAGGTGACCTCGTCCAAGCTTGTCGGCAAGAACCTCTACAATAAGCAGAACGAGACCATCGGCGAGGTCGAGGATCTCGTCATCGACAACGGCAAGACGGTCACCGGCGTCGTCGTCAGCGTCGGCGGCTTCCTCGGCATGGGCGAGCGCTACGTGCTGGTCGACCCCTCGTCGATCTTCCTGCACAAGGCGGACGGCAAGCTCAAGGCGATGGTCGACACCGACAAGGACGCACTGAAGAACGCGCCCGAGTTCAAGTACAACAAGAACTCCTGACCCCCGATGCATGGTCCCGTGTCCGCGGGGCCACGCCCAAGCATTCCAGCGCCCGGGCGGTGTCGGGATGAACCTGACAGGCGTCGGTGAGAGCGGCAGCGCCCGGCGAAACCGCTTGTCGCCAGCTAGGATACGGGCGCTACTCGAAGCCACTTCGTAAACGTCGAGGCGGTGGAGGGAGTGGCGATGCTCATGGACGTCATCATGCAGGGATCCCGCGCCCGGGCTCTCGGGCGACCGCGGGATGCCTGCCCCCATCCGGCCGACTCCCGCGAGCGCCGGGCCTGGTACGAGGGTTACGATGGATCGACCTGGGACTTCGCCGAGCGAGTTCCCCATCCGGCCGTGACGGCTCGCGGCCCCGTGACCCGGAACGGGGCGGTTGACCCGAACTTGGTCTAGGTCGCGGACCTTTCTCTCGACCCCTGGTTTCCCTGGCCCTAAGGCAGAAATTTGAGGACCGTCGGGAAGGCGGCGGAGAGGCGATGGGACGGAAGCGACCCCGCTCGTTCGAGGGCCGGACCTTCGGGAGCCTCGAACGGGTGGTCACCGCCCTGGTCGAGGCGGGCTTGCAGGACTGTGCGGCCGCGCCGCCGAACCTCGTCGAACGGCTGCGGGACCTGGAACGGAACGCCGCCACCGGGGGCGACCGCCAAGTCCTGCAGGTGATCGCGTCGGGACGTCGCCTCCTCGGCGACGAGCAGACGGTGACCGACCCGCGCGTGCTGAGGGATGACGGCATCGCCGGCATGCCTGTCGAGGGCAGCGCAGTCGCGGCCGACCCTGTGGTGGAGAGCATGGCTCGGCCGGTCTCACCGGCGGGAACGTCCGCCACGGCCCCGCCTGATCGGTTGCCCCCGCATGTCCGCCGGACGTGAGAACGGCGATGCCGGCCGCCCCGAGATCCATCGCGGCAACGGCAGGACCTTCGTCGCGCTCGCGGTGGCGGCCGCCATTCCCGTGCTGCTGCTTAGCGGCTGGGTGGCGACGCTCATGGCGCAGCAGCAACGTGGACTGACCCGCAGCGCCGCCGTGGCGAGCGTGGCCCGGGTGGCCGAGCGCGTCGCCTCCGACATCGCCACGCAGATCGCGGTCCTCCGAGCCGAGGCCGCCTCGGCGAGCCTCGACCGGCCGGACCTCACCGCCTTCTATGCCGAGGCCGAGCGACTGAGGCGGGAGCACCCGCTCTGGGAGACCGTCGAGCTCGCCGGTCCCGACGGCG